>Ga0247777_1000576_pt1 | contig 10641 bp, 12 predicted proteins | sample UWRJL154409C5_FD_179937 | JGI IMG/M metagenome (GOLD analysis project Ga0247777, IMG submission 179937) | Plant litter microbial communities from Arlington Agricultural Research Station in Wisconsin, United States - UWRJ-L154-409C-5 | ecosystem: Environmental > Terrestrial > Plant litter >...
GGAACCTCTCCCCGAGCTCCGGTTCCTCGGCGACGGCGATGTAGTCCTGGAAGGTCGACATCTCCTGTACTGGAAAAGTCTTGGCGGGTGCCGCCGGGCTTTCGAAGATCAGGCCGATCCTGCGGGGCTTGTTGCCGCTGGTGTCGTTGATCAAACCGGTGCATCGGAGCGTGCGAAACTTCCGGAACACGTCGTTGCTGCTTAGCAGGGCAATCAGGTTGGCCTGGCGGACGAACTGGTCTAGAAGCATGTCCTTCCCGTAGTACTTCCACTCCACGAGCACGGGCTTGATTCCGTCAAGCTTGGACACATTCCTCGTGTCCCCCGGCACGAGGGTCCCGGATTCGAAGTCGACTTCGGGGTATATCTTCGGGCGAAACGGAGTCAAACTGGCTGCTTTTTTTTGGCTGTGCGTTCGCTCCCGGTCGCGGCTCCGCTTCGGCCTCCTCCAGCACCTGCTCTCTCACCCTGGCCAACGTCGTCAGCTCCGAGGCCGGCAGCGCGGCGTCGGCGGTCTCTGGGTCCAGCTGCGGCGCCGCGAGCAACCCAAGGTGAACCCGACGGCCAACGGCGTCCTGCGCTTCCTTGGGCAAGAAGGTGAGCAGGGAGCTGTTGACTGTGCCGATCTTGGCCAGGAGATCCAGGAACGCCTTCTTATCCCAGGCCAACCATCGGGTGGCATCCCGAATTTGTGTAAACTTCTTGAGGGAGAACGCCGTTGTAGACAATGTCGTCGTGCTGTCGCTTTCGTGTTCGGGCCGTGATCCCCTTTTGAAGTGGAATATCTGCCCAAGCCTAGAGGGCGGCTTGCCGGGTCGGCGAAGGCTGGACTCAGGTTCTACGGAAGGCACCTCGGCTCGGCACCGCTTTCTTGCCTCCTTGAAGTTCTCCTGCATCTCCTCTAGGACACTCCTGGCGAGCGTTGCTATCCGGGGGTTATGGAATCGGAGGTTTCGGTCCAGGGCCCGTTCGAAATTTTTGAGAGCCTGTGGGTCCTCATCGGCTGTAGGACCGTCAACGTCCGGTAGGTTGAGTTCTGCGCACCACTCCCGAAAGCGTATGGCCTCGATTTCGAGCTTCAAGATCAAGATATGTTGGTTCTGCGGCGTATTCTGCTGCGTCTCGCAAAACAGAGCCTGGCACGACCTTAAAGCTTTGGCAAAGCTTAGTGCCGCCGCCGATATTCCGACAATCTCGGCGCCAGTAAACATCTCGACTCAACCGCGCCGTTTCCGAGGTTAGGTAACAGTAGACAGAAGTAAGAGAGAAGCATGTAGGTTTTCAGAGGAATTGTGTACGGATTACGGAGTAGGTGCCAGATAACCTAAGATACCAGGTACCAACCTACCTTGTGATCGAGAGGGTCGTGATTCGGGGAGGCTTACTCCGTACCGGCCTCAGCCAGCTCCGCAGCGGTTTTTTCAGCCGCGCAAGGACCGCAGCGAGCTATCCGTACTCCAACACGGGTGAGACCAACAGAGCCGGCATTCCCTATAGCCGTTATCACCTTCTGCTGCCTTGATTCAGACTAGAGACGTCGTTCGGGCTCCAGCACATAATTAAACCAGGTTCAACTTCGTCCTAACGAGCACATCACCCTCCTTGCGTCGGCCATGGACACCAACGGCTCCGGTAGTCGCGGCCTCGGCCGCGGAGTAACAGCCGCCCTCAACTTGACGAGGCTGAGGACGATCACGCCTCGACAGACCATGACTCTCGTCCGAAACGCGAGTACGCAAGCTGTCACCACGTCGGAAGCGCTTGATTTCCTCGCCCTTGTCTCCATAGTATGTGAGATCTACCGGAACTACGAAGGCGAGCTCATCTCGGTCCGACACTTTCACCGGGGCGCCGAGAAGCACGAGGGGAGCGGCCACACCTGCATTGTGAGCCGTCGAGCAATATCCACCCCCGCGCCGTCAAAAGTCACCCGCGGCCTTACAGAAACCACCGAGGAGGACATCATCGTGAAGAGGACCCTGAAGAGCACGTTGGCCCCGAACTCGGATGCCTTGAAGAGCCTCATAGCCGAGCTGAGAATCCGCGCCCACCCGCCGTTGAGGCTTCATCCCAACATCGTCGACTTGAAGGGCGTTGCCGTAGACTTCGAAGACGACGAGGCGACCAGACCGCGGTTTCTGCTTCTTGAAGAGCTGGCGTCCGAACGGTCCATCGAGCACTTCTGGACTAACGTCGATCTTGTACGGATGCCTTTCAGCGCCAAGGCCGGCCTGTGCCTAGATATCGCGAGAGGGCTCAGGGCGCTTCACCGCTGCGGCGTGGCCCACGGGGACATAAAACCGGACAATATCCTGGTATTCAAGAAAACCAGGTCGCCCGACGAGTTCGTCGCCAAGTTGACAGATTTTGGCCACTCCGTCTTCCATTATGAGCCTCATCTCATGGCCTGGAGTCCTCCGTGGAACGCCCCCGAAGTCGATCCTACTACGGGCCACTCTCCGGACTTCGACGGCATCAAACGGGCGGACATCTACTCCTTCGGCCTCGTCGTCGTGTCCGTCGTCATCGGCCGCGATGTCTTCAAGTGCCACGGCGAGTTCGAGGACGAGGCCGCCATCAAACGCTACAAATCTGACGGTAATATGCTCAGCAAGATGGTCAAGATTGTGGAGGAAGAGGACAAGCAAAATCCCGACTCGGACTTTGACCTCGTCACGCTGCGGCTCCTCCTTGGGGCGTGCCTCCAACTGCAGCCGCAGTCCCGCGATCTAGAGGAGTGCATCAGAATTCTGAACGAGTAAGTAGCGGCATCCATCTCCTATTTGGCATAACGTTATATCGGTGTGGAAGGCATCCTAAAGATTATCCTCTAGCTATGTTAGGTCCGACCTACCTCAATATCTCATGGGTTCGGCGGTCGAAAGCGAGATACCCATTCAGTACAGTCTCGTAGCGCCCCTGACCATTGCGGAGACGGTGAGCATATCCATTCAATTGACTTAGTTTTCTGCTGCTGATGTTGCGTGCGAATTCCTGTAGTTGTCAATCGGATATCAAACACTGGTCCGTTGCGGCCATACCGTCAAGATGAGCCTCGTGGACGCACTTTTATTCGTTTCACTCCAGGACGGCAATCCCCGGAAGCCCCTTGCCGCCTGGGAGCTTTCCATCTGCTACTACTCCGGCTTCGGCGTCGACAAGGACTGGGCCAAGTCGTGCCATTACCTGGCCGTTGCCGCCGTCGCCGGCCATGTGACGTCGAGGGCCCTCTTCTCCAGGCTTCACGAGGCGGCCGGTATTGACTACTCAACCACTCTGGAGCCTCTCCAGTCGACAGATAGCCGGTTCCCCGGCTATTCGGCTCTTGTGGGGAAATGGCTACTAGATGCCGCGTCTGTCGGTTTCTCGCAGTCGTTGGTGAGCGTCAAAAACTCTGGACAGGAAGAGATCAGAAACATGTACGATGCCTGCATTCGACAGTTCAGAGCGAGCTTGGGGAGTCCCCACTTCGAGATATCCGGCCTTGGGGAGAAGTTGTCGGCCGCTCTTGTTTCCGGCGACGTCGCCGGCCTCCTGGCGCTCCTCGAGGAGCATGGGGACTTGAAAAATGCGCAGGACTCTGATGGCAACTCGGTGCTAGCTCTGGCCGCCAAATTCGGGTTCTTCGAAATGCTGAAGGCGCTTCTAGACCTGCCCGGCGTTGACGCGTCGATTCACAACCTTGAGGAGCAGACGCCTCTTCACTTCCTCGCCATATACGACGACGACCGGATACAAGACATAGTTCCGCAGATGGTGACGCGTGGAGCCGACATCAGTCACGAGGCTCTCCCGATTCGGTACGGTGCTGATGTGCCCGATCTCGCCCTCAACACCCGCGGGTCCTCGGTGCTCACGGCCATCCTTCGGAACAACATGCGCCTGCTAACCGCCTTACTCGAGGCCGGGCATCTAGAGCAGAGCGTTTCCCTCTGCCGGATATGCGAAGGAGGTTCGAGGTACCGCAGGACTCTGGCCACGTCCATTGCGATCCACAATTTTGAGGCCGTTGAAGTCCTCCTTGAGCATCTCAGGATGCATGACGTCGCCATAATATCGGAGATCGGTATGATCAGGGTATGGTTTAACCGGGAGCTCGTGCCTCTCCAAAGCGCTGTCTTTCAAGGGGCAGCCCTAGGCCTAGATCTGCCCGAATCGTTTCTGCGGGCGATTAACTACGGGGCCATCTCCAGAGACGCCCTATGTCGGACTCTGGACGTCTTACTGCCACCAGGATCAACCCCTACCGTCCAGTCGTACAAGTTGTTGCAATCGGCAACAGCGGCGAACTCGGTGGATGCTGTCGACCATATCCTGACGAGCATTTCCGTCGTGGGGACAACCCCGGCCATCCCGTGGTGGCTGGACATCAGCCAGCCGCATCTCCAATTTGTCCTCACAAGCCCGCTCTTTATCAGTATCAAGTATGGGTTCCGAGAGATCTTTCAGCGCTTGTGGCTCACGAACAACCGGCTGCTTGACGACTCTCTGTCCGTCAAGTGTACCGTGTGGGAATGCCGCCAATGTCCATGGTCGAAGAAAGTTCACGAAGTTAACCTCTCCCACATGGCACTTTCGGCAGTGGCAACGGCCTCACATATGGACACCTTTTTCACGTGAGTTCAGTTCACCCTGGATGAGATGCTGTAGCGTTGGAGACGTGCTTGGTCAACCAAGTAGCATCAATTTTGAGGCCACACGCCCCATCAACATCACACTGCCCACAGCCTCGTACCTACGGACGTTTTCTCCAATTTTGGCGACTGACTTTAGTGCGTCCCTCTAGGAAGTTCATCTTAGATCACACAAGCGCTGTCAAGGTCCTAGCAACCCCGTCCGAGTTCGACGAGCGACTGTGCTCAATGCCTATCGCATTCTTGGCGCAGTCACTCCTCACCGCGTCCTTTGCGAACGCGAAGGTCCTCGTCAGCCGCTACCCGGAGCTCCTAGGCCAGAGCGTTCCTATCCTCCTTCCACACCTGCGTGACGAGACGCTTGGGAACTACACCGCTCCCTCAGGGTCCTTTCTACTCAGCTGCGACTTTGTGCCGATCCCCTCTGCTCTTCCCCTACCGGACTATATCCTCTTGGTGGGCTCATACAGACACTGCTCTGAACTGATGCGCTTCCTCCAAAGCTCGAGGTCGGCTCTGCCAGTGGAGAACGCTAGAATCGGAAAGTCGCACTTGCTGGGGTGGTCGGCGCCACTGCAGAGAACCAACCCGGCCACGCTTGAATCCGGGTCCGACGCAGCCGCCAGTTCTTGGAGAGATCATCCCCTCCGACCTTCTGAGTACGATTCTCTGCTCGTCAGCCTCATCAAGGAGGACCGGAACGATCGGCGAGATCTCTGGCAGGTTGTGACCGCCCAGGTTGATGGCGGCCAGCCACGAAAGAGCCACTACGTCAATCTCGCCTTATTCTACGCCAATCCCCGCGCACTAGAGGCACTATTCGACAACAAATGGAGTGTGGAAGGCCCAAAATACTTTCCTATTGCTAGCCCTCGCAGCCTGGCACTGAAGCTTCAGGCGTTTTATCCCCGGCTTGTCCTCCCGACACGCAGGGAGGCCGGGTTCAAGATGAGCGGCCTTTACGGGGAATTTGACGAGTGGTTTGAGGCAAAATTTTCGTTCCAGGAGGGGTCTCTCGACATGTGTCTCGAAGTCATAATGAGATACAACGCAACAATCTCCCAAGTTCTGGCCGGCTCTAGGGTCTTCATGGTTTCTTTTCGGCCATTTCATCATCTACATCGGCCTTCTCCCACCTGTTCTTATGCTCTGGGCGAATACAGAGAGGCGCGTTGCTGATTCCGGCCGATGGGTGTTGTATTACATCTGGGCTGTGTTTACTGGTTATCTACCCTTTTTACCAAGCCTCTTGTCTGTTCGACTCGTCTGGGGTCGGCCATCCCACTATGGTCCGATGGGTTGGTGGGGCCACCTTACTTGTAAGGCCATTCTCTTTTTGTATAATCACTTGGGCATTCTGATCTTCGCGACTACAATGGATCAAAGTCGTGCATGGTCAATGATTTTGACGACTTGCATTCTTTTTATTATTGAGCTACCCCTATTAGTTCATGGGCTCTGGAGATTTCCCAGGTACCGCCAGGGTGTATATTAAGGTATAAGTAGACATAGGTAGGTTAGGTAGGTAGGTAGGTAGTCTTGAAGCAAGTAGATGGAGGGTTCTTCCCGTTCTATTAGGAAGCTGGATATTACCTCGTTTACCTGAATCTAACCCGACTTCACCTCTGAGTCTAAGGCAGGAAATACATATATTGCCCAAACCTAGATCATAGAAGCATAGGTACGCTACCTACTTAGGTAGTCTTGCCTCCTAGAGCAACTAGCTTAAAGATACACCTCGAGACACTTCCCTCTCAAGTGGGCGGGTAGCTACCTACCCATTACTAGATCAGAGTACTGCGTAATTCCTCGTATGGGGAAGTTCGGCGAAACCTAAACGAAGATCGATCTTTAATACTCTTAATTCAGGGGTCGTCGCGACGTCAAACGTGGGTATGTAGGAGGTAGAGGCGTCAGCCGCAAGGCTAAAGGAGGGGTAGGTAGCAGCTGCAAGGTTGAAGGAGGGGAGGGTGAGGAGGCTAGGGATGTCTAAGGTTGAGCGATGCTGAAGCTCAGGCCATTTCACTGTCATGTTCGCGAAGGAGTCCCATCCTAGTCTTTGATGATAAGAGTTATAGGGAATGGCAGGACTATAGAGGAGCCGTGCCTTGGAAACGCAAGTTGCGCCTGCCCAGGTGGCTGAATGCTAACGGTACCTCCGGGCCTCCCGGCTCGAAGGGCGGCTTCACGGGCCTGACCGCCAATACAGCAGGTATAGAGAAACAACAGTAAAATACGTGGCGTAGTGACCAGGCCAGTAGATACGCTTCAACTCTTTCCTTTCAAGGGGGCAACCACTCCTACCCACAGCCGCCTAATTACAGCTCAAGTGAAAAGCGGCTCCAACATGGATCGTCACAAGTCCATCAAGACGAGAGAGAAGTGAAGGGGAACCGCCTCCGGCTCGCCAAAATCCTTAGCCAAGCGACTGCTGTAGTGTGCAGCCAGGGCCGAGGATTGAACCCCAAAACACGAACAGGCAGGACAAAGACCCCAGCCGTACGGCGTAGCACGTCGTCCCAAGCACCGAATGTCGAGGGTTGGTGGTACCGCAGACCGGGCACGAAACCGGACCGAGTCTGTGGGACAGAAGACTCTGGCACCATGCTCGTGGGGCGTCTTTGGCGATAACAGCACCGGTGATACGACATACAGACTCGGGCTTCGGTGACACTCGTCTTGGAGACTTAAACCGGGAGCCCCTGCCCAATCGTGTTAACTCTTGGGGCATATGGCCCCGTTCCGTCATTCCCTCTCGAGTTCTTGAGGGCCCATCTGATACAGTCCCGGAACCCATGGATTGTCTGCAACAATCGACACATAGCAATGCATGACGTTACCTTCTTTACTTGCAGCACCTGTCCGTGTAAGTCCAACGCGGATTCTAACCCTCTCAATTCCGTTTTAACCGGGACAGGGGCGCATCGCGTGGCCTTGGTGCTACAGGAACTCAATCTCGCCCACCGCGTCGAGTCCATCGATCTGGACAAGCCCCGAGACCCGGAGTACCTAAAGGTCAACCCGCGCGGAACTGTCCCGTCACTCCGTGTCGACGGCGTCGTCCTCACCGAGTCGAGCATCATCGTACACTTTCTAACCGACAGCCACCCGTCTCACCTCCTTCCCGCATCCGACGTCGAGGGTGGCCCCATGCGCCGCGCCCGCATCGCCTTCTTCGTCGAAACTTACATGACCAAGTTCAACGGCCCGTGCACCGAGGCCGTCATAGGCTCGGCGGCGGGTCAGCCGGCGGACACCGGCTTCGAGGAGCGACTCCGGAAGACAGTGGTAGCGGAGCTCGAGCCGCTGCTCTCTGACGCTGCGCCCTACTTTGGCGGCAGCGAGCGGATCACCTTGGCCGAGGTGAGCTCCTGCAATGCATGCCGCCCGGCCGTCTGCAGCACTGACAGGGGTGATGCCAGTTACTCGTGGGCCCCTTCGCTGTGCGAATGTTGAGCCTGGCCAAGATCGGCGTCTTCAGCAGCTGGGGAACGACTCTGCCTGATACGGCGCCGGCGTTCTGGCGGTGGGTCGGGGCTGTGCAGGAGCACCCCTCGTTCCGGCAGACGTATGACGAGGACGCCAATGTCAAGGCCATGCAGGACAAGTTCTTCTCGGGGAAGAGGGGCGCGGAGTGAGGCCCGCATCCGTCCGCCGGGAGGTCAAGAGATGGAGATGCAGAATGGAGAAGGATGGAAGTCATATGACTGCCGAATATTCGCTTCGAAACTTATGCCGCGGGCCTCGGCGGCGAGTATTCTGCTCGGTGTGGTGAGTGGTGACGGACTCCCTCCGGGGGAGTTACACAGCGAGACACAGGGGCACTTCCTGGGGGACAACCCCCAACGTACTGTCGCTGCTTTCCTGGCCGACGGTCCTGCCTCACCGAGCGGAGGGTCAGTCTCCCGTACTATCCATCCCTAAGTCGCGCTCAAGAAACCTATAGCCAGGAGCCTCGGGCGTCCGAGTGGAGGCTATGCTTCGGAGGGGATGCTACGCCACGAACAACTCACACATCGCTCAGAGGTTGCAAGATCCATGACTCTGCCTAGCGGGCCTGGCTCGCCTGGGTACAACGAGAACCTTGCCCCAGTCCTGAATGCATGGGCACACGAGCCACTGTGAGCCGTTCCAGGAGAGCCTCTGGTCAGTGAAGCACACAGTACACGGTACCATAGATGTCCAGTCGTCCATCGACCCTCCATCCAACCACCCGCCCCCAGTATACTCGCCGAGCCGCCGTTGGGATGAGCCCTGTTCTAGGAGCTGCGCCCCTCCACAACCGCTATTTCTGGATACTGGGCGGGCACACTGCTAGTAGGCGTCGTGAGGGGTGACAAGCCAAGAGGCAGGGGACTGTGGGTACGGGCAGCCATACATCAGCCTCGAAGCCGGGTTTGGCTCCCATGCCGGACACCCAATGGACCCCCGTTGGTCGGATACTCCCGAGTTCGGCGACAGCTCATCCCTACGAGAGGATGCCAGGATACGCATCGCTTCATAGGCCAGGCCAGCTCAGCTGTGACGACCCAAGACACGCGGAGCGTACAGCCCCCGCCTTCTCGCACGCAGACTTGGCCAGCGGCCGACAAATGCTGCAACGGCCTGGTCGCGTCCGCCTTATCCTCCGGCTTCCCTGCTTCCCTGCGTCGTAGAAATCGTGCCTCGGGCGGCGCTCCTCCGAAAAGATGGGGGCGCCCATCAGCGGGTCTGCACCCCCGGGCGAGACAGGACGACAACGGCTTATTCCCATTTACGGAAAGAGTTGGGGACTCGGGACGCGTCGACTCACGCGCCGAACGCCACCGAGACAGGCAGGATACGAGGATACAGGACCACCCGACCCGGCTGTGGCCAGACCGTTGCAGGCAGTGCTGGATCGGGTTGGGCGAATGAGAAGAGGGAGTCTAGCTTCAGGGCCGGAACGAGGCGTTAGGGCTGAGGTCAAGAGAGGTCCGCTCGCCTTTCCCCGCGAAATCTGCCGGAGCTGCGCCCAAGCCGTCGGACGCCAGCCGTAGCTAAATGCGGAACAAAGACTAATCCCGACTCAACGGCGCCGCACGGGGTCGAGGCATTCCACCACACACACCAGGCTACCATGCGGTCCTCAACGGCGGCGGAGCCCACCACAATGCGAATGTTTGGGAGGCTGAGAATACGCCCGGCTGCTCTCCCTTGCCCCGAATGGCGCCCGCACGAGGTATTATGGGAGTTTCTGGAAGAGGGCCTGAAGGGAAGAAGGGCTTCCATCCGAGAGACCACACTGGGTCTATATAATACTGGCATGGGGCCACTGCAGAGTATGACAGAGACATAACCAGAACACAACAGCATCAAGACGCTCTTCATCTGCCGTCCTACCCCTCAGCCTACTTACTAGGTCGACGGTCTCTGTCACTGTCAACACCTCGAATTCCAGCCCCGGCCTGAGTCTTGTCCCACCCTCGCCCTGTTCCCAGGCCTGAAGATGAAGTGGGCCTTTGCCGTCCTGTCCCTCGTGGGCGTGGCCTTCGCCGACGTCTCCACCAGCACCTACGCGGCCGCGCCCAGCAGCTATGCGGCCGCCACCAGCACCTACGTCTCCGACTACAAGCCGACTGAGGCCCCCGGCTGTCACAAGGGCCAGTGCGGCGGCCACTGCGGCGACGGTATCGTCCAGCCGCCCGAGGTCTGCGATCTCGGCACCGCGAAGAACAACGAAAAGGGGTCGGGCTGCACGCCCACATGTCAGCACGAGCCCTACTGCGGAGACGGCTTTGTGAACCAGCCCAACGAGAAGTGTCCGTTACCTCCTGTCTGCCCCACATGGGTGATACCGCCCCGAGTGACAGTAGTAGATAGGCTGACATGAGAGAGCAAACAGGTGACTTGGGATCGGACCGCAACGGAAAGCCAGGAGAGAAGTGCACCAAGGACTGCCAGATCTGCGAGCCCGGATACTGCGGTGACGGCATCGTCCAGCCCTGGCTGGGCGAGACATGTAAGCCGTGTCCCCCCCCCCCCCCCA
>Ga0247777_1000577_pt1 | contig 10637 bp, 10 predicted proteins | sample UWRJL154409C5_FD_179937 | JGI IMG/M metagenome (GOLD analysis project Ga0247777, IMG submission 179937) | Plant litter microbial communities from Arlington Agricultural Research Station in Wisconsin, United States - UWRJ-L154-409C-5 | ecosystem: Environmental > Terrestrial > Plant litter >...
TGTTCCCCGCGGAGTCGACGACTGCGGAGATTGTCGCGGTCCGTGGCGTCACGAACACGGCAACGACGTTCAGGTTGCCCGCAGTTTGTGCCGACGCGTAGGTCGCAGACGCTGCGCCTTGCACATAAGCCGGCGTCGCGAACGCGAATGAAGAGCCCGCAAACGAAACACCCAGCAGCAGGAGCAATTGCCAGCTTCCGCGACAAATCTTGTTCAAGCCCGTCTCCCTTCGGCACCTGTCCGGTGCGATGGCGCAGGCCGCACGCATCCCTACCCGCGCCGCCCGAAAGCGTGGCGCAGGAATCTCGGACACGACGCTCGAGTTGCTGCGAGCCGCGCGTCAGCGCAGCGTCACGGCATCACAAGCGAGTAGCGGCCGAAAATCGTCAGTGGATGGTTTCCAGTCGGTGCCGACGTGGAACGTGTCGAGAAGAGCAGACGAGCATGGCGCGTGCGAGAGCGGTGTCCATCGTATTCCCTTTCCCTGTCGTCATTCTTCGCGCGTCGAGCGCGCGTTCTTGTTGCACGGTCAAGTCTCAGCCCATGAGCGCGGTGTCGTCAAGATGCTCCATCGTCTGGCCAAGAAAAAATTTCAGATGAACGCTGCATTAGTCTCCGCCTGTCTAGTAATGATCGTCAAAAGGCGGGGATGTGCTCTTCCAAATATAGATCTGCAATGGGCGCTGCCTGCTGCCCGTCAACCGCGCAACGAGAAGTCGGCATCGCTGCCCAACCGCGCTCTTCGTACACGCGCGCAATCGCACGACTTCACCTACGAACGTATGGGCGTCGTCATTCACGCCCGACGCGACGATGCTCTCGCTCGCGGGCAACCAACGATGTTCCCCGAGCTGATGCTCGTCGGCGAACTTCAATGCGCGTTTGACCGGCGCAGGCGCGTTCGATGCTCGCGGCACAGCGGAGTGCGAGTACACCGTGAACGCGCCGAGCAATTCAGCGTTGAGGTCGTGCGCGCCGAGCACTTGTCGCAGCTCGTCCGTAGCTTCGAAGGGACCATTGCGTGGCCCGTAAGGCAGACCGGCTGCCAGATACGCGGCGGCTTCCGCGCCGTTCTCGCGCGCCTCGTCGTCGGCGTCCTTCCAGTCCGCGATGCGTGCAGCCATCGCACGTGCGGCCTTCAGCTCCCAACCGTTCGCCGCGAAGAAGGCATAGATCAGATTCTCGTCCGCTGTGTTGAGATCGATGCGCCCGTCCTCGCGCTCGATCCATACCTCGGCTTCGCCATCGGGGAGATCCACATGGAGGTCGGCACGAGCCGCGTCGGAACCGCCAGGACCTTTCGGCGCAACGATCCGCAGGACGGCAACGCGCAGCGCACTGTCTGCACGCGCATCGAGGACCACCGATTCACCGTAGCGCTGCGCGGCGCGCCGATGGCTGACGCTCAGTGCGGTGACCGCTGTAGCGAGCACCGTGAGGAGCGCGAGGCACCACAGGACCGCGATGAGGGCGACGCCGCTCGCTGACTGACGATCCATGCGGCGCATGTTTACTCGAAGGCCTCACCACAGTCGAGCGCGCGCGGCTCAGCTTTCAGAAAGCTTTCACTTCGCGGGCTCGCTCGCCGGAACCGTTGCGGGCGGCGCCGGCGCATCGAGCCGCGCCGGCCACGCCTTGCGCAATCCCTTGAACTGTTTGCGCAGCTCATCCATCACTTCGTCGGACTCCTCCGATGAGCGAATCACATGCGGCGTGAGCAACACGATCAGCTCGGTACGGCGCGAAGTCTTGTCCGTCGAACCAAACGCGTGACCGAGGAGCGGGATGCGTCGCAGATACGGAATGCCACCACCGCCGTTCGATTGCGTATCGCGGATCAGTCCACCCAGCGCGATCGTGTCGCCGTCACGCACGGCGACCGTGCTGGCAATCTTTCTCTGCTGGATCGTCGGTGAATCGATGCCCGAGGTCGTGGTCTTCGCCACGTCGCTCACTTCCTGCGCAACCTCGAGTATCACGCGGCCGCTCTTGTTCGCTCGCGGCGTTACCCGCAGGATCACGCCCGTATCGCGTAGCTGGATCGAGTTCACGATCGGCGACGACGGATCGTTCGTGCCGATCGACGCCTGCGTGGAGATCGGCACCTGGTCGCCCACCTGCAGTTGCGCCTCGCGGTTGTTCAGCACGACGAGCTTCGGCGCCGAGATCACGCGGACGTTCGTGAGCGATTCGATCGCGTTCAGCACCGCGCGGATATTGGTGGCACCGGTGTAGAGATAGGAGAAGCCGGGGAACGCTTGCGAGATCGAGCCAGTGCTGTTCTCGCTCAGGACGACTGGGCCATCGCCCGCCAGCCACGAGTACTGCAAGCCATAGCGGATATCATCGGTGAGAGTCACCTCGGCGATCGACGCCTCGATGAGCACCTGGATCGGCAGCACATCGAGGCGCTTCAGCGCCGCGTCGATGATTCCGAACTCGCTTGGCGAAGCGAGGATCAGCAGCGAGTTGTTCTCCTCGTTGGGAACGATCTTCAAGGCGCCGGCATCGAGCGCCGATGGCGACGACGTATCCCCCGAGCGAGACAGGTTCGCGCTCGGCGAGTCGTAGCTCTGCGGTGCCGGAACGCTGCGGCTCGACCGTGAAGCGAGCCCGCCACCGAGCGACGTGCCGCCCGAGCCGGGCGACGACGACCCACCCGAGCTGAACGGGCTGTCACTGAAAGGCGAGCTGCTGCCGAACGAAGAGCTCGAGGAAGAGCCCCCGCGATCCCAATCACCGCTGATCGACAGAATCCGGCCGAGAGAACGCGCCAGATCATCCGCCTTGCCGTTCTGCACGTCGTAGACATAGATGCGCCGCCCAGGCGTCGTCGCCCCCAGGTCGAGCCGCTTGATCCACGCCTCTACATCCTGCAAGTACTTCGCTTGCGGTGTGATCACCATCAACGCGTTGAGACGCGCGAGCGGCACGAATCGCACGACTGTGGCAATCGGGCTGCGAGGCCCCGCAAAGACTTCCGATAGCTCGCCGGCGAGCGTCTTCGCATCCACATACTCGAGCGGATAGAGCCCGAAGGACATGCCCGCAAGCCAGTCGACGTCGAAGGTCTTCACGACCGACAGGAGCGTCTCGATCTCTTGCCCCGTCCCTGCGAGCAGCAGCAGGTTGCGCGCCTCATCGACGCGGAGAATGCCGCCGTCCGGCGCGAACGGCTGCAGTATCTTCTCCATCTCGCCGACGCTGATGAACTGCAGCGGGACGACGAAGATCCCGTATCCCCGGCCACCCTGTCCCGCCGACTGCAGCCGCGTAATCCGGCGCGACGCTTCCTTGTTGGGCACGACGTGATACACGCCGTTCTGCGAGAGCAGCACGAACCCCTGCGCACGCAGCGCCGTTTCGAGCGCCGCGAGCACCTCGTCGCGACTCAGTGCCCGCGTCGCCTGCAGCGACATGTTGCCCTTCACCTGCGGATCGACCACGAACGGCACGCCAAGTCCGTCGCCCAGCACTTCGGACACGATGGTGCCGACGTCCGTATCGACGAAGTTGAGCTGGAAGCCCTCTCCGGCGGGCGGCGCGGCTGGCTCCTCGGTTACTGGCGGCTGGACCATCGCGCCGGTGCCGGGCAACACCTGCCGTGCCAGCGGCTGCGAATTGGGCTGGCGTGCGCCCAGGTCGACCACCATCGTTTCCGAGGGCGAATGATCGGCGGCGGCGCCGGCCTTGCGAGTCGTGGCAGGCGCCGTGGCGCAACTGGCGACGCCCAGCGCGATCAGCGCGCCGAGTGCAGCAGACAACAGTCGATGGGTCATTGGGGTGGGGGTCGGTAGAGTCTTGCTTCCATGGAGGACTGCCCGGGATGTAGCGCGGCGTCGCGAATCGGCGCTCCCGACCGGCCGCTACCGAGCGATTTCACCGTGACGTCCGGTGCAGGACTGGCTGCGTCAGCGGGCGTCACTGCCGCCACGGACACCGCAGCAGTTGCCCGCCCGGGGCGTGTGAGAGGAACACGGGTCAGGTGGCTGCCCGAATCGCGCGCGGTACGGGCGATCTCGAAGCGCTCGTCCTGATACCGCAGCAGCACGCGCGACGCTTCGACGCTTTCGATGTGCCAGCCCTCGAGATCCTCGCCTGCCCTTACCTTGACGACATTCTCGCCGGCGCCCTGCTTCAGCAACGCGACGGTATGCTTGTGCGGAATGACAAACGTGCCCGCGAGCCCGTAGTTGGGCCGCGGCGGCGCGGCCGGCGCCGCGGGCGGCGGAGGCGCCACGTAGAACGCGCGCGAAGCGTAGAACAAGGCGTGGTCGCGCAAGGGTTCGAGCTGCGCCTCGAGCGCCGGAGCCTGCAGCTTCATTTCCGGAATGTTCGCGGTTTTCGCAGACGTGGCGAGCAGGGCATCGGCCTGCGTGCCCGCCGCAAGGCGCACCAGGATGAGCGTGCCGAGTGCTGCGGCCATCGCAGCAAGCAGGGCAGTGAACAGACTGATCCGGGTGAAAAGATTTTTCATGTTGCGGGGGTTGCGGGCGTCGCAGGCGCCTCGGGACGCTGCGCCTCGAAACCTGCGATATCCGCAAGGATCGTCAGGGGCGCATTCTCATCCGCGCGCTGACTCTGCGGCGAAGTGACGGTGAGTTTTTCCATGCGAAGGTAGCGAGGGCTCGTTCGCAACTGGGCGAGAAAGGCCTGGAAACGGTCTGCAGGGCCCGTCATCGAGACACGCACGGCGTGGCGAACCAGCGGCCCGTCCTGTTCCGAGGGCAGCAGCGTCACGGACAGAGGCGCCATCCCCGCCGAGGAAAGAAGACGCGTGACGTCCTGTTGAACCGCGGTTCCCGCGCTGCCCGGCGTGCCACTGTCGGCATAGAGTCGCTGCCAGATCGCAGCCGACGGAAACGCGGCCGTCCGTTCGGTCAGCGTCTTCAACGTGGCTGCCTCGCCTCGCGCGCGTGCAAGCTCCCTGCCCGCCGACTCCCGCCAGCCGGACTGCGAGGTGAGCACCCACTTCAGCGGCGACGCGACGGCGATCCATGCCACGACAAGCACCCCGGGCACGAGCGCCACGGCGAGGAGCCGCTGCATCCAGCGCGGCCGGGTTTCCAGGCGATGTGCCAAAGTCATGGCACGTACCTCGCCGTCACCGTCAACCGGTCCCGCGCCGTGCCGATCCCCGCCGACGCGGCGGACACCAGCCGAACGCCGGCGAACTTCGGCCGCTTCTCGAGCGCATCGACGAACATCGTCGCGGCAGGCGCATACCCTCCAAGCTTTACCTGATAACCGGGAGCGGCGGACGCCTTGATTTCGAGCTCGTACATCCAGGTATCCGACGGGATATCGCTCGTGAGAGTCCCCAGCACATCGACCGCGTCGGGGCGCGCCATCAGCGCGATGAGCGCGTCCGGTCCGGCCGATCCGCGACTGAGGTTGCGTGCCAGAGCACGGGCGCGCTCCGCCTGCGCGCTAACGCGCACGAGCTCGGCATTCACGCGTGCCCGCTCGAAGATCCACTGCGCAGCGACCACGCCGCAGGCCACGACGCCGAGCGCGACGCAGACTATCGCGAGACGCCGGTCGAGCCGCGTAATCCGCAACGGGTGCGCGCGCGGCCGCTGCGGCAGGAGATTGCCCTCGAAATCGCCCGGGCCCGTCCCGACAGCCACACGCGACAGTCGCAGCCCGCGCGCCGCGATCGACTCGCCGAATTTCTCGACCTGAGGTCGGTGCGCTACATGCACGCGCACACGCAACCGCCGATTCGCCCGGTCGCGCGACACGACACGCCAGTGGATGCAGGCCTGCGCCCGAGGCAAAGGCAGCTCACGTTCCAGATGCAGGTCGATTGCGGCATCGAGCTCACGCTCCGCCGCAAGCGGCAGTGTGATCTCGTGCGTGAGAACCTGCGACGAAGAGAGCAGCAGGATGGCGCGCGCGCCAGCGCGACTCGCATCCTCTTCCAAGGGGAAGTCCGTGCCGACTTCCACGATGCTGCCTGACTCCACTCGCACCAGCACAGGCTTCACCCAGCCTGGCAGCAGACGCTCAGCGAGACTCTCGGCAATTTCGTGAAGCTCGCGGAGCCACCACGTCACCAGCGCCGCGACTTCCGGCCACACACGCTGCAAGCGCATCGGCAGTTTCATCCGCCACTCTCCCTGCAGCTCTGCGATATCACGTCGAACACGCAGTTGGCGTCATCCGTTACGCGCGGTGCGACCACGAGATCCGGCCAGCGACGCACATCCCCGGCGGGAAACTGGACGCGCAATCGCACCAGCGCAGGCGGACGTCGCTCGGTCCAGTGTGCCTGCCAGTTGTTGCCCTCTGCCGCATCGAGATAACTCCATTCCACGCTCTCAATGTGGGGAATGAGGACCTCAGCGCGGGTGTGACGCGCATCGATATCACGGGCGCCGTTCCGATCGAGCTCCGAGGTGACCGTGAGACTCTCCGAGCCGTCGCGCTCTCGCGTCACGTCGAGGACGAAACGGCGGTGGCCCGAGTCGACGCCCGCGGAACTTCCCGGTGCGGTGACGAGAAGACGGGTCGGCGAGCCCTCCAGGCCGCTCGCTTCCGCGCGTTTGCCGGAATCGGGCTCGAATGGATAGGCCGATTCGAGCGTGGCCCGCAGGAACTGCTGAACGAGCCCGACGTCCTCGTGCGTGTGATCGACGCGCGTCACGCGATCGAACGTTCGCTGGCCCAGCCGGAACGCGGAGATCATTCCCGCGGAAAGCAAGGAGAGCACCGCCAGTGCGACGAGCATCTCGATAAGCGTCATGCCGCGATTCGCGCGTGTCATGGCGCGATCTTCGCAAGCTCGACACTCTGCAGCTCGATCGACCGGCGCGACGCGTTATCGGCCACCTCGACTCGAACGAGGAACGCCTGCCAGGGCGAGGCAGCCTCCGCGCCGGTGTCGAACGGCTGCGTGAGCACACGCCACTGCGTGCCGGAGCGTTCGCCTTTCTCTTCTTCCGGCCAGGGGCCCGGGTGCACCCGTCGTTCCGCGAGCACGGACTGCGCAGTCAGCCACAGCACTTCGCTGGCTTCCGCCTGACGCGTGCGGCGCGTTGCGCCGGCGAAGAGCTCGAACAGGGCCCCGACGCTGAGCGCGAAGATCGCGAATGCGACCAGCACCTCGATGAGGGTGAAACCACGCTGACGCGCAAAGCTACGGCGCACGCGTGGGCACCTCCACGGTAACGCGGCCCGTCAGCCCACTCAGCCGGAGCGTGCTTCGATGCGTACGCTCGCTCACGGTGATGCGCGCCTCCGTCAGCGTACCTTCGGGATAAGCGGACACCGCTCGCAGGCTCAACCCTTCCGCATCTTTCACCTCGACGTGCGTCGTCGCCGGAAACCGCACAGCGACGCGGCCGCCGCTCAGGCCTGAGGCATCTAGCTCTAATCGCACCGGACTGCCGCGCGCCGCGCTGAGCGACTGCGCATCCCGAATGGCGGCCCGCAGCTTCTGCGTCGTGGCAGCGACGCGACGGCCAGGTAGCGCACGATCCAGCGCCAGGGGCAACGCTGAGGTCAGCAACACCAAAATAGCGATGACGACTAGCAGCTCCATGAGCGTGAAGCCGGCTTGCCGGCCAACAGACGCGGTGGGCCGCTGCGCGCTACCAGTTACCGATGTCGCGCGCATCGCCCTCGCCGCCTTCGTGTTGATCGGAGCCGAGCGAGTAGACATCGAAGTCGCCCTTGGTCCCCGGCACCCGATACAGATAGGGCTTTCCCCACGGATCGATCAGGCTGTCCTGTTTCTTGATGTAAGGGCCATCCCACGTCGGCAGGCCCTGCGGCCGGTCGACGAGCGCCTTCAGGCCCTCATCGCCGGTGGGAAAGCGGCCGTTGTCGAGATTGAAGGAGTCGACGGCGGCACCGAGCGCTTCGACCTGGATGCGGGCCGTGTCGGCCTTGGCCTTGCGCAGATACTTGGCGACACGCGGAGCGGCGATGCTCGTCAGGAGGCCGAGGATCAGGAGCACGACCATCAGCTCCAGCAACGTGAAACCTCGCAGTCCCACGCGCGCGATCCTTCGACGACGAAGCTGTTCCACAAGACCCCTGCGCTATTCGCGTTTTCGTTTTTGCGCCCCGATCCTGCGGGACGGACGGGCTATGCTAGAACGCCAGATCGTTAATACTCAACAGTCCAATGAGCACGGAGCCGATCAGCGCGGCCACCACGAGGCCCATGAACACGGTAAGCAGCGGAACGAAAAGAGATAACAGCCGCTCCAGCCGCAGTTGAGCCTCCTCGTCGAGAACGTTGGCGGCCGACAGCAGCATCGAGTCCAGCTTCCCTGTCTCTTCTCCGACACGAGCGAGCTGGACCGCGATCGCCGGGAACACGCGGGCACGCGACAGCGCGGCGGAGAACGATTCGCCGGACTGCACTTCCCGCGCGACGCCAGCCAGCGCCTCCAGCAGCCGCCGATTGCCCGCCGTGCCACGCGCGAGGCGCAAGGCGGACGGCAGAGGCAAGCCATTGGCGGACAAAGTACTCAACGTGCGAAACAGGCGCGCTGTCGCGACCGCCGCGGGCAATCCCAGCGTCACGCGCGACGTCAGGAGCCATCCGTCGAACCGGGCGCGACCGGCACTCGATCGAAGCCATGACATCCATGAAGCCGTACCGGCGACCGCGGCCGCTGCCAGCGCCCACCAGTAGTCCGACATGAAACGGCCCGTTGCAAGAACGGCCCGCGTAGACAATGGCAGTGCCACTTCCGAATCGGCGAACAGCGTCTCGAAACGGGGAAGCACGAACGTCAGGAGGATGACGAGCGTCGCCAGCACCACGCCAGCGAGGAGCGCCGGATACACCAGCGCGGATCGGATGCGTTCACGCACCTCAACCTGACGCCGCATCAGCTCGGCGAGGCGTGCCAGTGTCGCCGGCAACATGCCGCCCGCTTCACCGGCATTCACCATACTGACGTAGTACGGTGGTAGCGGCTGCCCGCTGGCCTCCATCGCTTCGCTGAGCGCGCCGCCCGCCCGAACGCGTTCCAGCAGCTTCTCGGTCAGGCGGCGTGCATTCGGGCTCCCAGCGAGCGAGGAGGAAATCTGCAGCGCGCGGTCGATGGTGAGACCCGCTGTGAGCAGCGCCGCCAGCGACTGAGTGAGGGCAAGCACCTCGCGCGGCTTGAGCGCGCCCCGGGACACCCAACGCCAGCGTGCACTGCCGAGCGAACGGACCGGACCCGCGCCCTCGTTGCTCGCGGACTCGCGCAGCTCGAGGGGAATGAGCCCTTGCCGCCCGAGGGTTTCGAGTGCGGCGACCCGCGAAGCCGACAGGAGCTCCCCGGTGTGCGAGGCGCCCAGCCGGTCCACTGCCCTGTATATATAAGAGTGTGCCGGCATCGTCACACCAGGCTGGTGACGCGCAGCACTTCCTCGATGGTGGTCGTGCCTGCGGCCACCCGTGCAACTCCATGCTGGAGCATCGTGCGCATTCCCTCACTTATGGCGACTTTCTCGATCAGGTGCGCATCCGCGCGCTCCAGCACCCGGGCACGCACGGCGTCGCTCATGGGAAGCGCTTCGACAATCGCGGTACGCCCGCGAAACCCACTTCCCTGACAGGCATTGCAGCCGCCGGGCCGATACCAGGTTTCGCCGGGCTCGCGAGCGAAGCGCAGGCTGACATCCGCGGCAGGCGTGAAGGGCTGGCGGCACTCCGTGCACAGGCGTCGCACGAGCCGTTGCCCGAGGATGACGTGTAGCGTCGAAGTCAGGAGATAGTCGTCGATGCCCATATCCAGCAAGCGGGTAATCGCCGCCGCCGCTGTGTTGGTGTGAAGAGTCGAAAGCAACAGATGCCCGGTGAGCGCGGCCTGAATGGCGATCTCCGCCGTCTCGCGATCGCGAATCTCACCCACCAGCAGTACGTCCGGATCCTGGCGCAAGAAGGCGCGCAGCGCGTGGGCGAACGTCAACCCGATTTGCGGACGCACCGGCATCTGGTTCACGCCGGCCAGGACGTATTCCACCGGATCCTCCACGGTCAGGATCTTGCGCTCGGGAGTATTGATTTCCTTTAGCGCGGCATAGAGCGTGGTGGTCTTGCCACTCCCCGTAGGGCCGGTGACGAGCACGACGCCGAACGGCCGCGTGATCGCCTGCCGTAGCGTTGTCGTCAACGACTCATCGAACCCCAGTGCGTTGAAATCGAGTGCCACGTCCTGCCGGTCGAGCACGCGGAGCACGACGCTCTCACCATGCAGCGTGGGGGACGAGGCGACGCGGAAGTCGATGTCCTTGCCCTGGACGGTTACGCGAATACGACCGTCCTGAGGCAGGCGGCGCTCCGCGATATCGAGACCCGCCATCACCTTCACGCGCGACACGACAGGCGCAGCAAGATTCCGCGGATGACGCTCTATCTCGCGAAGCAAACCGTCGAGGCGCAACCGTACGTGCAGGCCCTGCTCGGAAGGCTCCAGGTGAATATCCGAGGCGCGCGAGCGCACGGCCTCATCGATGAGCCGTTGCACGAGGCGGATAACCGGCGCCTCGCTTGCAAGATCCTTGAGACGGTCGACCTCCTCGTCCTCGACCACGCCGCTGGCGTGCGATACCGCCTCAGCCGCGGCCTCCTCTCGCGCATACAGCGCCTCGAGCGCCCGCTGGATCTGCTCGCGGGTGGCCACGCA
>Ga0247777_1000578_pt1 | contig 10627 bp, 9 predicted proteins | sample UWRJL154409C5_FD_179937 | JGI IMG/M metagenome (GOLD analysis project Ga0247777, IMG submission 179937) | Plant litter microbial communities from Arlington Agricultural Research Station in Wisconsin, United States - UWRJ-L154-409C-5 | ecosystem: Environmental > Terrestrial > Plant litter >...
TGGCCTTGAAGGCTCGGAGCGCCGCGCTACCTGACCCCGTCGGCCGGCTCACCGATCTCCAGCTGGAGTGTTCTCGCCCGGTGGTCGCCGAACCGCGCTTCGGTTGCGAAGCGGGAAAATTCACGGCGCGCGGCGGGCCCCTGGGTTCTCTGGACATGAACGTCACGGCGTTGATGCGTACCGACACCGGCATCACCACCTTCACGGGCAAGGGTCTCAAGGTCGCCGGCACCACGGCGGCGATCGAGGGACGGCTCGATCCCAAGGGCTGGCAGGTGAAGGCAACGACCGGCGAGGCCGCCGTGTCCGCGTTTCGCAAGCTGGCCGCGCCCTGGTTCGAACTACGGAAGGACATCACCGGCGATGGCAAGGTTGCCGTCGAAGGGACGTTGGCCGACGCGGGCGATGGACTCAGCGCCGATCTCACCGCGAAGCTCAGCGCGCTCGATCTCACCAACGAGGCCAGCACCGTGGTCACCGACAAGCTCGCGGCGGTCGCGCGGCTGAAAATGGCGCCGCGCGGCCAGGCCTCGCAGGTGGTGGTGAACTTCAAAGGCACGGGCGGCCAGGCATTGGCGGGACCCATCCTGCTGGACTTCGGCGCCAATCCCACCGACCTGGAAGCCAGCGGCACCTTGCTGGGCGACGACTTCACCCTCGCCTCGCTGCGCGTCTCGCAGAAAGACCTGATGGAGATGACCGGCAGTGGCCACGTGAACCTGGCCGGCGACATCCCCTCGCTCAGTGGCGACTTCAAGCTGGCCAAACTCCAGTTCCCCGCCGCTTTCTCCAGTTACATCGCGATCACGCTGGCGGCGAGCGTGCTGGGCGATGCCAGGACCACGGGTAGTTTGACCGGCGAGCTCTCCATCGTGGACAACGGGGTCGGCTCCCTGCACGTGCTGCCGAAGGATCTCGACCTGCACGCCGACAAGGGGTTGCTCAACCTGGTCGGCATGAACGGCGAAATCTTCTGGGCGCCGACCGGCAGCAGCACCGAGGCGCGTATCTCGAAGCTCGGCTGGCGCTCGGGCGGCGCGTACGGTCTGTCCGGCGGCGCGGCCGAGATCGAGTTCGTCGCGTATGGACTCAACTTCGCGCTCACGCATCCGACCAAGGTGCCGGTGTTCGACGGCGCCATCGCCATCGATCACTTCGTCATGGGCAATCTCGGCGACAAGAACATGGAGGTGGCGTTCAAGGGCGCGGTCGAACCCATCAGCATGCCACTGTTGGCCAAGGCCTTCGGCTGGCCGGAGTTCAGCGGCACGCTGGCCGCGGCGATTCCCGCGGTCACGCTCAAGAACGACGTGCTCACTTTCGACGGCAACGTGGAATCGCAGGTGTTCGGCGGCCGCATCGAGGGCAGCAACATCCGATTGCAGGATCCGCTCGGAAACTTTCCGCGCTTCTTCGCCGACGTGCGCGCGCGCGACCTGGATCTGGGACTGGTCACGCGGACCTTCGAAGTCGGCAGCATCACCGGCAAGCTCGAAGCCGACGTGCTCGGACTGGAGCTGTTCGCGTGGACTCCACAGGCATTCGACGCGCGGCTCGCCACGCCCAAGGGCGACAAGTCGCGGCACCGCATCAGCGCCAAGGCGGTGAGCAGCCTGTCGAACGTGGGCGGCGGCGGTGGCGGCGTGGTGCAGGCGTTGCAGTCGGGCGTGCTCAAGTTCTTCGACGAGTACAACTACGACAAGCTCGGCATTCGCTGCCGGCTGCGCGGCGACGTCTGCGAAATGTCGGGCGTCGAGCCGGCGCCGAATGGCTACTACATCGTCAAGGGCTCGGGGATTCCGCGCATCGACATCGTCGGTAACCAGGGACGCGTTCGCTGGAGCCAGCTCATTTCGACGATCTCGACCACCGAGCTCGGCGGCGCGACGGTCCAGTAGTCCGATGGACGCGGCGCACGATCAGGCCAATAATCGCGCGCATATTTGACGTATGGCCTGATTCAGGGGGCGTTCATTGCCGCGACCCGATCATGCCTGCGTCCGAGCTTGCGCTTGGAAACAAGGAGTCAATGATGCGTCGCGTATTGCCGCTGAAACTTGCACTGGTGTGTCTCGCGATCGCCGCGTGCGTCACCATCAACGTGTATTTCCCGGCCGCTGCCGCCGACAAGGCCGCGGACCAGTTCATCAACGACGTGACTGGCGGGTCGAAGAGCGGCAGCACGCCGCCGCAGTCGTACGTGGCCCCCGGCGAGAAGCCCAATCTGCTGTTGGCCGCGGTCGGCCAGGTGTTGTACGCGATCGTGCCCGCCGCGCATGCGCAGGATGCCGAGGCCGCGCTCAACGTGAACTCGCCGGCGGTGAGCCGCATCAAGGCGTCGATGTCCGGGCGCTTCGGCGAGCTCGAGAAGTTCTTCGCCAGCGGCGCCGTCGGCCTCACGAAGGACGGCCTGATCGAGGTGCGTGATCTCAACGCGGTGGCGTTGCCGGATCGCGCCACGGTCAAGCGCCTGGTGGCCGAGGACAATGCCGACCGCGCGCAGCTCTACACGGAGATCGCCAAGGCCAGCAACCATCCCGAGTGGGAGGGCGACATCAAGAATAGCTTCGCCCGCCGCTGGGTGGCGACCGGCGCCAAGGCCGGCTGGTACTACCAGGACGACAGCGGTGCCTGGAAGCAGAAGTAAACTAACTAGATGACCGACACGGGGCCCGATCCGCGGCGCGGACCGGGCCCCTTCTTTTTCAGCCGCCAACGCATGCTCACCATCTTCCTGGTCATCGCGGGATTCCTCCTGCTGAACTTCGCAGCGATGTATTTCCTGCAGCCGACGTTCACCTTCCCGAGGCCACCGCCGGCCGCTGCGCGCCCACAGGCGTTGCAGGAGGCGCGCGGGGAAGCGCTGTGGTCCGAGGTGGATGGTCAGCGCGTCGAAGCCTGGTTGCTGCCCGGCGACGCGGCGGGAGCCGCCCCGCTGATGATCTATGCGCACGGCAATGGCGAATTGATCGATCTCTGGGCTGACGAGTTCGCGCCGCTGCGAGCCGCGGGGATACATGTATTGCTGGTCGAGTATCCCGGGTATGGACGCTCGGCCGGCACGCCATCCGAGTCGAGCGTGACGGCCGCGCTGGTCGCGGCCTACGACCGCGTTGCCGCGGATCCGCGCGTCGATGCGCGGCGCATCGTGGGCCATGGCCGTTCGCTCGGCGGCGGCGCCATCGCGCAGCTCGCGGCGCGGCGGCCGCTGGCGGCGCTGGTGCTGGAGTCGACGTTTACCAGCCTCAGGGACGTCGTCCGGCGTTACTTCATTCCCCACGTGCTGGTGCGCAACCGCTTCGACACCCGCGGCGTGCTCGCGAAATTCCGTGGCCCGGTGCTGCTGCTGCACGGGCAGTTCGACGAGGTCATCCCCGTCGCACATGCACAAGTCTTGAAGGCGGCCTCACCCGCGGCCGAGTTGCACGTGCTCCCGTGCGGACACAACAATTGCCCGCCGCAATGGGAGCTGGTGCTCAGTTTCCTCACCGCGAACGGCGTATGTAGGGCCCATGAGGAGGCAAAGCATGAAAACGACATTGGTTAGCGCCGCCGCCGCTTCGGTGTGCGCACTGCTGTTGGCCGGCTGTGGTCTTGCCGACGTCGGCGCCGCCGCGGCGGTCCAGGGCGAAACCGCCGCCGAACAGGCCAAGAAGGCGAAGGAAACCCAGGCCAAGGTGGAGAAGCAACTCGAGGACGCGCAGCAGGCCGCGGCCGACGCACGTGCCGAGGCCGAGGCCCAGAGCCAATAAGAAAGGATGGGGGCAGCCCCCGATTCCGCGCGAAGACGCGCAAAAGGGGTCAGTCCTCATCGAGGGCTGACCCCTTTTGCTAGGAAACGGGGGCTGCCCCCTTCTTCCTTATTCGCGCATGCCAGTGCCGCGGTTCATGAAGAACACCGCGAGACCGAACAGCGCCACCGCGGCCGCGATCATGATGCTGAAGGCGACGTAGACATTGACGTCGCTGGTGCCGAGAAAGCCGTATCGGAATGCATTGACCATGTGCAGGATGGGGTTGGCGTACGACACGTGGCGCGCCCATTCCGGCAGCAGCGTGATCGAGTAGAACACTCCGCCGAAATAGGTCAGCGGGGTCAGCACGAAAGTCGGGATCCAGTTCACCTGGTCGAAGTTCTTCGCGAACAGCGCGTTGAGGAATCCACCCAGCGCGAAGATCACCGAGGTGAGCACCACCGCGCCCACGATGACCAGCGCATGGTGCACGTGCAGGTTGGTGAAGATCAGCGACACGATGGTCACCGCGCCGCCGACCAGCAGGCCGCGCACCAGTCCACCTCCGACGTAGCCCAGCACGATGACCCAGTTGGGCAACGGCGCCACCAGCATCTCCTCGACGTGTTTGCCGAACTTCGCGCCGAAGAACGACGACACCACGTTGCCGTAGGAGTTGGTGATCACCGCCATCATGATCAGGCCCGGCGCGATGTACTGCATGTACGGCACGCCGTCCATGAGACCGACACGGCGGCCAATCAAACTACCGAAGATCACGAAGTACAGCGCCGAGGTGACCGCCGAGGGCACGATGGTCTGCGCCCAGATGCGGATGATGCGGCCGTATTCGCGGATGACGATGGTCTTGAGGCCGGTCCAGCGTGCGCGCTCCAGGCCCTTGGGCGAATCGGCGTCGCGGGCCGCGTCGGAGACGTCGGTACTCATTTGCGCTCGACCAGTTTCATGAACAGCTCTTCGAGCCGGTTCACCTTGTTACGCATCGACAACACGCCGATACCCTGCGCGGTGAGATTCGCGAACACTTCGTTGAGACTTTGTTCCTTGGACACTTCCACTTCGAGCGTGTGGTCGTCGATCAGCTCGAACTCGTACCCCGGCACCTGCGGCACGCTCGACACGGCCTCGCGCAGGTTGAGCACGAAGGTCTCGACCTGCAGTGTGCGCAGCAGGCTGGACATGCGATCGCGCTCGGCGATCAGGCCGCCGTTGATGATGGCGATGTTGCGGCAGAGAGTTTCCGCCTCTTCCAGGTAGTGGGTCGTGAGGATGATGGTGGTGCCCTGCGCGTTGATCTCGCGCAGGAAGTCCCACATCGAGCGGCGGATCTCGATGTCGACGCCGGCGGTGGGTTCATCGAGGATCAGCAGGCGCGGCCGGTGCACCAGCGCGCGGGCGATCATCAGCCGGCGCTTCATGCCGCCCGAGAGGCCGCGCGCCATCTTGTTTCGCTTGTCCGAAAGCTGCAGCAGCGAGAGATACTGGTCGGCGCGCTGACGCGCCAGGCGGCGCTCGATGCCGTAGAAACCCGCCTGGTTCACCAGGATGGTCTCCGGCGTTTCGAACTGGTTGAAATTGATCTCCTGGGGAACGATGCCGATGCAGGCCTTGGCGGCCTCGAGCTCTCGGTCCAGGTCGTGGCCGAAGACGCTCACGCTGCCGGCGGACTTGTTCACCAGCGAGGTGAGGATGCCGATCAGCGTGGTCTTGCCCGCGCCGTTCGGGCCCAGCAACGCGAAGAAATCGCCCTGCTCCACGTCGAGATCCACGCCCTTGAGGGCCTGGACCCCGTTCTTGTAGGTCTTGGTCAGTCCGCGAATCGACAGTGCATGCATGGTGAGAGGATGAAGGCTCCCGCCGCGAATACCATCCTCCGAAAGAGAGGATGCGGCGCGGAAAGGCTTACTTGGGCACGGCCTCGTCCATGACGCTCTTGAAGATGCCGTCCCAGAAGGGCGCGGTCGGGTTGTCCTTGCAACGGTCGGCCGCCTCGCGCAAGGCCTTCGGCGACGCTTTCCAGACCTTGGTGTCCACATAATCGCCGGCCTCGCTGCGCATCGAGGCGTACATGGTGGTGGCGATGCGGGGCATGAACTCGGTGGCGGCGGCGTCATCCGCCTCCTCGCGGATCAGGTCCCATTCCCAGACGAAGTCCGAGCAGCGCATCTTCTTGATGCGGGCCTTTTCCTTGTCCGTGAGCTGCGGATCCGGCTTCGCCGCCACGGGCTTGGGCTCGGCTCCGGTAGATTGGCGCAGCTCGACCTTCATCTCGATGTTGGCCTCGACCGGGCGTCCCGAGGCGTCGATGGCCGGACGGAACCTGGCGCTGTGCAGGACCTTGACCAGCTGGGGCTCGAGCCCTTCGGTGGTGTTCTCGGTGACCAGCACGTCGCGAACCTTGCCGTCTTCACCCACGCGCACCGTCGCCGCGACCAGGCCGCCGAGCTTCTTGCCGCTGATGTTGACCTTGGCGGTGGAAGCAGCCGCGATGACCTGGGGATCACTCGGACCGGTTTGAGCGCCGGCGACCGCGGAAAAGAGGGTCAGGACGAAGTATGAAACTACTGCACGTGCAGTCAGGGGCATGTGTCGGCTGGCTCCTTGCTGTCGCAATCTGCCCGGGGCATCTCGTCAGGCGTACCGGCACCCGCCATGGGCGGGTGCCGGTGTACAGCCTGTCTTGTTAGAAGCCGCGGGTTGCACGCAGCGCTCGCTGCGCGTCCACGAATCCGAATCCAGTGTCGAAATCGAACCCGTTGGCATTATCGACGCGTTGCGGGCCGATGTCGCCTCCGAAATTACGTAGTTTCATGTCGTCGGCGGTCAACCTTAGGGCCCAGTAGATGGCGTCAGGTGACAGATTCCTGGGTCCGATGAACCGTTTGCGGGCAGCGATATCCCTCGCGCGCTGATCGAGTATCAGGGCCGCGACCGCCGCCACGTGGGGCGCCGACGCCGAGGTCCCGAAGAAGTTCGGATAACCGTCGGGCTCGGTGGTGCCGGGTATCTCGAAGTCCAGGTCGAAGTAGAAAAACGAAGTGTTGCCGCCATCCGGGCCCGTGACTCCGGGCTTGAGGCGAACCTCCGGGAGCGGCAGGCGCTTGCCGTGCTTGCCGAACAGGATGGGCACGCCGCCGGCCGACGAGAACGAATTGAGGCAGGCCGGAATGCACTGCGGGCGCAGCGGGCTGCCCCACTCCTGGGTCTGGTACCAGGCGGACGCACCGACCGCTTCCGCGCCGGCGGCATTGGCATGGCCGTATACCGTGCCGCTCTGCGTGTCGTACTCGTTCGGGAAGAACACGCCCGCGTCGAGGTCGAACCACACGTACTTGAGGTAGTTAGGTGAGGGCCCGTCGTACAGCTCCACGCCGAGCTGCACTTCGACGTCTTCGCCCGTGGTGTTCACGAGGATGGCCGACTCGATGGCATCGGCATCGATGTTGGATGCGATGCCCGGGAACTGGCAGACGGCGTTGTCGGGCAGGTCGGCGGTGTCGGGACAGAAGTCGACCAGCTGTCCATCGGGAGTCCAGAACCACACGTCCACGTCGCTCTGCGAGCCGCGCTTGCCATTGGCCGAAAGCGAGGGCTGATCCCACTGCAGCGTGAGCCAGGTGACGCTGCCCGCGGTGGCCGTGACGCTTTGCAGGGTATCCACCCTGCGCCCCGCGTCGAAGTCATGGAGCTTGCCGAACACGCCATCGACATTCGACGCGCGGAACTTCGCTTCGTACGAAGCGCGCGCATCGTTGCCGGCGGAGGAGAAATACGCGACCCCGTCCTTGTAAACGTCGTCCACGGCCTGCGCGATGATGCCGTCTTCGAACATCGGTTCTTCGAAGTAGATGATGTCGTCGACGATCACCTTCGAACCCGCGTCGGCCAGCGCCCGGATGCCGTCGGCAAAGTCTTCCGGGCTCACGAACGCCGTGTAGAACGCCTGCGATGCGCCCGGCGCGACGTCGTGGATGATCTGCATCATCGCGCGACCTTCATCCGAGCAATCGGAGCTCGGCGTGTCCGAAAGATCCTTGAGCAGCAACACGTCGCGCGGCAGGTCGTTGCGCGCGATGTCCTGCGCGGCGCGGGTGAACGGCGCGCCCGGGGCAAAAGCGCCCTCCGCGCAGTCGTAGCTGTCGGACAGCACGCCGACGCGAATGCCGCGGCCGTTGACGCCGCTCTGGGCACGCGCCAGCTGCGCGCGCATCGAGCGGTCGCCCTGCGTGGTGACCACGCCTGCGCGGGTCATGGCCGCGACCGGACGTACGAACCGCAGGCCAGTGGTCGTCGACATGTCGCTCAGCGCACTCACCGGTGCCCGACCGGACACGGCGGTGGCGTGGAGCTTGGCGTCCTTGAGGCCCTTGGCCACGAGTTGGGCGCGCAGGCTCGCCAGGTCGTCGCCATAGGCGCTGATGGAGACGTAACCGTCACCGACCCGGAGTCCGGGCAACTTGCGCGGGGCCGCGCGTCTGAGATCGGCTTGGGGCTGGTGCCGGGCGGCTGCGCGCTGCATGGTGGCCAGCAATGGATCGAGGCGCGCGGCGGCGCCGGTGCGCGCCGCGGACTTGGTGGCCATGGCTTCCTGGCGGGTGGCGCCGCTGGCGCCCATGGAAAACAACACCGCCATGGCGGCGGCTGCCGCGATGGCTGACTTCCTGCTGATCATCGTGCTCCCCGAGTTATGTTTGATTTGGCGGACGTGTCCGCACCGTCATCGGTGTTACACGTCCCTTCATCCATGAAGTGCTTATCTCTCGGCAGCATGCGCCGCGAGGGTGTCCGCGGCAAGACGCTGGATACCCCCGAGCAGCAGCTCGTGCAGCCTCCTGTCGGCTCCAGCTGACGCGGCTTCGAGCAACTCGCGCCAGAAGCCGACCTGGGTCGCCCAGCGTGGACGCAAGGTGTCCGCGTTGCGTTCCGCCGCGGCCTCGAGCGCGGCCAGCGAACAGGCCGCCAGTGATTCGACGGCCGCGATGGTGGCGCCAAACACCAGGCAGGCGGCGCGCGGACGACTGCGCGCCAGGTGCCAGCCATACACCAGCATGCGGCGCGTGATGGAGCGCGCGGCGATGGGCTCGAAGAAGGCAGGCGCGGAACGATGCGAGGCATCGTGCACACCGCAGGATCTGAGCTCCAGCCAGCGGGGCGCGAGCGCGAAGCCGGCGTCGAACAGGCTGAAAGGCGCCGCCGCCAGCCGGCGCACCGCGTGGGCCGGTATGTCGGCCCACTGGCTACGCAAGTCCTCGAGCAGCGGCGGCAAAGCCACGCCGCACTCGCCTTCCGCGGCGCGCATGGCCAGCAGCCCCAGGCACTCGGCATTGAGCTCGGCGAGCGGCGCCGGATCCACTCCCTGTGATGGCAGCCAGTGGCGCGATTCTTCGCGCCCCTGGGAAACCCCGCGACTAACCATGTCATTCCTCCCTGTACGCGCCAGATATCTTGCGCCGCCACCCCTTGAAAGTCATTTCCAAATTTGGGAAATTTTTCCCAAATTTCAGGGATCGCAGAATCCACTCCAGGGCAGGAAAAATCATGAGAATCTCCGACGACCGTTACAGCCGTGACCGGCTGCGCCTCGACCTCGCGCTGCGTTTCATCCACCACGAGGCGCGCACGCACACAATCCGTGCATGGACCGGCCTCACCGACGACCGCATCCGCAAGCTGTACCGCACCTATCTATACGAGGCCGGCGGGACGGGCGTGGCCCGCCACCGCGGCAAGTCGCCCCGGCAGGCCGCGTTTTTCACGCGCAGCCTGCGAATGCGGCGCGAAGCGGCGGTATTCGCCAGCGTCAGCAGCCTGTTCGGCCTCATCACGCGCGACAGCATCACCGTGGAACGCGCCGCCGAGCCGGCCCCCACGGTCGCGCGCGGCGCCCTGCTGTGCGAGGCCTTCGAGACCTACCGGGCCCTGGTGGGCGAGCCGCAGATCTCGTTCGAGCACGCGGTGTTCCTGCTCGGCGCGCTGCACGTGGGCGACGAATTGCGGGTTGCGCATTGCCGTGACTGCGCGGGCGTGCTGGTCACGGACCGGCTGGCGTTGCGCACCCCGGTCTGCAACGACTGCGCCGGCGTCCGGGGCGCCGCCGGCGGGACCGATGCCGACACCTGACCGGCGAGCCGTCGCCATGGCCGGGTGATAGATTCGGGCGGGTGAACCGCCCGACGTTGTTTTCCGGACCATTCCTCGATAGGCGCGCGGAACTGCGCGACGATCCCGGCTGGATCAGCGCCGCGCGTTCCGACCCGAACACCCGCTACGTGCTCGCCGAGGGCGCGCGCCAGCTGGTGAGCATGGGTACGGCGCTCGACGTGGCCCTGCTGCGCAATGGCGATCCGCTGCTGTCCCGGGCCGAGGACGCCTCCTTCACCTTGTTAGGATGGTTCCGCGGCGAACGAACCGTGCTGGTTGAGGTCGGGCCGGAGGCGCTCGCCCAGGCGTCGGGCCTGCCCGAGGCCACCGAACTCAAGGAGCTGCGCCCGCTCGCCCCGATGCTGCCGGCCGACTCGGCTTCCCTGCTGGCCTACGCGCGCGCGCTGACGTTGTGGCGCGGGCGGCACCGGTATTGCGGCGTCTGCGGCGCGCCGAACCAGCCGGCGCGCGCCGGCCACGTCATGCGTTGCAGCCGCTGCGATAACGAGACCTTCCCGCGCCTCGATCCGGCCATCATCGTGCTGGTCACGGACGCCAGCGGCGATCGCGCCTTGTTAGGTCGCCAGTCCGCCTGGCCCGCCGGGCGTTATTCGACCATCGCCGGGTTCGTCGAGCCCGGCGAGAGCCTGGAAGATGCGGTCGAACGCGAGGTGCTGGAGGAAACCGGGGTGCAGGTCGGCGACGTCGAATACCACTCCTCGCAGCCCTGG
>Ga0247777_1000579_pt1 | contig 10613 bp, 7 predicted proteins | sample UWRJL154409C5_FD_179937 | JGI IMG/M metagenome (GOLD analysis project Ga0247777, IMG submission 179937) | Plant litter microbial communities from Arlington Agricultural Research Station in Wisconsin, United States - UWRJ-L154-409C-5 | ecosystem: Environmental > Terrestrial > Plant litter >...
AAAGACGGACGGCCTGTCGTTGATCCGTACGGGGTCTGATTTCCGCCCCTAAATCCCTAATCACCGCCTCACTACGTTATGGGCATTGAGCTAAGTTCTGTCTCACCGCCTGAAAATTGTTGTGCATGAGGTTTATGTGAAGGCATTCGTGTGAAAGCATTCGTGCGAAGATATATACGTTAGCGAAGGTACTCGTATGAATGCTTTCACAGGAATATCTTCGTATGAAAGCCACACAAAGCCTTTACAGTGGCCCGCTTACGAGTTGCCTCTTGCGTCGCTGCCGCCGCCGCCTTTCCGCGCCTACAGTTTCACCTAGCCTCGCAGGCCTAGCCGGCATGTCCTCTCTCTGTCCTCCTTCTGAGACCTACGTCCCCAAGCCAGCCCCCCCCTCCTCATCGCAGATTGAATATCTCTTCCGCGCCCCAAGTCCTCCCTTTCCCAAGATCCGCAACGGCTTCGCCTTCCATCTTTCCGTGCACATACGCCTCCCCAACAAGCACGTACGAGCCCTTTGGCGACGCCTCGCGCAGGACCACGGGCACGCTGCAGCCATAGAGGATGCAGACAAAATCGCCCTTTTTGCATCGCGGCGGGCCGAGGCCGAAGAGGTTGTGGTCGTGCTCGTCCGAGTGGCGATGGCCCTTTTGCGTTCTCTCTCTGTCCGGCAGAGACTTTTCGTCTCGGCCCTTGGCTAGTGGAGGGAGCCCGTTGGGGCCAGGCTTCTCATGCAGGGCCCCAGCCCCGTTGATCGTGGGAACGTCTCCGTGTCCCTTGCCTGCGTGGGAAATCTCTGTCTCGTTCTGGTTCTTTACTGACGCTTCGTCGTTCTCATCGGCCTCGCTCTTCTCCCCCGGGAGGTGGTCACCGTCGTCCGCCCCGTCCTTGTCCCCCGCGTTCTCAGCTCCGCCATCGGGCTGCCTGCGCACACTGTCGTAGTCCGATTCGGCATCTGAGTCGTCGCGGTGCTCCCCTAGCCGGACGGTGTTGTACGTCTCGCTCAGCATGGTGGCGTTGAAAAAGGTCCGGTTCCAGGTCACGTCGCGCACACGGTAGAGGTACTTGCGCAGCAGCTCCGAGTGGCCCTGAAGCAGCTCGCCGATGTTCAAGTCGCCGTTGTTGAAGGTGTCGGCAATCTCCAGGCAGCGCATGCAGGCCCGCTGGTACCACACGGGCGGGCTTTGTCCGTCCGAATCGCGGTCGGCCACGAGGGTGCGCCAGATCTGGTCCGGCACCTTGTCTTGGTTCTGGATCCCGGCCCAGGAGCCCATCTGCAGCGACTCTTGGAGGATGACGCCGGCCGTGTTTCGAGCCGACACGACTTCGATCCGGGCGAGCTTGAAGCCTCGGACCGCGAGCGACCGCTTGGCCCGGCGGCTGTGCTGAATCCGCACCTGCCGCTTTCGGGCCGAGGCCGCATAAGGGAAGCGCCGGTCGGCGGGCCCGACAATGCTGACGCCGTTTTTGCGGCCGCTGTACACCTCGGCCGGGACGCCGTACTGGGAGTCGGACAGCAGTGGCATCCAAGACGGCATGCCGTCCTCGTCGTCGGCCTGGTCGATGTCGTTGGCATGGGTGGCGGCCTTGGACGGAAGTTCCTTCACCGGCATCGCCCAGGGACGGCAGATGATGTCGAGGGAGCGGGACGAGTCGATGCAAAAGATGGTAAAGCTGCGGTAGACTTCCAGCGGCGTCAGGCTGTAGTCAACAACGAAAGCGCGCGGACCGCCGCCCGGCCCCCGCGAGTAGATGCCCGAGTTCCGCGACGTGTCCCGGGCGATGGAAACCAGGCCGTAGATGAGATCGCGCGGGTCGCTCGTGTCAAAGGTTGTCAGCGACGTCACCAGGGACTCGATGTTGGTCCGCGGGCTGCGGATGCCGCCGTTCGCGTCCCGGAGGAACAGCTTGCTGGTGGCTTCCAGCAGGATGTAGGCTCCGAACGACGTGACGTCCCCGATGGTGTTGGGGCCTTCGCGCCACTCCGAGTAGTCAAAGAGGCTCTTGATGCTCTCCTGGTTCGACGCCAACAACGACACGGCGTCGGCAAAGTCGGACCAGTGGACCGTCTCGCCGCCGCAATGGACGGTTGCCGAATCGGCGAGCGAGATCTCCTGCACCACCCAGCGGCGCGAGAACCAGCGGTCGCGCATCAGCTCGGACAGCGCATTCCAGTTGGCGGCCTGCTGCTTGTCCTTGACGTAGCGGTCTAGCACGGCAAAGTCCATGATGCTGGGGATGAATGCCATGGCCCGGTCGCTCTTCCCCTCGTCGTCGCCCTCGCCCAGCCACACGCAAACGTTCCGGGCGTAGTGATAGATCTTGGCCATGTTGTTGAGCTGCTCCGACTTCTCGATGTTGTTGTGCTGGTCGATGCACAGGTTGTCGACCCACAGCGCCACGGGGCGGTCGTGGCGCCGGAGTCGGAGCAGCGCCCGGAAGAGGTTGTCGCGGATGGGCACCCGGATGGCGCCGCGGGCCTTCGAGCCCCAGTCGGCCTCGTCGATGCGACCGGGCAGGCCTTCGGGGAGCAGATAGAGCCGGCCGTTCTCCGAGACGGGGCCCCAGTGGTAAGACAGGGCCGCGTAGTCGCGCATGGCGCCGCCCTCCCGTGATTCCGTTTCCAGCGTGCAGATCAGCGGGAAGTAAGGGCAGTCCTGGGGTGACGGCATCAACACCAGCAGTCGGATCTCGCCGCGCTCGAGCGGCCCGTAGACGTCAAAGTCCTGAAGCGGATTGCCGGCCAGATGATCCTTTTCCCCGGCCGACGGACTCGCATCCTGTCCGATGCGCTTGAGCCATTTGCTCTCCAGATACCTCTCCCATCCCAGGACTGTCCGCAGGTCTCGCGTCCGCGCCACCTTGTCCCTTCGCCACCGCGCGATGGTGACCCAGTCTTCGAGCACCTTGGCGTCCCGCAGCGCCATGTCCAGCTCGCCAAACAAGTCCTCCACTTCGGATTCGTCCGAGTCGGACGATACTAACGTGCTCATCGTCGACCTCCTCTTGCGCCGTTCGTGCCCGGCGGGCCGGCTGTGCGTCATGCGCCGCAAGGTTTGCCTCATCTCGCGACGCTTTTTGATCCTCGACTTCTGCGCCTCCCATTTCCCATACCCGTCGTCCAGCTGCTTACTAGTACTCTCTTTGGTATCCATGTCTTCTTGTGTTTCGTCGTCCCTCCGCCGTCCGTCCCCGGCTTTTCCCTCCAGGCTTGCTTGGAACATGCGCAATCTCTCCCTGGCTAGTTCGTGACGCAACTGGCAGCTGTCTTTTTCCTCTTGTGCCGCCTTGATTCGCTCCTCCCATGCCACCAATTCTGCTCTCCCCCTCTCGTCCTCGACCATAGTCAAGGCCCTCTGGATTTCCTCGATTTTACTCTTGCTCTCGTCTTTCGTCGCCCATCCCTTCTCATTTTTGTCGTCGTCCGCTCCCGGGGCTTTGTTTGCGCTGCCGTTGTCCTCCTGGTCGTGCCCGTCGTCAACCGCGTCTTCCTTGGTCGGCAAATCCTCGCTTCCCGCCAGCTCCTCTGCCTGTGTCCCGGTGGACAGTCCCATGGCGGTAATCGCCCTTCCCAAATCTCGATGCAGCTCGGTTACCTTTTGGCCGTGCTCTTGCAGTCGTCGGGCCTCCATGTCAATCGCCTCCCGCAGTCGCGACGTCCGGTGTCTGCCGCCCCAGCGCGTCGACAGCGGCCTCGGCTCGCCTCCGGGAGACATGGCCTTTTCGAAAGCCTCTTTCACCTCGGCAAGAAGCGACCATGCCTCGTGGAGTGGTGATGTGTCGGGCACGTCGTGCGCGTCGCGCAGACGCTGCCGTTGGAGCACCTCGGTGGCCTCTTTCTGGCATTTGGCCCGGAACTCGTTCTGCTCCTTGACCAACCGATCTTCCTCCGCCTCAAGCCAGGCGATCTTCCCGTTTAGATGTTTGAGCCGCTCAACGGCGGAGTCAAACCCGGGCTCTCGGAAGCTGAGCCGATCCGATTTTACCTTTGCTCTCGGAGGCAGTTTCGGCAACCGGGAGTAGCCGCGTACCTCACTCTCCTCGGCTTGATCGTAGTGGTGCTGCATCGTTTCTACCAGGCGTCATCCTTCAACGAAACCAACACACAACTCGGACTCGCCGCAAGCTGATCCTGCGCTCGGCGGCTTGTTTTGAATGCCAATAGTGGTAGGAGGAGGTTGGGGACGGACCCTGAAAATCCGAGTGTCGTGCAGCGTGGGATGATGCCGAGGTCTCCGCAGTCGGTCATCAAACTGGTCGTTCGCTCACGCCCCTCCCCCCGAGGCACACGGGGGTGATTGGCGTGAGACATTTAACTGTCGGTACGGTTGGAGCTGATTCTGCTGCGAGCCATTCGTGGCCATGCATCATTGGCTCCGTTCAAGGGGGCTTGCAACTTGCCTTTGGGTCAAGAGGCTACCCCTGCGGCTGGTTGGCTGGAGACAGGCAGTCTTGCATCCCCCTCCACTTTTCCCACGCCCCTTCTGCACTTCTGCGCAATCATTTTGTCGCCCGGACGAATCGAAAGCTCAGCTGTCACATTTCGGATGCGGGGGCTCGGTGATTCTGATCAGAAGTTCTCCACAAGCGAGCGCACCACTAGAATTTCGGAGGTCAGCGTTGCGGCTCTATCTGTGGGTATATCAGTTACACAGTCAATTCCAAGAATCCCCACGTTAGACATTTAGTGACTTTCGATGTAGGCTGCCGGTACCTATATATATGGTTGCACCTGCTTTCGGCGATGGGCGGCGGTCCTTTCCAGGGGCTCCGAGATGCCGCTAGTGGTGCTGGGATGGAGGATGAGGAGACGGAGGCCTTCAGCGGGGAGCTGCAAGTAAGCTATGGGTCGTTTGGTGGAGCTATCCAGTTGCTGTTGCTTCACCCCTTGGACATCCTTTTGCAGTTTGAGGAGACTGCTTAACGGATTGTCCCCGGAGTTTGAAGCTATTGGAATGACATGCCACCATAGAGCTCGAGGGCAGAAGCATGTTGATGATCTGGTGAGCCGTCAGAATTCTCTCCGCAGTGGGGCTCGGGCCCCACTGAGAAGCCCCGTTATCACCGACGGAGAGCCTCATTGCTCAGTACCTAGGGAAGTCGTCCCTACGACAACGACACAATCGAGTCTTGCTGTGCTCGAGATATGCCTTGTCGGATTCCAGGGTCAGGAACCAACCGCAGCCAACCCATGCAACGGACGAGTATGATACACGGAGAAAGTCCGACTCCCAGGCGCCGTATCCCCCTCAACGACTACAGGCCCAACGACTACAGGCCGAGGCTGGCGGATCGGCGGCCATCTGACCCACCCTCCCTCAAGCCTCGGAATTGCCCCAAGCCACGCTAAATCCTCTTCTGAACCTCGCCAGCCTTGCCCCTGGCCTTGCCCGCGAGCTCGTGGGCGGTGCCCTTTGCCTCGCCTAAGGGCTCGCTCGCCTTACCCGTGGCCTCGCCGCGCAGCTTAGCGGCGGCGCCCGTCTTCTTGCTGCTGACGATTTCCTCCAAGACTTTCTTGAACTTGCTGCCCACCGCTGCTAGTGACGTGCGTTAGCCTGGGAGCTAGCAGGAGGTCGGCGTAAGGGGGTGGGAGGAACTAACTGCCGATGTTGATGCCGTTAACAAGATTGTCCGAGACGGCGCAGTTAACAGTCTTGAGCGCGTCCTTGGCGCCCTCCGCGACTGTCTTGTGAAGGAGTGACTCTGCTGGAGAAAGTCGTCCGCGGTACAGCGGAAATGGCTACGGTTCGCGGGACGGTTGCTAGCTGGTGGCGTTGCCGTCGTTCCTCCCTGGTGAAACAGATAGGTCAACTTTAGAGCAACGCGTTAGGACTGTTAGCTGGTTTATTAGGCTACTAATAGTGCTATGTAGGCCTCCCTTATATGCTAGAGATCCTAATCCACCCTACTAAAGGCGTTAACGCACCTGTACTAGCATATACAGTACCTATAAGCTCATGGCTCAGGGCTCATGGCTTGCACGGCTCAATCTCATACACCAAACCAACATCCGGCCCCACCTTGCCCTCAGCTAGCTCGTCCCAGCCTTTCGAGAATGCCTCGATGCCCTTGCCCCATTTCATGGTCATGCCTTTAATCCCCCCAGACTCTTTGAATCGAGCGAACTCTGCCTCGAAGCGCTCCCAATACTTGGCAGCGCTGCCTTCGGCCGCAACGGCCATGTCTCTCAGCCGGACGGCATTCGCTTGCACCACACCGCTGGTAGGATCTTCCAGCAGAGAACGCAACTTCGAGGGCCCCCGATCATTTGGGTCACCGCCCACGATGACAGCCGTAACCTTGCCAGCCGCAGCCTTGAGCGCATCGAACCACTCGGCGTCGGCATCTTCACGGGCCGCAAAGTTGAACATGACGACCTTAGTGCCTCTGCCAACCCCGAGCTTCGCCAGAACATCGCCCTTGACGTCACCGTACAGGACCACGTCGTCGAACAAGTCCGTCCCCGCGCTGAAAGCACGCGATGCCTCCGAACCCACGGCCACGACGCGCGCGGGCCGCGCCCCGGCAGGTCGCCCATGGAGGAGCAAGTGCGCAAACGACAGCGCCGTCTTCCCCGACCCGGCGAGGAGGAGGACGACGGCGCCGGCGAGGTCGGCGTCGGCAGGCGACCACGGCAGGGCCGCATCGCCCGTCGGCGGCGCGACGCGCGCGGCGTCCCACGCCCAGGCGTAGCGGTTAAACAGGTCTGCCGTCCCGAACAGCGGGCGCGCGAGGGCGTTCCAGGCGCTGCCGGCGCGGTCAGCGAGTGGGTCTGCGCCGCCGGGTGGGTGCGGGGTGTAGCGGTTGTAGGAGCTGAGGCGGGCGGCTCGGCGGGAGCTTGTCTCGAGGACGTGGCCTGCCTCGGGGTCGATGGTGACCTCGAGCGTCTCCGGGTATGTGCCGATGGGCTGGTAGCCGTAGAGGACGGTGCCGGGGGAGACGCCGGGGTGGGTGGACTCGACCACCTCCGCGTAGCCCCAGGCCGAGACGCGGGCGTACTTGGCCTCGTCGATGTCCAGCGTCGGCGGGAAAGTCCAGGCGTCCCACCAGCCGAGGATGCCGCCGCGCTTGGCGTAGGTGAAATTGTTGGTCGTCAGAGCCAGCAGGCGGCTCTGGATGCGGATGCTGTTCGGCCCGAGCGGAGAGAGGGGGTAGGCATTCGCGACGGCCACGAGGTGCTGCTTGGTGTGGTCGGCCCTCTCGACGATGTGGATCAGGGGAGTAGTGTGCGCCATGATTGATGGTGGTCCGCCGGGCTCGACGTTCCGCCCGGAAAGAGGTGTGCTGTGGAACGCTGTTGAGGTCTATGGATAGTTACGGTACGGTAATCTAGGTGGTCAACAGACGACAGCTGTGTCGGCTCGGACTTTTGTTGGCTTCCAGAAGGATTCGGCCGGTGTTGGTGCCGCATGCTAACGCCGCGCTCACGTTACATTCCACAGGAAGAAACAAAAAGATTGCCAATCACCTTGCTACAGTAAATTTGTCTGGTTCTAGTGCGTAGTAACCACCTACAGTAGTACTGTACTCCGTAATGATGCCAATGGATAGCATAGCCCGCCTAAACACCGCCTGCAATCGACTGAACCAAGCACTCTTCAAAACACCACATCGCCTTCAGAACAGGCGAACACGTAAATCACACTTGAGAAACAGCAAAACAACAGATAGGGATCAGCTACGGTTAACTAGGTTTCACAAAATAGAAGAGCGGCTGTCACTACTTAGCTAAGTAGATTCGTAGATAAGCCGACGATTTACACAGTATATATCCCTTGGACTCTAATACCTAAACCAGAACCTAAATTTTCATATTAACTGGGTTGGGTAGTCTGGACGTCGGCGCGCTACATAGGGCAAACTCCCTTTCAGGGATGTACGATCAAGCCATGCGGCTCATTGCTTCGAGCTGCAGTGGGGCTGAGCGGCATTATCATGAAGTTTCCCTCCTCTCCTCCATCTGCAAACCCGTAAATCTACCTAGATAGGTGCCCGAGCTCCCTGCGCTACTTTGCTTCGTCTTCCTCGAACAGCTCGATGCCGACGATGTCGGGCGGGGGCCCGCTGCTGGAGCGCAGGACGACCGTGTTGGTGCCGGCGCGGAAGCCGTCGAGCTCGAGCAGGAGGCGGCCCGTCTCCCACCAGCTGCCGCCCGAGATAGGCAGGGCCCAGCGTCGGGCAGCGCCATCGTTCACGCTGACGGTCAGGTCGCGAGAGTTGCTTCCGTTGCTCCACGCGCTGCCCAGCGCCACGTCGTAGTTGACGTAGTCGAGTGCCACGAGCTTGACACCCGCGCTGGCGGCGCTTACGTTGGCAAAGGTGAGGGAGCCCAGCTGCGTGACCTTGACGCCGGCCGGCGCACACGGTGCCGGCAGGAAAGTGGCGTCGCCTTTGCCCGCACACGAGACGAGCGAGGCACCGCCGGCCCGCGCCGCGTCGCGGCCGGCGTAGTAGCCCGCTGAGCGGTGAGCGGGCGCCGCGGCGCGGACGACGTCCGACAGGACGACCAGGTGCAGCCCGTGCGACGGCAGGGCGGCACTGTAGACGCCCGAGACGGCGCCGAGGTCCCGCCCCGCCCAGACGTCGCGGGCGCGGGCCGACGCGATGCCTAGCACGGCCGGTAGGCTAAGCCGCACCGTCTGTCCGGCGGCCTTCCAGTTGGCGAGGGCGAGCACGGTGCGCCCTCCCGACAGCTCGCCCGCCCACACATCCCAGCCCTCCTCGGTGTAGCGCCGCACCAGCTGCGCCTGCTTCGCCAGCGGGTCTTGGTTGATGGCGATGACATCGGCGTTGGAGAGTATGGCGATCGACGACGCCCGTGTGCTTGTCTTGCTGGTCATCTGGTTGCCGAGGATCAGAGGCGACTTGTTGATGGCCCACATGCCGAAGTGGAAGCGCTCTTCTTCCTCCGAGAGCACGTTGAGGCCGACGCTTTTAGGAAGGACGTCAGCGAGTGAGTGGATGATTTCTTCTCTTCCGCTCTTCTGGTGCTTTTTCAGGGCTCAGACCGCTTGCCGGAACTCATCGTCGACTTACATCATCATGTCCATATCGGGAAACGCACCCGGACCGGTGTGCTTGTAGTACGGGACGACCTGATTGACGATGCGCCATATGCTTTTCCAGTTGTTCTGGATATCGTTGCTCACCCTCCACGAACTGGCGATGGGCTTATATCTTTTGTCCAACCCCGTCAGCCTTCTGTCTTGGCTCTCCCGTCAGGGAGACATGAAAGAGTCCACGCCTTACGTCTGAGCCACGTCGGTTCCGACTCCCCACTGGCAGACCTGGAAAACGATGTCCCTGGTCGCATTGCCCAGTGCGCCGGCCATGACGCGATATCGTGCAGGCGAGGCCGCGACAGGTGATTCATAGTCCACCATCTGTGTCGGAGATACAGAGAAACAGTTGTCGTACCTTTGGTCAAGTCAGCTTCATCACCCCATGGGACGTGAAAAGCGAAGCTCGTTCGTCGGGTTGAGAGGGATAGAGACTTACTTCAGAGAATCCGCACCCCATGCAGCAAAAGAGGCAGCGTCAATACTCTCGTATCCTTCAAGAGGGCCGCAATGTCAGCACAGCAGACTGGATGTTATCGAGGACCTAGCAATCCCGAGTTGAGGAGCTAAAGCGCCCACTCACCAAGCGAGGCAGGCAGTTTCGGATCCGACCCGCACTGAAAATACCCAGCGCCGGAGTAGAGGCCGAATTTTAAGCCCAGGCTGTGGATATAGTCGCCCAGTGCCTTGCCGCCCGAGGGAAACAGCTTCGGATCCCAGACGAGCTGGCGGGTCGAGGCATCTCGTGTTGTGGTCATCCACCCGCAATCCGGCGTCACATACGTGTAGCCGAGTTTTTCCAGGCCCAGATCCACTAGTCCCTTCGCGTTTTGCTTGATGATGGTCTCGGAGGGATGGCAATTATACTTATTGTAGCTGTTCCAACCCATCAGGGGCGTCACGCGCCTGGCGGTGGCCGCGGACACACCGAAGCCCCCCGCCAGGCCGAGTGCGACCGTTAGCTGGTAGATAGACCACGAGGACATGTTGTTTTGGCCCTGCTCCGTCAACGGCCGGGAAGTGCCCTTGATACCTGTCGACGAAGCCGAGAGACAAGCCCCAGCAGGCTAGAGGAGATGAGCGAGAAAAAAAAACCGCTGTCGCACATCCAAATGGGTTCTGTCGCACATCCAAATAATTCTGTTGCCTTTCCCTTTTGATGTGTAGGTACTGTAGGTTACCATGTCCGGAGCAAGTCGGCCAACCAAAAATTTCCGTGGTGCGGTTGGAGTGCAAATTGGGAATGTTCAGCCGTAGGAGAGACGGAAGCTCCTGAGCTGGGCTATTAGTGGGAGGCTCGCGAGGGAGCGCCTCCCGCACTGCAAGACTGTCATAAAATATGACTCGGAATTCCGTGGCGCGAAATGCCTGCAAACGCTGTCGCCGAGGGGTAAGACTCGAGGAGTGGCGAAGCCCTAGGAATCCCCTCCTGTGCCGTGAGAAAGGGGGCGGAAGAATGGGGCACTGGGACCTGAACCGGGTCCTGCCTCTTCGAAAAATTGGCAAGGGCGCAAATTTGAAGTAGATCCGCACCAATAGGTCCAACACCGGAAAGGG
>Ga0247777_1000580_pt1 | contig 10601 bp, 7 predicted proteins | sample UWRJL154409C5_FD_179937 | JGI IMG/M metagenome (GOLD analysis project Ga0247777, IMG submission 179937) | Plant litter microbial communities from Arlington Agricultural Research Station in Wisconsin, United States - UWRJ-L154-409C-5 | ecosystem: Environmental > Terrestrial > Plant litter >...
CCTCGAGGTGACCCAGCACGATGTCATCATCAGCAACCCCAAGGTAGGTTCCGAGGCGGGGGGCCGTACCGGTGTCTTGTCTTGTCTTGTCGCCCCGCCTGCCGCTCTCGCTGACCAGTTCTGCCCCCTAGCTGAACCACGGGCTGGCCGTTTCCGACGACGGCAAGACCATCTACGCGTCGTCGGTCGAGTCCGTCTTCGCCTACGCCTACGACCCGCAGGCGGGCAAGGTCAGCGGGAACCCCAGGGAGGTCGTCAAGGGCATGAGCAACAACGATCTCACCACGCGCACCTTGGTCATGTCGCGGAAGAGCCCCGGCACCATTCTCGTGTCGCGGGGCAGCTCCCAAGACTTCGACCTGGATGCCCTCAACGTGGGCACGGGCCTGTCGCAGCTCAAGGCCTTCAACGTGGGCAACCTCACCTCGACGTCGCCACCCTACAACTTCAACACCGACGGTCGCCTGCTGGGCTGGGGTCTACGAAACGCCGTGGGCGTCGGCGAACACCCCGTCACCGGAGGAATCTACACCCTAGACCAGGGCGTGGACGGGATGATGCGCAGCGGCCGCGACATCCACGAGAACAACCCAGGCGAGGAGCTCAACTTCCATGGCTATCTAAACTCGTCCACGGAACACCAGGGCGGAAACTACGGCTACCCGAGCTGCTTCTCCATCTGGGACACGGCAGTCCCTGACAACAGCGGCATCGCCGTGGGCGACCAGGTCCCCATGAGCCAGAATAGCACACTCAACGACGTCATCTGCGAGAAAAGCTTTGTCGCGCCCCGACTGACTTTCCCCGCCCACATATCGCCGCTCGACATCGAGTTCACCGCCGACGGGACCACGGCCTTCATCACCTTCCATGGCAGCGGTAAGTTGCCCCCCCTCCCGGGGGAGGATCGGTGTGACATTCGCGACCCTCTCGTTCCGATGCCCGGCTGACCCCCTCGTTATAGTCAGCAAGACGAACCCCGTGGGATATGCCCTGTCCATGGTTGCATTTAACGGCGTTACGGGCGAGCCGGTCGCTCCTGTCGACAGCAAGACTGCCCTCAGCGACATCCTGACCAACCCGGACCGCAGCAAGTGCCCTTCAGCTTGCCTCCGCCCGGCCGGCCTAGTTGTCGACGCCACCGGGCGCCTCTTCATGACCGGGGACACGACTGGCGAGATCTATGTCTTCTCGAAATCGTCGTCCACGCCCACCAGCACGGCCAGCGGGACTATCGTGACGGCCACCGGGTCTCCCAACAGCGCCGTTGCACTTTGGAATCGGGCCACCTCGGCCTTGGCTTGCGGGGTGGCAGGTATGGCGATCGCTTTCGTCGTGGGATAAGGGTCGCGGAGGGCAAAGGGGCTGCCGGCCAGGCAGCGCCACCGTGAACGACCTTTAGGGCTCGGCTTCGGTGGTCGGGGCAGACGTTGAAGTGCCATATCCGAGGAAATCCAACCACATGCGAATCTCGCCTCTAACACTCCGAGTAGCGGTCGTAAGCACGTCGGACATGCAGATGGGGGATCGACCGGGCCACCCATGGCCGTTGAAACCTGTCTTTACAGCGAGTCTGCGAGGCGACGGTGATAATGTCGGATCAAAGCCGGTTCACAATAAATCCAAGAAAGCGGCCCACAAGCCCAGCAAATCTAACATGAGCCGTGTTCATCCGTATAAATTCAAGAACACCGCACTTCGTACATTGCCACCATTTGATGGGTCGCACTGGTCGTCCAGTGGTCCACCTCGTCTCCGCGTAAGCCCTAAAACAATGTAGCTGACGGCAGGCCTAACCCCATTTTGAGCCTCCGGCGCAAAACCAAACCTGCCTGGAGACGGCGTAGGTACAGTATATACTCCGTACTCCGTACATACCTTACCTACAGGTAGTTACTCTGTACGGAGTACAGTACCTGAGGCTGGCAGGAAAGGTACTGTACCTGGCTATGGCGAATGAGACGCGAGATGCGGTATCTTTCAGCTCTGTCCACTGCATCGAAAGTTCTGTATCTGGCTTGGTTCGACGGCTTCCCCTCCCGCAGTCGCCGCCCCTTGTCTCGCTTGACCGACGACTGCTATTGGGGTCCTGGGTCGTTTTGTTTGTAGTTTCTGGCTTGATGAAAGGCATATTCATCACAGAGTACCTCGTGACGCGAGGTGATCAGAACGCTCCGTTGCAATTCTCTCAACGTGCACCGCCACAACGGCACCGTATGGTACCTGGGTCCGAGGATCTTATGCCTGTGTGCCTTGGTACGTGAGTACTTACATTTATCTACTTCTAGAGCTGCTTGCAGTTGCCCCCGATGCCCGCTGACGGTGGGGAGGAGCCAGATGGTCGAAGGCTCTCGCTTCAGGAGGGTCCTACTGGTTTCTCGCGACTCGCCATACACTCTCTATGAATGGGCCGAGAGAGACCCACATCCGGGCAAGTCATCGACTGGGTGTGTGTCTGGCGCGAAAGCCCACCCCCTGAGGTTCTGTTGTCGCTTGGGGTGGTCCCTCGGACGAGACGCCGAAGGGCCCGCCGCCCTCTATTGTCATGTCTATGCCCCAGAATTGCTACACAACCCGATTTACAGCACCACGGCCAGGTAAATGGTGATTTACACAGATGGTACAAACATTGTGCGCGCCGCGATGACGTACCTTGCGACATAGTGGAATAGTTCGTCGGTCCAGGCAACTTCTCACTTGGCAGTACCCAGCTTCCTCCAGGATCAGATCACGAGGGCCGTGAAAGAGCTGACCAGGGCGGCAAGGAGAACCTCTGGTCGACTAATATTCGTTTTCGCGGGCGCGATGCCCCGGAGCGTGCTGGTCGGGAAGGAGGTCTCTCCGGGGGGCCGCGACGCCTCGGTCGGGGTTCCGGTGCCGGCGCCGAATCGCAGCACATCGACGGAGGTGGGCGTCGAGGTCGGAGCGGCAACTACCGTCGAAACCGGCACGGCAGCGGCCTGAGGGCGAACGCCGACCCCGTTGTACGGCTGGCCGGTGGTGGGATCGCGATACCAGTTCGACGGCGGGTCTCCCAGGCAGTCTCCCAACGTCACGAGCTGGTAGTTGAGCCTCCGGGCTTGATCGATCATGTATTGCACGAAGCCGTGCACCGTCTTGTCTTGGATGTCATGGGCGATAGCAACCCAAGAGGAGGAGGCCGGACTGTGTCCCGCTAGGATGCTCGTGTACAGGTTCTGGGCGTAGCCGTAGTCGTCTTGCCAGTCCCGTGTGTCAACGTCGTAGTTGGTCTGGGGTGTCGGTTGTCAGTACGAGGGAATGAGGGAATCATCGGCTTTGACGCCGGTTGCGGCCTCACGCACCACGTGGTATCCGAGCTGCTTCAACTCCTCCAGCGCCTGCGGCGTCCATCTGGTGTAGGGCGGTCGCAAGTACGTTGGGAAAAAGCCGAGGATGCTGACCAGGGCGATCTCGTTCCGGATGATCTGGTCTCGGCGCTGCTGGGCGGTGATGGCGCTGAGGTCCTCGTGGCTCCACGTGTGGCTACCTATTTGGTGGCCGTCGGAGTACATGCGCTGGAGGAGGGCCGGAAAGCCCGTCGTTTTGTCTTGGATCTGGCCTTTCCCGCCGTTGGTGCCCACGACGAAGAAAGTGGCCCTGATATTGTTCTTCTTCAATAGGTCGAGAAGGTCCCCGGTGTATATGTACGGTCCATCGTCGAATGTCAGGGCTACCTTCCCCGGGACCGAGCAGTGGCTGATGCTGACGCCGTAAGGGACGTTGCCAAAGAGGGGGCGAGGTACGCCCGAGGTATCCTTCCCCGCGGGGACACGGTTTCCGTCGCACGCCGGTCCGAAGCTCAACTGACAGCCTGGCGCCCCGCAGAAAGATAGGCCCGTCCCGCAGAGGCCCTGATAGATGCCAGGCCCCCAAGTTAGCTGGGGCTTCACCTAATCCTTTCGTCGCGAGGGGTTCTTACTCCTGCGGAACAACACAGGCCCGCCGCGCACGCCGTCCCACCCGCTGCTGGGCCGCATTTCCCACCGGCCGCCGCCTGCCTGACGAGGATGCTGTGCTCTTGGGCCGTAGGACTACCGTCCGTGTCTCTCTCCGCCCGTGGTAGTCGCAGGCTCCGCGCTGGCGGGACATGGGCTTGGCCCGCCGCGTATGAGCCGCCGACCCATACGAGTCCGTACGCGGAAAGGGCAAGCAGTCGCATCGTCGAAGCTGGGCATCGGTGCCACGGGCAAGGTCGGGAGAGCCCGAACCTGAGCCTTTATGCATGGTGATCGTTTTCTCACGCCCTCCTCGACGGACGTCCCGGTAGACACGCCTCACAGACGCGGACCGCGGTCTTGGCAGGGGCGCCCGTGGTCCCCTGAACATGGCTTATCCGCTTCGGGAGTTCGGTAAGGTGCCGGTCGACTGGGTTGCCGGGATCATTGAACTTCGTATTCTGGACATTGGACACGCCCCCCGCCTTAATTCATGGCGAGCTCGGTCTCGACAGAGGAAGCCAAGTCCTCAGCCAGTCAACGTCTCGCCATACGGGGCGTGTCTTGCGTGAGCGCGGCCGAACGTGCTAGGGCCCGCTGTGCAGGGTCCTCGGGCAATAAATAGTGTTCAGCCGCACACCATCCAAGCTACGAAGGGTATCCGTCAATGTGGTCCAGACTCCACACAACAGTCACTCCCTGTCGTCTGCGGCGGGCGCGTCTCCCATCTGGGGAATCCTGGGCCGTGCACTTCAGCTTTGATCGGGACACCGTGCCTACTTATTGACTGTCTGTATAACGTTGACGCTGCTGGGGCATTATCTGCGGAGCGCTGGCGTAATTGTGGCGTGAAGCACGCCATAAGAGGCCCGTTGGTGGAAACCTGAGGTCCGAGTCTACCTACCTACGTTGTACGAGCATGCGAGACGAATCCTTGGCCGCTGTTTTTGAACATTTGTTGAACTGTCCTTCGCCCATGCCGGTCCGATGCTGGCTCTTGTTTTGGCGGCCCGGGTGCGATTGGATAGGTCAAGTAGGTACCACCTAGGTACGGTACTACCTACCAGGGTAGGTAGGTAGGGACTAGGTATGAGTAGGTACCTACCTACCTACCCACGATATGCTCTTGGGTAGGAAGCTCGGTGACGAGCCCGTGTTTTCGGGGGGTGCCACGGAGTAACCGCGGACTAAAATAGGTAGAGGATAGCCAGCAAGACCGTCGCTCTCGAACGTGGACCATGCCGGTCTCTTTCAGCCTGCCATGGGTTGGGCCTGTCGTGGTTTAACTGCCGTGGGTTGGCCCCGTGTGCTTACTACCGTGCCCATATGGGTGCCTACGAGTCTGGACAACGTCCGTCTGGACCATCTGGGAGCGCGTTGACGATTTTTATGTCGACTGAGCCTCCCTCAACAGACTCCGTGTCAGGCGATTGGGCGACATGAATGGGGGCCGCCACAGGTAATACTGTAACTCGAAAGAACAATACTCGTACGGATGAGTTCCGCCCCACGGGCATCACCTTTGGGGAGGTACTCCGTAATAACCTGGAGTTACAGTAGGTAGGGTGGATCCGTATCCTCCCGGGCAGGAGTCCGCTCTTCTCTGTCGTGTACCCGAAGTCGGATACCCACGGCCACCCACGGCCACCGTGCTCTCGTGGGGCAGAATGCAGATGGCAGACACTCTTGAACAGGGGCCGAACAAGGACAAGCCGGTAGTGTTGTTAGACCCCTCGCAAGGAGATATCAAGTTGGGTGTCCACGCGACTTGCTTCATCGCCCAACTTGTCCATCCGGACTCGTCCCCTGACCAATGGACCCGGTCGTCGAAAGCACAACGAATTCGGGCCTCCCCCAACTCCCACCCATCCTCCAGTCGTCGGTGGAGACAACAGGGAACCCTTCAGATGGGTTTTCAACGTCCCCGCCCTTGGCACTAGCGCGCGCGACGCCCTTCATTAACCGACGGATCAAATCGCAGCCCATCATCATGTCCGAGCACCCCCAGAGAGATGTCGGATGCCTCGCCGTAATAACAAAGTACAAGGGGCTGCCCAGGGCCAAGAGCCGCGCCCGCTGGCTGGTGGAAACCTCGGACATGGCGATAGTGGCTTCGGCACCCCGCAAACCGGTAGTTGCCAGCCGGCTCGTTCCACAGCCTTGGCACTGCGTAGCATGGGGGTCCTCCACCTGGGCTAATATACCACGACCTTGGATTGGCTCTGGGCGGCTGGAGCAACCAGATCTCGGAGACGGCCGTTCAGCCTTCCCAGCACATGTATTTAGACGGGTGGAACTGCCCGCCCCGTCGAATAACCTCGACGTTGTGTTCGCTTCGTCCATGAACTTGTGTAGGGGCACAGCCTCCCGTCGCCAGCAGCCTTTCCCCGAGCCACTTCCCAGTAGTTGCTCAAAGGTCGTCTCGAGACCATGAAGATTCCATTCCTCGCGGCCGCGCTGCTTCCGGCAGCGCAGGTGACCAACGCGCATTACATCTTCAATATCCTGTTCGTGAACGGGAAGAAGGTGGGCGGCGAGTACGATTACTTCCGGCGCAACAGCAACAGCTACAACCCTGCGTTCCCCGACATCGTCGCGACCAACGAGCTGCGGTGCAACAAGGGCGCGAAGCCGGGAAACGCCAAGACATACGACGTCAAGGCCGGCGACCAAATCGGGTTCAAGATCTTCAACAACGAGCGCATCGAGCATCCGGGTCCGGGCTTCGTCTACATGTCCAAGGCGCCTGACGGAACGCCGGTCGCGCAGTACGACGGCAGCGGGGACTGGTTCAAGGCGTACGAGGTGGGCCTCTGCCGCAACAGCCCCGGCAGTGACGGATCTTGGTGCAGCTACAACAAAGACCGGCTCGAGTTCCAAGTCCCGCCCACGGTTCCGCCCGGTGAGTACCTGGTCCGGGTCGAACACATCGGCCTGCACGAAGGGCACGTCGGCAAAGCTCAATTCTACATCGAGTGCGCCCAACTGCGCATCGCGGGCCCGGGAGGCGGCGTACCGGCCCCCCTGGTCAAGATCCCGGGGATATACAAGGCTTCGGATTCGGGCATCAGGTATGACAAGTGGGCCAGCCGGCCGGCGCCCTACGTCATGCCCGGCCCGCCGGTATGGAACGGCAGCGCCGTTGCGGCCCCGACCGCCTAGGTCCGCGACAGCGCCGACGACGCACGAAGCGAGCGAGGCTGTGTTTTCATGGCGCCAGTGGTCCGAAACTTGGTATCCAGGTCAACCTATGGCGAGGGAGTGCCGCGGAAGGCCAGGACGCTAGGGCCGGTCGGTGAGAGACAGGGAGGAGTGTCGGCGGCATGTGATACGTAGTATTTAACATGATATCCGTCGTCCATCCCGGACGGCAGAGATGACTCCACCGAGATGCTCCAATGACCGAGTTGTTCTGCTTTCGTCCCTATCGTGGAGCGGCCGGGCCTGTGGTGCGAGCAAGAATGTCGGTTGCGAGGGGGTCACCTGACTCTTCACGTGCTGGCGTCCTCATCCCTTCCCCCCTGTACAGACCTTCGTACTGGAGTCCGTCAGGTAAGTTACGCCGTACCTACCGTAAGCACGTACCGAGCTACCTACTCTTGCATGTACAGTACCTAGGTAGGCAGCTTTCATTGACAGGGACCGGCGCAGTGGCGACGGCAGCGGCCTTCTGCCGGTGGATTCAACCACTCCCGCCGGACCAACCAGGGGGCAAGGGCCAACTCCGGTACAGTATCCCGGCCGACGCTCGGTGGTGCAGCTCGAACTTTGCTGCTGTTCTGTCCGTCGCGCAGGCGAAGCAGGCTGACGCGCTTCCCCGACGGCGTGCAGTCTGGGTGCAGTCAGGTTGCAGTCGGGCCGGGCGGCAAGGGGGAAGTTGTGAAGGGTTCCCTCGTTTCGAACCCTACCAGGGCTCGGCCCGTCGGTCCTGTGAACAAGAGCCCTACACAGTAGGTTAGTTTCCGGTTTCCGGAGCCGAGCGAGCGGCTTCGAGGACCTCACAAAGAGCAAGAAGCCGGAGGAAACTGCTTTGCCTGGACCGCCGCCGGGAGGTACTAAACTTTACTCTGTACTCCGTACAGAACGAGTAGTCGCACGCCCGTGACGCCGTCCTCAGTTCGGGGCTCGCAGAGGGGGGGGGGGGGGGGGGGCGCGTGGGGCGGGGCGGCGGGCGGGTGGGGTGGGTGGGGGGGGGGGGGGGGGGGGGGGGGGGGGGGGGGGCGGCCTGTAGCCGTACTAGTTTATCGTGGGGCCGCGCGGTTCGGCTGTTCTGGCCCATACCAGGCTCTCAGTGGCTGGTGCCCCTGACCCCCCTTCTCACGCTCTCGCAGTTGGGGCAGGCTGCCAGGGGGCGTCAGGGGCCTATCAGGGAGAAGCGCAGATCCAGCCGAGCCCGATCGCTTGGAGGGGCGTTTGACATCATGCGAGGGCACGAGCTGACCGTGTCGCCGATGGGCTCTCGGTCGGGCCGTTGAAACGTGCAAGACGATCGAAGAAGAGGTCTCGGAGCCGCTCCTGGGGACAGAGGCCCGGTGCCTCAAAGCGCAACAGGCCCCAGGAGCCAGGGCAGCCGAAGTCCAATACGGATAAAATATGCAGACTGCGCGGAAATAGTTACTGTACGGAGTACAGTGAGTAAATGCCGTCGGAGATGGAGATGGAGCAGCGAGCGTGGGAGCGTGGGAGCGTGGTAGCGGTAGCGTGGTAGCGTACGGGTAGGAGAACTTTGCACCGCATCCGCCGCAGTCCAGTCCCAAAGCAGGCAGCTGTCCCGGCTGGGGACCTTGCGGCCTTTTTTACGGGGCTGCGTGGGCGGGCTCGGCTCGAAGACCCCTCTCGAACCCCCGAGTCTCCCCCCCAATGCCCCCTCCCCAACGGTACATACTGTACTCCGTACTGTAACAAGAGCGTGGCTTGGTGGCTCAGCAACTCAGAACCGTGACGTTCAGCGGCTGGAGAGGGAGTGGGTCCCACCAGCCGCACCGCTGACACCCGTTATCGCCAGCAAGACCAGCCCCCCAGCCCTCCCTGTTACGTCGTCGCTTCAAGACAGACATCCAATCCTGTACTCCGTATCCACGCTGCCAAGGCTGCCACTGCCACGGGCCCATGCCCCCCCCCTTACCCACTCTGGTACAAGCCCTTACATACCGTACTCCGTAGGTACGGGGTACTTGTCGAAACAGGGAAACCTCGACAAACACACTCGTATCCAGGCGAAGCAAGCAACACCAAGCACGCCTCCCCGGGCCTTCCCGCCCTTCCCTGTCTTGCCCTGCGACCCCGGACCTCGGAACGCCTGCTGGAGCCCAGACGGTTCTTCCCAGAGAAGTGCGCGCGCCATCCCCGTTTCGCCGAGCAAACGTGCTGAATTCCGGGCTGAAAGCGGGTGCGGCACAGCCCCCACACCACTCGATCGCTGGGCTGCTCGCACGTCGGACGTCTCAAGACGTCGCCTTTGCCGCCGTCTGCTCGCCCTTCGCGCTCTTCCCGTTGCCAACGCCCTGTACCCTTATTCACGCCCAATTAACTTCCGACGTCGCCCGCCGATCGACCGTCAAGACATCGAGAACCCACACGACCCGCTCTGGTGTAATCCCCGGTCCGCCCCAGAGCCCCAAGCCTTCGCCAACCGCGCCGAGCCTGCTGCCCAAGAGCCCACGAGTCTACTTCCTGGGACCGCGAACGTTCTCGGCACGTCCTCATACACGACCGTCGTAGACGAGGGCAACCGCACAGCGGCCTTTCTCCACGCGCAGACGAGGCAATCGCACGCCAGGGCCATCGAGGACATCCACACGACACCAAGTCGGGCCCCCCGGGTCGAGCCGACCGCCACGCCGTCATGGACGCCGCCGCGGCGGGCACGGCGCAGGCCCTCGCGGCCGCCCACGATCTCTACGCCAGAGCCGGAGGAGCAGACCCCAACGCCGCCCAGCGGCCGCCCACCTACAAAGTCATAGGCATCTCGCTCGCCATCGGCTCGGGCGCCTTCATCGGGACCTCGTTCGTCCTGAAAAAGGTCGGGCTGCTGCGCGCCAACGAAAAGTACAACGAGGTGGCCGGCGAGGGCTATGGTTACCTCAAGAACGCCTACTGGTGGGGGGGCATGATACTGATGATCGTGGGCGAGATCTGCAACTTTGTGGCCTACGCCTTCACCGACGCCATCCTGGTGACGCCGCTCGGCGCCCTCTCGGTCGTCCTCACCACCATTCTGTCGGCCATCTTCCTCAAGGAGCGCCTGAGCATGGTGGGCAAGGTCGCCTGCTTCCTGTGCATCGTCGGCTCCGTCGTTATCGTCATGAACGCACCGCAGGAATCGTCCGTCGCCAACATCCAGCAGATGCAGAGCTTCGTAATCGCCCCGGGCTTCCTCAGCTTCTCGGGTGTCGTCATCGTCGGTTCCGTCATCGCCGCCTTCTGGGCCGGCCCGAAATGGGGAAAGAAGAACATGCTGGTGTACTTGTCCATCTGCAGTTGGGTCGGCGGCTTGAGCGTCGTGGCGACCCAGGGCCTCGGGGCCGCCATCGTCGCGCAGGCCGGCGGCACACCCCAGTTCAACCAGTGGTTCCTCTACGTGCTGCTCGTCTTTGTCATAGCTACCCTCCTTACTGAGATCATTTTCCTAAACGTACGTCGGCG
>Ga0247777_1000581_pt1 | contig 10591 bp, 9 predicted proteins | sample UWRJL154409C5_FD_179937 | JGI IMG/M metagenome (GOLD analysis project Ga0247777, IMG submission 179937) | Plant litter microbial communities from Arlington Agricultural Research Station in Wisconsin, United States - UWRJ-L154-409C-5 | ecosystem: Environmental > Terrestrial > Plant litter >...
CTGGCCGGCCTCCCCGACGCCGGCGCCCCGGGCTTCGCCACCGCCCTCGAGCGCGCCGTCGCCTCGCCCGCCTGGGACGCCGAGACGGCCCGCGACGGCGTCGCCCTCCCCCCCGGCCTGGCCGTGCGCATGTGCGACGTCGACTGCGGCTCGCAGACGGTCGGCATGGTGAAGCAGGTGCTCGCGTGGCGGGACCGCGACGCCGACGCCGCCCGCGCGCTGTGGGACGAGCTGCAGCGCCGCAACGAGCGGCTGGCCGACGTGCTGCGCAGGGGCGACGTGGCGCGCCTGGGCGAAGCGATCGGCGCCATCCGCGCGCTGGTGCGCACCATGGGTGCCGAAAGCGGGGTGCCCATCGAGCCCGAGAGCCAGACGGCGTTGTTGGATGCGCTGGGCGGGGTGGAGGGCGTGTACGGCGGGGTCGTGCCCGGCGCGGGCGGGTTCGACGCGCTCGCGCTGCTGGTCAAGGACGACGGGGAGACGACGGCACGGGTCGAGGCGTTTTTGGAACGGTGGAGCAAGGAGAAGGAGTCAAGGGTGAGGCTGTTAGAAGTTAAGGGGGAGATGGAGGGTGTGAGGATGGAGAACACGAGCATCTACCATGGGTGGATACAATGAGGTTGTCACTGAAGTCACCCAGGGCCGTTCAGCATATACCAGTCGCCTAAAGACAGCACAAACATGCGCAGAGTATCAACGATGCCCTTCAGATGCTTGAGTGATTCGAGTGTCAGCCCCATGAGATGCCTGAGGCGTTATGCCCTTCGAATTGGTCCACCAGCCCCACTACCATCACTGTAGGATATCGAGATAAGGTTGTCCCTCCGGTATTCTTCTAGCTTTTCGATGTTGGATTTGTATGACCGAGACGTTATAGACAGGCCTGCCGCGCTGAATGATACCCCCCCAACAACAGGTGTAGCCCTGCCTTGCATACCGATATCCTTCTCGACGCTTAGACATTGACCTCCGAGATGACGCCAGCCTTGTCGACGGAGGTGGCCATCACGACGGGGTGGAAGCCCATCGGTCCAGGGTGCAACTCCAGGCTGGATCGGCGACGACGAGCTTGGGCTTGGGTGACTGCGCCCAGGTGGGCAGTGAGAACCTCCTCACGGAGAACTGAGACCCTGCCCCTGGGAGTTAGTACAGGCAACCAATGTACTCCAATGGATGGACTTCGTTCGACACGTACTCATCATCGGAGGCGCCAGGCAGGAAGGCGTCTTGCTTCTGGAAATTGAAGGGAGCGGACTCGGACATTGTCAGCAGACGGAGGTGACGACAGCTGAGGAGGCGGTTGGGGACGCCTCACAATCTCCAGTTTCTGCGTCTTAGCAGTCTTTCGGCGCAGTCGGCAAGCGCGCTTGAACCGAGAGGCATACATCTTGACGGCGAAGCAGAATGTCATTCTCGAGGCAGTTGTGGGCACCGGAAAGAGTGTTGGGTCTGTGGGGTGGTGGTTTGGTGGGTTTTGGTGGAGGGTTGGTTGGTCGACCAAATCTGTGAGTTGAAATATAATTCCGATTTAACAACGAGAATTGCAAAACGAGGAGATAGTGGGAAATGGACAACGGTCGGTCCTAGTTTTGGTGGGAGTTGAGGGCAAAAGCCTTGTTCGTCCGGGGAGAGACCGCCGCAAGAGTAGAGTGCTGAAAGTGAGGCACCTGCCAGGGCCACAGAGGGCCAGAAGCCTCAAGGACGATTTTGACGAGTAGGTGAGGTAGTTCCAGGGACAGCTTTGTGCAAGTACCCTTGGCAGAGATGACAATAAACGAGCGACGGATAGAACGAGCGACGGATAGAACGAGCGACAAATGGAAAGGGAGGGGCAATCAAAGGAGCGACCGGTGCTACACTAGAGCATCCATTGAAGAGGTCTGGAGTCGGAAAACCTCCTCTTTATCTACTACCTGGGACTGACGGCAGGAAGGGAAAAGACCGTCTCTAAGAGAGATCTTTCTCACACAAAGGGGAGATGACGGAGGGATTCGAGGGAGACCGGGAACCACGTCAAAGAAATATAGGGAGTCCAGTTCCGCCTCGCAGATCACCTCGGGGACCGGGACTCGTTCTCGAAGGCTAGGCAGTTACGTCCCTGGGATGCGAGCGGCGTCTCGCACCTTCGAGTTCAACGAGCCGAGGGCGTCTCCTCCAAATGACTGCGACTTGCTGGAATTGCAATGCGTTGCGAGGGTGGAACAGCGACAATAGCGGCGTCTGAGGCACGTGGAACCCGTAATGAGGGACTGGCACGAATCTCGTGGGGTACGCGGAAGAAGCAATATGCGAAAAGAAGTCGACGTGCTCGGATTCAGGGACCCGCGCGATGTCTCGGGAGGTGACGGCCCCTTCAACTGCTGAACACCGCAGAGCTCGCGACCACAGGAGGGAGTTACTTGGGGTAGTCCTTCAAGTGGAAGCTCTTCAGCTTCACGAACTGGTCGAAGCCGTACTTGCTCAGTGTCTGGCCCTTTCCCGAGTTCTTCCAGCCCGTCCAAGCCAGATCCTGTGAAAATGCGTGTCAGCTTCCAGCTGACCTCTGCAGAAATAATAAGGGGACGTACGGGGCTTGGATAATCGCATCGGTTGACGAACACAGTCCCGGCCTCTACCTGCTCGGCGAGCTCGTACGCCTTCTCGGTGTCCTTGCTCCAGATGCTGGCCGTAAGGCCAAACTCGCTGTCGTTCATCAACTTCACAGCCTCATCGTCGCTCTTGACCTTCATGATGGGTATTACGGGGCCAAAGGTTTCGTCCGTCATCACAGCCATTCTGTGGTCCACTTCAACGAGTAGCGTCGGCTTGACAAAGTTGCCCTTCGGAGGCGGGTTGTTGAACGTCTCGTTCTCTGGCGTCAGATCCTTGGCGCCTTTCTCTACTGCGTCCTTGATGTGGCCCTCGATTACCGCTTTCGATCTCGTCGAAATGACTGGGCCGAGATGCGTGTCCTTGTCGAAGGGATCACCGAGCTTGTACCCCTTCAGCACCTCCTGGATGGCCCCGACGAACTCGTCGTGTATGTTCTCGTCGACATAGACCCTCTCGACCGAGCAGCAACTTTGGCCAGAGTTGAAGACCGCGCCATCGACAATCTCTCCGGCCGCCCAGGGGATATCCACATCGCTTCGGATGTAGGCAGGATCCTTCCCGCCGAGCTCCAAGCCAACATTGACGATGCGGTCAGAGGCTCCCTTCTGGACCGCCAATCCTCCCGCGACAGAGCCGATAAAGCAAACGAGCGCAATCTTGGGGTCTCTGACAATAGATTCGATCAGCAGGGGCGAGCCAGAGTGGAAGTACTGCAGGACCCCCGAGGGTAAACCGGCCTCATCGAAAGCCTTGGCGACTTGCTCAGCAACGGTCGGCGTCTGAGGAGACGGCTTGATGATGACAGTGTTCCCCGCAAGGAGGGCGGGCACGAGAGAATTGACGAGGGTCAAATAGGGGTACTGCTCGACGTCAGTCGCGCTGCCAGCCACAACCATTCGAGGGCCCACTCACGTTCCACGGGAAGATGACCAAAACCGGTCCAATAGGCACCTTTCGTATGAATCTCTTGAAGCCCTTCTCGCTCTCTCCTTCACTGTCCTTCAAGACATCCCCGCTGATCTTCAGCAGGTAGTCCACCCTCTTCACGGCTGTCGCCACCTCCTTTGCCGTATAGGCGATAGGTCGACCCATTTGCACCGTCAGTTCCAAAGCCAGCTCGTCTTGCTTCCCAGAGAGAATCTCCATTGCTTTCTTGACTATGGCCTGCCGATCTGCGAGCGACCGTGTCCGCCACGACGCGAAGGCCTCGGCGGCGACCTGCGGGATGAGCTCAAGGTCGGCCTGCGCGACTCCATTTCGGGTGAGGATGGGTTCGTTCGTGCTCGGCGAGATGGTCGTGAGGATTTCGACGGACATCTTGAAGTTGATTTGTTGATTCAAGTCAATACGGGGATAAGACTATACACGTTGAATAATGCTCTGGCATAAGGTACATAGGTAGGAACTCGCAGTATCCCCGGGCTCCCCGTTGTCGGCACACCCCCGCCATGGTCAGAACGTCAGCCAAGCGACGAGATAAGATAGCGGCTGAGTCGCGCCATACATACTGTACTGTACGAGGGGTAGGGACCCACTAAAATTTTCAACGGCCCAACGTCACTCCACCACTTTTGTCTTTGCCTCTGCGACAACGACACCCCGGCCTGCCATACATACAGACGGAGCCCAAGGGCGTGTTCGAGCGGCAAATATACCAAATCGAAACATCCAGCAGTATGTCGATCACCAAGCGAAACGCGTACCTTGACGCCGAAGAGAGCGAGGATGACCTCGGCCAAGAAATTGACTCTGAGACTGAGGAGCTGAAGAAAGGCGGTCGAGCAACAAAACGCAGGCGGATAGGGGACGACAGCGATGATGGCGACGGCTCGGGCGAGGAGGAGCAAGATGCTATAAGGCTAGGGGACGTAGAAGATCACGAACAATCAGCAGCGACACCCGAACCGTCCTCGCCGAGGAGACACGACAAGGACGACTCGGACCACGCTGAACTGGACACAAAAGGGGGGCTTCAGAGCAAGAAGCCGAAACTCTCTGGGGCTTTCTTGCCCCTCGCCAAGAAAAACCTCGTCAACACGGACGCGGCTGTCAGAAAGTCGGGCGTGGTCTACATCTCGCGCGTCCCGCCGTTCATGAAACCGGCGAAGCTGCGCTCGCTTCTCGAGCCCTACGGCAAAATCAACCACATCTTCCTCTCTCCCGAAGACCTACGGGCGCGTTCCCGGCGGGTTCGCAACGGCGGCAACAAGAAGCGCACCTACACGGACGGCTGGGTCGAGTTCGTGAGCAAGCGAGACGCCAAGAAGGCGTGCGAGCTGCTGAATGCCCAGACCATCGGCGGCAAGAAGGGCACATACTACCGCGACGACATATGGAGTCTGTTGTACCTGAAAGGCTTCAAATGGCACCACCTCACCCAGCAGATCAACGCCGAGATCGCCGAACGCGCGAGCCGCATGCAGGCCGAGATCTCCAAGACGAAGAAGGAGACGGAAGAGTACCTCCGCAACGTGGAGATGTCCAAGATGGTGGCCGGCATGGAGGCCAAGCGAGCGGCGAAGGGGACAACGGATGTTACCGGTAACGATGATGGGGGCGAGAAGCCCGGTTTGAAGGCTAGGGGGGTTAGCAGGAGTTTCCAACAAACCGCGGTGGCCAAAGGGAAAGAACAGATGGAGACAACGGCCCCGGGTTCGAAGCTTTTCGGAAAGATATTCTAAAGAAGCTACTGGACTCTTCACACCGGTTTGGCTCGTGGGTGCGGGGTTTTACGCAGATGTGTTCTCGTGCTGTGCCGTGCCTGTCTCAAGCTCGAACAGACTGGACGAGTCCTTTCCGGCTTTGGTATGCCAGAGGATCCACATCAACGACGTCAGCACTGGTGTGGTAGGATGGCCTGGGCGGCCTTTTCCCCAAAGTGCTTGGTGTGAGACACGTCAAGTGGGAGCACAACCAACTTCGAGCCTCACTCCGTGCCGAATGACCTTTCTGGCCACTTCCCTTGGGCATTCGGGCGGCTACAAGAACAAGCGTTCGACACAGCATCATCATTCGCAGACGTACTTAATCTGCCAACTTGTCCAGTCCAGGGAGGAATGGCAGAACTCGGCATCACACAACCATTACATCACCTCTTGACCCGGCGAGCTTGCGAATCGACGCGCTACCCGAGATAACGAACCCGGCCTTCGTTAACGGACCTTCGATCTGGACGCAAGAACCAGTCTTCTTCGGACAACAAAAACCCCATCCACAGCGATGCGCGAGGCCATTGTACAGAGCGGCAACAAGTCGCCAGAAACGATCTGTAGGAGCCAAGGTCCCGGTGACGCGCCCCAGGGGAGTAGCTTCACGGAGTCGAACGCCAATATCAGCAGAACGCCAGATTGGGGTCAAGTCGGCCAGGTCAGCGCCGAATTCGATCTTAATACGTGTGTTGGTGACGAGAGTAGCTCCAAAGGGGGCCAGGAAACGGGTAGTAAGATTGTGGGACTGCCTGGACCATACTTTAATTGCATCAACATCGTCGGCGTCGCCCATACGGCCCCCTCACCGCCGTGGCCCCCTATGCGGATGCAGGCCGGTTGGACCGAGCTCCGGCGGTTGCGGAAGAGGGCTTACCGACGTCGGCGACTCGAGCTCCCCGCGGCATCGCCGCCGCGGGTGGTAGTCCCTGGCTCGGGCAGCAAGGACGACGTGCATCCAGGAACTCGAGAGACAAGTGCTGCGGGGAGCAAAGTTCACGAGGACGGAAAGGTCGACGTTGAGGACGACGGCGTTCATTACGAGGTGTTTCCTGACCTTGAGGAGGCCGCAGTCCACGACGTGTAGACGAAGGAACCCCAGAACGTCAGTGAGGGAATCAAGACAAAGTCCCCAGCGCAGCAGCCTTTCCAGTACCGAGTCACCCGCGCCCATCTTCACGGCATCCCAATCTAACGCAGCAACCTGAATGTATTACTGCGCAGCACTGTCTTGGCCCAGTCAGTTTACGCTCCGGAAGCTCAGATCTCGACGCTTCCAATGTGGGATCCACGATTCGCGGCGCAACATATCGGAGATGCCGTCGCGACTTGTTGCAGAGGTCAGATGGGCACGGGTATCTCACAATAACGAACAATATTTTCTCTTCCCGACTCCGCTGGTCTAGCTCTGCCCCCTTTGCCCGTCCCCTGCCAAATCGGTAGCAGCGCCGAATCACACCAGATTATGTCTCCTCCTCGTCTTGGATATCAAGTTCGTCAAAGTCCTCGAGCAACTCATCCATGTTAACCTTTGGCGCGTCGTCGTCGTCTGATATGTTCTCCGTCTCCGCAACACTAGCCTCGTCGACGTCCATCTCCTGCGCCTTGGGTTTCTTCCCTTTGCTGCTGGTGTTTTTGTACAAGGCCAGCGCGGCGCGCAGATCCTCGTCCTCCTCGACGTCGCGCAGGAACATTTCGTACTCGGCTTCGACGCGATCCTGTTCCGACTTCTTGGGCAGCAGCTCGCCCTCCTCTTTGGCCATGCGGCGCAGGCGCCAATGCCGGCGGCGGTTCCGGCGGCGGTTGGGCCAGTGCTTCTTGACGAGAACCACGTCGGGAATGGTGGATCCGTAGGCGTGGGACGCCTCGATGTCGTCGAGATGCTTGTTGTTGAAGTTGGATCCGGTCAGCAGGTATCCCATAGCCGAGTCGCCAGGGTGCAGACGGTGGCCCAGGTGCGTGCGGGTGAAGTATGTGTTCTCGTTTACGCCCAGGTCGGCGGCGCGCGCCACGGTCGCCTCGGCCAGCGCCCACTTGCTGTTTTGCGTGCCGACGGGCTCGATGTCCAGCACGATGAACTCGACCAGCTCCTGAGCGCCGGCCAGGGCCGTGAAAGGAAACTTTTCGTGCCAATAGACGGGCGAGCTGATCTCGGCTGTCCGCAGGGTCTGCGGATCGACGAGGTTGATGGCAGTGCCTATCCGGTAGCAGAGGGCAATCGGGGAGATGTTGCCAATCTTCTTCGCCAAGGGGATAGGGAGGGCCACGAGGTCGTCCTTGCAAATAGGTATTATCTCGGCAGAGAACGCAAATTTCATCGACTTGGAACCCGTGTGCGTGTCCTCCGAGACGAGCTCGGGCGAGTTTTTGACTTGTACCGGCACCGCCGATTTGAGGAAGTCGACGAACTTGACTGCTTGATTCCTCGCGGAAAAGAAAAAGTCCATACCGTCCTTGGCGTCTTTGACGTTGAGCGTGTCTTTCTGCGGCAGCACGTCAGCAGCGGTCGACAGCGAAGATCCAAGGGTTGTGGGAGGACAAACATGGGCGCCATGCTTCAATATCAACTGCTCTAGGTAGAGAAACGTTCGCTTGTGAAGCACCTTCTGCCGGACCTGTACGCACGCCCGCCACACGTTGGCCGTGTATGATTTGGCGCACTCGGGACATTGCTGCGTAGAGACGACGTAGAGGACCTCGAAGCTCTGCTGTAGTACCAAGCCGTCGGCGACTGAGCCCTGAATCGTGATCTTGACACGTAATCTTCGCGAGTTGGGTTCGGTCCAGATAAAGCTTGCATCCACCACGCGGACCTTGTTCAGCCCCTTGAGTTTTCGCAGGCACAATGCGAGCATTTCTCTCGACTCCGGGGCGGCAACGACCCAGCTGGTCGGCGGGAGGTGCCATCGGTTGCAGTCACGGCAGAACTGGAGGTTGGCCTCGCGCTGGATGCCTTGGGATATATCGACGGTGAGTTTGATGCAGTCGTAGCAAAGCGCATCGGTCGCTGTGGTGCCATCGATCGCAGCGCCGCAGTTACAGCAGAGGATGCTGGGAACACACCGTCAGTACCATGAGTCTCCTTCCGTGGAAGGGGAGGGCTCACGTGGCGCCCGTCCTGGCGGTTCCCGCCCCTGCGGGGACCATGGGCACTGGCGCATCCAGATCCATCGAGGAAGACATCTTGAGGGGCTGTTCAGTCGATATTTTGGCGAAGAGTTGGATCAACGGACACGGCACTTCGGCGAACAACGACGACGTTTTTGGAGGGGCCAAAATTTGCCCCTCTAACTTTATCAGCGGCTTATCAATCTGGTGGGTTCCGGAATTCTGGGTGGCAACTGTTGGCAGCTGCCGTATGAGCCGCCCAACCGCCTTGGCCGAGCATGTCCAGGGGCTCAGGGGGGCGGCTCCATAAATGAATGCAGTACGGAGTAGGGTCTCCAGAACAAGAAAACAACAGCAACGTCGTCGGGGCACAGGCTGGCAGCGAAAAATAGGCATATACTACCTAGTTAGGTAATGTCTCCGACAAATGGCGACTACTCTGTCCTTCAGGGTGTCGCCTGGTGGCCCCTGTGTCACCCAATGTTGAACTCCGAAGATGCGCTCATGACCACCTTCAGCTTCTCCCGCATTTTTCGCGCCGCTTCATCAACCCCAGAGACGCCTCTACCTCCATCGACTTCGTCATCTGAGTCCGCTCCCGTGCCCCTTCTTGCTCCGTCTCCGCTCTTCTGCTTGGATCGAGCATTCGATGGCCGCTGAGTGCGCCTTTGCACGCCACCACCTATTCCACCTGGGGGCTCACGCAACCCAAAGCTCTTGGCCGTGTGCCCCAGATGCAGCTGCGTGATATCGAAGAAGCCCCGCTCTTCACGGATGTGGGTAGCGTAGGCGCGGATGTGCGAACGGAATGCTCGCCTGGCTGCGTCCAGGAGCTTGCTGTCCCTGATGGTCGGCGGTCCCCGTCGTTTCGTCTCGACGGCGGGCTCGGCATGATCGGGGGCCAAGAGTCTGCGCTCCAAGTGGAGTTGCAGCGACTCTGCCCTGGACTTCCAGGACTTCTTCTCCCCCTGCGATGCGACTTCATCGTCCTGGGTCGTCCCCGCCTTCGCTTTGGGCAGGTCGACAGGAGAGGAGAGGCCGTTTTGCAAGACCGAGTCGTACAGCTGAGGCGTCAACGCCGTCGCCGAGGAAGGGGCCAGGAGTGAAACGTAGCCTTCCTCACAGCCCGGAAGCAGAAATAACATCGCCTTGCCCGGGCGACCTGCTCTCGCTGTTCGGCCGATGCGGTGAACATGGTCTGCCGCGCTGAAAGCGGGATCGTACTCAATGACGAGGTCGACCGCCGGAACATCCAGTCCGCGCGAGGAAATATCCGTCGTGATGAGAATCGCGGGATCCGTGGCCGCGGTGAACGCCGCCAACGTGGATGTGCGGACTGGCTGAGCCAAGGAGCCGTGTAGCCGACAGAGCGTAATGTTTCCGTTCGCCGGAGATGTGATGTAGGTGGCGGCGGCCACCGTAGTTGCTGTCAACGATGGTGGCTGGTCCCTCGCGGAAGGTTGCTCGTCGTCCAGTTCCGTTTTCGCCTTCAGGACATCAAAGTGGAAGTCGACCGAGTCTGCGCACGAAATGAAGACAATGGCCTTCATAACCGATCCCTTCCTGGCAAAAGCGGACTTGAGGAGCCCGATCAGTGTGACAAGTCGAAGTTTGGCGGGGACAACGATGTACACCTGTTTCAACTGAGACGGGGCGGCGAAAACAGCCTCGCTGGCCTCTCCATTCGCGAGTGCGCCGTCCTCGGCCGTGGCGGTGATGTGGACGGCGTCTTGCAAACTGATCTCGCCCAGCTTCTGTACGTTCATCTTCATCGTCGCCGAACACAAGACCGTTACCCGCCGCGAGGGCATCGGTCCATCCAAGACAACTCCGTCTTTGTTCTCTTTCTCCAGCCCCCGTTCTCTTATTTTCGCGACGATGCTTCGGATATCGGCCTCGAATCCCATCTCCATCAGCCGGTCGCCTTCGTCCAGCACCAGCCACCTCGCTGTCCCAACGTCCAGCACTTCGGTGTGGTCGAGGTGATCGGTCAGGCGACCGGGCGTAGCGATGAGGATGTTGACGCCCTTTCGTATCCTGGCTTTCTCTGACTTTTTACTCTCGCCGCCGATAACGGTGGTGCTGACGATCCACGGCGCACATCGGAGGAGCTTCTCCGCCACTACCGAGATCTGTTTACACAGCTCTCGGGTGGGCGCCAATATGATGGCGAAGAGACCGGAATT
>Ga0247777_1000582_pt1 | contig 10583 bp, 7 predicted proteins | sample UWRJL154409C5_FD_179937 | JGI IMG/M metagenome (GOLD analysis project Ga0247777, IMG submission 179937) | Plant litter microbial communities from Arlington Agricultural Research Station in Wisconsin, United States - UWRJ-L154-409C-5 | ecosystem: Environmental > Terrestrial > Plant litter >...
GCGCTGCGCTCGGCCTGTCGTTCTCCGCCGTGAGTCGGGTTCTCGCCGCCACGGGCACGGCCTCGCAAGCCTCAGCCCGTACCGTGCAGTTGCCCGACGGCGCCACCGTCGCAGCGGTCGGCCAGGGCTCCTGGCACCTCGGCCAGGGGAAGCACCCACCAGCGACTGAAGAAGACGCCGTACGCTCAGGCATCTCCCTCGGCATGACGTTGATCGACACCTCAGGCAACTACGGCGACGGCCGCTCCGAACAGTTCATCGGCCGCGCGATTGCCGGTCAGCGCGACCGCATCTTCCTGGTCACGAAGGTCGAATCCGATCAGGTCGCCGGCGACGGCATCGCCCGCGCCTGCGACGCCAGCCTCTCGCGTCTCGCCACCGACCACATCGATCTCTATCTGCTGCATTCACCAGTCCCCACCGCACAATTCGCCGGCGTTGTTGTGGCCTTCGAAAAACTCCGCGCAGCGGGGAAGATCCGCGCGTGGGGCGTCTCCAACTTCGACACACGCCAGATGGAAGATCTGTTCCGCGTTCCAGACGGCAAGCGCTGTGCGACCAATCAAGTGCAGTACAGCCTGAAGAACCGCCGCATCGAGCGTGACCTGCTTCCGTGGTGCACGGAGCACAAGATTCCAGTGATGGCGTACTCGCCGCTCGGTGGCGGCAACAATCTCGTCGTGCGCGACAAGACGCTGGCACAAATCGGCGCGGCTCACGGGTGCTCGGCAGCTGCGGTTGCACTGGCGTGGGTCATTCGCAGCGGGAAGGTCATTGCGATTCCCGAATCCGGCTCTCCCGTGCATGCGAAGGAAAACGCGCAGGCGCTTTCGCTGGCACTCACGCCGCAAGACCTTCAGACATTGGCCGCGGCGTATCCGGGTCCCTCGGGCGCTGAGTAGCTATCTGGCACTCATCGCGCTCGAAACACGCGACTCACACCTGCCGGGTCTCGCCGGATCGCAAGCCGGCCGGTGCCTCATCCGAACAGACATCCAACAAAGCTGTTACAAGATCGCTACAACATACGGTTGCGTCCCGCTCGCCCGCCCCTGAAAATCGCCGCGCCTCCGCACGGAAGCGTCACGCGAGTCCCCGCATGCAGCCCAGGTCCCTGTTCCCCACACTCGCCTGCACGATTCTCCTGCTCAGCGCCTGCGGAGGCGGCTCGTCATCCGATGGCCCCTCGCCCACCGGCGGGCCATCGCCAACCCCGACGCTCCCCGGCGCCTTCACTGCTTCGGTCACATTCGATCCGGTTGCCCAGCGCTTCCACGCGACGTGGGGCGCCTCCTCGAGCACGGATCGCTACCGCGTTCTTCTGAAGCGCACCAGCGCCGACGCGTTCGAGACCCTGAACGACTCGGTCTCTTCGTTCACCCCCGCATTCGACTTCGTCGCCGGTTTCAACGTGGAGTGGGCCGCCGCAACGCTGCGCGTGGAAGCCTGTAACGCCAACGGCTGCACGGCGGCGCCGGAATTGCCACTCTTGCCGTACAAGGCGGCCACGACCGCGCAGAAGAACTACCAGAAATCGGCTCTCGCCCGAACCCAGGATTTCTTCGGCTTCTCCGTGGCGACGTCCGCAGACGGAAATACGCTGGCGATCGGCGTTCCGAAGTCCGACCCCAATGGGCTCACTGCCGATACCGGTTCCGTGCAGGTCTTCGTGCAGGCCGGCACCACCTGGTCGCTGCAATCGACGCTGACCGCGCCGAACGCGCAGAGTGGGGATCAATTCGGCTTCGCGGTCGCGCTGTCCCGCGACGGCAATACGCTGGCCGTGTCCGCGCCCTACGAGGGCGGCGATTCGGCCAGCACGATTGCAGCTCCGAATAACAACGCGCCTCGCGCGGGCGCCGTCTATGTATTCACGCGAGACGCCATCGGCGCGTGGGATCGTCACGCGGCGTATCTCAAGGCCTCGAATGCCGAAGGCGCCGTCGCGGGCCAGGCGGATGGCGGGGATCAACTCGGACTCGGGCTCGGTCTTTCCGCCGATGGCAACACCCTGGTCGCCGGCGCCTGGAATGAAGACGGAGACTCCAACAGTCACACCGACCCGTCGCAGAGCATCGATCTCAGCAACAATGGCGCGGCAGACGCCGGTGCGGCTTACGTCTTCACGCGAAGCGGGCCGAACAGCTGGGCCCAGCAGGCCTATCTGAAAGCCTCCAATGCCGATGTGGGCGATCAGTTCGGCGCCGCCGTCTCCCTCTCATCCAACGGCAACGTGGTGGCGATTGGCGCATTCCATGAAGACGGCCGCGTTGGAGATGACGGCAGCCCCGGCAACGACCACAACGGCGGCGAAGAAACCGGCGCCGCCTACGTGTTTGCCCGCAGCGGTGCGGCGTGGACTCAGCAAAGCTATCTGAAGGCTGCGCGCGGCGCGCGCCTCGACTGGTTTGGCTATAACCTTGCGCTCTCTGCGCCGGGCGACCTGCTCGCCGTCGGCGCGCCGTTCGAGACGCGTCACGATGGCATGAAGGGTGGCGTCGTTCACGTCTATTCGCGCTCCGGCGGCAGCTGGGCGTTGCAATCGGATGTCGAGTCGACGGAGACATTCAGCGGCGCCGCTTTTTTCGGGACCGCCATGGCGTTCGACGGCAATGGCAAGGCGCTCGTCGTCAGCGCGCCCGGCGCCAATGTGACGCAGGGCCAGGCCTATCTCTTCGCGCGCGTGGGCAACGAGTGGCGCCAGCAGAGCACCTTTACCGCCAGCAACCCCGATGTCGGCGACCAGTACGGAGTGAGCGTCGCGCTTTCCGCCGATGCCCATCGGCTCTTCATCGGCGCAGCGGGTGAGGCTGGCAACGCGAGCAGCACCGCGGCAAGCCCGAACAATGCGGCACCGGCGGCCGGTGCGGTGTACGTGTACTGAGCCGTGGCGCTCACTTGCCGAACTCGAAGATCGCTTTCTTTTCGCTCTCCGGCCGCGTCATGTCCTGCTCGAAGTATTTCTCCCAGAGCTGCGCCCAGGGTCGCTGGAACATGTCCAGCGCCTCGTACGGGATCGTTTCGCCCGGCGCCACGGGTGTCGGCTGGCCCTTCACGGGGAAGATATTCGGCAGGCACTCGACGACTTCATACGGATCGCCGTCGGTGAGGTCGCCGATTCGCTTCAGGTTTCGCACGATCCGGATCGGCTTCACCAGCGCCTCCGGATCGTAGAACACCGCTTCGTGATTGAGGCTCACGATCCGTCCGCTCGCGTCGTGCTTCGGCGTGTAGATCTCCACGGCCTGCATCTTGTTCGACCACTCGAACTCGCCGTGGGCCGTCCAGCCCTGGATGTTCGACGTCCACGTGATCAGCACGTCGCCGTCCCAGAAGCCGATGGTTTCGCCAAACCATCGCGCCACATCCGGGCCGAGGCGCGGCACGCTGCCGTCCATCTTGAACTGGCGGCCGATGTTGATGTCGGTGATGAAGTTGCGAGCGACACCAGTGCGGATCTGCACGAACTTTGGGGTGGCCAGGATGTAGTGCGGCTGCACGCCTGTCGCGAGGAAGTACCAGCGGCGCATGAAGCCTTCGGGCCAGCAGTACTGGCCGGTCCATTCGGGTGCGCCGGAATTGCCCTGGTGATACAGGTCCTGCACGGTGCGCATCTGATATTCGGGTGTCAGCAACGAAACGATCGTTGAAGCCTGGTTCACCAGCATCATGCTGTACCAGTTTTCGAGCATGGAGACGGCGCGGTAACGACCGCTCCAGTCCTCGGGCGGCTGTGTTGCGCGCTCGCCTCGCCCTCGCGAGATGCTCGGATCGCTCGGCGTCTTTCGCGAAGACGCGGACTCCTGTCGACGCCGCGTCTCCGCCTGCAGTGCTTCGTAGTGAGCCTGCGCGCTCGTGAACGAGTAGGGACTCAAGATCGCCTCGCGCGGGTAATCGCGCTTGCAGTCTCCCCATGCGGCCGTTCGCGGCGGGTCCTTGCCGATTACTGAGAGAAACACGGGCGCCACGGCGCCATGCTGCGCTTCAATCGCCTGCGGGCTGTTGCATCGGTAGTAGCGCGGATCGGTCCACGACGCGCGATCCTTGTAGAAATCCTTCGACGTGAAAAGATCCACCGCCAGCGGCGCGACGCCCGGCGGAGCGTCACCGTCCCAGGCACTACCGACGACGAGATCGGTTTCGCTCGTGCCGGCGCCGCGGATCAGCGGAATCCGCATCGCGCCGACGAAGGGATAGCTCTGCATCTGTGCGCGCACACGCTGCAGCTCTTCCGGCGACGTGCCGCCCGGAACCGCCTCGCGTGCCGGCGCATGCAGCGCCACCGCAAGTGGAGCGCCCCGGCCTACGCTCCTGAAGCCGGGGTCGATGACTTCCTGCGCCCCACTTCGTGCGCCAACGAGAAGGAGGAGAACTGAAGTCGCGAGGGCGACCCGACGGCTGCTCGGCTGCATTGGAGGGACCTGCTGCGCTGATGAGCTCGACGCGCTCGTCCGCGCGCCGAAAGCGCCATTATGATTCCCGGCCCGCGCGCCTTGAACCCTCCAACCCGCCATCCACCGGCCAGGCAGGCGTGTGGAATTGCCTCAGCTGGCGGAATGGCCTGCCCGAGCCAGCGAGCTGCCTCGATCAATCCTTCGCGGGATCGAAGAACTCCGGGTTCCTCACGCATGCCGCCGCCGGCGCGTCCGTCGCCTTCCGATCGCGATACAGGAACCGCTGCTTGGGGCTGCCGTAGGATTCCGCCTGCTTGCGCAGTGTCTTCACCCCGGGCGGCAGCAACACTTCGAGCGTGCTCTCGTCGCGCCATATGAAGCCGATGGTCTCGTGCTGCCCCTCGAACTCAGCGATGAACGATCCCGAAGGAACCCCGAGCGGGGTCTGGCAGAGCACGTGCACATTCGTATGCCGGGATTTCTCCCCGGCACGCTGGGTCACGTAATACGCCGCCGTGCACGCCCGCCCTGGCACGAACACCGGCTCGGACTCGCAAAATCTCGACGGGCTGTCGCCGGCGATAACGGCCTCGCAGCGGGTGACGTAGTCGTACACCTCCGCTCGAACGCCCACGTGCGCGCTGACTTTCTTCTGCATCACCTTGCGACCTGCGGAGCCCTTCCCGAACTCGGCGACCGCCTGCATTTCCGGCAAGGAGAGTTGCGGAAGACGCGGATCGAACGGATCCTCGATTCCATCCCGAACCTGCCCGAGCTTTATTTCCGTGGCCTTCCGGCCCGCCTCGGACTGATAGAAGCGCACCGCTTCGTCGATCTCCTCCGCGCTCATCTGAAGCATGATCGCGCTGCCGATCGCGCTCGCGAGCGACGCCTGCGGCATGCGTGCGAGACACCGGGTCTTCGCTTTGTCTTTCGCCACGCCTTGCCGTACGGCGATCAACACCGTCTCGTCTTCGCGCATCAGCTGCACGAGATTCAGTGCGCTTTCGGAGGGCTTTGGCCAGGCGGCGGACCACTGACTGGCTGCTGGCGCAGGAGATTGCGCGCTCACTTCACTCACGGCAGCCAGCGCCAACAACACAAACGTTCCGCCGACGGCCCAACCCTTGCCGAGTGTCATGAATGTCCTTTGTTCGTGCGCCGTTACTGGCGCAGGTGTAACCGATCGTTAGCGTGTCGGTGCGAGAACTAATCCAACGCTTCTTCCACGGTGCGCGCACCGAGAAGCCGCTCTCCGATAAGATCCAGCTCCGGGATCGAAGCGCGCTGAACCCGATGCTCGATCTCCACTCCCACGGGCCCGAAGCGCGACGCGAGGAGTCGGAGAATCAAGGCCACACGACCACTCGTCTCGCCTTGCGCTCTGCCGCGCGCAAAGTTTTTTCGCATCAACGCGCTCTGCCATTCGTACGTTCGTGCGTCCATCTTTCTCAGTGCCTTTCGCGCTGCCTCGCCAAGGGAACTCAGTATCAAGTCAGAATATATGTCCGAGCGATCGGGGTCGAGATCACAACTGGCCTTTTGTGCCGCCATGGCAATTTCGATCGCTCGCCTTGGGTCTGCATCACGCCCATGGGCCATCGCAGATAGCACCGCTAGCTCCGGATTTTCGCGAGCCTGCAATTCGTCTGCGACCTGCGGCACCCGCGAAGGGCCGAGCACGTATGGCGTGAGGTGGTCGTCGCCACCCATCTCGATGCGGCGCGCTGCCCAGCGGGCCACCGCCTCATCCGCAGTCACCACCAGTAGTGAGACCGGGCAGCGCAGTCTCGCACGCAGATTCGCCACGTACGCCGGCCAGGCGAATTGCTTGTGTATGTCCGGAGAGAGCTGCACTTCCACAATGATTCCGTAGACAGGCCTGTCACTCGACAACTGGATGACCAGGTCCGCGCGGTACTCCGCAGGCTGCACCTCCGTGAGGTCAGCAGAATCGATCCGCGCCTCGCGAAACTCCGGCAACCGCACGCCCAACGCATCCCGAATCAGCTGCGCCGCCAGGGCGGGCTGATTCCGAAAGAGCAGCAGATGCGATTCGTGAAGCTGCGAGGGCATCCGCGAAGGCTAGTGAGCCGCCGCGCCGATCCGAACCGCCCTGCGTCGTGGATTCGTGCAGAAATGCAGATGAGTGGGGCTTCGAGCGTGGTGCCCGTGCGGCTAGCTCATCGCGTCGCAATCAGTCAATGCTGGCGTCGATACAGCCCGTCGAACTCCGTCTTCCAGGTCTTGCCGCCATCCGTTGAGGACTACCAGAGCTGATGCACTTCGTTCGTCGACGCGGCGGTCAAGATGATTCGCTGACGCACCTTCGCGCGCCGGTGCCGTTCCAGGATTCCGTCAGGGCGCATCCGTTCAGAATGGGTTCGATTTTGTTCTGGCCGACGGTGACGCAGCCCGATACAAACGAGCGGCGGAACGAGCGCCGCCGACGCAGGCGCCTCGATTCAGGCGCCTGCGGTCATGTGCCTCGGTCCACGCGCCCTCAGAGCCCGAGGCTCGATAGAAACTGCATCGTGAACCCGAGCCGGCCCGACGTTCCGTAGCTGTTGCAGATCGGCGAGGCGTATCCCGGCGCGCAATCCGTGTCCCGATCGAACGACCAGAAGTGCAGCCCGGCGAGATTCTTCTGCCGCACGTAGGCCGCGAGCGTGGCGACGTTACCCAGCGTGAAGGTTTCGTCGATCGTGTCGTTGCCGCCGATCATTGGCGTGACTTCGATCTGGTTGTACGGAATACCGTACGCCGTGTGCAGGTTCTCCGCCGCAGCCATGGCCGATTGCGCCATATCGCACTTGCCGCTCACGACCACGCAGTTCGCCGGGTTCGTGCTGCCGAAGTCCATCGTCATGAGGTTGATGGTATAGCCGGTAAGTCCGGCGCCGCGAATCGCGTTGATCACCGCGACACCCGTCGCATTCAGGCTCTGCGGGGAGTTGCCGCCAAGCGTCGCGATGGTGAAGCTGAATCGCAGGTTCGGGAAGTTGCGCTTCGCGACGATCGCCCGTTGCACGAGGTTCGCGATGTCCGCCGCGCTCTGGCCCGCCTCGATGTCGAAGTCCACGCCGAGAAGATTGCTCGAGTAGTAGCGACGGATGAACGTATCGAAACCCGCATCCGAGGCGCAGCGGAACGCCCCCGCGGCGCCTCCCGTGGAAAGGATGTAGTACTTGCCGTTGCTCACGAAGTTCTGCACGTTCGCCGCCGCGACGGCCGGGCCCGGCAGGCCGCCCCAGTTCTCAGTACCGCACTCGCCCGTCGCGAAACCCCACGTGAGCGTCGTCAGGTGGCTCGGCATCACCGTCAGCACCGGCTGCAACGTGCCCGTCACCGCGGAGCTGATGACGTTGGTGTTCCAGTTCATGCTGATCGTGATGTCCTTGTACGGACTGAAGCTGAAGCCGCTCGGCGGCGGGCCCTGCGGAGGCGGATTGCCCGGGGGAGGATTGCTCGGGGGGGGAGTCGTTGTGCCGCCGCCGGAACAACTTCCGCTGGAAGTCCAGGGCTCGCCGCTGCCGGCGCCGCCATTGTGGATCGAGGGATCGACGCCCTGGCTCCAGTAGTTCGCCGTGTAGTTCACGGAGCCCGCGCTTGCGGTGCTGCCGCCGGTGTAGACGTTAGTCGCGGTCCAGGCGGTTGCGCACGCCCCGCCACCGCCACTGTTGCCGCCACCACCCGAGCCGCTGCCCCCACCACCGCCGCTCGATGGCGGAGGATTCGACGGCGGAGGGCTGGTCGTGCCCCCACCCGACGTCCCGATCGCCTGCCACAGGCTCGCAAGCGTCGGCGTCCAGCCCGTCGCCGCATAATCGGTCTGGTTGACCACCGCCATGTAGTCAGTCCCGTTGTACGTCACGATCGTGCCGGCGGTGTAGAACGTGTCTGGCTGCCACGCCGGGTAGGCATATGCAGCCGATGCCGCCATCGAGAGCGCCAGCGCCGAAAGAATCGGCCCGGGTTTCCTTGCACGACGCGATGAGCTCATTGAAATCCTCCGCCAGGTAGAGCAATCGAAAAACGAGCGCGCGATTTGAAAACAGCGAGGCGCGTTGCTCAACCTGTCTATTGTTGGAGACGTAGCCCAGGAGGCTGTCGATGGACCCCACACAGCTCGACCTGCTGAGCCGATTTCCCGCCGAACGACGCGCATTTTCCTTAGTGGCGGGCCGCGCAAAGCAGTTCGCGAAGGACAACACCTTTTCTCTGGGAGGCGCTAATAAAAGCGCTTTCGGTCGCCGACAGCGCAGTGCCGGGGGTTGCACTCATCTGCTTCGCGCTCGATGGCGCCGGTGGTTCGGGCGCTCAGCGAGCCGTAGCGTACCGCTCGCGGAACTCTCGATGTGCCCGCAGCGTCTCGTCACTCGTCTCCGGCACGAGCTGCGAGACACGAAATCCCGATGCGATAGCGACCACGCGGATCTCGCGCCCCGCGACGCTGAAGCGAATGCGCCATTCCTTGACGGCCAGCTGCATGCCCTCGTCGAGACGCCGGATCCGGCGATACGGATGGGGCTCCGGCCCCAGCGCCAGGGTCGCCCGGATGCGCTCTTCGATCGGGAGGCCCGTTCGATCCTCGATCCACTTCGCCTGCTCCACCGCCAGCGCATCGAAGCTCACATCGTAGGCAGGCACCGGGTCGACGGGTTGCCCCACGCCGCTCGCGGGCGCCGCATCGTCGAGCCAGCCATTCCCGGCGTCCGGATGAGCATCGGTGTAAGCGATGTAGGGCTTCAGATCGAGCACCGGCGTGCCATCGAGCATGTCGGCATCGAGGATATGCAGCGTGAGGCCCTCCACACGCTCCAGCCGCACGGCCGACATCCCAATCGGATTCGGGCGGTGGGGGGAACGAGTGGCGAACACGCCCTTGACCGGTCACGCTTCGCGGCGGAAGGACCTTCGGCCGCCATCCCTCGTTGTGATGGAACCAGAAGATCACCCAGATCCGCTTCCACCTCGCCAGGTCCTCGAGCGCATGCTCGAAGTGACGTCCGGGCAGCAGCTCGATGCGCGCCGCCTGCCCTTCCGCGGCCTGCGGTTGCCGTGCAGCCTCGACTTTGGTGGCGAGCGAATTGCGGACGTATCCGATCGGCTCGAGCACGAGAGGTGAGGTCATGAAGACCCCGCGTGGCGCCGCGCCTCTTCGACGATCGACGCTGGAAAGCCGATCTTTTCGAGCAAGCGGATCGCGTTTCTCGAACCGCTCGCACCCGGCCGCAGGCGGTAGTCGAACACTTCCGCGAGGTCCGGATCTTCCGTGAAGTGGAACAGCGCGAACTTCTCGCCCAGCAATCGCTGCAACTCCACGTCGTGCGTGGTCACGAGCGCCTGCGCGTTGGCGCCGATCTGCGCCAGCACGGCCGTGGCGATCGCGATCCGTTCGAGCGTGTTCGTCCCCCGGAACGGCTCGTCGATCAGGAACACGCCGCGACCCGTCTTCATCGCGATCCGCACGAACGCCAGGATTCGCTCGATTTCCGCGAAGAAGTGACTCTTGCCGGACTCGATCGAGTGTTCGGCCCGCACCGCCGCCATGACAGGCGAATCCGGTATGACGGCAGAGACTGCGAAACACACGCCCACCGTGCGCCCGAGAACGATGTTGGCGCCCACCATCTTGATGAACGTCGTCTTGCCCGCCATGTTCGTGCCGACGACGAGCGCTGAGCGCCCGTCGAGATGGATGGAATTCACGACGGGCTGCACGATCAGTGGATGGTAGGCATCCGTGAGATGAATCGACGGCGCCGTCGTGATCACCGGTTTGCAGTGAGCCGGCTGTCGCTCCATCCACGAAGCGATCGCGATCGACGCGTCCAGCGACCCGATCAGCTCGAAAATCTCACGCAGCGGTCCACGCAGCGCCCGCAGTCGTTTCACCATCAACGCGCCGAGCACGAGATCTGCCAGGAAGAAAATGTTGAGGTAGAAGAGAAACGAGGCCTGAAGAGAATCACTGGGCCCCGAGTTGAACCAGTTGAACGAGCTCTTCAGCTTCGGTGATCGCCGGAGCACCTCATCGAGCTGCGCGAGCGCCGGGATGCGCGCGCGACTTCCGATCCGCGCCAATCGCTGGGCAACGCGAACCATCCTGCCGCATCTCTGCGTCACCATATAAGCATCGTGGGCGTGATGCCCCAGGAACATCAGGATCAGGAAATTGCAGCAAGC
>Ga0247777_1000583_pt1 | contig 10574 bp, 2 predicted proteins | sample UWRJL154409C5_FD_179937 | JGI IMG/M metagenome (GOLD analysis project Ga0247777, IMG submission 179937) | Plant litter microbial communities from Arlington Agricultural Research Station in Wisconsin, United States - UWRJ-L154-409C-5 | ecosystem: Environmental > Terrestrial > Plant litter >...
CCAGGACGTCGGACTCGTCGATCTTGGTGTCGCCTCCGTAGACGATGAAAGCGTTGCCCACCAGTAGGCTGGCGTGCCCGACCCTCGGGCCGGGGCCCTCGGCCGTCGTGGCGAGCGGGTAGCATGTCATGCTCCCGCCGGCCTCGATGAGCCACAGGTCGCCCTTGACCGTCTGACTGTTGATGAGCCCGCCCATGACGTAGATATCGCCCTCCTTGGAGGAGGCCGCGTTGACGGCGGCGCCATAGCGGGGGAAGGGCGACGGGTGGGCGGACGGGTAGGTCAGTCGCCTCTGCGACCACGGGTACAACGAAGCATTGGGGTTCTGTGGCGGGGCCCCGTTGCGAAACTGCGCAGACCGCTGTGAGCCATTCGCCCGTGGGAGAGAAAAAAAAAGGTCAGACGGGCCGGGGCGCCTGGTGCGCTCGACGTACCTGGGCATCTGCGACGGGCTGCGACGGGCCTTCGATGATGCCCGTCGTGCGGCGGCCGAAGGCCTGGTCCGGGCTCCCGGCGCTGCCGTCGATGTCGAAGGAATTCAGACTACCCGGCGGCGTCGACCGCTGGAGCGAACTCTTCTCGTCCCGGGCGATGCGGGCAGCGCCGCCTCCGAGGGATCCGGGGCCGGTAGGCGCGGGGCCTTCCCGGCTCGAAAGGCCCCGGTCCTGATTCTTCTTCGACTTGAATAGAAAGGCCATTTCGATGGGCGGGCGTCCCTCTCAGCCCGGCCCGCGCCGCTGCGAAAAAGAAGTCAGCCGGGCGGGTGCCAATCGCGCCCCCCCGGTTTGCTGATTCAATCGGTGCGCGGCCGATGCGGTCGATGGGGATCGATCGGGGCCGACGACGACGGGGTTTTCGGGCGGGCGTTGGGATCTCGGACGATCCACGACTGCCGACGGCGGGCGGAGAGGCAGACGCTGGCGAGGGAGAGAGACGGGCGGGGACCGAGGTGTGCACGACGACGATGGGGCGGGAAAGTCGGCGGCGAGTCGGGGGCGGCGACGAAGGAGGAAGGGCGGCGGCAGCGCTCGTGGTCCGAGATGGCTGGGAGCTCTTCGGTCGGCGGCGTCGTCGAGTTCGGGGGCAGACGCCGTTCCGCTTTTGCGCTTGGTGTCGACCTCTCGCTTTTTTTCTTTGAGGGGGCTCGAGCCGGGATGGAAAGGAGAGTTCAGCGCAGCGAGAGCTGACCGGGGACCGCGCGGGCGAGCGGCGCTAAGCCGTCTTGGGACTAGCACACCTTAATCCGTTCGGAACAGAACCTAAGCCCTGTCGCCGACCAGCCTCTCGACGGCGACGACTGCAGCGGCGGCAACGACGAGGGACAAATTTCGAGCCCTTGCAGCCCAGCCTCACACGCCCGACAGCCTGGCTCCCTGGATGGCGGACTCTGTCGACCCGGAGTGCTTGGCGCGCAGCAGAGGGACGGGGCGACACGGAGCGGGCACGGAGCGCAGTGATGATGTTCGTTGAGGATCGCTCTGGGAAAAAAGGGGCTCCGTCCCCAGCCAATCCCCAGCCCTCGTCCGCTCTGTACCCGATTTTAGGACCAACTTTTGGAACGCCGCACCGCACAGCACGAAAATGTGGGGGATCGCTTCTTGCAGCTGCCCATTCCCACCGAAGCGCTCCCCAAACGAGAGCTCCCCTCCTCCCGTTCCCCGAACGGAGCGGCCGTCACCGCTGTGGGTCGGCCGCACGCCTCCCCTCGACCTTGACGTGGCTCAGCCCTTACTTCGTAGGTGGGAGCGTGTCGCCGTGGGCCGGATATCTCCCTTCAGCGCCCAGCCTGGCGGCATCCACGCCGTTCGGTCACGCATCGCGTCATCGACCAGGAACACGCGTTGTTCTTAATCTTCGACGGACCGGGGGTCCTCGCCATGTCATGCGCCAAACCCAGCTCTCACGCTCACCACGGCCGAGAAGCCCGCTCACTTCCGAGGCTTCTTTTCCTTCCACTTGCACGGCCGTTCGGATCACTCCGCAACTACTCCGTACTCCGTACCCTATCCGTACACCGTGACGCTTAGCCTCGGCCGGCACCGCGGCCCTCACCACATGACCAGAGGGAATCAGTCCGTTTGGAGCATCCGTAACGCGGTTCCCGATCCCAGTCGATCCCGGGCAACACCCCTCGAACCCTGCGGGTCGCTACCCGTCCCGAGTCAGATCATCCACAGGTGCGGCAGACCACGCCCCCGACGTCGAACTGAACATCGCCCCACGATAGCAAGTCTCGCAAGCGCAGCCCGGCGGTCGCTCACCGAGCGAAGCACCCACCTTGGATTTCAGATGGACTTGGACCGCCCGGACGGACGACACCGAGCTGCCAATGTAACCCTGTCCGATGCCGTACCGATGCGCGACTCCTGCAAGCCGAGGGAAGCGATCCAATGTCAAGTTCCCCCGCGTTCCGTACGAGGACCCGTAAAGGCACTGATAGGGACCCGCCGTCGTGCCTTCGTCTTGGCGCTGTCCGAAACATGCATCGCCAGACTGGCGCTGACTGGAAGCTGCCCTTCCGTCGGCAAGGCTGCGACCTCGTCCAACGAGGTATCGTGGGGTGCCCCCTTTCGGCCTTTAGCCTCGGGCGGCGGTTCCCAACCCGCCGGCCCACGGCTTGTTTCAAGTCGGGCCCATTCCCGACGCTCTGGCCAACCGGCGCCGTGTGGTTGCGCTCCGGCCTGCAGCGACGAGCCTCTCGCCGTCGATCCCCTTCAAGCGTGAGCCTGACACCGAAGACGTGGAAAAACTAGTAGTCATTCTACGGGAACCGCCGTCGCAAACAGTCAAGTGCGGTGATCTTGACCAGACAAATGTGCGCTAGTCTCTCTCTGGGGCTCTCCGCGCGACAAGAGGCGACGGTCCGCCTGGCGGTAAGTTATATCCCGACCTTGCTGAGCGGGTCCTTCTCTCTCAAAATCCCTTTCCCTCTTCGTGAGGAAGCAGTAACTGGGTTCTCTCAAAAAGCATGCGGCCTCGCTTGCCTCGTTCGTGGAAGATAAGATCGGCCCTGGACGTCTGATGTCCCTGCACGAACCGTCCGTTTCCATTCTTGGTCAGCCTCTCCCCGTGTCGTTTCTCGTCAGGGTGAAGTCAGTGAGCCACTCCGACGCACGGCAGAGAACGACCGCATCCCAGAGCGGCGAAGCGCTTGTTCTTCGCACCTTGCGGGCATGCCTGCCTGAGCGGTACGAGTACAGCGAAAGCAAGTTTCCCACATTGGCCGCAACCAGACCGGCGGATCATGGGCGATCTAGGCCCGCGTGGGAGGCGCAGCGTCGCTGGCCAACCTGAGCCTAAGAGTAGAGACGACGTGGAAACACGTCTGAATCGCTTCTAGGCCCGAGCAAACAGCGACGGCGGTATTCTTCACGTTTCCGCAGCTCGCTGCCCAGCCACTCGAGCTACGTAGATGCCAGCCTGACAGCCAGCGCTCAAAGCTATCGATTCTCTGCGCTTTTCACGGCTGGGTCTGCCGGCCCACAGCTGCACTCGGAGACCTCCCCAATATAATGTTGGTGAATGGTGAGTTGGACGGCGTTCCTGGCCGAAGAACGGAAGAGACGAGGACAGACATAAACTCTTCTGTGCCGTTTCTGTGTCGGCCCGGACTGCAGGACGGGCATTCTATGGAGCCGTAGAGAGTCTTCGAGACAGCCGTCCAATGTTACTGGCTGCGGAAGGCGATACGGAGAATCTAAGAGCCCATCGAGTTCCGCTCAGAACGGATACTGCACTGGATCGATGGTGAGCCATCGCTGCGATTATCCCGATTCCGGCGTCGGTTAGAGAGATACCCCTCAGCTGGGCGGTTTCTCACCCACGTCCAAGTGACCCTCTATCTCTGGTCGACCGCAACATTTAGGAGCATTGTTCATGGACAAGACGTCGACAGAGTAGACCAAAGAGAGGACTTTGATCAGAGAAACCATAATATTTTGCAGAATGGATCATGTGGCTGTCTCATTGTCGCCTGGACAGGCGCATTCGCGGTGTGAGCTGGAGGGGTCCCGGGTGTAAGATAGGCGCTTCCCGTCGGATCGGGTGATAGTCAGCAGCCTGACCCCGACCGCATCTCGAGCTTGACCCGCATCATCCTCCTCCGCTGGTCGCTCCAACCGCCTCAGACGCACCCGCTGACGTCTGCCCCCCAACATCTCCTCGATCGAAGCCATGCTTGGCCGCTACCCGTCGTCCCTGGAGCAGCAGTCCGCTGCTGACTTTTGATGAACAATGACGGCCCTTGCGCTGCGGCAGAACCCTCACCGCCCCGGGCCTCCCCTCGACCCGCGGGCCAACTCGCACCGACCCTCCCCCTCCACCTCGTCGCAACCCGTTCCCCACAGGCCCTGGGACCGATCGCCGCTTGCCCGCTCTCAAGTTGTCGATACCTCCCATGCCGGCGGCCCTCCCGTAATTGCTCAGGGGAGCGCGGCCGCGATGCCGTCGAGAGTCGACTCGGCCTTTGGCGCGACCGGACCATCCCGGGCGCAAGCGCCGAGCCGCGCCTTCTCTACGCGATCCGACGCAGCGGCCAGCGGCGGCGACGACACAGCGCTGGCCAAGAGACCGTCCAGCGCGCACGGAAGCCATCAGCGCCCTCGTAGCCTTGCCAGCGGCGCCTTGAGTGCCGTCGAAAACGGGAACACGGCAACATCGCAAGAACAGGGGGGCGGACCGGCACCTAGCACCAAGCCGCCTCTCCTGCGCTCCAAGAGCGAATTCGGCCTGCGACACGAGGAGAGCAATAACGATGAAGTGGCGGCGGAGGAAGAGCATCACGAATGGGGCGCCCGTCACGGCTTCGAAGACCACTACCAGTCCGAGGATATTATATCGCAACTGGTGAATGTGAGAACCCCCCCCCTTCGTGTTGTCCCTCATCACCGCCCTGCCATGCGCTGCTGCCGCGCGACGGACCTGGAAAGCAAGTGCTTGCACGCCAGGACCCCAGTCCCAGAATCAGCCCCACGAGCAAGCCATCTTGAGAGACGACTGTGTACGACGTTTCTTCTTGTCGGCTGCAACGGCTCCTCTGCACGATTCTTGACCATGCCGGAAGACGGGTCTTGGTCTGCTCCCCCGAGCCCGGGGATGCTGTTCTGTTCTGTATGGAGGAGTTCATGGTGCCCCCCCCCCTCCCCTCCCCGCATTGATCCTAGGGCACCTTGGTGGGGGCCGGAGATGAACGTCGGCCCAACCCTCATCTTAGTTGTCCTCTACCTGTACGCCGGGGTTGAGCTCTTCTACTGTCGCGGAGGAACGCGGAGAGGCTCGATACTGACGAGAAAATACAGAACTGGTACATGTACTTCACCGACAAGCGCCACGAGACCGCGGGCCAGCCCAAGGGGACCGCCTTCGAGATACAAGAATGGCGAATGCGCGATCGACTTAAGACGGTTTCCGCCGCCATCGCCGTCTGCCTCAACATCGGCGTGGAGCCTCCTGACCAACTCAGGACCAACCCCGGCGCGAAGCTCGAGGGGTGGCAGGACCCCACCGGTGCGCCCGTGTCGAAGGCTCTCGAGAACATCGGCAAGGCCCTGCAATCTCAATACGAAACCCTGGCCATTCGGACCCGCTACAAACAGTACTTGGATCCCTCGGTGGAAGAGACCAAGAAGTTCTGTATCTCGCTGCGGAGGAGCGCCAAGGACGAGCGAGTCCTCCTCCACTACAACGGCCACGGCGTGCCCAAGCCGACGTCGTCGGGGGAGATATGGGTCTTCAACAAAAACTACACGCAGTACATTCCCGTGTCGCTGTTTGATCTCCAGCAGTGGCTGCAGGCGCCCACCATCTTCGTGTGGGACTGTTCCGAAGCCGGCAACATCCTCGCCAACTACCACCGCTTCGTCGAGAAGCACGAACAGGAGGAGGATGAGAACGCCGAGAGGAACGCCGAGTACGTGCGGATGAGTTTCCGCCCCTACATCCACCTCGCCGCCTGCGCCGCCAAGGAGAACCTCCCGACGAACCCCCTACTCCCGGCTGACCTCTTCACCTCGTGCCTCACCACGCCGATCGAGATGGCCCTGTGGTTCTTCGTCCTGCAGAACCCGCTCAAAGGCGACCTGAAGCCCGAGCGCGCCAAGAAGCTGCCGGGGCGCCTCCAGGAGCGGAGGACGCCGCTGGGCGAGCTGAATTGGATCTTCACCGCCATTACGGACACCATCGCGTGGACCACGCTTCCCCGTCACCTGTTCCGCAAGTTCTTCCGACAAGACCTGATGGTCGCGGCGCTGTTCCGCAACTTTCTCCTGGCGCAGAGGATCATGTCGGTCTACGGCTGTCACCCCCAGTCGTTCCCCGAGCTGCCCGACACGCGCCAGCACCCGCTCTGGGAGAGCTGGGACCTGGCCGTGGACCAGGCGCTGGCCCAACTGCCCCTGCTGGAACGGAAAGAGACGGAAGGCCTCGACTACGAGTACCAGAACTCGACCTTCTTCACGGAGCAGCTCACGGCCTTTGACGTCTACCTCACGAGGGGCGACGCCCTTTCGCAGAAGCCCCCGGACCAGCTCCCCGTCGTCCTCCAGGTCCTCCTCAGCCAACAACACCGGGTGCGCGCATTGATCCTGCTCGGCCGCTTCCTGGACCTCGGCCCGTGGGCCGTGCAGCTCGCCCTCAGCATCGGCATCTTCCCCTACGTCCTCAAGCTGCTCCAGTCGGCGGCGGCCGAGCTCAAGCCCGTCATGGTCTTCATCTGGACGCGGGTGCTTGCTGTGGACGTGTCGTGCCAACAAGACCTCATCAAGGACAGCGGGTACCAGTACTTTGCTCAGATCCTGCGCCCATCCGAGGGGCTGCCCGTCGTTAACACGGACGAGCACAAGGCCATGTGCGCCTTCATCCTGGCCATGCTCTGCCGGGGCTACCGTCCCGGCCAGGCGGTCTGCAACCAGACGGACATCATGTCCTTCTGCCTGCTGCACTTGGAGAACGAGGAGAACCCACTGCTCCGGCAGTGGTCGTGTCTCTGCATCAGCCAGCTCTGGCAGGACCTCCCCGAGGCCAAATGGCGGGGCATCCGGGAGAACGCGCCGACGAAGCTTTCGACACTCGCCAGGGACGGCGTCTGTGAGGTGCGCGCCGCCATGCTGCACGCCATGACGACGTTTCTGGGCATCCCCGATCTCACCGACGAGGTGGCGCGGATCGAGGAGGCCGTCGCCTGGACGCTCCTGGAGATGGCCAACGACGGGAGCCCCATGGTGCGCAAGGAACTCCTGGTCTTCTTGTCCCACTTCGTCCTCCGCTACGAAAACAAGTTCGTCGTCGCCAGCTACGAGCACTTGCTGGAGGAGACGGAGTACCTGGCGTACGCGCCGCACGAGGACGGCCACGAACAGCGCATGGGTCTGCACTACGCCCGACCGGAGAACCGCCTGCGCGACGGCACGGTCAAGGCGGCGGCCCACGGGCTGTCGCACAATAGCATCTTCGCGGCGTGCTGGAAGCACGTCCTGATCCTGACGGTCGACCCCCACCCCGAAGTGCAAAAGTACGCGACGGCCGTCACGGACTTTGTCCACCACGCGCTGCTGCACTCGACCGTCGGGGCCCAGGCCCGGAACGTCATGGACGACATCCAAAGGAGGGTCAAGCGATCGTCGACCGGGGCCGGCGGCCTGTCGGGCCCGCGGGGCACCCTCGGCGGGGCCGGCGTCGGCGGCAGCACCGCCCCCCCGCCGTCGCCCGGTCTCCTGCGGCGGACCGTGAGCACCCTGTTCTCGCCCTTCTTCGGCGTCGACGGCGTGTCGAGTCCCGCGGCCGCAGAGCCGGCGTCGCCGGGCCTCCAGCGGACCAATTCGGTGAGGAGCCGGCGCGGCGTCGAACTGGCGACGAATCCCGACCACCACGACGAACGGCCCAACGCCCACTACCACGTAGCGAAGGAACCCGTGTCGCCGGGCTTCCGGGAGGCGACGAAGCAGGAGCTCCCGGTGCTGCCCCTGGTCAGTCGGTTCCTCGACTGGTCCGTTGAGTACTTCCGGGAGCCGCAGATGAAGCCCAGCGAGGCCGAGGAACCCGGCAGCACAGAGTACAACGAGCGGCTCTGGCGGCGATCACGCAACGAGGGCGTCCTGCGGGAGACGCAACCGCAAAAGTCGCACGCGGGCAGCAACCGGTGGAACAACCAGCTGGGCATCATCAACAACGGCGCCCAACCGACCAAGATGACGTTTCACCAGTTCGAGGACCACGTCGCCGTCGCCGACGCCGGCAACACGATCCACATCTGGGACTGGAAGAAGCAGGGCCGGCTGAGCCGCTTCTCCAACGGAAACCCCGAAGGCTCCAAAGTAAGCGACATGAAGTTCATCAACGAGGACGACCAGGCCTTCCTCATGACGGGGTCGTCGGACGGGGTGATCCGCGTGTACCGCAGCTACGACGACGAGAGCCGGATCGAGCTCGCGACGTCGTGGCGGGCGCTCACGCACATGGTGCCAAGCAACGTGGCGTCGGGCATGGTATTCGACTGGCAGCAGGTGACGGGCACGGTGCTCGTGGCGGGCGACGTGCGCGTGATCCGGGTCTGGAATGCCGGGAACGAAGCCTGCGTCGCCGACATCCCGGCCAGATCGGGCTCGTGCGTCACGTCCCTGACCAGCGACCAGATGACGGGGAACCTCTTCGTGGCCGGCTTCGGCGACGGGGCGGTGCGCGTCTTCGACACGCGCCTCCCGCCGCAGACGTCCATGGTGCGCAAGTGGAAGGACGACGCAGACCGGGTCTGGATCAAGAGCGTGCACATGCAGCGCGGCGGCCAGCGCGAGCTGCTGTCGGCCGCACGAAACGGCAAGGTCAAGCTGTGGGACATCCGCATGGCCCAGCCGCTGCGCGTCATTACGACGACGACCGACGTCCTCCGGTCGGCGAGCACGCACGAGCACCTGCCCGTGTTTGCAGTGTACGTTTTTGTTACCCCCCCCCGGGTCCCTAGACACACCGATGACGAGGGCTAACACGGCATAAGGGGCACATCATCGCACGTCGTCAAGCTCTTCAACTTCGACGGCAAGGAACTCTCCCGCGTCGAGCCGTATTCGAGCTTCCTGCAAAACCGCGGCTCACCCATCGCGACGACAGCCTTCCACCCGCATCGCGCGGTGCTGGGCTGCGCGGCTAGAGGCGACTACCACGTCAACCTGTTCAACTGCGCTGTGGACGCTGACGGGGCGCACGCCTGAGCTGCTTCGCTATAGGGGAGGTAAACACAGGGGGGGGTGTGATTGGAATTCACGAAGGGCAAAGCTCCTTCTCCCGCAGCATTGCATGGCATTTGTGGTTTTCAAAGCTCTAACTTTATCGCATTCGCAAGCAGCCTTTTTCAGGACAGGCGATGGCCAGGGTTTGATTCTGTGCTCGCAGTCGAGGGTCGGTCGGCGGCGCATATGTGTACTTGTATCAGCCTTATGTCTAGGGAGGCATTAATACAATAATGCGTCGTTGCGCAGGTCGGGTTCGCCGCCGGGAGAGAGGGTAAGCGAGAAAAAGAGGTTGACGAAAGGCCGACCTGCCCCCTGAAGCAAGCCCAGGAGCGAGGCTCATCGGACATAACGTGCAACCTCATTATCCCCGACGCGGCCGGGTGAGTCAAGCTCTGCCCCTCGGTGACACACCCCACCAAGATATCCCGTATATCAGGCAGAGTCACCGAGGCGCGTGCCCAACTCTCTCCGCCTTCCCGACACGCAATACACATCAATCGATTCCGACAATTATGTCGGAGCAGCAGCCCGCCGAAGCCCCCACCGGAGAGGCGCCCACTTCGAAAAAGGGCGCGAAGAAAGCCGAGGCCAAGGCGAAGAAGGAGGCTATGAAGGCACAGAAGGCGGCCGAGCTGGCGGCGAAGCAGGCGTCTTCCAGCGGCGGCGCCGGCGGCGAGGACCTGGCCAAGGACAACTACGGGGATGCGGCGGGCGGCCTAAAGCTTTCCCCCGAGGCCGCGGCCGTCTCGCTGCCGGCCATCGCCGACGACACGGCTGAGACAGTCGTGCGACTGCACGGCTGGCTCCAGAACTCGCGCATGCAGGGCGCCAAGATGTGCTTCGTCGAGCTGCGCGAGCTGCAGGACTGGACGATCCAGGGCATCGTGGCGGCCTCGCCCGAGGGCACGCCCGTCAGCCGCCAGATGGTCAAGTGGGCCGGCTCCGTCAGCCTCGAGTCCTTCGTCGTCGTCGAGGCCGCCCTGCGCCGGTCGCCCGAGCCCATCAAGAGCTGCCGCGTCACGGCCTTCGAGCTGCACATCACCAAGTTCTTCTGCGTGGCGCCCGCCCCCGCCGAGCTCGGCCTGACGCTGTCGGCCGCCAACAAGCCCATCACCAGCTACGACGAGTCCGCCACGGCGGCGGCGGCGGCTGCTGAGGGCGTTGCTAAGCTTGCCGTCGACGAGGACCTTAACGCCGGCGCCAGCCTCGGCACCCACCTCGACAACATCGCGCTGCACCTGCGCGCGCCCGTGCAGCAGGCCATCGCCAACGTGCGGTACCAGACAGAGAAGCTGTTCCGCGAGTTCCTTGACGGCGAGGGCTTCGTGGGCTTCCAGGCGCCGGTGCTCATCG
>Ga0247777_1000585_pt1 | contig 10563 bp, 10 predicted proteins | sample UWRJL154409C5_FD_179937 | JGI IMG/M metagenome (GOLD analysis project Ga0247777, IMG submission 179937) | Plant litter microbial communities from Arlington Agricultural Research Station in Wisconsin, United States - UWRJ-L154-409C-5 | ecosystem: Environmental > Terrestrial > Plant litter >...
CGCTTCGCCTGCCGACGCTTGCACTCGAGGGCGTATTCGGGGTCCATCAGCTTCCGATGCTCGATGTAGGCTTCGTAGCTCTGCTGGGCGACAGGGTCCGGCATGCGCGGCTTGCGGCACGGCGCCGGCGGCTTGCCAACCACGAGGGTGCCCGCCCGTGGAACTGTGTGAGCCGGCGGCGTAGACATGGGAGGATACCGCGGCAGAGCCGGAACGAGTCTCGTGGGCGCCATGGGCGCCATGTGAGGCGCCGCCGTGTAAGCGGCAAGACCCGAGGGAGGGAGCAGGGGCGCCGCGGTGGGATGAATTCCAAGCGGCGGCGGCAGCATCGGAGCCGCCATGGCGGAGCGGACTGGTGCGCCGGGAACCGGGAAGACGGGCTGCATGCCAAGAGGTGCGTCGTGGCCTGGGAAGGCGGGCTGTATTGTGAGAGGTGCGAATCGGTTGACGTCCAGTATCAGGCCGCCAGGAAACACGGGGCGGATCGGGCTCATGACCGCCGGCTGCGGGGGGATAAACAGTCCGTGGACGGGCCTGCGGGGTGACCGAGCCTGGCGTCCGTCTCCGATCGTGGCCACGGGCTTGGCCTTTTCCTTCACCGAAAAAAACTCGGTAGCCTTGGGGTTGAGCGTCCTGGCCTTGGATGGGCTGTTGTAGCCCGAGTCGCGGGACGCCCCGGCCTGGCCGCTCTCGGCAACATCAGCGACGCCCGACTCCCTCTGCTGCGGCGCCGTGTTCCGCCTCCTCCGCGAGGCATCCAGGTCGTCGACAGCCACGTGCCGCCGCCCGGTCTCCTCGATCTCGCATGAGGCGGCAGAGGGGCTCGAACCGTCGCCAGCTACCGATCTCGCCGACATTTTCAGTCGTTTCATCATCTCCCCGAAGCGCTGGCGAGCGGTTGACTTCGCAGCCGTCGTAGGAGACGTACACCGAGGGCTCTTCACGCAGATGTCCTCGTTCGAGTGGGTCCTGTTGTGCGATTCGGCCATGGCCGTGTCTCGTCCCTGGTCATATCGGGTTGCCGCGCCTTCGGAGAGGTCCGGCGAGACACTATCCGCTCGAGAATTTTCCTGCACAGCCCTCTGGACTTGATACGCATCCGTACCGTTCTGGGAGCTGAGGCGCCGAGAACGGCTGCGGCGGGCGACATGAAGCTTGCCCAGGGGGGCGGTGCTGGAGCTGGAGGCGAATGTCATCTCGGACATGGTGATCGGCACGATCGAGAGCAGAAGGCTTTTGTCGGTGCCGGATGCTTCCTCGCCGTGCTGTGTCAGGCCGTACATCGTGTCGAGCTTCACTAAGCAGGTACCCTTCTCACTAGCCTCAGAGATGGCCCACGGCTTGGCCTCCGTCTCGTGTTGCTTCTGCGCCTTGCATTTGTGCATATCCCAGCCGCACTCCTCAAGCTTTCGAGGCTCCCCGACTTGCATATCGTCTCGCGAATGGGGGTTCTCGGCGTCATGAGCTGTTACTGCAGAATCCGGTCCACGGAGGTGTTGCAGGTTGAAGACGGCTTCGACGAATTTCCCATTTGTATGGCTGCCCTGGATCGACGTGGGCGACACCGTTGGATGCCATGTCGGGTGGCCCATGGTCTTGGGCGGGCACAACACCTGGCAAACAGGAAGGCTCTCAGTCGTGGATCCATGGCCGCCGTCGTGCTCGTTTTCCAGCTTCGGCGTTGCGCGATCGGCGGAGGAGCTCGCCGCCGCTTGGCTCTCCTTCATCGCTGACATAGTGTTACGCCAGTCTGAGCTGGCAAGCGCTTCAAGGCGTCGAGACGACGAAGCCACGTGTTGGCTGGGAAGCTCAAACCCCAGCTCTGCCTTGGTGACGGGGGCAGAGTTGATGAGCTGCCAACTAACTTTGCTGGCGTTTTGGACGCCAGTCTTGACGGTCAGCCCGAAAGGCTTCATCTTGCCGCCCATGGTGCCTGCCATCTTTCTCTCGGTTAAGAACCCGCCTAGACTGGGTAATAGGCACTGAAAACCTTATCGCTGCAAGTCAGTGAGCGCCAGTCAACAATACCCTCGCATGTCGACAGCCTGGAGTCTTACCTTGACGGAACAAGTGACGGAACAGGTGATTCGAAACGAGCTCTTCGTTGCAGCGCCAAACACACAACACACGTTGCTGGTTGGTGGATCTGTACCAAACGAGCTGTGGAGATTCGTGTTAGCTATTAGGGGCGATGCCAGTGAATCGGAGGCGCCGGATTCGAATACGCCCCGGAGGATGACGAGGAAGAGGGCGCAAGGTGTAGGGGCACGGAAGCCCTGGTGTCAGGGACTCACAGAGGCATGTCCAGGGGGGATAGCCAATATGTAGGAACCCCTCTCAGTACTTACTCCCAAGTGTCCCTGACCAAAATGCCTAGCGAAGAACAAGAATCCTGGAAACCCAGAAGGGTCGAGGCTTAAGCAGTCGTGGAGCCAAGGTGGGCGGCCCGCCGCGGGCGTGCGGCCTGTGCCGACGTCGGGATCTCCGTGTAAACCGAAAGCAAGACAGCGTACTGCCCGAATATCTGGTACCTCTCCTTTCCAAAAAAAGAGGGCTCGGCTTCCGAAACGGTAGCTGCGTCTCGTCGCTCGCTGCAAAACACTGGGGGCAAACGCTCGGCGTGGCGGAGTGGGTGCTCTGTTGGCGCGTCCTAAGAGGAAGAGATATGGCACCGTAAAGCTGAGGCAGACAATAGCCAAAATCCTGAGTCGGAGACAATGGAGCCAATCCACTAAATGTTGCTCAACGCCGTTGGGAGAGGAGGATGGGCACGGAATAGTTGGGAGGAGAGGAGAGTTGGACCCCCGGACGACCGAGCTCGGGGGAGACTTAGCTGGCGAGCTGGCATCTTGAAGGCAGGAGCACCACGGGACAGGAGAGAACATTTATTCAGGAGACGTCCCGGTTCCCGCCTGTAGGTAGTGACGCTCCTCCTAGTGCGCCTTCCCGCGGTCGCAACGGCATGACGACGTCGGACCTTCATGTCCATAGCAGATGATGCTCGTCTCCTTCCTCCAAAACCAACATCGGTCGCGACAATCTCGATCCTGGAAGGCGGACGGGAGCGCGGCGCCGAGGGCAAGGTACTTGGATGGGGAGAAGCGCATACCTCGAAACGGACATCCCTCGGGAACCGGAAGTCGAACTAGACAGTCCCACCGAACCCTCTTGCACACTGCGGAGGCATACAGCGCGTTAAGCTGGTATTCTGGATTTTAGTCGTTTATGGTTGGCAGTAGGTTGCCGACATCCATGTACGTGAGAGTCCTTGAGTTTGAGAAATCGAGACCAGGGAAGCCAGCAGTCGCCAAGCGTCTTCCAAGAACCGAATACATCATTGAAACCGTCTTTGATACCCACTGCTCCGTTCTCTCAAGTAGAATTTGGCAGGTTCAGTCAAAAGTCAAACTCCGTCCTCGAGAACAACCCCAGCCGACCACCACCCCGTAGTAGATCGAGAGCCAGAAGCAGGATTTTTTGCCTTGAGGAGAGCTGAGAGCGACCGCCACTAAACCGTCTGCATCGTTTGGCCCGTCATGTACGCGCTGAAGGATTTCTGTTCCCACGCCGTTAGTACGCGCCTCACTTGAAAGGCATCCCACCAGGGGCAAAAACACTTACCGCGTTTCTCGTCTGGAGGAACACGGTCCCCGGGCCGGTAAACTTGCAAACCAAGCCTTCGCCTGACGCAAAGCCTGACATGATGCCGCCCGAGGCTACGCGCTCGAGGACGTACTTGGTGTTCCACGCCACCAAGTGGCCATTGTCGACGATGTACTTCTCGCCGTCGAGCAGCTGCGAAGCCGTTAGCAGCCGAAAAGAGCAACCCCGACGACGGACCCTTACGTCTTTCTTAATGATAGCACCGAAGCTCGTCAGCCACAGCAGCCCGATGCCGCTTATCTTGTACACCCACAGCCCTTCGCCGCTGAACATGGCCTTGCTGAGGCCCTGGCGCTTGTATTCCTTGATCACGCCCTGGGTTGATGCCAGATAGCCGTCGTAGCCTACCGACCACGCCTCCTTACCCGTCAGGCGGAGGCTGGTGATGTCGCCCAGCATGGACGGGCCGAGCAGCAGCTCGCCCGGTCCGGTGAAGGTCGAGGAGCCCATCTCGCCGCCGCCCACGAGCTTCTTCACGCTGAACTTATAGGCGCCCTTGAGGACGATGGTCGGTGACATGGCAATCATGACCCCTAGAAGCATCGTTAGTCGCTAGCAGGTGACATGGCCTCGGGACGAAGGCGCTAGGGCGGAGTGCTCGGGCGCATACCCGGCTTCGCCTGCAGGGGACAGCCCATCGCCAACTGGATAGTCAGGATGCTGTTGCAATCCCGGTGGCTGATGCGGTAGCTGCCGCCATTGAAAGTGCCCACATCGTCGGCAACGGCGCCGGCGCCGACGAACTGATCAGCCGGCGGCGCGCCCGACACCCAGCGGCTCGTGTCCGCCGGTCCCGCCTCCTCCTCCTCCTCGTCGGACTCGATCGGGAGCTTCTCGGGATGTTGCGCCTGCTCCGGCGGCGCGTCGTACACGGGCGGCGCGGAGAACTGGGGGTGCTTGCTGCTGGCCTGCGAGATCTGCGACGGGGTCCGGCCGTGCATGGCCAGGTTCTGTTGTTGCCCCGGTTGCAGCTGCTGGGGCGGCAGGGGGTATGACGAGCTGGCTGTCCTCGCGGGAGGCGGGGTTGCTGTCTGGCCGGCCTGGGGAGGAGGCGGGTAGGCCCGCGCCGGAGCTCCCGCGCCGCCGCCCTGCGCCGGAGGCGGAGGGTACGAGGAGAACGTGGTCTGTCCGGCCGGTGGGGCCTGCGGCGGGTACGAGAAGTTTGTCTTGGTCGCCGGTGGGGACTGCGGGGGCGGTGGGAAGTTCTTCTGCTGGGGAGCTGGGCACGTTTAGCAACCGCCCACCTCATGCGCCGGTGTCATCCGTCACCTACCGCCTCCACCTGATGGCGCGCCTGGCGGGGCTGAGCTTGGTCAACATCCTTCCACCAGCTCAAGGAGAGGTCGAATGGGCCTTACGGGGATAGGAGTACGCGGACATTGTCGAATATACTCTTGCGAGTGCTGGTCGGAGCACGCGGGAAGCTGATCGCGACAGCTGTCAGCGACGCTCGCGATGAAGCCGCAGCCCGAGTCTTTCAGACGGCAGCGCACAGCGGTTGCTGAAGGACGTTGCCCCGCACTTACACGACTTGGCGGCGGGTCGGAGTACCTAGATTGTCTTGTCGCGACGCAACAAATGTCCGGTTTGATACGCGGTTCTCGGATGCTGGAATGGTCTTTTGCGTGCGCAAAAGAGGCCGAATCACGAATGCACGAAGTTTCGCAGAGAAGGAGGGAAGTAGGAAGAGAGCTTTCCCCCTGACGTTCTGTACGGCAGCCCCAAGCCTCGAGCGGCTTCCCGCCCGCGAGGCTGGGCTATTTTGGGCGCAGTCATCATCGGTTGGCCAATCAGGCGCTTTCTGGGCGGCTGCTCAGGACTGGGGCCGCTCCTCCACAGGCGCGTCGCAACAACTTCCAGCGCTTGCGGGCCGCCTGAGGAACGACTTCGGCAACCCCATTGGCTGCTCCAAGAACCTTTGGCGGGGGACCCGACCATCCATCGCACGACGAGGCATCGCCAAGTCTTCATTCCCGGCCGTTCGCACAGCTGTATATGCCGTGGCCCGTTCCCCACTCTGCTCCATATGTGTGGATTCTTCGTCCAGGGACGGAGGACTCCGTAGTTGCGAAGTAGATCGGGCCGTGGTAACTAGGTAGGCAGCTGGGACCATGCTGGCAGCTCATCTCCGGGCAACTTAATATCAACTATCATGGCTTCCAAGTTAACGATTTCATCACGGATAACTACTGATTCTTCTTGCCAACGGCAATGCATTCAGCTTCGGGAGTCACATGATCCAGGCCTCTAGATCAAATCTGTGAGAATGTGGTGAAAATGGATGCCAAAGAGCCTTCGGAGTAAGCTTTTCAGCGACCTGACGGAGGCAACCTCAACGGGAGGTGTGCTTAGGTAAGGCTTGGCATGGGATTGCCCCAATCACGAAGCTCAATGTTCCAAAGGGGGCCGTGGCCTCGCGCGCCCACCGGAAAGTTGTCATGACGCAGCCACGGACAAGCAAGCCACTTGCAGTGGCCAGAGCTCGAAAAATTTCCCGTTTCCCGTTCCCGTCACTTTCAACATCGCGACATCCATCACCCACATATGCCGGCCCTTCTAGTCCACTGATTCTGGTAGCTACTGCCTTTTAACAGCGACCCAGACTGCATACGGCCCTAAGGAACTTGGCTTCACGGAGTTAAACCGCTGCGGAACGCCCCCCTGTCGGTCGGAACCCACCCGCGGCCTCCGGCGCGGACTTTGCGGGAACTTCAGTACCGCGCATCTCGCAGTCGTCCGTTTCGCCCACCACGTCAGACCAACCGCGAGAGAACACGATATAAGCACGCGAATCTCATACGAGTGGGCGGGTTTGCGGTCTAGCAAAGATAAAGCAAAGATGTTCCGAACACCGCTCAGCGCGTTGCGGAATGTCGCCATCCCAGCACGGTCGGCCGTGGGTCGCGCAACACATATGGGGCAGCGAGGGATCGCATACAGTCCCACAGCCACTGCGAGCTCACTACATGCTGGCGCCGGCACAAGGGGAACTATGAACGCGGCCTCGGGGCTGCGGCAATCAAGAATCCCTTCGTGGTTCTCTCGCCGGGCCTTCCGCTTCTCAAGACCTCGCAAATCTCAGGCAGAGGGGACGGCTGAGCCGCAGTCGTTGAGCGCCCGATTTCGAAAGCTATCTCGCGAATACGGTTGGGCCGCGGTGGGCGTATACTTCGGCCTCACGGTCCTCGACCTGCCCCTCTGCTTCCTTCTCGTCAGACAGCTGGGCACGGAGCGGATAGGTGAGCAGCCCCCTCTGCCGTACACCGTCGTTCTCTTCTGACCCTATTGTACCTGCAGCGCAAGCCGAACACTTTGTCGTTTCCCACGTTCAAAAGGTCATCCCGCAAGGGGCAAAAGACTGGTGGCACGAGTATCGGAAAGCTCAGAAAGGCGCCGAGAAAGAGGCCACGAGCAATGACGATACGATTAATGAGTTAGAATTAGCAGGATGGGGAGTCAAGGAAGCCGAGGAGCGGAACCAGGCTGAAGCCAGTAAGTTTTGACACGGTGGATATGAGACCCAAAACAGCGGACTGACAAAGACTATCAGGCCTCGCAACACAGCTGGCATTGGCATACGCCATTCACAAAACCTTCATCTTCGTTCGGGTGCCTTTGGCTGCGGCCATCACCCCGAAAGTGGTCAAAGTTCTCCGGGGATGGGGCTGGCAGATCGGGAAGAGGAGACCTAAGGCGCCGCCCAAACCGTGAGCCTGTCAGAAGACATTAGTCCTTCTTGACTACTTCGGGTGTTGTACATCTAAGCTACTGATGTTTCGTGGGTGAAGGATCCGCATCTGGGGCGTTGTCAGTTTGTCGGGTTGGCATAGGTAGACGGAACAAGACCACTCCTCGAAGCCTTGCTTTAGAATGTATACTAAACCAGGGAATTCTTTCCAACCTCAACGTCAATCTCGCGTAACGCCGTGACATCCTCTTTTCTACCTTCATCTGGGATGCCGTGCCCATCTGACACGTACAGTACCTGGACGAGGAAACATCAGTGGGCTCCCAGCAGCCCTGTTGGCTTGTAAGGGGTCGTTCGTAACCGACTCTGTAGAAGGCTCTTGCACAGTACGGGGGAAGAGCAAAAGTTTCACACACACAACTTGAGGCAGAATATCCCATCCGGCCGGGGTTGGAGGCGTCCAGAACCTCAGCTTCTCAGATTGACGCTTTCGCAAGTGGGAGGTGTTCAACTGATCGGTTATGTAACACTTCCGGACGAATATGGTGAGACTCTTCCTCGCCGCAATGCTTGCCAAAGCCGGCACGTCCACGTCATAACCAGGTGGCACCCAGGCCCCTATCCAGGGCGCGCCCTTGCACAAGTGTCTGGTGCATCGGGTGTCTCCTTTGCCTTTCTGACCCGGTTTGTAGCCGGTATGGTGCCACGATAAGTATCGCAAGACCTCCAGGTTCCTCTTGCATGTTTTGGCATTGGCTACCTGACGTCCCATGGCGTCGTCGGGGAAGCTCGAATGAAGAGTTGATATATTGGGGCAACCAAGTTGCCAGAATTCCGTACCGAGGTTGCCAGGTTCTACACAGTACGTTAGGAACGGGGGCTGCATCCGGCTGCATCCGGCTGGGGTGCCCGGCGAAGCACCTCTCTTCGACGGGAGTTGGCGTGCATGCGGCCTAGGATGACCAGTACTCGAGTTCTGCGGGAGAGTCCGGCCAGGACATCCGCCCAGGACATTCTGTGCCCAGGTATGGGTGCAACAGTGCTTCCTGCGGCCCGGATGTCCAATTTTCAGCAGCAACACCCACAACTACAACCGTGGGGCCGACAGGTCACTCGACGGACCGCCTATTATCACCACCCATAGACGCAAAAGGGCCAAGATTGGTACCCCTGGCCATCGCCAGCATCATCAGTCGCCGACGACGACAAGCCGATCGATCCCGATCTAACGGCCTATCTACGCTAGGTCTGGGGGAGGGGGGTTTTCCACACGCACAGCGATGAACCGGCTTGCAAGGCTGAGAGGTACAGTAGGATTGGCGGTAGGATGAGCGGTAGGATCAGTCGCATGCCTACACAGTACAGCGCCTGGAGTAGGCGCACCGAGCGCGCAGCCACGGGTGAAAGCGAAGTCGTCCTTTTTTGCCGGCTGTGGTTGTGACGCGGATCAGCCAGAGCCGGGTATATCCCATCTGGCCCAACGCCGCCTGGGCGCGCTCGGCGGATGGCTGCGGATGGCTGCGGCCCTCGCGGCAAGCTTGTGGTTCCTGCATGATGCGATGCGCCGGGCTATCTTGGGACGGCATCTTTCTGGGCGAACAACTTAATCTGAAGCTTCCCCCTACCGTACCTTGCTCTCCACCCGGAAGACGCAATCTGCTCGCGGACCACAACGACAATTGGATAGATTGCCCGCCGCCCGACATGGCTCGCCAGTAGCCGTCTTCCCCAGCTCCCGGGCGACGTCGCCCCGGTTCTCTCGCCCATAGTCATTCCAGGACCAGAAAGGTTATTGGTACCACGCCTCCTCTCCCAGTTTCTCTCGACGGTCGACGTGGGACCTGGGAAGGCGAGCCTCGGCCATCTGCACCCCCCGACAGCCGCCGCGACCATGTGGCGGATGACCGCCCCCGATGTCGAGAAGCTGCTGTGGCCGGCGCACGACGAAGACGACGAGGGCGAGGAGGTGGGCGAGGACGACGTCGATTCTGCCGCGGCGTCGGACGACGGCCAGACCACGGGGCCGCCCCTCTTGCTGGTGCTGCTCGTCTTGACCCTCTTCGTTGCGGCGCTGCCCACCGTCCGCGCCGTCTGCTGGCCCCGCAGTGGGCGTCATGGACATCATGCCCACCGGCCGCACCCGCCGGCACATCCCCCGGTGACGCTCGAAACTGCGCAGGCGGGACAGTCCGCAGAGCTTGCCGTCCAACGGGGCAGCAAAGCTGCCATCATCGGGCGGGAAGAGAATGCGAATGCGGCTCGCTCGGTGCTCGAGTGCTTCCAGCCCACGCAGCCGGTTCTGCTACCCCAGGGGGCCACCACCAGCGATGGCAGAGTGGCCGAGGGGACGGCCCCTAAGGTCTCGTCGTCTTGCACGTCCACTCTCATGGTACACTCCTTTGGCAACAGCTATGGCCAGCCCTTTGTCGGTAGGTTGCGATCGATCCCCCCTACACCGGGTGGTTTCCGGCGTGCGCACGACAGGTCTGTCTGACATAGCCGATAGCCAACTATGTTCCGCCGAACTGCGACTTCAACCGTGTGGTCATCAACTTCACATCCGTCTCCCAGGGCCGCCAGTTCGACCGGCTCGCACTGATGTACCTGGGTGACATTGAGGTCTGGCGGACCTCCACGGCCGAGCCGACGTCGCCCCCCGGCATCCGATGGGTCTATCTCAAAGACATGACGCAGTATCTTTCCCTCTGGAAGCAGCCGCAGAAGCTCATCTTCGACCTGGGCAACCTTATCAACGACAAGTACACGGGGCCCTTCAACACGACGCTCACGGCGACCTTCTTCAAGACGGACGTGGCCACCAACCAGGCGCCCCCCAGCGACGTCATCATCCCCATCACGGCCCGGAAGAGCGGCGCCGCGACGGACCCCGTCAGCCGCTTCACGCTGCCCGACGACAACGCGACCAACACCATCGCCGGCTTCCCGCGCAACGCGAACCGTGCCGTGTTTTCCGTGTCGGCCAACGGCCAGGCCGGCGAGGAGTTCTGGTGGAGTAATGTTCTGGAGAGCGACGCCTTCACCTTTAACAAGACAGCCGGCCAGTTCCCGGGCCTCAGTCCCTTCCGCGAGGTCCAGGTCTACATCGACGGCCGGCTCGCGGGCGTGCAGTGGCCCTACCCCGTCGTCTTCACCGGCGGCATCGTGCCGTCGCTGCACCGGCCCATCGTCGGCGTCGACGTCTTCGACATCCG
>Ga0247777_1000586_pt1 | contig 10560 bp, 10 predicted proteins | sample UWRJL154409C5_FD_179937 | JGI IMG/M metagenome (GOLD analysis project Ga0247777, IMG submission 179937) | Plant litter microbial communities from Arlington Agricultural Research Station in Wisconsin, United States - UWRJ-L154-409C-5 | ecosystem: Environmental > Terrestrial > Plant litter >...
CAGCGCAGACTAATCTCTGGCGGCAGGGGACAAAGGCATGCGACTCTGAAGGCCTACGTCAGAGAGGTACGCGACTTGGACGAGTTTCCAGATCTACGCTATTCTGGGCAAAGCTACCTCCTCCCATCCCGGCTACCGCCACGTCCGCAAGGGCGCTCGAGACCTTCTTGCTGCGCGGTAGTGAAGGGAAACGTCGCCGTCTAGTGCAGGGGCCGATGGGGGACAGCAGGAGGGACCTCCTCCACCGCAACCCCGCCCATCGATTCACCGAGGACCTCCTCAAGGCTGGCGTGAGACACTTGCTGCTCGGCCTCGACTACTTACACAGCGAGTGCAAGCTCGGACACACGGGTACAGCAGCCCTGTCCCGTCTCGTTGACAACCTAACTCAAGTTGACGTGCACCCGCCAGGCATCAAGGCCGACAACGTCCTTCAGGAGATAGCGGACGATGAGATCCCCGAGGGGTTCACCAAAGCTGAGCTGGAAACATCCGCACCGAGAAAGTTTGTAAACGGGGTTCTGGTCTACATGTCACGCTAGTTCTAGCTGCCGAGGGCAATTGCGGAGTCGTGTTGAGCGATTCTGGCTCTGCCGTCTGCGGCGATCTGAAGAGAAACCATAATGCGCAACCCAAACGTCTACAGATCACCCGAGGTGATGCTGAAAGGCAGAATAGAGCTATTCGGTGGAAATTTGGAATGTCGACGTTTGGTACGTCCCGGTGTCCCTTTGTCTCTGTGCCCCTGTGGGTAGAAGACGTCACTGTACTGAAAGCCATGTCAACAGATCTGGGACCTTGTTCGAGGCCAGACATCTATTCTACGGCGACGACGCCGATGGCAAGGGGTAACTCGACTCGAGCGCACCTCGCCGAAGTGATCGGTATTGTGGGACCGCCCCCGTTGGACCTGGTTCGACGAGGAGTCAGGAACAGCGAGTCCTCCGCAGATGATGGTAAGTCACCCAAGGCCCGTCAGCAACCGCAAGAGCAAAGACAGCCCTCTGACACCTACTCTATCAGGCTGCTGGAAAGCCGCCAAATCGTTACCCCGAGGCCTGAGTCTGGAGAAGCCCGAGTTCTACCTCGAGGGGAGGAAGAAGCAAGAGTTCCTGGCCGCCTTTATGAGGGGTATGATGTACTGTGGAGACCGGAAGACAGGAAATCGGCGGAGCAGCTTCTCGACGACCCGTGGCTCAGTAATCGGAATCACGTGGACCCCATAAACGCACCAGGTACGAGTAGGCTTGATACCAGGCTGCCCCGTCTCAAAACAGGACTAACGCGTGTGCGCCCTTTGTTGTCTCCCCAGGGGCCCCATCCTGCTGCCGCCACTATCCAAATCGCTTAATGGTGGATAGACACCCGCCAATATCGACATAAGTCAAGCCAGCCTAACACCCATGTAGTCGTATATTGTGTCATGACCGACCCCGTACACGGCCGCCGTGACGACTTCCGCGACGGCCTCCGTATCCTATGTATCATTGGCGCTGAAGGCTGTCTCTCCGTGTGCTTGTTGCCAGTGTGGTGGTGATCATCCGAAACCTACCAATATTCGACGCCTCGGAATGGTATAGGAGTTCATTCGCCCGCGTCCTTTAACCCCCTGGCCCGGTCCCGAGCCTCCCTGATGAAGGCGCCAAGCAACTACCCCCGTGGCAAGGCCGTGACGATAGGTAGGTGAGGTGGTCCAAAGGCGGTCCCTGATGTGAGAGATGGCCGTGGTTTCGTTTTGGGAGACGGGGGTGAGAGACGCGAACAGCCGCAATGCCGTCGGTTGCCCCGACTTACGGCGCTCTGCTCGCCGCTTGCCTCTGCGTCGTCGCCGGGCTCTTCGGCTCATTTCTATTGGCAAACCACCCCCCGTTCTCCCACTGTCCGGGCACATAGAGAGAGCGATTCCGGATCTCATCGTCTCGGATGCCCGTGAGCAGGGTCTCCAGCCGCTTGAAGTCGATGGGCTTCAAAATCCAGCCGTCGAAGCCGGCGTCGACGTAGGCGTCCTTGTCCTTCTCCACCAGCGACGCTGAGACAGCGAAGACGGGAATACGGCCGTGCGGAGCTGCGAGCCGTGAAAGCCCAGAAACGCCGTCCGAGGCGCGCTCCGTCTCTCGAATCATCTTGGCACTGGTAAGACCATCCACGATCGGCATCTGACACGGCGTCGACTATCAGTCTTGCATCTAACCCTCGAAAAAACGGGTGCGGTAGCGAGCCTCACCTGCATGTCCATGAGGACGACGTCAAAATCCTTGGACCGCTCACGGTACGTCTGCGCACAGTCTTCGCCATTGAGCGCATGGAATATCATGTGTCCTGCCTTCTCGAGCCGCTTGGAGAGGAGCTTGAAGTTGACCGGATCGTCTTCGGCGATTAAAACCTCCAGTTGGCCGTCGCGGGCGTCAGCCTTGTTCCCGGTAGGAGTCTTCGGACCGTGAGGCTTCGGGCCCGAACTCCTTGGCTGGTCCTTTAGCTCAAAGAGAATCCCCGAGCTGGTTGCTTGCTGGGGCTGCCCGGGCATGTCACGGTACTCGGAGTCGTCCGATATCCTGACTGGCCTGATGGGCGTCCTCGTATCTGTTACGAACTGTAGGCCGTCCTGGCTGGAGGGCGCGTCTTTGCCGGGGCTAGACGCGGCCCGCGACGGCCCGACAGGCCGCGTAGCTCTGCTTTTCGGGCTCGTTGATCGGGTAGGACTGGCGGCGCCTGAGACGTTTCGCCTGTGGCTGGCGTGGTAGGCTCCTCGGGAGCGCTGGCGCTGAACCGGGGGCCCGCCGGAGTCGTGCTCGTCCAGCGCCAACGGCGTTTGGATCGCGTCGATGAGTCGGTCGGCATCGCTCACGTTGCTGCGGGCGCTGCCCTTGCTTGCGCCACTTCGGTGGCTTTTGACGCTCTTGACGTCCTCCGCGCTCTTCTTCGCTACCAAGACCGCGGCGTTCCCCGAGGGAAGAGCGCTTCCCCGTTCGACCAAGGTGACCTCCCCTTCGTGTGAAGGCGGACAAGTGGTCGACACGGTCGTCACGCTGGAGTTTCCGGCAGAGCCAGTCGAGGGAAGTCCTTCGGGGGGCTCGGGCTCGTCGCTCGGCGGCAACTCGAAGGGAAGCTGGATGATGAACCGAGACCCCTTTCCCTCCTCCGATTTCAGTCGAAGCTGGCCGTCCATATTCCGAACAATCCTGGCGACCACGGCAAGACCAAGGCCGAGCGTCCTGGCACCATCCGGCACCGCTTTCTCGGGCTCCCCGAACAGTCCCGAATCGTCCGCCTCGGAGGTGACCTGCTCGAGATCGCGGAAGAGCGAGTCGAGCATAGCATTGTTCATGCCACGGCCCGTGTCCTGGACCGCGATTTCGACACGCACGCGCCTATCTTGCACCTCGACAACGTACATTTCAATATTTACCGATCCGGCAGGGGTATGTTGGACCGCATTGGCCGTGATGTTCGCAACCGCCTGTCGCACCCGCCGCTGATCGCCGAAGACGAACTGAGGAAGACCGGGATGCACCACGGCTTCGTAACTAATGCCCTTCCGCTTGGCATCGTTCTCGAACGGTTCCGTGGCCTCGTGGATGCAGGCAGGGAGGTCGAAGATTTCGTCCTTGATCAGCTCCTGGCCCTCCTCCGTCTGGGTGAGATCGAGCAAGTCGTTGATGACGTAGATCAACGACTTGGACGCCGAATGAGACTTGGCCAGGTTATCCCTCGTTTCCTGATCCAGGCTACCCTCCAGGGCAATCTCGAGGTAATTGATGATGGCGTTGAGGGGCGTGCGTACTTCGTGGGCCGAGTTGGCAAGGAGGAGCCTCGTCAGCCGACTGCTTCGAAGCGCCGCCTCCTTCTGCCTCCACACCTCGATGAATTTGCCTAGCCGTGTCAGCCTTCGGAGCCGAGACAAGCGAAAGGGAAAACCGTCTAGCTTACCATATACCAAGCAGAGGACCGCGGATGTCTCCACTTGTTCTTCCGACCATTCTCGACACTTGCCGATAACCGTCTCGTGCCACGTCTTGAAGCTCTTCCGGGGCTCCAAGTACTGCGACGTGCCCTCCTTGATGATTTTACTGTACGGGTTTCCCGCCCACTTGACCTCCCGGATCTGACCCCTTCTGAAAAAGACGATAAAATCGCTGCCGCCGACGCTCAACGGGACGTACAGCAGCCCAGCGATGACGGAGAAGCCGGGCCCGTACCGCAGATCGGGGAAGTCCATCTTGATATCCTGCGACGTCACGACGGACGTGAACTTCCGAAGTCGCAGGTACTCCAACATGGCCAGAACCTCCTGCGTGTCGTCGACCTTGCCCAGGATCTTGGTCTCTCCGCGGATGCAGAGCATTCCAAAGTCGGCATCGAACAGCTTGAGTAAGTCGTCGGACGAGGCGATGATGTAGCCAGACGGGTTCTTGTCGGTCGGCATCGTGTTGATGAGCTTTCTAGCCTGCAGCCTCGAGGCGTACGATAGTCGTTCGATGTTCCGCGATGCGTTGTCGCCGACCAGGCGACACATCTTCCGGATGGGGAAAGACACGCGCATCCCCTTTGCCCCGTAGGAATGGCAAGCAATGAGCCCCCAGAGCTCGTTGAAGGCGTTGACCGAAATCGACATGGATGCCCGCACGGCCATGTTTCCGAGGTACTTGAGGTGGATCGGCGACATGGCCCGCAGATAGGCGTGCGTCATATCCAAGGGGACGTCCAGGTCTTCGGCGGACCGACAAACGATCCTGGCCGTCTCCAGGTCCCGATCGTACAAGAGGCGCACCTTGTTGATCTTGTACAGCTCTCGAGCCTGCTTGGGAATGTCTGCGGCCGGGAAGTGGAGGCCCTTGTACAAATCTTTCGTCCGGATGGGATCGACGAGCTCCGTGACGACTTTGCCGTTGAAAGACGAATCGAATTGATAAATCATCACCCGGTGGAAGCCTGTTAGCTCCTTGACGATGCCGACCAATATCTTGAGGAAACCCTCGAGGCCGGAAGCCGCGGCGAGCTGGTCCTGGACTTGGGACAAGATATCGAAGACTTGCATGGCGCCGGGTTCGCCTCGTCTCTTCCGCGCGCTTCGTAGCACACGGAGCGGTTTACTCAGAATCTCGGTGCTCTCCGTTAATTCCTCCCGCGTCGGGTTAGCTTGCAGCGTGTCTTCGGGCACGTCTGGGGTCAAGTCATCCGCGGGTCGCAGGGGGAAATCGTGGTCGTCGTCCAGCTCGAACTCGCAAATGATGAGGCCTGGGTGTGCTGGATTGATATGCATGGCGCACCAGAGTTTGACCCGCTTCTTCCCCGGCGGCCGGATCGAGATGCCGAAGACTTCGGGTCCGTTGGTGGAGGGATCCGCATCCTCGTCCTCGATAAAGTCGATGTGGTCCAGTAGGTTCTCGGCCTGCTCGTCCGACAAGATGTCGGTGAAATTGTCCAAGCGAAACAGCTCTTGTGGCGTGTAGCCGATGATGCGCTGCGCGTTCTCGCTCGCGTACCGGACCGAGAACTTTCCGTCAGGCTCTTCGCGTATCGCCAGAAGCAGCCCAAAGCCCTGGACGGCCCCGGGCGTGTGGATTGGTTCGTCTTCGCATCGCTGCAGCGTTCCCTCCCTGCCTGTGATGACGGCGTGCCCCTCGTCGGTCAAGACGTGCTTGAAGCGCGTGGTCGTGAAGGTTCCCTTCGCGCCGCCCGCCTCAGATAGGTTCTCCGTTGCTTGGCTCGCCGGCCAGGGGGCCGCGTCATCCGACCCGTCGTCTTCATCGACCTCATCTTCGGTGAAACTAGGCATGGGGGGAACACTGCCTTGGCGGTCGGCATCGGCCTGCATGCTCGACAGCGCACCATTCTTACGTCTGCGCCGCCCGCCGGGTTCCCCGTTTGGCGGCTGCACGACTGTCCCGCCCGACCGAGTCGAGTCTGAAGCCATGCCCCCTCGTCTCGTTATGTCCGTCTCCGCCCTGAGACTACCGATCCGAATCGCAGGCGACGCGCCCTCGTCCGATAGAGGGCGGTTGAAGTAGTCGTATTCGCCAGATGTCCGGCCGGGATCGACACTGACGACGGACCGCATGGGGAAGACGCGGTCAGCTGGGTCTCGTAGGGTGCCATGACTGGGCTGCCGGTCGCTCGTGACACTCGCGGTCGACCGCACACCCGGAGTCACCACCGACGCTGTCGAGTTTTCTTCGACCCGTTGTTCCTCCGAGGGACCATCCCGCGACGTGGTGGGGCTCGTCGGACTGGACTCGGGCGCATCCACCCTCGCTTGGGCAACATCTATGGCCTCGCCACCAACGCCGGCTCCGCCAGGCGGTTGCTGCGGCGCGCTGCCCGTCTCCATTTATCGCCCTTTCTTCGAGGCCAAAATGCCCGAGGCCGTTGACGGCTGCGGCGGTGACGGAGACGAGCGGCCGTTCGAAAAGTGTGTGATGTCGTGGCCGGCAAAACCAAGGGCGTCGTCGGCCAGAAGGCGGCGGGGCGCCGAAGCTGTGCCAACCTGTACCTGGGCGGCGGATGGCAGTCGCCAGGACCGCTCAGCAGCCGTCGGGCAGGGTCAATCCAGGCTCAAGGCCGCACAAGACATGTCGAGAGGTCGCCGGAGGTCGAGTCAGGCACGGGCGGCAAGACGTTGGGAGGAGGGAGGCAAGTAGGGTCGGGAGCTCGGGAAGAACGGTGGGCTCGTGGTACTAGGGCGCCAGCTGACAGCAGGCCTGAAGATCGCTACTGCTTGTGGGCAAGGGCGACAGCTGGTACAGTAGGCGGCCCAGGGCCTATCACCAAGATCAGACCAGCAGGTTTCAGGGCACTGCAAAGACGTCGAGGTTGCGCATTCGGTCCGTTCGATGGACGGGCTCGACGGGCTTGCGAGAGCGAGCCTTTGCGATCTCACGACATGGACCCGTTCGACGTGAAGCGATGGCCTACAGTACGGGGCAAAGGTAAATAAAAGCCGGGAAATTTAAAGCCCACCCGGTTGTTGTGATTCCTGAGCTTTGAATTTGGTGCGGGGCGGGCCTCGAGCGGGCGTGGCCAAGGTTGCGACGGCCGGGGGTCTCCATCGCTGCGGGGTTCCCTGGGCCGCTCGCTGCCGTGAGACCATCGGAGCATGGCCCCCATGGACGCCCCCGCCCACAAACTCTCCTTGGGTCTCCCGCCAACCTACAAAGGGAGGCATCGTAGCACCCATCTGGGTTTGATTGAGCTGCAACCGGAAGGACGGCGATCTCGACTTGCGCGAGCAAGGCCAGCTCAGCGTCTCAACTCTTTACGGAGCAGCTACTGTACTTACTGTAGAGGCGAGATGGTGCGTTTGGCGGACAGCGAGCTCGGTACCGGGGCTACGTATCGAGGTGTCCAGGGGTCCAGACTGTCCAATACCTGATTTGAGGACCTGCGGAAGTACTGTACTATTGCTCCCTTGATACCGTACTCCGTAACTTTAGGCTCCGTTGAGGTTTCAGCGCTTTCCGTTGTGGAATATGCACCACCGCGGGCAAGACTGGCGACGATGTGCCGATCAGTGCTGCATTGGCGACATCAGGTTCACATCCAAAGGTTATAGTACGAAGTAAGAGTAGGAAAAGTCTCCGATCTACCAAGCAATCGGTAGGTCAGCGCTGTTGGATGCTCTTCAGCTCTCCAGCCACGGTCTCCGAGTCGTTCGGCGATGACGCCGACGAGGGCGTCTCGCCCACCGGAGCATCCAGGATTGGTTCGGGCTCATCCGGCCCCAGTTCGCATGGAATCCTCCTCACCACCTCTGCCGACTTATCCAGCAAAGGGGAATCTGCCCACTGCTTCACTAGGTCTCTGTCCTTCTTCCTCCCCGGACCTCGAGTTCACAGCGAATAGGTTATGGCCGGGGCGGCAGCTCTGCAGCAACCGCTCGCCTGTGGGGGTGGTGTGCCCAAGCGAGCCATGGGGTCAAGACTAAATTACCTCGCAGCCTCGGAACCCCCTTTACCCTCCAAGCTTCTCAAGAGCATCGACATCCTCTTTCCAAGCGTCGCCTTCGCGAGGTCTCGTATGGCATTCTCACATTTCCATGTTTGCCGTTGCAGGCAGACGAGGCAAGGGGTTAGGATTCGATGACCTCATCGTGGCGTGCCCGACCTGCAAGGACCCCTGTTCTCTCCACATCTCACTGGCCAATGGCTGCTCATGTTTCGTGCAAGGGCCCTGAAGATCAGTTCCTCCTCTCGAGCTCGTCGAGCTCCTCCAACCGTCAGTCACTTCACGTGTGATGGGACCACGTCCGTCGCAAGCGTAAATCGTTCAGTCGAACGACTCCCAAACTCCCAAACCCTAACCACCTAACGTTAACTCCATCCTGGAATTGATCCTTACTGAGTATGACGGAACGGGACGCCAGAGCCTCGCTGATGTCCCCCCAATGCACGACATAGTCCATCAACCACGGGATCTGAGAGCTGGGTCTTTGACCGCAACAGAGTTTTGCGTCGACAACAATGCTATTGTCTAGGCCCACGAGAGGCTGATATCTTTGTTGTCTTCAAGACATAATGGGATGGCTGCAAAGGACAAACCGCCATGTCGGAACAATCTCTTTCTTCTCAGAAACGCAGAACAGTCTGTTTTTCTCAACCACGCAAGCATAAAATGCTCGGGTTTGTCTTCAGACCCTGGATTGACCAAACACTCTAAGCTATCCGCTTAAACACAGCTCAGGAACCGCAAGTGCAGGTCAGTCGTCAAGCTTACCTCAAGCAGTTTCGGAAGAGTAGAGACTATCAAACCTCCCATGGCTCCGAACGCCCCAAAGGTGGACGCGGATGGGGACATCCAGATGGGAGACGCTCCTCCGCTTCCTCCGCCTCCACATCGTCCGGCAGTGCCGTGGATGGAGGACGTCGTCATGGCCGACGCACCGCCACCTCGTCCGGCAGCGCCGTGGAGGGAGGACGTGGACGTCTTCATGGGCGACGAGCCGCCACCTCGTCCGGCAGCGCAGTGGAGGGAGGACGTGGACGTCGTCATGGCCGACGCGTCGCCACCTCGTTCGGTAGCGCCGTGGGGGGAGGACATGGACGTCTTCATGGGCGACGGGCCGCCACCTCGTCCGGTAGCGCAGTGGAGGGAGGACGTCGTCATGGCCGACGCGCCGCCCTTGGGCGCGACGGGGCTTGAAGGGAGTCGTCACCGGCGGATGCCCCTTCCGGCCAGGGTCCAGCCCAGGATCCCTGGAGCCGACTCGAGTATATGGTGGCATCCATACGGATATGATACGCGCCCCAACCGCCCGGGGAGGCGTTCAGGCCCGGGGCAGCAGCAGCAAGTCCCGCGGCAACCCCAGCCGCCGCAGCCGCCGTTCCAGCCGCCGCAGTTGCCGCAGCTTCCCGCCGCCGTTATTCCACGGGGCGGCCGCATTCGCACTGTTACTTACACCATCGAGTACCTCGACGATGAAATCCCCCATGGTAGACCGGGAGAGCCTAGGACACGAGACCAAGTGGACTAAGTTTGTGATCAGACCAGTCGAGATCACGCAAACCTCCCTACTCCCCTTCTTCCCCCTACCCCCTCCCCTTACCCCCTTCCCCTTACCCCCTTTTTCTGTCTTCGACGGGACATGGTTCCGTAGCGAAGTAAGCAGTCTTACTTTTCCCTTATTTCCAGGTAGTCAGTCATAGTCTCCATCCGAGTCGTTCGTTGAAAGTCCCCTAGAATCGTCGGTGGTGCGTCAGTGACATGTAATGAGAGGAGCTGCCCTTGTTCAAGCCCTTTCGAAGACCGAGATCGAACAAGTTTGTGTGAATCTAACCATCATAGTCTCAGATCTTGCATGGTGTATTAAACGACGCAAGGTTGCAAAGATGGAATCATGAGGCCAGTGGGCTTCGCATCGACGAGTCGCGTCCGGCGTTCTCCCCTCTTCCTATACAAGCACCGCATGACGTGATGGCCACCTCGGGGTCTCGGCCAGACATGGGATGCCGAGTTTCAACAAGCCTCGTCAACCGCGCGTGGCATGTCGTGGAAAGGAGATGAAAAACTCGACATGACGTGCATTGTCCCACGCCATGAAGCCGAAAATGCGCGGTTTGGCAACTCCGCGGACTTGAAGCAAACCTCCTGACAAGAGCTCTCGTCCAACGAGAAGCGCACGCAACTCGGTGGGGGACTCTTTGCCGCATCGCCATGGGGCAGCAGCCCCCGCGTGTGCCAAACTACCCCCAACGCGGGCGAGGCTCGGCCCGACAACAGACATAGAATCTCGTCGGCTCACTTGAGCGAGGATGCTTGCCTCGACCGCCGGTCGTGAGTGACCAAGGGGCGGTTTGAAAGCAGTCGTAGTCTCGGAGGGCGAGATCGGAGGGCTGGGCCGCTGAGGGGTTCCCAAGAGTTCCCGAAAGCCGAGCATCACTGGAAGCCCGGACACCACCGAAAGAAGAGGCCGAAAGGCTCCTGTGAGCAGAAAAGGCTCCTTGTGAGCGGAAAACCTTTAGTTTCTCTTACGCAAATATTGGAAAGGGCTTTTCCCCTCCACACAGGCCACCCTCCAACAGCTCGGGCAGGGCAGATACGGCTGACACGGCTGCAGGCCCAGGGGGC
>Ga0247777_1000587_pt1 | contig 10556 bp, 15 predicted proteins | sample UWRJL154409C5_FD_179937 | JGI IMG/M metagenome (GOLD analysis project Ga0247777, IMG submission 179937) | Plant litter microbial communities from Arlington Agricultural Research Station in Wisconsin, United States - UWRJ-L154-409C-5 | ecosystem: Environmental > Terrestrial > Plant litter >...
GCCGGCAAGCGACAACGGGGATGCGCGCGATCCCCAGACCGGGTCTGTCAGCACACGCACGCCGCCGATTTCGATCAACGTCGTCGAGTGACCCAGCCACGTCACGCGCAGGCCGGTGTCGGGCTTCCGGCGCCACAGATCGAGCGGATTCAAAGACGGCAGCGGCCGGGCGGGATTGCCGCGTTCTCGCCCACAGAGGAAATCCTTGAACGTAGGCATGGGTGCGTTCGGATCACGCAGGCCCGGCAGGACCGGGTGCACGTTGTGAAAGCCTTCGCCCGCCCACCGCGGCGATGCCCGCATCCGCTCGAGGCGGGCCCCGCTTGCCTTTGAACCAAGTGATTTCATGGGGCCGAGGTTAACCGATCTGCGGCCTCATTCTGAAGTGAACGCTTGCTCAGGCCTCCCGCAGATCCACCTTGTCATGCGCATTCCGTCATCCGTCCTTGTTAGGCCGGACGACCCCTTGTAGATTGGGCACATGGCGCTCAAACGGATGGACAACGTAGGTATCGTCGTCGATGACCTCGGCGGGGCGATTGATTTCTTTCGCGAGCTCGGCCTCGAGCTCGAAGGGCGGGCCACAATCGAAGGAGAGTGGGCCGGACGCGTTACTGGGCTGGGCGATCAGCACGTCGAGATTGCCATGATGCGCACGCCAGATGGCCATAGCCGGCTCGAGCTCTCCCGCTTCCTCACACCGCCTGTCGTCGCGGATCACCGCAATGCCCCGGTGAACGCTCTAGGCTACCTCCGTGTCATGTTCACCGTGGACGACATCGACGAGACGCTCGAGAGGCTCCGCCGGCGCGGCGCATGTCTCGTAGGCGAAGTAGTCCAGTATAAAGACGTGTATCGGCTTTGCTACATCCGCGGGCCTGAAGGGATTCTCATCGGACTCGCCCAGGAAGTCAGCTGAGCACGCCGGAACACGGAAGCGAAGTTCACCTACAGGGCCGCGTAGATCAGGCCAATGCCTGTTGCTGCCGGTCCCACGTCGGGGGTGTCATTTGCCCTCGTCGGCGCTATTGAAATAGAGCTCATAGGTCGTTCCGTTGAACTCCGCCGACACGCACACACCTCCTTCCAGAACGTCGGCGACCAGGTCTGTACCAAAGTACTTGAGCCCGGATGTCCCGTTGTCTTCACACACGAGAATGTGTGGCCCTTTGCCCCCATTTACATAGACGCTGCGGAAGTAGCGCAGCTCGTTTTTTGCGCACAGCCAGCCGACCGTTTCGGCGTTGGATTCGTTGCTATTCGCCACTCTTTCCCGATCTGCCCCTGAGCACCATGAACGGACTGCCTTCGAAACCGCCGCGGACCGTGTGAGTGGTGCGTGCTCATAGAAGGCCGTTCGGAGCTCATGGGTCATGACTATTTCCGAAAGCTGCGCGTCGGTTGCGCTGACCTCTTCGCCATGTACGACCGGTGAAATTGCCGTGGTAAGCGCGCAGAGGACGATTGCAGAGGTACTGCTGCGATCCATGTCCAATTCCCTGATGAGTCGACCGCCGAAACAAGGAAGGAAAGTCTAGCTGCGCAGCGCCGTCTTCGCTGAACATCCGAGCTTGCCAGTGTGGGGCTGCCGCGCGACTGCCGCCCCAAATGCAGACAACCGGCCCTGGGTGTCAGCCACCGAAGCGAGGCGGCGCCCGAAACCCTCCGCGCTTCTGCTCGATCACCTGATGGCTCAAGCAGGGACATCTGAGCCGGAGACGCCTGGAATGTCGGTATTCTTCGTGACAGCACCAACGGGGGGATTGGAGACCATGGTGATATTACGAAACCTGAGAACAGCGTCGAAAATCGTCATTGCCGCCACAGCCATCGTGGCTTCCGGCGTCCTCGCGGCGGCCGCTCCCACGCACCCGGACCTCACCGGCCTCTGGAAGGGATATACCGGCGCGCCGGGCCAGCGGGCATCCGGTTTCGGCGGTCCGCGGGCGGATCTGCCGCTGACGGAGGAGGGCAAGCGCCGTGTCGAGGAATACAAGAAGCTGCTCGGGCCCGAACAGGCGAACCCGGGAGCCTACTGCGTCGACTACGGCACGCCCACGATGATGGAAATGCCGGGCGGCTATCCGCTGGAGTTCATCCAGAAGCCCGATCAGCTCACGATCATCTACGAAGTCGAAAACGAGACTCGCCGGATCTACACCGGCTCGCGTCAGCTGCCGGCCGAGAAGCGGATACCCAGCCGTGGTGGCTATTCCCAGGGACACTGGGAAGGCGACGCCCTCGTGATCAAGACCACGGACCTGCTCGACGGTCGGGACCAGGGTGCGCACCCGCATAGTGACCAGGCCACAATCGACGAGCGCTTCTGGCTGAGCAAGGACACTGCCGGCAAGAAGGTGCTCAACTACGAGGCTTCGATCACGGACCCGGTTTATTACACGGCGCCGGTCAAGATACAGCGCAAATACGAGCCGTTGCTGGATGGGTTCATCCTTCCTTATCGCTGTCCGGATGATTTTTGGTATTCGTTGCTCGATCTGCGCACCGAACAGCTCAAGGCGGGCAAGCCTGCCAATGCGCGCATGAGCGATGTGTACAAAGGCCGCGAGGCGAAGGAATAGCCCCGCGCCCGCGGGTTCAGCTCGAGACAAATTCAGGAGACTGTATCAATGTCGACATTCATCAAGAAATGGGTCGTCGCGGCCAGTATTCCGGCGCTCGCGCTCGGCGCGAGCCTGGCATCGGCGCACCACTCCGCTGCGCAGTTCGATTTCAGCAAGCGCATCACGGTCGAAGGGACCGTCGAGCGGTTCGAGGTGAAGAATCCACATGCCGCGGCCGTCATCACGGTGAAGGACGCGAAGGGCGAGCACCATGTGGAGTACGAAGGCCACAGCGCAAGCCACTTCTACCGCGCCGGCTACACGCGCGACATGGTCCACGTCGGCGACAAGATCGCGATCCTGATCGCGCCCCGTAAGGATGGCGCGGATGGTGGCTTCATCCAGGCGTTCACGGTGAACGGCAAGACGGTGGGCTTCGGCGGGCTGTCCCCCGAGACCGGCAAGGCTGCCGCGGATGGTGCGACCGCGCCGTCGAAATGACATGGGCGGGTGTAGTCCCACACCTGGCCCGCGTATCTCGCCGACACGGGCGATGACCTTGACCACTTCAGCGTCGAGGTCATCCGCGGACCGATGAGAACAAGTTAAGCCGAACATGCGTTTCCGCGCGGTCATCTTCGATCTCGATGACACGATTCATGACAAGTCCGCCACACTGCGAGCGGTGGCCGGGCGCCTGTTTGTCGCTCACGGTCTGGCCGGTGCGGGAGTCAATGAGAACTCCTGGAACACGGAGTTCGTGCGTCTCAATAACCTCCGGATCGGGAAACCGGAGGTCTTCGCCAGGCTCGAGGACGAATTTCGTCTCACGGAGGGACTCACACAATCCCTGCTAGCCGACTTTGACGCAAACCTGGGCAGCCAGGCTCAGCCCTATCCGGGTGCGGTCGAGTGCCTCGCGGCATGCAAAGCCGCAGGTCTGAAAGTGGCGCTGATCACCAACGGGCGTGATGAGTTCCAGAGAAGCAAGATTGCGGGTTTGGGCGTCACACACTACTTCGACGCAATCTTCACGTCTGGCGGCTTCGGCGCCAAGAAACCGCATCCTTCCATCTTTGAAGCATGTCTCCAGTCGCTAGGTGTAGCGGCCTCGGAAACCGCCGTTGTCGGGGATGATCTTGGGTGCGACATTGAAGCTGCCATTTCACTCGGCATGACGCCCGTCTGGAAGTCTTCTGAACAGTCGACCCAAGTAGCATTGAGCACGGAAGACTTCCTGGTAATTCAGGCTTACCTCACGAGTGCGGCCTGACCCTTCGTTCCGCGCGGCCTGCCAATGCGAGCCGCTCAACTCGAACGTTAGACTCAGCGAGACAGGTTGCGCTTGAAGATGGCAATGAGTTTGCGACTCGCCTCAGAATCATTGCGAAACCGCGGATCGTTCAATGGCGTGTTCAGGAAATCGCTGTAACCGGGCGTCTGCCTCGAGGACTCGTCGTTGAGATCGTGAAACGCCATGGACCACTCCGCGAAGCCGCGCTCGGCGATTGCCCCTCGCAACAACACTATCAACCCTGCGTGACGAGGGTCCAAGGCGATGCGGGCCTGAGTTACATCGACCGCCGCCTGTTCACCCTCCAGAACCTGCATGAAGTTGCCGTCTTTGAACAGGAGCATGCCCGTGATGCCGATCTGCAAATTGTTTGCGCGGCTCTTTTCCAACAGTTCCCGCAAGCCGGACGGTGAAAACGGCACGGTCGCGGAGCTTACGTATGTGAGGCTGTACATATTTGTAGACGGATTGGTTGGGTTGGCGGTACTGGACTATACCAACGTCAAACCAGAACCTCGCGGAGCGCGCCCTGGCGAGGCATGCAGCGTGGTTAGAACGCAGGCTAATGCTGGGCACCGGATATTGCGCTGCCCTACAAACAACACCTCTGCCGTGACCGTGCCGTACGTCGTCTCCGGTTTGTGCTTGTTCCAGTCGTAGAAGGCCTGGATAGATGCTTCCTCGATGTTCGCGCTTCGCGGCGCTGCCGGCGGTGCCTGGCCGATGAAGTGATGTCCTCGAGTGGCATCCGCGCGTTGAATGCCACCGCGCGCCCCGCCGCAACGTTCCAGCGGGCCGCGCGGTCGCTTCAGCGTGCTCAGCCCACGGGAATGCGCCGCGGCTTGTTCTCAGCCCGTTTAGGCAATCGCACTGTCAGCACGCCCTCCTGCAGGCTGGCAGCGATCTTCGTGCTATCCAGCTCTTTGCTCAGCACGAACTGCCGACGGTACGTCGTCGCACGCACGTCGGCGTGCAGCGCGGTCATCGCTTCCTGAGGCGCGACGCCGATGCCGCCTTCGATCAGCAAGTTGTTCCCGTCTATGCGGATATCGAGGCGTTCGCGAGTGACACCGGGCATATCGGCGCGGAGCACGATTTCGTCGGACGTCTCGTGAATGTCCACGGGCGGTCGCAATACCGGATCTGACGCGCCAGCTCGCTGGGGTCCGTGACTCGATGCTGCTGTACTCGTCGTTTCAGTAGTCGCTGCGGCTTTGTTTTGCGTTGCCATGACTGGTTTCCTCCTCATTGAACGGCGATCTGTCGCGGCTTCGTGGACTCGCGGCGTTTGACGACTATTTCGACGATGCCGTCGCGATACTTTGCTTCGACCTTGTCAGGGTCCACGTCGTCCGGCAGGGTCAGCACCCGATGGAACTCCCCGCGGAATCGCTCCTGCCGGTAGTAGGTTGCGTTCTTCTCTGGTGACTCTTCACGCCGGCCCGAGATCGAGAGCAGGTTCTGCTGCATCTGGATGTCGAGAGATTTCGGATCGATGCCAGGTGCGAACGCGTAGACGGTGACCTGATCGTCCGTGCTCCCGACGTTGATTGCGGGGAACGTGCCCGGCGGCAGCGAACGGATGCTGCTCGACCACGATGAACCGCCGCCGATGAGCTCGTCGAGCTCCTGTTCGAGTCGCCGCACCTCATTAAACAGGGCACTTTCCGGAATGACGAAACGTGTGAACATGCTGCACCTCCACTGACTGTCCAGGAATTCAGGATTCGGCAGGCTTCGATCCAGCCGCTGTGGCGCTGGCCGGCTGCACTTCGTGTTCCCGTCGAAGGTCCGTCTGCAGGCGCCCGTAATCCACCGGGCGAATCTGCTTGATGGCACAGCGCGAGCCGTGCACCTTTACGTAGTCGAGGTCACGTGCAATGCGCGATGCATTCCGACGATGTCTCATGGATAACATCTCCTGTGTGCCATATGAAAGCAGGCTGCTGCTTTCAAGAAGACAGATGATTCGCGATGCCTCGTCTCTGCATGATCGGAAAGGGGCGCGTGATCCAGGTGTCTGTGAGATGTCGCTGGACATCTGCCTCTGTCATTCCGGTGTGCGTGCTGATTGTTTTCGCGTCCCAGCCGTGCAGGGCAAGCCGGTGCAGGGCGGCGCGTTGCGCCTCCGGAGTCATGAATCGAAATTGAAGCTGCGAGGACGAAAGCATATGGCCTCCAGATTTTGGGTAGGGGACTCACACGCAAGCAGGGGGCGCTGTTATCTGCAGTGACTTCGGCGCTCCCAATCCTCTAAGAGAAACCGTGTTCATGTCCGAGCCTCCAGGGTTATTGCAGACGTTTCTCACGCGCCTGCTGCTGTAACGCTGTCGGGCCGGTAGCTAGGATCGAAGGGCTGTTTTTCAAGAGTCGAAGTAGGGGGGCCGTCCGAAGCGTGAACAACCTGCCCCCACTGCCCAGGGGTAGGAGGCTTCTGACGTCACGACGCGCTCGCTATTGCTGGTGGCCTGCGTCCACGCCCGTCAGGCTGGTCGGCAGCATATGCACGGTGGTGCTGAAGACGGCTGTCATGAAAGAGTGCGAGAAAAGTCGCACGGCTGCTTGCGCATCATGGCAAATGTCAGCGAGCTCTCCGTGCCACACGGACCTTGGCGAGGCTCCCTTGATTCTTCTGTAGGACGCGCGCATCCCACCCCTGCATCGCGACGTCGGCTACCGCCTCCAGTTCGGCACGGTCCGCGCCATCGCGGGCCAGGATCGACATGCCGCCCTGGATGGTCTGCACGAAACGGGCGAGTGCGTGAACATCGACCGAAGCGGGAACCTCACCGTCCGCAACGGCCTTGCGCAATCTCGCCTCGAGGCGGTCGAGGCCAACGGCACGCGCCGATCGCACGAGTTCACCGAGCTTCTCATGGCCCTCGCTACCGACTGATGAGAGGGCCACCATGCAACCGCGAGGAATATCAGCGACCGATCCGGTCAAGGTTGCAGCCGAGTCAAAGAGTAAGTAACAGACCGCTTCGCGAGCGGTGCCCGCCGAATGGAAGCGCTTCCAGAAGAGTGCCTCGTAGTGATCACCGTAGTGGCGCAGCGCTTCGGCATACAGCGCCTCTTTGGAACCGAATGCCGCATAGAGGCTCGGTGAGCCAATGCCCATGGCCTCCATGAGGTCGGCCATCGAGGTCGCCTCATAGCCTTTGCGCCAGAACACGCGCGTGGCCTGCGCCAACGCCGTTTCGCGATCGAACACCCGGGGCCGCCCGCGTGGGCGCGCTGTCGCGATCGGCTTCGCTCGAGATTGGCGCGCTTCTTTTTGCATCGATCGTTATATAAACCCATTGACGCTTCGTTGGCAACGCTCATAGTATTTATGTATCGAACGCTACAGAAAGGATGAACCATGAGTGAGCTGCTGGGAAAACGAGCCCTGGTGACGGGCGCTGCGCGGGGAATCGGGGCCTCCATTGCCCTGGCACTTGCCGACAAGGGCGCGGATGTAGCGATCACCTACGAGCGTTCAGCCGAACGCGCCGCCGAAGTCGTTCGGGCAATCCAGGGCAAGGGTCGCAAAGCGCTGGCCATTCAGGCCGACAGCGCCGATCCCGTGGCCGTGAAGCGTTCGGTCAACGAGGCCCTCGAAGCGCTCGGGGGTCTCGACATTCTCGTCAACAACGCTGGGATTGTGCTCTACGATTCGATCGCTGAGGTCAGCGTTGCTCACATCGATACGCTGTTGAACGTCAACGTGCGTTCGCCCGTGCTCGCTTCGCAGGCCGCCATTCCGCATCTCGGCAAAGGCAGCCGCATTATCTCAATCGGCTCGGCGGGTGCCGAACGGATCGTCGGTGACACGGGCACGGTGTACTACATGACGAAATCTGCGCTGCACTCGTTCACGCGCGGCCTTGCTCGCGAGCTCGGGTCTCGCGACATCACCGTCAACCTAGTACAGCCAGGTTCCACCGATACGGATATGAATCCCGCGGATGGCGCCTCTGCGGACTTCCAGCGTTCTCTGATACCTCTCGGCCGCTATGGCCAACCGCAAGATGTGGCGGCGGCGGTCACGTTCCTCGCAAGCCCTGCCGCGAGGCACATCACCGGGGTCATCCTCAACGTCGATGGCGGCTTGAACACCTGAAACAGCGCATCGTCGACATCAGTTTGAAGGAAGGCACATGACAAAAACCGTTCTCATCACCGGCACCTCATCCGGCCTCGGTCGCGCTGCGGCCAGGCTGTTCCAGAGCAAGGGCTGGAATGTCGTCGCGACGATGCGCAACCCTGCGCGTGAAACCGAGTTGATCTCGCTGGACCGTGTGCTGGTGACCCGTCTGGACGTAGAGGATGCGAGCTCGATCGGCCCAGCGATCAACGCCGGCATCGCCAGGTTCGGCGATATCGACGTGCTCGTGAATAACGCGGGCTTCGGCGCCTTCGGTCCGCTCGAAGTGACGCCGATCCAGACCATCCGGCGTCAGTTCGAAGTGAACGTCATCGGCGTGCTGCAGACGATGCAGGCGATCCTCCCGCATTTCAGGGCTCGACGAGCCGGCACCCTCATCAACATCACGTCCACGAGCGGCAGGATGACCCTTCCGTTCGGTTCGCTCTACCATGGCTCGAAGTACGCGGTGGAAGGCATCACGGAAGCCCTGCAGTACGAGCTGGCTCCTCTCGGCATCAATGTGAAGCTGGTCGAGCCCGGTGCCATCAGGACGGACTTCGCCGGGCGATCGATATCGTTCAACAACACGCCTGAGATCGCGGAATATCAGCCGCTCATCGGTTCGACCATGGAGACCTATGGCAAGCTGATGGGCGCGAGCTCGGACCCTGAGCTGATCGCCGAAGCAATTCTCGCGGCGGCGACAGATGATGAGGGCAAGCTGCGCTTCCCCGCAGGCGAAGATGCCTTCCGGACGATTGCGGCGCGTGAAGCGGCCACCGACGAGGAGTACTTCGCAAGCATCATGGCGCAGTTCGGTCTCCGTGTCTGACTTCGTGATTTCAGACGTCTCTCTGTCAACGCGCCCCGCGGGTGGTTGGCGCGCTATCGCGGGAGAATGAGTCACGCCATGCACGCGTTCGCTCGACAACGAATTTCTGAACTGCATGGACGCGCTTTGGAGTCATTCGTCGGTCGACCCGCACCAGATAGAGCGGTACCTCCATACTTCGCCACTCACGCAGGGTCTCGACCACCGTGCCACGCTTCCAGTCCTGGGTGCCCATCCAGGCCGGACCATAACCGATTCCCAGGCCTGCTCGTATCATTTCCCAGGCAGCTTCCGGATCGTCAAAAGTATGGCGCGGGCTTGGGGCATGACGAACGAGCCCGCCATCCGACGGATCAATAACGCCGCATACCTGGCGGTCGGCGGAGTCGAAGCGGTCGCTCTCGCGGAATGGCGTGCCGTCATCGAGACAAACCTCACGGGCGCGTTTCTCGGAAAACGCGCGGCGGCCCCTTCAATGCGCAAGGGCGGGGGCGGATCCATCGTCAACATCTCCTCCATTGCCGGACTGCATGGCACACCGGGACTTGCGGCATACGGCGCGAGCAAGTGGGGCATCCGCAGTCTCACGCGTACTGCGGCGTACGAGCTTGCGCGGGATGGGATTCGAGTGAACTCCGTACATCCGGGGATCATCGACACGCCCCTGGCGTATGACCCCAAGACCGGTCTCGAGCTGGTGCCAGTCGACGACTTCGCTATTCCGCGCATGGCGTCGGTGGACGAGATTGCAGCGTACGTCCTCTTCGTCGCCTCTGACGAGGCAGCCTTCTCTACCGGCTCTGAGTTCGTTGCCGATGGCGGATTCGCGCTCGGCGCAATCGCTGAGCCCCGCTAACCCCGATTGGAGACCGAAACATGAACAAGACGATTCTGATCACCGGAACCTCGAGCGGTCTCGGCCGCGCAACTGCCAGGCTCTTTCAGGCGAAGGGCTGGAACGTGATCGCGACGATGCGTTCACCGGATCATGAAGCCGAGCTCACGAAGCTCGATCACACCGCTCGGGACGCTGTACCACGGAACGAAATTTGCGGTCGAAGGGCTCTCCGAGTCGCTGCACTACGAGCTCAGTCGGCTCGGAATCCGGGTGAAAGTCATCGAGCCAGGAATGATCAAAACAGACTTCGGCGGTCGCTCGCTCGACTTCAACAACGACCCGACGCTCACCGAGTATCAGCCTCTCGTGGAGACGCTTCTCGGGGTGCTCGGCCCGATGATGGAGAACGGCTCTACACCGGAGCACATCGCGGACGTTGTCTACGCGGCCGTGACGGATGCGGGCAGTCAGTTTCGATATGAGGCCGGCGCCGATGCCGCGCAGCTGCTCGCAAACCGAAAGGCAGTCAGCGATGCGCAGTTCATGGCGGGGATGGCGGCGCAATTCGGGCTGAATTGATCGAACACGCCGCACTAGTCGATCTCATGTACGAAGGAGCATCTGATGAGGATTCGCAAATTCGCAATCTCCGACGCATCGTTCGAGCGCTCGCCGGGGCAAACCGGCGAAGTCTTCGCGGGCAACGTGATCGACCAACGCCACGGCGGGCCGATCACCATTGGTTTCGGTCGCTATGCGCCCAACCAGATTCTCGAAGAGACACTTGCCGTGCACGACGTCATGGTGATTCTCGTGGGGCGGCTCTCGGTCTCGACAACGGCGGGTACAGTCATCGCGGGCCCCGGCGAGATTGTCTACATGCCCAAGGGCGAATC
>Ga0247777_1000588_pt1 | contig 10550 bp, 4 predicted proteins | sample UWRJL154409C5_FD_179937 | JGI IMG/M metagenome (GOLD analysis project Ga0247777, IMG submission 179937) | Plant litter microbial communities from Arlington Agricultural Research Station in Wisconsin, United States - UWRJ-L154-409C-5 | ecosystem: Environmental > Terrestrial > Plant litter >...
AACACGTAGATACCTGCAAAAGGGCCTCCCGCCAGGCCGGCAGCACGGCGTTGTCCGGATGCTGAGTGCGGTTGGCGTTCAGCGCCAAGCAGCCGAGTGTAAAGCTGCCACTCTTGACAGCGGTCTGCAGGGCGGCGCTCACGTCCCCCGGGCGGTCGACCACAGCAGATCGGGGAATCAGCCGGCTTGAGCTCATGTAGGAGACCGGGAAGACGCCGTAGGGAAGCGGGCCGAGCACGGCGCTGAAGTGCGTGTAGAAGTCGGAAGAAAAGCTTGGCGCAAAGGTGTGAGGCATCTTGAGCTCCTTTAAGCCTTTTATTAGTGGCCGCAGCAACTCGGCCACTTGTGCTTCGTCCTGCCCGGGCGCGGCAACGGAGATGGTTGTGAAGCTTTCGTTGTCGAATTGGTAGAGAATCGCGCCGCCGCTGTCGACAATGGCGGGCAGGCTCGCGTGGAAGAAGTTTATCGCCTTCCAGTAGTTGTCGTATCCAACATCGGCTGCTTGAAAGGCGAGATGGGCCCCGCCGACTGGCCCATCCGGGTGAAGTATCAGCGTCATGGACAAGACGACGCCGTACGTACCACCTCCGCCGCCGCACAACGCCCAGTACAGGTCTTGGTTCTCTGCTGGCGACGCCGTAAGATGCTGCCCGGCCGGCGTGACGACCTCCCACTCAAGGACGTTGTCGGCGCCGAGACCGTGGGCACTGCTCAGGAGCGAGTGTCCGCCGCCCTGGGAGTAGCCGCCAGCAAGACCGACGGAGGCTGCCGAGCCGCCAACGACTCGGAATCCGTGCTTGTGTGCCGCGGCCAGCGCCTCGCCAGCCAGGACACCTGCGCCGATCCTCATGGCAGGACCTCGGTAGCTGGAGCTGTCGTAAGACTGTATTATTTCCGTTGATTTAAGAGGGTGTTCCCAAAGACCCAAGGCACCTTGTCCCGCAGACTTTCCGAGAAGATCGTGGCCCGTGTTCTGGACGACGAGCCGAATATTCTTCTCCTTGGCAAAAGTGATGCCGGCGAGAACATCCTGCGCACTCGAGACGTTGACAAAATACGGCGGAAGATTCCCCAAGAGGCATGGGACCGAAGAATCCGTGAATGGGTCGCAAGACTGGTTTTGGAAGTAGGGGTCCATAATCGAGCCGGGGTTAAGGACACTTCACGGCTGTCAGCAATGCGGACATGACTCACAGAGTCAGACAGCCGCGTCGAACTCACTGCGTCGGGGAAAGATCCCATTGCTGTTTCAGAGAATCGCATGCTGTTTCGCTATAGGTTGGTGTGTGGCACACGGATGCTAGCGGAACTGTCGCGATCAGTCTGCCCCTCACCGTGCGGTTGAGTCTGTCCCAGTCGCTTTGACTCGGCCATCCTTCGTCCCCGGGGATGAAGCGGCAGGATGGAACAGCGCTGACATGCCGATTCAATAGGAAGAGGACAGCAACGATTGGAATGGTTGGCCAAGCCATGTTCAAAAGGGGGAGAATTCGCGAGTACCGTTGCTTTTGGGAGAAATATTGGAGAACATGTGCAGTGCGCGAGAGCATCCCGATCTCAGGTTTTAAGTTGTCAGTCCCAGGAGAGTACATAGCTATCCATGATCAGAGTATCGTTCCAAACGGGGTTACACTAGGAGGAGAGGTTGGGCCGGCTCCTTGTTGCGGCTGATTCCTGCATGTGCTGACCGTCAGCCGGCGGTTTCTCCGCCGAAGTCGTCTTCCGCCGCATGATCAGCACAAGCATCTACCCCTGCCGGTAATCAAGGAGTCAAGAGACTTCGTTGGACGATACTGATGGCGCTGGCATAAATGTGGAGAGCTGCGGATCCTGCCAAATGCGTCGGACGACTTGGATGGAACGAAGCATGGATCACCCTGAGATTGACCACACAGGACCAGCCGTTGACTACTAGTAATGGACCGCTACCAGGGTTGTTATCGGGGATTCGACAAAAGGTTCTTATGGAGACGTCGGGATGCTCCTGAAAGACTGATGCACGCGCTATTGGTGCCTCAAACAAGGCGAATGCTTCCAGTCTGCTGCTCTTATCAGATGCCTCACTCGTTCCGTAAGACGGTATCGAAAAAGACAGCGTCCAGCCCCTGAAAAGGCCACTCGTTGGCATCCGTGAGCAGCCCTGGGTACGTCTGGCCGGATCCCGTGCCGCCCCAAAAATCCACAGCCAAACCTTCGAGAGATGACCCCAGCTCCTGAGGGGGTCTTTGGGTCGGGGCGAGCGGAGATGAAGTCGAAGTCGCCCTGTCCGCAGGCGAAAACGCAAAGTTCAAAGGCGTGTTCGCCCCGAAGAATGATGCCTCTAAGGCGACTGCCGGATCGTGCCTGTCGCTCTGCAGTGATTCCGGAGTCTCACAGGCAACTGTCACGGTGCGGTAGTACGGAATCGTAACTGGAAACGACCGCCGACTTCGACCATCACCAGACCCCGAGCCCGTGTCGGAGGCGGCGCCGCTGCTGGCGGCGTACAAGTTGCCGCCGGCGGCCGCGTCCGACTCGGCCAACAGCAACCGCCTGGCGACTTGCGCCGTCTGGCGGCACAGCTCGTCGTCGTTGACGCGGTTGAGCTCGTCGAGCGTGACCAGGGCGCGCTCGACCAGGGCGCGGTCCTCCAGCCGCTGGCCGGCCACGGCGTCGCCGATGCTGTTCTCATGGCTGTCCAGATGCGCCAGGAGCACCGACATGGCCGCCGTCAGCGCGCAGAAGTCGACGAGCCGGCAGCAGAAGACGACGCGGACGACGCTGCGGAACGCCACGTACCGGCCCAGCACCTCGCGCGCCGCCGCCATGCAGGCCGTCTTGTGGTAGTCGTATTTCTTGTCCGACGCGTCCCGGAGGATGTACGGGAGGTGCAGGACGTTGACCAGGTTGAAGTGGATCATCTGCGACTGGCCGCGCACGACGCACGACAGCATTTCCGCCGGGTCCATCATCGGGTGGATCGTTGGCGGCGTCCACCACCTTGGCGGAAACGAACTCGCCATCTGCTGGATGTCGCGGTCGATTTCCTGCGTGATGGTGAAGTTACGATGGTCCTCCATCTGGTTGCGCTGGGTGATTCGGGCAAAGATGGCCGTGTGTGCCATGTCCAGCCTTTCGGTCGCCGTCATGACGTCGGAGCGCAGGTTGTGGGTATCACCCGCCGTGGCCGTTGGTACACCGAGCAGCAGGGACAGGTAGCGCTCGAGCCAGACGTAGCGACCCCAGAGGACCGGGCAAGACAGTTGCGTCCTCTGGTCCAGTTTCTGCGGGAGGACGGCGTCGGGGCGGTGAATACCCAGCAACTGGGCGATAGTGATGGTGCGTCGCGCATGAAGGAGGGCAAGGCGCAGGTGACCGCCGTTGGTGAGCACAATGGCGTGCAGCGCGAGGCTCTCCAGTGCTTCCATGCTGTCTAGGTATGCCTCGTTGGACATTACGAGGTTAGTGGCGAGCTCGAAGTATCTTTTCATGGCCTGCCGAAGCGGCTCCACCATGTCCAGGACGCTGGCGTCAAACGTAGGGTCAAGTTGCTGAATACAGACAGTGAGCTGCAGGAGGCTTCGCGCAAGGAGGATCGGGTGAGAATCCGGGCCTGGCAGCGGCGCCGCGCTCGGGTCCGTCAGCCAGTCGCGGTCGATGAAGACTTCCTCGTAAGGATTGCACAGCACTCGGAGATACGCCGACATGCGCCCGGTGACGAAGAGAATATCGACGTCGTGTTGGGAGGGAAGAGCCCGATGGAGGAGCCGGCAGAGATCCCTTCTTGCCGTCGGCATGGGGAACAAAGATCGCATCTCCTGGCCGATGGGTGTTGCTACCCTGATGAAGTTGCTGGAGGGCGTGCCAAACGCCGGCGACTGGTGGCGCGCGGAGCCGGCCGCTGAGGAGTGCGCCATGCGAGTGTCTCCACCAGAGTCCAACCTGCCGGCGGAGACCACTTCCATCAGCCTGCTCAGGAGACTCTCCACCTTTGCCAAGCGCTCCGGAACATCCTTGTCTTCGCGCTCGCGAACCGCGTCCTCGTCGAAGAACTCTTGCCCGAGGCAAGGCGTTCCTCGCCGCTGACAGCCGACGCATGTTGCTTCTCTGGCTGACAAGACGTAGCACCGTATCTTACGGCGCTTACCTGTTGCAACGAGGTGAGAAAGTGTCGAGTAGGGGTACTGCGGCTGCTCACATTCTATGCAGCTGCGGGTCCCTTTTCGCAGCGTTCTCCGAGGGATCAGTGGTTCGATACCGGGCGCAGATGGGGAGGAGGGGAGCGGTGACTGCGGGATGGACGCCGACATCTTTACGGTATAAGCTACCGTTGACAGCCGGCCGCCTTGAAGTCGCCCGCGGATCACGAAGCAGCGGCGACTCTCTCGGCTCCCGAAGCGAAGCTGAGGCCCGCGTAAAGAGAGAGAGCTGCCCTTCAGTGGCAGGCCGCTGTGCCTAGTGCCGCGCGAGAGTTCAGCGAATCTGTCGCGGCTCGGTCTCGTGGCAGAAAACGGAAAAGGAGTCAGTGAGGGGTGTCCGGAAGAGGTGTTTCGTCTGATTACGGCCCGATGTGACCTCGACCGGGATCCTCGGCGGAGAAATCGCCGTCCCGCCCGCGCGGTCGGCGGACCCGGCGGACCGTCTTACATAATCCGACCTTGCCGAGAGACAGCATCCCCGACGTCCAACAAAGAGCCGCCTCACAGTGCCGCTGCGCATAATATGCCCTTCACGCTTCGACGATGCCGAGTGCACTAGTTTCCAGCGATAGGAGTGCCATGTTGAGTGCGTCGTTCGATGTGGCCTCTGGTTATCCGCCTATGTACTTGATGTGGTTGCCGCCTTTTGGTACTTCAAGAAATCACCTGTTACCACAACTTCCCGAGCGTTCCGGCTCATGAACCATGTCTTCTACTGCCACCTGCCAGTTTCCTTTCTTTGCCCAACTGCCAGACGAGCTCCAGTCCAAGATCTGGAGGGCGGCCTACCCCCGACCCGCCATCCACATCTTCGACGTCTGCTTTCCATCGCCCAGGAGCTCTGGACGCAGTAAACGCGCCTTCACTGGAATAGACGGGGTTCTTACGGACGAAGCTCAATGGAAACTTTACAAGGACACCGTCTTCCTCGACACGTTAGAAGTCTACAGTTCCAGCTTCGCCGACGAGGATGTGCGGGCCCCAGGATTCCTCCGTGATCCGTCCATGTACCGATTCGCCGCAACGTTGCGGGGAACTTGCGTTACCTCCCACCACGAGAGCGGCCTCGCGGGACTCGATGCAGCGGGTCTGGATCCCAATGACGACGCCGACTCACCCGTCAACGCCGTCTACCTCCCCGGCAAGGGTCGCTGGGTCCGCTACCACAACGACGACGTTCTGTGCCTGCGCTTCGGCCGAGAGGGTTCCATCGCTCGGCTCGCAAACGGGGTGTTGCTGAGCGATGAGGGTAGCGGCCGGGACGGCGGCATCGGCGACGCACTCGACGGCGTGTGGAGCGAGGAGCTGGCTGCCACGCTCCGTCGGGCGCGCAAAGTCGCGCTCGACGTGTCCGAGCTGTGGGCCACCGATTCCGCGCGGGAGATCATCTTCGAGGAGATGGCGTACCTCAGCTGTGTGCTGCAGATGAATCTGGAGGTATTGTATCTCGTCGACTACTGCGCCGGGCGCTGCCGCCCGCTCGGCGACGCTGCTGCGGGGAGACAACCGAGAAGTGAGAGTGGAGGGTCGGTGGCAGGCGATGTTGAGAGACGGGGAGATGTCGTGTACGGCATGGGCAAGACCTACACGGAGGTGCGTGACCTCGACCGGCTGGGATGGGACGAAGACCACCCGACGAGGGTCATGGCGAGGGCATTGGACGAGACGATACGGGGCCAGCAGGGCATGCACGAGACGTTCCTTGGCGTAAGGGTCTTGGTGTGCGAGGACACGGCGGCGTACAACGGCGGCGGATCACTGAAGATGTATTGCAGTTGCAGTATTGGGGCAGACGATGACTGAAAATATCTGTAAGTTTATGTACAACACACCCAAAGCCAACGATGACAGCTGTGGCGGTGTTGCGTCCCCCGGCCATTGCCGGAGATGGTCGCGGAACCCCTGTCGGGCCCGGCGCATGTCTCTCTAAGACAACATTCCCCAACCTGACATCCATACATCGAATCATGCCCTCGCCCTGGTCGTTCCAGATGTTGCCTTCCCCTGTACACTCACAATACTTCCCCCTCAACATCAGCTCAACCAACGGAGGACATAACAACCCCTTCAAGCCCCTCAGTCAGGATCCCCTCGCGCCCCTTCTCAGGCCTGACTCTCCTTCGTCTCTCGCCCGTATCGGGCACTCCCACATCTCTCCCTCCTCTCCCTTCCTTCTCCACAGGATCTTCTCCTCCGAGCCAGTCCCAAAGGACCCCGATCCCAGTCCGCCCCTCCTCAAAACTCAAACACGGGGATGGTGTGCGTGAAGCAAACCGAGTCCTCGATGGCGCTGAACCCCGGGTGGGCGTAGTGCGGCCCGAAGGCCAGCGGCTCGAAGCCCGTCGGCGGGAGATACTCGGGCTTCGACTGGGCGAAGTTGGCGGGCATCGGGATGACGGCCAGCTTGGTGGTGAGGATAGAAATGGCGCGCTTGTCGGCGCTGGCCGCGGGGAATCGGACTCGTGGGCAGGTGGCGTCGCCGAAAAGGGCCATCTCCGAGTCCAACTGGCTCTCAGCCGCGGTGGCTGCGACGATGGCTTCAATGGCCGTCGTTGTCTCAGAACTAATAGCCTGGAGACCGGTGCTATTATCAGGGGAGGATGTGGTGGCCTCTGAGTTGGACTGGGACTCGGCTGTGGCAATCTGGCCACTGGTGGTAGCTGCGACGACGGTGACTTCGATGGCCACCGTCGTCTCGGAACTCACGATGTGGAGATCCGTGCTGCTCTCGGCGGAGGGGGTGGCGGCCTCCGTGTGGATGATGTTACTGGCGGTGGCGGGTGTATGGGTCTGCTCATTCTTCTCGGCCTCAATCTCCACGGGTTGGAAAGTCCCGACGTCGGTCTCTACGGGTCGGATAGTCTCGACATCGTCCAAGGTGTTGACGTCCACGCCTTTCTCTGTTCCGGTGATATGGACGGCCACGGTGGCTTCGGGGTCTTCTTCCTTGTCCGGCTGCGCCTCAGGCGCCTTCGTCGTCTCGTCCAAAGACAGTTCGCCTGTCATGGACTCGAGCTCTGCGGCCTCTTCGACCTGGGATGTAGGGGGATTGGCGGACTCTTGGGGACAGATGAGGGTGCTCATGGTACTCTCGGTGGTTGAGGCTGAGATGTTCTCGGTGATGTTCTCCGAGGTATCCTCGGAGGTGTTCTTGGCGATGCAGTCAGCGGTACCATCGGTGATGGTGTTGGCGACATTGTCAGTGATGTTGTCAGTAATGTGGTCGCCGGCATTGCCGACGGCGATGTCAGTGATGCTGTCAGTGGCGATCTTGGTGAGGTGGTCGACGTCGCTGTCGGCGACGGTGGTGGTGTTGTCGGTGATGTAGTCAGCGACGTTGCCAGTGGCGTTGCCAGTGATCTTGTCAACGGCCTTATTGGTGATGTAGTCGGGGCTGCTATCGTCGACATTGGTGGTGTTTTCGACGGTGTTGTCGGCGTCCTTGTCGACAATGTTATTGGTGAAGTGATCGGGGCCACTCTTGGCGGCGTCGATGGCGAAGTTGCCGGTCATGGGGTTGGGGATGTTGTAGGGGGTGTCATGGATATCGCCGCCGGTGATGCTGTCGGTGATGCTCTCAGTGACTTCATGGGTGATGTTGGGACGCTTGGGCTCGGTGACGTCGGGAAGCTCCCCCAGGGTCTTAGCATTGACCTTGCCGGTCCAGGCGACATCCTCCTTGAGGAGCGCTTCGATGACGCGTCTACCGCTGAACATGTCGGTAATCCCATCTGTGGGAGGAGCCAGTGAGACGACCGGCTCGGGTTCGGGGTTAGCGAGAATGACGGCAATACCTTCACCGGGCTCTGTAGACTCGCTCTGCGTTCCCTCGGAACGTCCGTCCAAGGAATCTGACTCCGCGTCACTGTGCACAAGACGCTCCTAGTCGCTTCGCCACAGGGCTCGGATGTCATCATCGAACTTCTTGCTGCTGGCGATACGAGACTTGTGGCGCAGGAATTTCGGCGTCTCGGCGTCTTCGGTTTTCTCGATGGAGGGAGGAGTCGTTTCCGTCTCATTCGAGACAGTGCGAGAGGTGGTGAGGCTCGGCGCGCCGAGGATATCCGACTCCGGAGAACCCCATTGGAGGGCTTTATCGGCCGCCCCGAGGGTGGGGGTCGATGGAACGTCCTGCTCCTCCGTGCTGTGGTGGATGACGGTGTTCGTGGTCACGTCGTCGTCATCAACTGATCCGGCATAGGAGACGGCAGTGTTGGGCTCCAGCCAGGCTTCGCTGATGTTATCGCCGAAGACAGCGGCGCTCGACAACTCGAGCATGTTCTGCGCGATCTGCTTGTCTAGATCCGCAGCGATCATGGAGGTTGGTTTGGTGTGATCCACCAACATCCTGTGCTCTTCAGCCTTGTCGGAGTCGGTCAAGGCGATGCTGGTGCTTGACGATTCCTTCGAGCTGTCGATCGGCGTCTCCTCGTTGCGGCTGGTGGCAGTCTTGAACGTAGGGGAGTAGCCCAGCGTCGGGCTCGAAGCCAAGGCGGGCAAGGCCTTATTGGTGGGGGTAGTGGTTTCGACGGTGGGCGGGGTTGGGGAGGGCAAATCCGTATCCGACGGCTGCACGGGAGCAAGAGCGGCCTTGTTCCGAGGCGCGAGGGCCGACGATACGGCAGTGGCCATGGCATTGACGCTTTGAGACAGGGCTTTGGCGCAGGTCGGAGTATCGTCTTCTTCTTTCGCACCGCCAGTGCGTGCCTTGGGCAGCTTGAGCGACTTGGTATCCTCGACGACGCGACGCACGACTCCCTTGAGTTTCTTGGCACCATGCTTCACCGTTTTGGTGCATGAACGGAGAGTCTTTGCGGTATTGGTGGCCAAGGATGAATTCACGGGCTCTACTTTGGCCGTCTCGGTCGGCTCTCGAGACTGAAGAACGGTGTTGCCATTGTGCCGAGAGTCGGGACTCTCCTGCGGGGTAGTCTTGTTTTGGCGACGCGTCTTCTGCGGCCGAATGTCGTGGCTGGCTTTGGGGATGTCGGGCATTTTAGCGGACATGGTCTCTGAAATGAAGACCGTCGAGGAGAGGCCGCGATTCATGAGGATGCTGCCGTTGGAGCTGTGACGAATGACGAGGTTGCGCGAGCCGAGACGCTTCGACGATTCGCGCTTCTTGGCGTCCCGGGTCGGAGCGTGACTGGGGTACGTAGAGTTCTTCATGGTGGGCGTACGAAGTAGTCGAGAGATGATTGAGTGTTTCTGCTTGGGCATCGGAGCCGACGCTGGGTCTGGCTGGACGCGACGAGTGTCCGCCGGCACATACGCGTTGGCGATGGCGATATGACCTAGGTCGACCGGAACTGGCAGCATGAACATCTCGACAAAGTCGACGTCTCTGCGCCCAAGAGAGGTGAGTTACAGCCAGCGCGAGAACAGGAGCGGGTATGCAAAGCGGACCTTGTGTGCAGAGGGAATAAGACGGGTACGAGGCCCGAGGGCGATTTGCCTTGCTGATGGCGTTGACGAATTGACAACAGAGCGCGCCACGGCTCAACCGGGGTCAGGCGAAGTTGCGGTTCGTGTTTTGAGGTTCGGAGAGAGGTGAGACTAGAGAGACGTGCTCAGAAGAGATCAAGAGGCTCGAAATTTAAGATGGAAGGATTGCGAGCTGATCGGGCACGACCGAGCTCTATTTTCGCGGTTGGCACAATAAAGAGTTGGGAGAAGAATGGGGTGGTAGAAGCTATTGTCGGTGAAATTGGGTCACGTGGGGCCGCCCCTGCAACAGTAAGTAGGTGCATGGGCCACTTCTGAATATTCGCTCCGACTCCGCTGCGAGCAACCTCAGGATCAAAAAAATCGTCAGATCCTCGAAACTGAAGAGCTGAAATCAAAATCTTTGCTAGGGAATGGGCAAATTGCTTCCAAGGAGCGTAATGCTGCATCTTAGGGCCAGTCTGGCTTCGGCCAACGTTTCCAACGCGTCGTCACGGTAGGTAACCAATCAAATAATTTAACGGGGGGCGGTTGTCGCCCGATTAGGAAAGTGGGCCCAGACTATCACAGCAACGACACCTTACTCGTCTTGATCGAGCTGCTTCGCATGTTGGTATTCACGGATCCAAGGTCGCAGAAGCCGCTCGGGGGGGCCACATCCCGGCTGAAGCGACCTCACAACGTCACCGTCACAGTTTTCAAGCAGTCGTCCGTCCCGACCCAGAACAGCTGCGCTCGGTGAGGCTGACCGTCCTCATCCATCCACCCGTGTACGCACAGCTCGGGAGCGTAGTCAGTCCCCGCACGCGACGTTATGCCGGAGAGGGGGACGTCGGCCGTGTACGACCACGCCGTCAGGTTACCATCGCGCCGCGAGTCCGCCGCCCATGTCGCTACGCGCAGCTGGCCGGCCCCCCCGAACCAAAG
>Ga0247777_1000589_pt1 | contig 10549 bp, 5 predicted proteins | sample UWRJL154409C5_FD_179937 | JGI IMG/M metagenome (GOLD analysis project Ga0247777, IMG submission 179937) | Plant litter microbial communities from Arlington Agricultural Research Station in Wisconsin, United States - UWRJ-L154-409C-5 | ecosystem: Environmental > Terrestrial > Plant litter >...
CGGGCTGGTGCCGGTCTCGCCCTGGAATGCGCGCGCGAAATTCCGCGGACTCATGCAGGCCTGGGCCGCGAGCTCGTCCACGGACAGGCGCGCGCGCAGGTTGCTGCGCATGAAATCCAGCAGCGGCGCGAAGCGGCCATCGGCCCGTTCGAGCTCGAGCAGCGTCGAGAACTGCGACTGCCCGCCCGGCCGCCGGTAGTAGACCACCAGCTGCTGCGCCACCTTGCGCGCCACGGCCTCTCCCAGGTCCTCCGCGATCAGCGCCAGCGACAGGTCGATACCCGCGGTGATCCCGGCCGAGCTCCAGAACTTGCCGCTCTGCACGAAGATGCGATCGGCCTCGACGCGCACCCGCGGAAACTTGCGCGCCAGGTCCGCGCAACGCGTCCAGTGCGTGGTCGCGGCGCGCCCGTCGAGCAACCCGGTCGCCGCCAGTAGATAGGCTCCCGAGCACACGCTGGCCACGCGCCGCGAGGCGGCGCCGCAACGCGCCACGAACTTCACCAGCCGCGCGTCCTGGCAGGCGGGCCGCGAGCCCTCGCCACCCGCGATCAGCAGGGTGTCGACGCCCGCCGCGCGCGGCAGCGCCACGGCATTCATGCTGGCGCCCGACGTGCTGGTGACCGCGCCGGGCTCGCGCGCCACCAGCTTCAGCTCGTAACTTCCGGGCACGTAGCGCTCGGCGATTTCGAAGGCGGAAATCGGCCCGGCCGCGTCGAGCAGCTGGAAGTCGGGGAACAGCAGGAATGCGATGCGCCGCTTCATCGGGAACTCCTTGGCAGGAATCGAGGGATCAATGGCATTTCGGCCGGGAGGCTAGGCGCTCATGCTCCCTCGCGTCAACCTCAGGAGGAACCATGGCCCGCACCTTCGACATCGTGTTCGCGCTGTACCCGCGCATCACCCAGCTCGATTTCACCGGGCCGTTCGAGGTGCTGGCGCGCCTGCCGGACGCCCGCTGCATCCTCGCCTCGGTCGACGGTGGCGAACTCGAGGCGGATCGCGGCATGAAGTTCACCGGCCTCACGCCGCTCGCCGAGGTCGAGACCTGCGACCTGCTGTGCGTTCCGGGCGGCTTCGGCACCGTCGAGGCCATCGAAGACGCGCGCTATCTCGCGGCGCTCCGCCGCCTCGGTGCCCGCGCGCGCTACGTCACCTCGGTGTGTACCGGCTCGTTGCTGCTGGCCGCGGCCGGCCTGTTGCGCGGCCGGCGCGCCGCCTGCCACTGGGCCTGGCGCGAGCAGCTGGCCGAGTTCGGTGTCACGCCGGATCCGGCGCGCGTGGTCCGCGACGGCAATGTATTCACCGGCGGCGGGGTCACGGCGGGCATCGACATGGCGCTCGAAGTGATGGCCGAGATCGCCGGCCGCGACCATGCGGAAACGGTTCAACTGGCGATCGAATACGCGCCGGCACCGCCGTTCGACTCGGGCCGCCCCGAATTGGCGCGCGAACCGGTGCTGCGCGTGGCGCTCGAGCGCATGGACGCCCAGCGTGTGCGGCGTGACGCCGCCATCCGGCGCGCGGCCGCGACCGCCCTCGGCATCGAGACGGCGCGCGCCACCGGGTAGCTAGTTCGGCCGCGGGCCCGGCCGGCGATGCGTTAAGATCACGGCCCGATGTCCATCGCCATCTTCGACCTCGACGGCACCATCACGCGGCACGACACCCTGTTCCCGCTGGTGTTGCGCTGGCTGGCGCGGCGCCCCTGGCGGCTCGCGCGCCTGCTGCTGGTGCTGCCGGCGGCGCTGCGCTTCGTCTTCGACCGTGACCGCGCCGCGCTCAAGCAATCCCTGTTGCGGGCCACGATGCGCGGCACGCCGCGCGCCGCGCTGGCGGAATTCTCGCGCGCGTTCGTGCGCGACAAGATCGCCAACGGCAGCTTCCACGACGCCTTGTCGACGGTGCGACGCCATCGCGACGCCGGCCACCACCTGGTGCTGATGTCCGCGAGCGTGGACTTCTACGTGCCGGAATTCGCGCGGCAGCTCGGATTCGACCAGGTGATCTCCACCGAGGTGCGCTGGATCGGCGACCGGCTCGACGGCACGCTCACCAGCCCCAATCGCCGTGGCGAGGAAAAGGCGCACTGTCTGCGCGCCCTGCTCGCGGCGCGACCCGACCAGGACAGCTACGCCTACGGCAACAGCGCTTCGGACCTGCCGCACCTCAAACTGGTCCGCCACGGCATGCTGGTCAACGGCAGCCTGGCCGCGCGGCGCGAAGCGGCCGAACTCGGCGTTACCTGCGTCGATTGGACGTAAGGCGCTCCGGCGCGTGACTTCGATCACATAATGCGCGCGGTGGCACCATCATGCGGCGCAGCGCGGCCGGTGCATCCGACTCCTATCACATAGCCTTTTTCCCTTCGCCACTAGGATGCGGTCTGGAGTCGACCGCAGCCTCTCAGAATGCCTATAACGCGGGGAAAACTCGGGCCGATCAGCTCATGGAAGAGTGCCGCGCTGGCGGTGCTCGGCATGCTCGCCTGCGTGACGGCGCAGGCCACTCCCCCGCTCAGCGTGCAACGCTACAGCCTCGAGGAAGGCCTGTCGCAACAGAGCGTGTTGTCGATCACCCAGGATGCCGACGGCTTCATGTGGTTCGGCACCGAGGACGGCCTCAACCGCTTCGACGGCTACGAATTCCGCCAGCTGCGCCACGATCGCGGCGACCCGCATTCGCTGGCGAGCGGCTGGGTGTCCTCGCTGGTCGCCAGCGACGATGGTTTGTGGATCGCGACTGACGGCGGCGGCCTGGTGTTCCGCAACGCCAAGACCGGCCAGCTCGAGACGCCGCCGGCCTTGCGCGACCTGCCCGACCTGCTGAATGCCCGCGCCTTGTCGCGCGACAGCCTCGGCCGCATCTGGATCGCCCTGCTGCATGAAGGCGTCGCCATCTTCGATCCACGCACCGGTGAACTGCAGCGCCTGCGCCATTCACCGACCCAGCCGAACACGCTCTCCGACAACGCGGTGTCCACCATCCTGCAACTGCGCAATGGCGACAAGCTGATCGGCACGGCCAGCGGTCTCGACCGCCTGCCGGCCGCCAGCTTCGAGGTGACGCGGGTGCCGTTGCCCGCGGAGCTCGCCAAGCCCGGCCAACCGCTGCGCGTGCGCGCGCTCACCGAGTCGCCGGATGGCACGGTGTGGGTGGGCACGGACGGCGGTCTCGGTCGCTACGAGCCCGGCAGCGACCACTGGCGCGTGTATCGCGCGCGCGAAGGCAGCGGCACGACGTTGCCGGACAATCGCATCCAGACCCTGCTGCTCGACAGCCAGGGCCGCCTGTGGATCGGACTGATCCAGGGCCTGGCGTGGTTCGACCAGGCCACCGAAACGTTCTCGAGTTATCACTTCGACGCGGCCGAGCCGCGCTCGCTGCCCGACGATTACGTGATCTCGCTGTTCGAGGATCGCGGCGGCTCGTTGTGGATCGGCACCAAGTCGGGCGGCCTCGCCAAGTGGAATCCGCGCACCTGGTCGTTCGGCCACACGCGCGCCAACACCGACGAAGGATTCACCGACCGCAACATCACCTCGTTCGCCGAGGACGTGCAGGGCCGCCTGTGGATCGGCACCTTCGGCGGCGGCATCAACGTAGTCGACCGCGGCACCTCCCACGTGACGCCGGTGCGCCAGGGCAGCCAGCGCGGTTCGCTGAGCGACGACCGCGTCATGGCCATGCTCGAGGGCAGCGACGGCTACATGTGGGTCGGCACCATGGGTGGCGGCCTCAATCGCATCGATCCGCGGACCCTGCGCACGGAAGAAGTGTTCCAGAACGACCCGGCCGTTCCGACCACGCTCGCCGCCAGCGGCGTCATGAGCCTGCTGGAAGTCGACCAGCAGCTCTGGGTGGGAACGTTCGGTGGCGGCATCTCGCGTTACGACGCGCGCACGCACCGCTTCGAAAACCTGCGCGCCGGTCCCGAGGACGGCATGCACCTGTCGAGCGGCCGCATCTCCGCGCTGGCGCGCGACCGCGCCGGCCACGTATGGATCGGCACCGACGGCGGCGGTCTCAACGTCTGGGACGTCAAGACTCGCCGGCTGTACTACTACAAGCGCGATGGCAAGCAGCTCGACAGCCTGAGCTCGGACTCCATCTGGGCGCTGCTGGTCGACGACGCCGGCAACGTGTGGATCGGCACCCGCGGCGGCGGTCTCGACCGTGTCGACAACCCGGGCGCCGCGCCCGCGCACCTGCGCTTCACGAACTACTCCGAGCCACAGGGCCTGCCCAACAACACCGTGTACGGCCTGCGTGCCGACGGCACTGGAAACATCTGGATCAGCACCAACTTCGGCCTGGCGCGGCTCGACCCGCGCTCCGGCGCCATCCAGCGCTTCCACCGGCTGCACGGCCTGCAGGCCGAGGAATTCAACTTCGGCGCGCACTACCGCGACCGCAGCGGCAAGCTGTTTTTTGGTGGCGCCTCGGGCTTCAACTCCTTCTACCCGGAAGTGCTGGAGTTCAACGAACGCGCGCCGCGCGTGGTGCTCACGCAGTTCCTGAAGCTCAACGAGCCCGGCATGGCGGGTGTCCCGGAAGAGCGTATCCAGCGCGTGTCGCTGAGCCACAAGGAAGACGTGGTCACGTTCCGTTTCGCCGCGCTCGACTTTGCCGATCCGCGCGCCAACCGCTACGAATACAAGCTCGACGGTTTCGACGACAACTGGGTGCACGCCGACGAACGCCGCGCGGCCACCTACACCAACCTGCCCGGCGGCCACTACGTGTTTCGCGTGCGCGCCAGCAACAGCGATGGTGTCTGGAGCACGCAGGACCTGGCGTTGCCCATCGACGTGGCACCCTCGCCCTGGCTCTCTCCCTGGGCCTGGGTGGGATACACGGTGCTCGCGCTGTTGATGCTGCTCGCCGTGTGGTACGCGCAGCAACGCAAGATCGCGCGGGCCGCCGCCTACCGCCTCGAGCTCGAGCAGCAGGTCAGCGATCGCACCTACGAGCTGGCGCAGCGTTACCGCGAGCTGGAAGACGCCAACCGCAAGCTCGAGATGGCCAGCTACACCGACACGCTCACCGGCCTCGCCAACCGCCGCTACCTGATGCAGAACTTCCCGCGGGTGCTGGCCGACCACAAGGGCACGCAGGGCCTCGCGATCATGATCATCGATCTCGACGCGTTGAAGCCCATCAATGACCAGCACGGCCACGCGGCCGGTGATGAGCTCATCATCGAAGTCTCGCGCACTCTGCGCCAGGCCATCCGTCCCGACGACATCCTGGTGCGCTGGGGCGGCGACGAGTTCGTGGTGGTGGCGCAGGCCCAGCACGTCGAACATGCCTGCATGCTGGCGGAAAGGATCCGCGAGCGCGTCGCCAAGATGAAGTGCGTACTGCCCAAGGGCGCGGTGGTCCGTACCAGCAGTTCAATAGGACTTACGTGCCTGCCCTTCGTGCCCGGCCGTCCCGACGCGGTGAGCTGGGAACACGCCATCAAGATCGCGGACCTCGCGCTGTACCGCGCCAAGCGCGGCCGCAACGCCTGGCGCGGCTGGTTTGGCACCGAGTCGGTCGCCACGCTGCAGACGGCCATGCACCAGTCGGTGATCTCGGCCGTGGAGTCCAACGTCGACGGACTGATTGCCAACGGCGTCATCATCGAACATTCTTCCTCGCGCGGCAGTGACGACACCGTCAACGCCCTGCGAGTCTTGCGCGAAGCCCGTTAAAGAGTAGTCATTCGGTATGGACACTGAAATCCGCGAAGCCATTGCCAAGTCGCTGCCCGACCTCGCGCTGATCGTGCGACGCGACGGCATCATCCTCTCCTGCGTCGGCGGTCACGCCGTGCGCGTGAACGCCTCGGAAGAAGAAATTCCCGGCCGCAACGTCAGCGACTTGTGGCCCGAGCAGATGTCCAGCCACGTGTTGCAGACCGTGCGTCGCATCCTCAAGACGCGCAAGCCGGCGCTGCAGCGTTACCAGGACGGCGACGTCAAGCTCGAGATGCGCTTCCAGGTGCAGGGCTTCGATCGCGTGCTCATCGTGTGCCGCGATCTCGGCGCCGGCACCACCTCCAATGATTCGGGCCTGTACGAGAAATCCAGCAGCCCCATGCTGCCGCATCGCGACGGCTTCGAAAAATCGCTGCGCATGGCGCTCGACATGGCGGCGCTGCGCGAGGACACCGTGGGCGTGGCGCTGATCCACATCGGCGGCTATTCCACGTATCAGCGCGTGTTCGACTCGGCGTTGGCCAATCGGCTGATCGAATCGGCCGCCAAGTTGATCAGCGAACTGCTGCCCGAGGGTCGTTCCGATCTGCCGCGCCTGGCACGCGTCTCGGACGACGTCATCGGCGTGGTGCTCACCGACATCCGCTCGCGCGCCGACGCGGACGCGGCGGTCGAGAGCATCATGAAGGCGCTGAAACATCCGGTCGATTTCGAAGGACAGGTTTTCCAGCTCGCGCCCCAGGCCGGCATCACGCTGTCGGGTGCCGACGGTGCGCGCTCCGGCGAGTTGATCGAGCGCGCGCTCACCACGCTGGATGCGGGACGCCGCGCCGATCGGTCCATCACGTTCTACTCGGACACCCTGCGCCTGGCGTCGCTGACGCGCCTCGACTGGCAGCAGGAGCTCACGCAGGCCATCCAGAAGGATGAGCTCGAGCTGCACTACCAGCCGCGCCTCACGCTGGCCAACCGCGAGATCGTCGCGGTCGAAGCCTTCCTGCGCTGGCCGCACAAGATCCGCGGCCTGGTGCCGACTTCGGAATTCCTGCCGATCGCCGAACTCTCGGGACTCTCCGTGCAGCTCGGCCGCTGGGTTTTGCGGCGCGCCTGCCGTGATCTCGCCGTGCTGGCGCAGCGTGGATATCCACAGCTGCGCGTGTCGGTGAACGTGGCGCGCCAGTACCTGTCCGCCGAGAGCCTGGCCGAGGACGTGGAGAGCTCCGCGCGCGAAGCCGGCATCGAGCCTTCGCAGCTCGATCTCGAGATCACCGAGCAGATGTTGTCCACGGGTCGCAACGGACTCGCGGCGTTGCACCACCTGCGAGGCCAGGGCGTGCGCGTGCTGATCGACGACTTCGGCACGGGCTACGTATCGCTCGGCCGGCTGCGCAACAGCCCGCTCGACGGCATCATGATCGACCGCTCCTTCGTCGAAGAAGTCGGCCATGACCACGAGGCCCGCGCGGTGTGCCGCGCGGCCATCGCATTGGGCCTGGCCTTCGGCCTGCGCATCGTCGCCGAGGGTATCGAGACCGAGGCCCAGGCGCAGTTCCTGGTGGCCGAGCAATGCCACGAGGGACAGGGTCATCTGTTCGCGCCCGCCTCGCCGTTGGCGACGCTGCTCGAAAGGATCCTGCCCGCCGGCAAGACCGCGCCAGCTTCTGTAAACCGCGCTTCCCAGCGTTGAACCTGGCTTGACATAGGTCTCGTTTTAACGGGCCCTTATTAGACGCAAGTCTCACTTTGCCCGAGAGCCGCGTCACACACGCACGCTCTGAAATTGCCACCTCCGCCTTTAATGGGGTCGTTCGCAACAGCGGACTGGGGCCACGCAAGGCGGTTTTCGAAGATGAATTTCACGGTGCAGAAGGCGGTTGCTCGCGTCCTGGGAGCGACCCTCGTGGGTGGACTCACCTTGGGATCCCTGTTGTCCTGCTCGGCGGCGACATCGGGCGAGCCCCCGGTTCGTCTGGCCGTCTCCGACACCGTAAACAGCTACATCGTCGAGGCACAAAGCACGGATGCCGCGGCCGACGCGGTAGCTGCGGCGGGCGGACGCGTCGTCTCCCGCCTGAACGTCATCGATGCCGTCGAGGCGACCCTCACCGATGCCCAGCACGCGCGTGTTCTCGCCGCGTCCGGCATCAAGCAGATCACCACCAACACGCTCGTGACCACTCAGGCGGCCGCGAGCGTGCGTGACAATTTCGACACCGGGTCCTTCGCCAACAACGACGGCACACACCGCTGGTACGGCGACTGGGTGGAGCAAGGCGACGACAACAATCCGCACGGCGGCGACGTCACCATCGGCTGGCAGGATCGCGGCAGCGGCCGCCTCATCCTGCAGATGGACGGCGCGGTCTACCGTCGCGCCGCGACGCCTTCGAACTCGCCCAACGTCACGCTCAAGTTCAAGTCGCTGCGCAACAGCCTCGAATGGGGCGAATACGTCTCGGTTCAGGCCAGCGGCAACGGCGGCACGACCTGGTCGGAAGTCGGCCGCCTGGCCGGCCCCGCCAACGACACCAGCTTCCTGAACCAAAGCTACAACATCACCGCGTTCCGCGGCCGCAACACCGCGATCCGTTTCGTCGCGTCGATGAACGGCCGCTTCGGTGACGACAACGTCGACATCGACGATCTGGAGATCTCCTACACCACGTCTTACGGCGAAGGCGACCCGGTGCCGGTCGACGTGAATGCCCGGGACCTGCATGCCGCCGGCATCAAGGGCCGCGACGTGGGCGTGGCCGTCATCGACACGGGCTACTGGAAACTCGATTCGCTCGACAAGGATTCCTCCGGCAATGGCCGCGTCGCCGCGCAGTACGACGCCGTCAACAACGTGGTCACCAATACCTGGTCGTCGAGCTCGACGGACCTGAGCGGCCACGGCACGCACATCACCAGCCTGATCGCGAGCAGCCGCAAGGATGGCAGCGGTCGCTACTTCGGAGTTGCGCCGGACGCGCGCATCATCTCGGTCAAGGCCTTCGGCGAGGACGGCGCGAGCAGTTATGCCACCGTCATTCGCGGCATCGATTGGGTGCTGAACAATCGCACTCAGTACGCCATCAGGGTTCTCAATTTATCGCTAGGGGCCCCGGCGCGTTCGCGCTATTGGGACGATCCGCTCAATAAAGCCGTGATGCGCGCGTGGCAATCCGGCATCGTCGTCGTCGTATCAGCGGGCAATAGCGGACCGCTGCCGCAGACCGTGGGCGTGCCGGGAAATATCCCGTACGTCATCACGGTCGGCGCGATGACCGACAATTGGACCAGCAACAAGAACGATGACCGCCTCGCCTCCTTCTCGGCGGCCGGTCCCACTTTCGAAGGCTTCGTGAAGCCCGACCTGGTCGCCCCCGGCGGCCACGTCTGGGGTTTCATGGGCACGTACCAGAAGATCGCGGTGGACCATCCCACCTACATGAACAACGGCGACTTCTTCCAGATGTCGGGCACCTCGCAGTCCGCCGCGGTGGTCTCGGGTGTCGCGGCGCTGGTGCTGTCGGCCAACCCGGGCCTGACGCCCGACCAGGTGAAGTGCCGCATCATGGCCAGCGGTCATCCCGCGGTGAATGCCGCAGGCCAGCTCGCCTACAGCGTGCTGCAACAGGGCACCGGACTGGTCGATGCCAAGGCAGCCGTGACCGGTTCGCTGAGCTCCTGCGCCAACCAGGGTCTCAACATCGCCGCCGATCTCGCCGGCACGCAACACTACATGGGTCGCGTCACGCAGCTGGCCAACGGCACGTTCGCGGTGGTCAACCCGAACGGCAAGCTCTGGGAACAGAGCTTCTATTGGGACCAGGGCTTCCCGTTCGACCAGGGCTTCGTGTGGGAAGAAGGCAAGCTCTGGGACCAGGGCAAGCTGTGGGAACAGGGCAAACTCTGGGACCAGGGCTACGTGGGCCAGCAATACACAGGCGATATCCCCTGGGTCAGCGGATTTCCGACTTTGATCGGCACCGTGGTGGGCAGTGCCTCGACGATGTCCGTCAATGCCTGGGTCAACCCGGAATAGTTAGTCCGAATAAGAAGAAGAAAGCGGGCGTGCTGGCGGTTCCCCTGTCAGCACGCCCGCAACTTTTTGGGCGTCCGTGTCGACCGTGTACACCGGCGCGAAGCCGCCACCCGCCGTACGGAAGTTGGTCGTCTGCCCCTGGTACAGACGCGCCGCCATGAGCTGCACCCTGCCCGCGTAGGCATAACAACGAATGTCGACCTTGTAGGCTTCGCGGCCATTCGCGGTCGTTCGCCAGCGTTCGCTCGGCGGCGTGATCCGCTGCGCCACGTAGCCCCCGGACATCACGTCCGTGAACGCGCGCCGCGTGAGTTTGTCGCCGCGATAGGAGCCGCGGCTGCCAAAGCCGCTGCCCGGCTTGAAGAACCACGACTTCCGGCTGGTCCACCAATGCGCTTCCGCACCCGCCACCGACTGCGTGCTGGGCACCGCGCGCAGCAGGTGATCGATGGTGTCCGGTGCCACGCCCAGTCGCGCCAGCGCCGTGGCATCACTGAACAGCGCCAGGTTGTGCTTGTTCGCATACAAAGCATGCGCACGCGGATGCGGCGTGATCACCGCGAGACCCCGTTGGTAGGCCGAGCGCAGCACCTGATGCCGCGGATCCTCGAAATAGAAATCCGTGAGCCGGTTGTAGACCAGGTCGACGGGCTGGCCGCGGATCTCGAGCCTTTCATCCCGGATCGACAGTTCGCCGGGATCGACGATATGAGCGCGGATTCCGCGTGATTCGAACGAGCGCCGCGCCAGCAGGAATTCCGGATACAGGAATTGCGTTTCCGGTTGGGCGTCGACGATGGCGATGCTGCGCAGG
>Ga0247777_1000590_pt1 | contig 10545 bp, 14 predicted proteins | sample UWRJL154409C5_FD_179937 | JGI IMG/M metagenome (GOLD analysis project Ga0247777, IMG submission 179937) | Plant litter microbial communities from Arlington Agricultural Research Station in Wisconsin, United States - UWRJ-L154-409C-5 | ecosystem: Environmental > Terrestrial > Plant litter >...
GACTGACCGCCGAGAAAATGGTCGCGCGACCCCTCACGCATCGCTTCTTCACCGCCGTGCTAGCGTTGCTGGCGCTGCACCTGGTGCTCGTCGCCGTCGTGACGGCCACCTTTGCACGTCGGGTCCGCGACGTCCCACTCGGCGCGGCATGGGCCGCCGTCGCGCGCGTATCAGGCCCAGACACGACGGGATACCTGGCGGTGGCGAGCAGGGCGACGGATGCGGAGGTCGAACGGGCTATGGTGATAACAGGTGAAGGGAGTGTCGTTGTGGGCCTGGAGACGGTTCGTAGCGACCATGTGCAGCTGCGAAGGAGGTTGGATAAATGATAGGACCCCGGGGATGGGCTGGGATCACGGTTTTGCAGCAGTCGGCTCTCATTCCACTTGGCGGGACGTCCGGCAGCGCGGCCGCCTACGTCGGGGGCACGACGGTCCACTCGGCTTACGGACAAGATGCCCGCCGTTCCAGCAAAGAGCCTCCTCCCTTATCAGAGGCAAAGACGTCGACGTGGGAGCAAAAACTAGTCCTCGTCATCGACAGAGCCAGCATGCCTGAAGGAGCCATCCCGATACAACATCGGCCGCCATCTCCAGTTGCTTCAATGGAAGTTGCACGAAGAGAATCCCGCCCCAGCCAGATTCCCGGGCAAGCAATCCAAAACAACTCCTGGTACGTCACCACCTTGGCCATACGAGACCGCCCGACACGCTGGTGCGGGGGCCTACGCGGGCCGGGGGCCAAAGCTGGGCATCCACTCGCTGGGCTCGCTCCAGTTCTAATGACTGGTCTACGACTCTGGACGGTTTGCTCGAATAGCGTCTCTGAAGCTGCTACATACTCCAGCATAGCGACGGAGGGCGAGCTTTAAGTCGTTAGTTAAGATCGCCGATAGTTGTGTCGAGAGCAGTGCTGAGCGCTTTACGGAGCAGAGAATGCTGTAGCAGAGCAGACCATGGCACCAACTCTCGCCCGCGTCCCCGAGGACCTGCGGCTGTTCAGCTCGCACTACCGCACACGCGAGAAGATGCCCAACGACATCGTGGCGGCCATGCTGGCGCCGCGGCAGAGGAATACGGCGCTCAACCTGCTGAACCAGCTACGCATCTGCCTGTTCAACCTGGCGGTGAACGCCGATCCGGGGGCCGACCTGTAGGAGATTTACGACCGGTACAACGACTTGCAGGGGCTCAAGGGGGATGATCCTGGGTATGTACGTCTGACCTCGCTGATGTGAACTGAGCTTCTGGGATGGAATAGTTGACCAGCTCGTAGTGAGGTGCAGCATGGATACTCGGGAAGCAACTTCCGCTGGATCGTGGAGAGTTCCGGGATCACCTACTACGGGTACTACTGGTCTAACGTCACAGCCATGGACTTATTCGACACGGCCTTCAAAGAGGATCCCTGAAAGGGGAGGTTGGGAGGAGGTATCACCGCATGGTCCTGGAAAAGGGGGCGAGCCAGGACGAGATGAATACAGTGACCGACGTTCCCGGCAGGGAGCCCAAGCCGGATGCTTTCTCTGAGCATATTGGTCTCAGTTAGATTTGAGTACGGTTGTGCCGGGGCATGGAAGTTAGATCAGAAAGTTGGATCAGGAGACAACTCTTGCGCACGACGGGAACCGTGGGACAAGGAGAGAGGTCTCGCCTGCGCATTGCCTTTGTCCGGCCTTGATTTCGGTCATCGTCCCCTGCGGGTACCTGTGCAATCTATCAGTTCGTTGCTTCACCCCCTGCTACTTCGTCTTTCTTGGAGGACGACGTTCCCCTACTACAGCCATAACGTCACGATGTACGTAGTACTAGGCCCGGGTGCAAACCCCTACGCCACGATCGTCCGACATTTTGAACGTCAACCCCTGAATTGAGTGGCTTTGTGCGGGGTGGCTTGAATGCAGTGGCTGGAGGCCGTGGAGAATGCCTCGCAGGCAGCGGTGCCTCAGTCCTTCGATATGCAACGGCGCCTATTGGCTGGTGCCCTGCACGCCGCGGCGACTATCGATGCGCTAACCAGATTTCGAATGGCGCCCTGTGTTTTCGCGCTTGAGCCTGCTCAGCCCTGCGCTCCCCTTACTCGTTTCTTTGACGTTCAGTTAAAACCGAAGGGTCGGCCCGCTGTGGGAACCTGCTTTTCGGGCGTTGCAACGCCGAGCCTTGCTCCCCGACGTGAACACTGCATACCATGGCCGAAGTCATCGGCGCCATCAGCGCTTCCCTTCACCTAGCCCAAACCATTATCACCTACTTCAGCGGCGTCCATGATGCGCCAAGACACGCCGCTGATCTCAAGGGGGAGCTCGAAGCCGTCAGCCAGGTGCTCGGGTTTCTCCGCGACTTTCTCCATGGCCGCAGTCAGGCCGGCGGCAACACGCGGTTCGACCGCACCTGCGTGTTGTTTTCCGCCGCCACTGGTTGCGAGAGGCGGCTGAAAGCAGTCGACGCTACCTTGGCGCCGCTTTTGGCCCCGGGGGTAGACCCTGTCACGAGGCTGTGGAGACGGGCAACTTGGCCCCTCGCGCGGGAAGAGACGATGGAGAGCGTCCGGGCAATCCACCGTTACGCGCAGGTCTTCCACTTTGCTACTACCGTCGAAGGCTTGTAAGTCGCAGCACCAAGTTTGAGAAAATAGGAGCAGGCAACTGACCCACGCAAGGTCGGCGCTCTCGCTCTCACAGCACGATGCCCTCGATAGGATTGAGACCCGCCTCGAGTCCATGGACGCGCAAGCCAGCGGCCAAACCTCGCAGCTGCTCCAAGAGATCTCTGATGCCGTCAGAGACCTCCCCGGGGTCTCGGCCCAGTTGAGTTCTCTGAGTGATCGTATTGGCGGACTTGTCATCGGTATCTACCACCACCCCGAGGGAAATGCCCGTGGGCTTAATACTCATGAGTTTGCAGACAACCAGATGTCTCAGCTGCTGGCCAGCATCCCCACACTGGAGTTCCGGGACAGACACCGAAACCTTCAGCTCACTCGGATGGAGGGTGCCAGCCAGTGGATCCTGGACATGGAAAAGTTTGTCGAATGGCGTGACGGTCCGTCAACAAACGGTGCCCTGTGGTGCAATGGTGCCCCAGGAGCGGGCAAGACGTACCTAGCGTAAGCCGATGTCGTCCAACAGCGGAACCGAGGAGCTCGCTAACCGAGTGGCCAGATCCGTCGTTATCGACCATCTGATGAATGTCTGCTCCCAGGACGGCAACTCGGCCAATGTCCTGTACTTCTATTTTGACTACAAGAAGCAGTCAGATCAGACGTCCCTCAAGTTTCTTCAGACGCTTCTTCACCAGCTGCTCTGCACCCACTCGCACATTCCTGAGGAGGCCGAGACGATGTTTGACGACATTCGCAAAGGCAAGGGCCTACCGAGCTGGAAGGACATGAAGTCGGTCTTCATCGACCTCTGCAACGCCAACACATCGAGACTCTTTATTGTGTTCGATGCCCTCGATGAATGCGATGCAAGCGCCAACAGGGGGCCGGTTGTGGAGCTGATCAACGACATCAAAAAGTCGCGCGCACGCCTCGTCGTCACGAGCAGGCCCTATCCGCCCGACATTGACAGACTCTTCGGCGACTGCCCCCAGATTCTAGTCGAGGCCTCGGACTCGGATATTCGTGCCTTTGTGTTGGATCAAATTGCGCAGTCAGATCACATGTCGATGATCATCGGCGGGAGTCTCAAGGAGAAGATTGTCACGTCGATTATGGCCAAGTCGCAGGGGATGTAAGCTCGATCTCTTCCGCCCTCTGTCCACTGTACTGACCCGGTTCCCAGGTTTCTTCTGCCTGCGCTCCAGATCAACAATATTCTGGGTCAGACCAGCAAGCGTGAGATCGAAGTGGCCCTTGAGACTCTCCCCACTGGATTGGCTGATAACTTGGCCATGACAATCGAGCGCATCAAGTCGCAACACGCTCAGAGCCAAACTCGAGCTCGGCTCGCCTTGGGCGTTCTGCAGTGGCTCTCGACGGTGCAGCGCCAGATCACAGCGAGCGAGCTCCAGCACGCCATTGCTGTCAGCCGTCTCGGCAAAAACGAGCGCAATCTGGACCTCGAGGACCTCACAAACCCGACCTTCTTCGTCGACTGTTGCTTCGGCCTGGTCGTCATTGATGGCGAGACATCCATCATACGCCTCGTGCACTTCTCGGTCAACGAGTTCCTCCAAGAACAGCGCGGGGTTCTCTTCGATGACCCCGACGGAGATCTTGCCGCCTGCTGCCTCGCGTACATCACCGCGTGCGCGACGAGCCTGCGCCGACGAGCAGTCACCGTAACCCTCGACGAGCTCAGTTCAAAATGGACTCTGTGGCAGTATGCCACCCAGCATTGGGGCGTCCATGCGAGGACGTGTTCCGACCAGCGCGTTATGGACAGGCTCGCCGGCTTCTTTTCCGTGTCCACGGCCCTGGAGCTCTGGAGTCGGCATCTGGCCTTGGCCCCCGCCCTCCTCAAGACGGACCGAGACGATGATGCCGAATGGCTTGTGGCTGCCCGGTTTGTTGCTCAGAAGACCACGCCACTTCACATCGCCGCTATCTACGGCATTTACGAGCTCGCAGTCAACAGTCTCGCCAAGAATCCTACTTGTCTCAACGCAAAAGACGAAGCAGGTGCCACGCCGCTCATGCTCGCCGCCGCCAACGGTAGTACGGCCGTAGTCGAGCTCTTGATGTCGAAAGATGCCATCGACCTGAACGTCAAGGACCACAAAGGGGGGACTGCATTAGTATATGCGGTTCGCAGCACTCAGGTCGAAATGGTGCGACAACTGGTGTCCCGGCATCCGCAACTTAACATCAATTCTGCGGACGTCATCAACATGGCCTGCAACAAATCCAGAAACCTCGGTTCGACGGATGCCTCTGTTATAACCGCTCTGCTTCTCGACCATCCCGCCTTCGACCTGCTTGCGCAAACGCCACACGCTTCTACCGACGACAAGCCGTGGTATTCACTCGCTGTTGGATTCAACCTCGACAATCTTCGCTCCCTACTAGGGAGACCTGATTTCGATGCCTGGCTGTATTCCTGGCCCTCCTCGGAGCGAGACTGTGTGGACAGCCTGAACTATCTTCTTAATAGCGACTATGGCGATCATGACGCATTCGCGTCCCTCGTCACCGCTACAAGCATTGCACTCCTCCTCGACAAAACATTTCCGGACCATGAAGACGACTTTATGGCCCTTCAGGTTGCTTTCCCGATGGTGTACTACGCGTTTGGACCCTACGTTCTCAGCGATGAAGAGAGGGGCCAGGGAAGGGGGATCCAAATTCCCCATGCCAGCATCTGGGATGATGCCGACGAAACCGGACGGGATGAGCTTAGAGAGGCTCTAGAACGTGATGGCATCTCGTTGGATTCAACCGACTCCTTAGGGAAAGGGTTCCTACACTTCGTCGCCTATTCCATCGCGCTGGGCACCTTCCGGTACATGAACGGGGGGCACGCGGACGGAACCAAATACGTGCAATACCTCATCAGCCAAGGAACTCCCATCGACATACGAGATCACAAAGGCCGGACCCCGCTGCACTTTGCTGCGAGGCACGGCAGTGAAGAAGCTGTGCAGCTATTCATTGATGCCGGAGCGGATCCCCTGGCGGCGGACAACTCGGGGCTGACGGCGCTGCACTACGCAACAGAATCCACCGCAAAAAGCCTAAGCCTCGTTAGCCTCTTGCTCAAGCTCGGCGCAGACATTGGCGCCACAAGCACGAGCGGAGATTCCGTACTCCATCACGCCGCGCAACATGGGGCAGACCAGAAAATGATGATCTTTCTGATCATGGGGGGCGCCCCCCTGACATCGAAGACCCGCTTCGGAGAGACGGCCGTCATGCAGTCCACGTGGGGCAGCCTGGAGGCGCTTAGAACTCTTCTCGACTTCGGTGCGGATCCCCTCGAGACGACGCCGTCGTTCAACTGCGCCCTCACCCGCGCCGTGCTGGAGATGAACGACGAACAGACGAAGGCATGCCTAGAGAAGGTGGAGAAAGCCGAGGACTTGTCCGGCCCGAAGTGCCTCGGCATGAGTATCTTGGACTACTTGTCCCACTTCGACCGTGCCGTCGCCACGGAGCTGGGATTCACCCCGGAGCACTGGGCAGCCTACGTTCCCACGCCGCCCGAGGAGCGGAAGCTGAATGTCATGAGGGCTATTGGAACTAGACTGGAATGGACGGCGGGGGGAGGCGAAGAGACGGCCAAGACTCTGTCCAACCTCACGGCTTACTTGCTCATCCAGGCGGGCGATGACGAGGCCGCCAGGATAATGACGGAGCAGTTCATGGAGCCCAAGTCCAGGCACCCGGCTAAGCCCTCCTTCGAATACGAATGCAGCAACTGCCACACCAAGTTCACTCCTCAATTCCGCTGTCGCGTCTGTCCGTGGGTCAACTTCTGCGGGTCTTGTGTCGTCTTGCCACCGGAGGGGCGCGATGAGAAGCGGTGCTACAGGGCTGCCCGCAAGTGCGTTGGCCACGGCTTCTTCGAGTATGGCGGGGAGCAATGGGGGAGGTTACCCGCGGGCCAGGTGAACGAGGAAGGCCAAACGCTGCTGGAGTACGTGAAAGACCTTCAACGCAAATACCCGCCCCCCGATGCGAGGTGAGAGGCGGAGAGAACGGCAACGGGCGGACAGTAGTGATGGGACTGCTGGGGGCACATTCAGGAGGGTACATACCACGATCTACCACCGGGCGGTATCGAGGCTGCTGACGACACTCGAATCTTAGAGTCGAAGATATAGAAAGCTAGGGATCGTCTTCCGGACCTAACGGGTTGGCGTTAAGTTAGAGTTTGGCTTCCGCAGCTACCAGCCACTTGTTGAGCTTCTAGGGAGCTCTATCGATTTTTTTCAAAGTCGGGGAGACTAACCTTGGGACGCGAAGTCTGCGACGTGTGAGAGGTAAGGGAGGAGGTGAGAACGGCGACTTGGATCTTAAGGGCAGAAAACTCCTCGTAGAAGGCATTGAAAGTAGTTCGTCTGGCGTCGGTGGCAGCTGGGAATTGGATAGTCTCTACCATGTCGTTGAGCATCTTCTCGCGGGTGCGGTAGTGCGAGCTAAGCTGAACTGCCGTATGTCCTTAGGGACGCAAGCGAGGAGTTAAAGGATCATTTTCTTCAGTGTAGCTCCAGTCTGTCTCAATCTAGGACAGCATAATATTAGTGTCACGGCTCAGGCCGCGACAGGCCACGGAAAGCGGCCGTGGCGCAATTCAGCCCCGCGACCCAAGGCGGTCAGTAACAGCAGAATTGTGGATACCCAGAGCTAGGGATCGACGGATCGCAATGATCCAACGATCCCCAGATCATCGGATCGCAATAATCCCTTTGATCCACTCAGTCTACAGTAGTATATAACCAACCTGAGGCTCTGGCCTTAAGGTCGCTAGGAAGGCTAGCTTCCTAGTAGTCAATCCCTATTACATCCTCACCTACTTAATATTACCTACTCGTACTCGTAATCCGTCTAGTCCGCCAGCGGCTCGCCCATAACTCCGCCGCCCGACAACAGCGACGGCTCCTCGCCCCCGACCCACTTTTTCTCCGCCGACGACGCCTCACTTTCCGATATGATGGGCCAATGGTCAGGTGACTACTCCTGTTTCGAGCCCGCCCTCGACGGCTTTCTGAGCCCCGAGCTTGGGGGAGACGTGATGGAGAGCTTCAACCCTGCGGCTTGCTTTTCTCCCCTGGACGACCTCGACGCCTTCCTGGGCATGCATCCCTCGGACGGTCCCGCGACACCTGAGTCCCCTGAAACACTCGTCCAGTGCAATCCGTACCTGCTCGTTGGAGAACGATCTCGGCGTGCAGTAGATGATTTTCAGGCCGCCGAAGTAGCCGTCCGCCTTGTCCTGGAACTTTTGGTACTCCTCCAGGATCATCTTCATAATGCCCGGGTTGTCGATGCGGTTCTCGCCGTCGTCTGTCCACAGCTGACACTGTCGGAAGTAGGGGGTGGCTCTGATGACGAGGAAGACGACACCGGCGGGGCAGTGGTCGGTGCCGGTTCTGTAGATGCCGCAGTATCGGTAGCTTGTGCCGCGCCGGCGGCTGCAAGAGCCACGAGGTAGAGAATGCTCTTCAAATTGCCGCAGGGTCTTAGCGCTTTCCAGATAGCTGCAGTCTACCCGCGGCCCGCTATCGTGCGCATGAGCGACTTCAAGACTAACGAGTACGCCAACCTGATCGGCGGTGCCGAGTTCGAGCCCCGCGAGGAGAACCCGATGCTTGGTTTCCGCGGTGCGAGCCGCTACTACTCGCCGCTGTACCGCGAGGGGTTCGCGCTCGAGTGCGCGGCCGTCAAGAGCGTGCGCGAGGAGATGGGCCTTACCAACGCCGTCGTCATGATCCCCTTCTGCAGGACCATCGGCGAGGCGAAGCTGGTTCTCGAGGTCATGGCGGCCAACAGGCTCGTGAGGGGCGAGAACGGCCTGCAGGTGTACGTCATGTGCGAGATTCCGTCCAACGTCATCCTGGCCGAGGCTTTCACCGATCACTTCGACGGCTTCTCCATCGGGTCCAACGACCTGACACAACTGACCCTTGGTGTCGACCGCGACTCGGGCGAGCTGGCGGACCTGTTCGACGAGCAGGACACCGCCGTGAAGTGGATGATTGCCCACGTCGTGAAGGTGGCCGGCGAGAAGGGCTGCAAGATTGGCATCTGCGGCCAGGCCCCGAGCAATCACCCCGAGTTCGCGCAGTTCCTGGTGAACGCCGGCATCGACTCCATATCCGTCAGCCCCGACAGCTTCGTCGCAGTGAAGAAGCACGTAATTGCGGCCGAGAAGGCAAACCGTCAGGATATGTCAAGTGGAAAGTGAGATGCAATCGTTTTGGGGACGCACAGAGGAGATGCAAGGTGCATAACCAGCACCTAAGTTAGTCATAAAATAGTAATGGAGCGGATGGATGTCTCGATACAGCCAACCCGGTTCTTAGCCACCAAATGAAGGAGGGCTTCCAAACGGAGTAATCCGTTACTGAGAAGTGAAGTGACATGCCGAGGCACAGGGCGGACGCCCAAACAGGAGCAGGGCGGAAACGTGGCGGAAGAAACCCGTTGGTAGATTAACATAACAGATACCTAGCGCCTAGCGGCACTACAGACTTGGCCTTCCGCCGGAAATGCGCCTACACAGTGTGGTGACCCTGGCCCAAAGTGCGGTCCACCGTGGCCTTCAGCTCCTTGGCTGACTGTTGTATAGCCATCTCCTCCTCCTTGCATAGATCCGGCAATATCGTACTGACGACTCCCTTCCTCCCCAAAACCGCGGGCAAGCTGAGGCAACACCCGCTGCTCATCTGGAAGTGGCTCACGAGCCGCACGTTGTGCCTGTCCTGCAGCACGGAGGCGCAGATGCTGCTCACGACGGAGCCAATGCCGAACGGAGTTGACCCCTTGGCTCGGATGATTGTGCGCGACCGGTTCCGGCACTCCAACTCCAGCTCGGCGCGGCCAGCAGAGTCCGCGGCCGGCAGCGCCTTGTCGACAGAGCTGCCGCCGATTGTCGCCGCCGACCACGCCACCACCTGCGAGTCGCCGTGCACGCCCAGGACGTCGACGTGGACAGCATCGATCGCGACCTAGAGAGCCGGGGTCAGCGGTCTGTTTCTTTCTCCAAAGTGCAAAGCCGACTACCTACCCCTGCACGGTCGGCCAGGAGGCCGCGCATCCGCAAAGTGTCGAGGAAGGTGCCGGAGCCCAGGACCTGGGCCGGCGGAAGCCGGGAAAGCCCCCGGGCGAGAGAGGTGAGTAAATCGACGGGATTTGCCACGACAAGCAGGATTGCATCGGACCGGAGCGGCCTCATGGCGTCGACGACGGTCCGTACGATGGAGGCGTTGCGCGTGAAGCTTTCAATGGTGGTTTGGCCTGGGGAAAATCGGTCAGCGCGTCCCGTCTTAACCCCGTTGCGCTCTGAATTCCTCACCTGTGGTGTACTTGCAGCCAGCGGCAATGACGATGATGTCGCACTGGCCCGCTTCGTGGTACGAACCAGCGCGCACGCGCGTCTGGCTGTGGTGGGTGTAGGCGACGTTGCTGAGGTCGCGTACCTGGCCGTCGCGCAGCTCAATGTTGCTGTCGACCAGGATAAGCCAGTCGGCGACGTGGCCGAGGATGAGTGCGTAGGCCGCGGCGCCGCCGACCTGACCGCTGCCGACTATGGCGATACGAGAAGGCGCCCCGGTTGCTTTGGGCGACGTTTCGGTGGTGTTTTCTGGTTCGGAGGACATGTTGGTTTCGGTGTTTAGCTTGGGGGACACTGTGGTTGGAGGTGTTGGTCCCGGCCTGTAGATGAGAGGCTCTGCCCTGCGGTCTCCTTTTCAACCATGTTGAGCGGCGAGTGGTGGTCTGATGGTAGCGTGTTGTGGTGGTGGCTCGATCCAACGGTGTGGGGTGATGTGCCTGCCTATATGATGTGACCTTAAGTGCCTTGAGGCACTTCGAGAACCGTCTGCCGCCGGTATCCGGGCTGAGATTTCCCCCTGGGCCACTATTACCTGTTTCATCACCCCC
>Ga0247777_1000591_pt1 | contig 10544 bp, 9 predicted proteins | sample UWRJL154409C5_FD_179937 | JGI IMG/M metagenome (GOLD analysis project Ga0247777, IMG submission 179937) | Plant litter microbial communities from Arlington Agricultural Research Station in Wisconsin, United States - UWRJ-L154-409C-5 | ecosystem: Environmental > Terrestrial > Plant litter >...
CCGGGCATTTACGTAGAGAATCGCAAGCTTGGCAGTGTCGGTTTACGCATTCGCCGCGGCTGCAGCTACCACGGCCTCGCTCTCAATGTTGCCATGGACCTCGAGCCGTTTCGCCGCATCAATCCGTGCGGGTACGCCGGCCTCGAAGTTACCGACCTGCGTTCGCTGGGAGTCGACGCGGACTTGCGCGATGTCGCGGAACAGCTGGCGCCGGCATTGCTCAAAGCGTTGACGATCGCGGGCCCGCCGCAGTGGCTACAAGACGATGAGGACTCGCTCGCAGGACGTGAGTTCACGATACAGCGCGTCTAGCTGCTCGCGACTCTCCGCCGTGAAATTGAACGTGAGGCCGAGATAGCTGCCATCCTTGCTCGGCCGTTCCTCGATGCTGGATGGATGGACGACGCCCACGTGCTTCTGCACGATTCCCAACGCAATGCTGCGGAAATCGTCGCTGTGGCGCCCCATCACTTTGAGGGGAAAGGCGCACGGGAAAACGAAAAGAGTGTCCGTCATGGCGTCGATGTGGGGCGTCGGGCCGTCATTTCAATGACGTCCCAATGACGTCATAGAGCCGGCGTCTTCGCGAGGGCGGCCCTCGATTCGACGAAGGCGCGATACATCCTTCGCCAATGCACGCCCGGCTTGCCGGTGCCTACGGGGACATCGTCGATCGTCGTGACGGGGATGACGTCGCGGGTTGCGGCGGCGATCCACACTTCATCGGCGCTGCGCAGTTCTTCCACCCCGATGCGGCGGATTTCCACCGACATCATGCCTTCTGCCAATGCGACGGCGGCGTCGCGTGTAGTGCCTGGCAGGATGCGGGTATTGTTCGGTGGCGTGACCAGCACGTCGCCGGCAATGACGAAAATGCTGGTGGACGAACCTTCGAGCACCTCTCCCTGGCGAACGATGATCGCTTCCTGCGCACCCGCCGCCGCGGCACGTTGCTTCATCAACACGTTGGCCAGCAGGCCGGTGACCTTGATGTCGCAGCGGCCCCAGCGAAAATCCTCGACGGTGATGGCTGCGATGCCTTCATCGCGTACTGCATCGGTGAGCGTTGGCAACGGCGAAGCCATCGCGAATACCGTCGGCCGGACTTCCGGAACCGGGAATGCGTGATTGCGTCCGAACTCCATGCCGCGCGTGACCTGGACATAGACATACATGTCGTCATTGCCGTTGCGCGCAACCAGTTCCTCCAGCAACGACAGCCATTCCTCGTGCGAGTGCGGAGAGCGGATCTGCACTTCGCGCAGGCTGCGTTCCAGCCGATCGAAATGCTCGCGAAAGCGGAACATGCGTCCCGAGATCACCGGCACCACTTCGTAGACGCTGTCGGCGAACAGGAAGCCGCGATCCAACGGCGAGATGCGAGCCTCGTGCAACGGCTGGTATTCGCCGTTGAGATAGCAGATGGGAAATGGAGCGGCCATGCGTAGCGATTTTCCGTTTCTAAAACGCAGTCATCAGAACCAGGAGGTCACGTCGTCCCACAAGCGCCCGAACAGGCCGGTCTCGACGACGTCGGTGAGCGGGTACAGGTCGTAGGTGCCGATGGTCTTCTCACCCTGGGTGATGCGCATCTTGCCGGCAGGCTTGTCGTGCGACAGCGGCGCGAACAACGGCTCGGCGACATCGGCGGCGACGCTGAGCGTGTTCTCCTGGCCGCGAGGGATCGTTGCGTAGATATCCGTCAGCGGCGCCAATTGCACCTGCTTCGTTTCGCCCTTCCTGACGTTGACCGTCAGCACCGGCGACTTCGCTGCATAGAGCTTACGGGTCTCGTAGAAACGGAAACCGTAGTTGAGCAATGCAAAGCTCGCATCCTCACGCTGGCGGATGCCGGGTGAACCCATCACGACCGACACCACGCGCATGTCTTCACGCTTCGCCGATGACACCAGGCAGTAGCCGGCAGAATCGGTGTGCCCCGTCTTCAGCCCATCGACCGTAGGATCGCGATCCAGCAGGCCGTTGCGATTGGGTTGGGTGATCTTGTTCCAGGTGAACGACCGCTGCGAGTAATATTTGTAGTACTCGGGATAGCCGCGGATCAGCGCCGTGGACAGCAACGCAATGTCGTGAGCAGTGGTGTAGTGCTGTGGCCCCGGCATGCCGGGACTGTTTTCGAAATGCGTGCTGACCATGCCGATCTGCTGCGCGTACTGGTTCATCAGGTCGACGAATACCGGCTCGCTGCCGGCGACATGTTCGGCGAGCGCCACGGTGGCGTCGTTACCCGACTGCACGATCATTCCCTGGATCAGGTTCTCGACGCTGACCTGCGTGCCTACGTCGACGAACATGCGCGAGCCGTCCTGGTCGCGTGCATGCGGACTGATCGTGACCATGTCGGTGAGCTTGATGCGACCGTCTTTGAGCGCATGGAATACCGCGTACGCCGCCATCAGCTTGGTCAGGCTGGCAGGCTCGAGTCGCTCATCGGCATTGAGCTCGGCGAGCACCTGGCCGGTGGTGTAGTCCATGACGAAAAATCCCTTGGCCTGCACCTGGGGCGCGGCCGGGATGGGTGTAGGGTTGGTACTTGCAGCGCCTGGCGTCACGCCGGCAATCGGCGCAACCACATTGGTCGTGGGGACTGCGGTGGTCGCCGGTGGCGTCGAAGAGCCGGAGCAGCCGGCGACGGCGAGAGTTGCTGCAACGAGGACGGCGAGCGTCGATGAATGAGTTCGAGTGAGCATGGTTTGAATCATTGGAAACGCGTAATCACGCTTGAGTCGTGCGGCGAATTCTACTGCAGCCGTGCGAGTGGAATACTGAGCAATTGTGGCAGGCACAGCGCCTTGCAGGAACGAGCGGACGCCGTCAATCGCTGGCGAGACGCGCATCGGCGAACCCGAGCGATTTCAGGCGCGCCAGTGCCTTATCGAATTCGTCCACGTTGGGAATAGGCCCGACGCGCACGCGGAACATGGTCTGACCGCCTACCAGGTCCTGTCGCACGAAAGCATTGCCGAGACCCTTGGCACGTAATTGCGTGACCAGCCGCAATGCGTTTGCCTCTGTGCCGAAGGCTCCAGCCTGCACGAAAAGAGACTGGGCGGCGCCGGGCGACGGCGCGACCGGCGCTTGTCCCGGCGTCAGCGCACGAACCTCGACGAAGGCGGTGCCCTCGCGAATCATGTCCAGTTTCATCGCCGCCGAATACGACAGATCGATGATGCGCGTGTCCTTGAACGGACCACGATCGTTCACTCGCACCGTGATGCTGCGACCGTTGCGAAGATTCGTCACCAGCACGTACGTTGGCAACGGCAATGTCTTGTGCGCGGCTGACATCGCGTACATGTCATAGCGTTCGCCGTTGGCAGTGTCTGCAGCGTGAAAGCCCGGGCCGTACCATGAAGCGACACCGCGCTCCGAATAACCTGCCGCGTCGGGCAGTACGAAATAGCGCTTGCCGAAGACCTGGTAGAAGGGCGGGTTGCCCTTGCGGGAGCGAGGTTCCGCTTTCGGCACGACTTCGCCGATGCCGGCGTCGCTCGGTGGAACGGGCGCAGGAATTTCCGGTAGCGGCGTGGGAGTAGGCACAGTGCGCGGGCTGCTGACGCAACCCGCCAGCAATGCGGCGGCGAGCAGTCCACAGCAGATGCCTAGACGGCGGAATGAATTCATCGGCGTGCCTGTGTCGCGGGTATGCTCGCCGAGCCGAGTACTGCCTGGCCGAGATCGTTGACGGCGTTTGCGTACATCACGCTGCGATTGTAGCGAGTGATGACGAAGAAATTGTTGAAGCCCACGCGATACACCGGCCCGTCCTTGCCTTGCAGGACGATGAGCATCGCAGGCGCCTGCGGCGGCAACGTGGTGGCGAACGTCACGCCTTTCTCCCGCAGCGAGCCGACTGTTTCATTGAGCGCAATCGTCGATGTATCGAAGCGCGACATGTCCATATTCTCGAGCGTCGCATCGGTCACGACCGGCTCGCCGTTGCGCCAGCCGTGGATCCGCAGATAGTTCGCGACGCTGCTCACGACGTCCGCCCAGTTCGACCAGAGATTGCGACGGCCGTCGCCATCGCCATCGACGGCAAAGTTGCGATAGCTGCTCGAAATGAACTGCGGAATGCCCATGGCCCCCGCATACGATCCCAGCGCGGCTTTCGGATCGATGGCTTCCTCCTTGGTGAGCAGCACGAATTGCTGCAATTCGCTGCGGAAGAAGGCTGCGCGCGCCGGAAAGTCGAATGCGAGCGTGTACAGCGCATCGATTACTCGATAGCGGCCGGTGATGCGGCCGTAGGAAGTCTCCACGCCGACGATGCCGGCGACGGCCGCTGCGATGCCGTCATCTTCGATCGCAGTGAGTTGCTTGGCATTGGCCGACCAGAATTCCGTTCCCTGGCCGATGCGCTTGTCGGTCATGAAGCGCTCGCGATATTCATACCAGGGCGTGACGCGTTCGGCAGGCTTGCTGATGGCGTCGAGAATGGATTGGCGGGTCTCCGCCTGCGCCAGCAATTTCTCCAGTTCGCGGGCGTCGAGCGAAAAATCGCGGGCGGTGATCTCGATGAACTCTTTTACTTCTGGGCGTATTTCCCGCGGCGCCTTGGAGCGCGGTTGGCTGGCTGCTACACACGCAATGCTGGCGAGAGTCAGGGCCACGAATGAAAACGATCTGATCACGGATGCGTCATGCCTGTAGAGAAGGAAGCCATGGATGAGACGGCTCAGCGACCGACGAGTTTCCGCTTGGCGCACAAAGACATGAGAATGCCGAAGCCGGCGAGCAGGGTCACCATCGAGGTGCCGCCGTAGCTGATCAATGGCAAGGGCACGCCGACCACCGGCAGCAGGCCGGTCACCATGCCGGTATTCACCACCGCATAGACGGCGAACGTGAGGGCAAGGCTGCCTGAGACGAGGCGAGCGAAAGTGTCCTGCGCGCTCGCTGCCAGGAACAGCGAGCGGCCGATGACGAACATGTAGAGCAGCAGCACCGTGACCAGGCCGATCAGGCCCCACTCCTCGCCGATGACCGCGAAGATGAAATCGGTGGAGCGCTCCGGAAGGAACTCGAGCTGGGCCTGGCTGCCGCTCAGGTAGCCCTTGCCGAACACGCCGCCCGAACCGATGGCGATCTGCGACTGGATGATGTGATAGCCGGAGCCGAGCGGATCGCTTTGCGGATCCAGGAAAGTCAGGACGCGCTGCTTCTGGTAGTCGTGCAGGAAGAACTGCCACGCGACATAGGCAGCGGGGACGAGCAGTCCGATCACACCCGCGATGTAGCGGAATTGCAGGCCAGCCAGCAGGACGACCATGGCGCCGCCGGCCGCAACGAGCAATGCCGTACCGAGGTCAGGCTGCTCTGCGATCAGCAATGTCGGAACGATGATCGCCAGCATGATGACCAGCAGGGACAGCGCACTCGGCGGCAACGGTCGCTCGTGCAGATACCAGGCACACGCGAGCGGCACCGCCAGTTTCATGATCTCGGACGGCTGGAAGCGCACCACGCCGAGATCCAGCCAGCGTTGTGCGCCCATCGAGATGTCGCCCTTGATCATGACGATCAGCAGCAGCACCAGCCCGAACAGGTAAACCCAAGGTGTCGCGGCGCGGATCATGCGGGGAGGAATCTGCGCCAGCATGATCATGGCCACGACGGCGAGCGCGAAACGCATGGCCTGCGCTTCCAATGCCAGCAAGCCGCGGCTCGATGCGCTGTACACGACCGCTCCGCCGATCATCGCGATCAGCGACAGTCCGATGAACAGCGGGCCGTCGAGATGCAGCGCCAGCAGGATGCGCGCCGATCCCGTCAGCGTACGTTGCGTGCGCGAGGAGTCGAGAGCGTCGTAGTTCATGCTCATTCGCGGCCCACCGGTGCAAGCGGCACGGCTGGCGCCCCGCCTTTCGCCGCCGCCTTCAGTTTCATCTTCTCTTCCTGCTCCGCCGCCTGTTCGGGGGTCAGCAGGTACGCATCTAGTATCTTGCGGGCGATGGGGCCTGCATACCCCGATCCGCCGGCCGGCGCATTTTCCACCACGATTGCCACGGCGATGCGCGGCATGGGCGCATCCGCCGGAGCGAAAGCAATGAACAGCGCGTGGTCACGCAAGTGCTCGACCAACTCGGCGTTCTTCTTGACGCGTTGATTGGAGGCCGCGGTGAACACCTGTGCCGAACCGCTCTTGCCGGCGATCAAATATAGCGGTGGGCCACCGTTGGTGGCAGCGATGGCGCCGCGAGCCGTGCCGTAAGGTGCGTTCGCCACAGCAATCATCCCGTCGATGGCGACCTGCCATGCTGAAGGGTCGACAGCCTTGGCCGCGGGTAACGGCTTGGGCGGCAGTTGACGAATCTCACCTGTCTTTACATCGCGTACCGCACGAACCAGGCGCGGTGCGAAGCGCTGCCCATGGGCAGCGAGCGTTGCTACGTAGCTCGCGAGTTGCAGCGGCGTCGCCGTCATATAGCCTTGGCCGATGCCGACGCTGATGGTATCGCCCGGATACCAGACCTGCATTTCCTTGCGCCGGAACGAAGTTCTTTTCCATTGGGTGGAGGGCAGGATGGCGGTTTTCTCGCCGGGAATATCGATGCCCGTCAGGCCGCCCAACCCGAACTGGGCCAGGTAATCGTGGATGCGATCGATGCCCATCATGTTGGCGAGATCGTAGAAATACACGTCGCACGAAGTGGCGATGGCCTTGCGCATGTCGACAGTGCCATGTCCCGCAGGCTTCCAGTCGCGCCAAGGCCGGCTGACGCGGGGCAGTCGAAATTGGCCGCGACAAAAGCGTGTCGCTTCGGAAGTAATCACGCCGTACTCCAGCGCGGCGAGCGCCATCATCGGCTTGACCGTCGAGCCGGGCGGATAGCTGCCGCGGATGGCGCGATCGAGCATCGGACGATCGGGATCTTCCGTGAGCGCGAGATAGTTCGCTCGCGACAAGCCGCGCACGAATACGTTGGGATCGAATGCCGGCGTGCTGACGAACGCGATCACATCGCCATTGGAGGGATCGATGGCGATGGCCGAAGCACGCTGGCCGCGCAGTGCCTCTTCGGCCACCTGCTGCACGTGTTGATCGATGGTGAGATACAGATCGTTGCCGGCGACCGGTTCGCTGCGCACCAGTTCGATGTTGTTGCGCCCGATGCGTTCGACACGGCGGCCCTGCGCATTCACCAGCAGTTGTTGCGAGCCGGCGCTGCCGTGCAGTTCCTTTTCATACGCTCGTTCGACGCCGCTCTTGCCGGTCAGCGAAATACCGGCGTACTCGTTCATGTCGAGGTCTTTCTTGTCCTCTTCGCTGATCACGCCGACGTAGCCGATGGCATGCACGCTGCTTTCGCTGAGGGGGTAGTACCGCGTCAAGCGCGGACGGATTTCAACGCCCGGAAAATCGTGGCCGCGCGCCGCGAATACGGCCAGTTCGGTTTCGGTGAGCTGCAGCTTGATCGGCACCGCGTCGAAGCTGCGGCGGCCGCGAATGTCCTTCTTGAGCAGGGCGATCTGTTCTTTTTCGATCAGGCCGATGCCCACCAGCCGCGTGAGCGTGTCGTCGATGTTCTCGATCTGTTCGCGCACCAGTTCGAGCTGGTACGAAGGCCGGTTGGTCGCGAAGGGCAGGCCGTTACGATCCAAGATGAGGCCGCGATTCGGCGGCACCGGTTCGACTCGGATGCGGTTACCGGCCGACAGCGCGACGAAATAGTCGTAACGCACTACCTGCAGATAGAACAGCCGCGAAATGATCGCGCCAAGCGCGAGCAGCATGAGAGCCGCAGCAAACAGGGCGCGCGATTCGAACAGCCGTTGCTCGGCGTGGTGATCCTTGATGCGGACGGAGCGGGCCATCGGTCATCTCCGATCTGCGGCTGCCGGATGAGCAGGCAGGTCGCGAATCACCTGCCTCTCCGGTTCCAAGTGTCGAGCACGGCAACCATGATCGGCCAGAACAGCGCGCCGGTGATGACCGGCACCCAGCGCAACCACGTGGTGACTTCCTGGCCGATGATGCCGTCGATCCAGAAGATCAGGAATTCATACAGCGCGAGCAGCATGAACACCGTCAGCGTCTGGTGATAGATCGGGAAGATGCGCATGCGCAGCTGGAACTTGTGCGTGAGGAACGCGACGAACAGGAACGCGGCGGCATGTTGTCCAAGCAACGTACCCGTCAGCAGGTCCACCGCCAGCCCGCAAAGCCACGCGAACATCAAACCTGCAATGCGTGGCGCGCTCAGCGCCCAATAGATGACGAACAGCAGCAGCAGGTTCGGGCGGCCGGGCTCGATTGCCACCGGCAGCGGCGTCAATGAAAACAACAGCGCGAGGATGACCGTGAACGTGATGCGCAAACCGCTCGCGCGACCTTCACCGGTTGCCATGAGCCCTCGCACCGGCACCGTGAAGATGAGCCGAATCGGTCGGCCAGCATGGAATGATCGGCAGCCGCGTCCGCGTCATGGCGTTGGCCTTGGCGTCGGACTGGTCGTCGGGTTGGGCGTCGCCGGCGGATTCTCCACCGTAGGTGCAGTCGCCGGAGGCGCCGCTGTTGGTGTGCTCGGCTTGGGCGTAGGAGTCACTGCTGCTGGCGTGCTCGGCTTGGGCGCAGGAGTTACCAATGCCGGCGCAGTTGTCTTGGGCGCGGGCGCTTCCACTGCAGGCGAAGCCACGGTGGGCTCATCAGTCGGTGCTGCCCGCACTTCAGCCGGATTCTCATGCCACAACAACAGTACTTCGCGAATGCGGTCCAGTTGCGCCAACGGCTTGGCTTCCACCACTGCGAATGTCTCGGCAGGATCGCGCTTGACGCTGGTGATGCGCGCCACCGGATAACCCGCGGGGAAAATTCCGTCCAGTCCCGACGACACCAGCAGGTCGCCGACCTTGTTGTCGGACTCCACCGTGAGATAGGGCAGGCTCAGCTTGCCCACGTCGCCGATGCCGACGGCAATGGAGCGAATGCTGTTGCGGTTGATCTGTACCGGGATGGCGTGGGCGGCATCGCTGATCAAAATCACTTCGGCGCCGTAACGATCGACGCGGGTGACCTGGCCGACGATGCCGAACGCATCGAGCACCGGCTGATCCTTGAACACACCGTCGATGCTGCCCTTGTTGATGCGCACGCGATGACGGAACGGATCGACGTCGACCTTGATGATCTCGGCGATCAGCGTGCGCTGCCCGATGCCCTGCGACGCTTCGCGTATGGCGCGCAGTCGCTTGTTCTCTTCGACGAGCGCATCGAAGCGCAGCAGCTTGACTCGCGCCACGCGCAATTCTTCACCGAGCTTCTTGTTATCCCTGCGCAGGTCGCCGCGATCGGCAAAGCTGTCCGTCAGCCAGTTCCAGACCTCGGACGGCGTCTGCACCACTGCGTAGAAAGGATGCGTGATCACGCCCATCCACTGGCGCGCGGTCTCCATGTAGGTGCCGCGATGGTCCATCACCATCACGATGATGGACAGCACCGACAGAAAGAAGAATTTCGCGCCGAGCGGCGGGCCGCGGCCAATGATCGGGCGACTGTCGGAACTTAATGTAACCACTAATGATGGCGCTGGCGGGAGAGAGTCAAGGACGGAGCGGCAACGATGCCGGTTGAGGAATGCTCGGATGCGAACGCGGAGCGCAGCAAGGCGTAATCGAGCCGTTGCTGCAAACCTCGCAGGTGTCGCATGCCGCTATCGGTTCCAGGCTATTCCAGGTTGAAGAGGGCAGGGCCGTGTTCGTCGATCAATTCGAGCATGCGTCCGCCACCGCGCGCGACACAAGTGAGAGGATCTTCCGAGACCACGACCGGCAGACCGGTCTCTTCCATCAGCAGCTTGTCGATGTCACGCAGCAGTGCGCCACCGCCGGTGAGCACGATGCCGCGTTCGGCAACGTCGGCGCCCAGCTCCGGCGGTGTCTGCTCGAGTGCGACCTTGACTGCGCCGACGATGCCGGCGAGCGGCTCCTGCAACGCTTCGAGAATTTCGTTCGAGTTGAGAGTGAAGCTGCGCGGCACGCCTTCCGACAGGTTGCGGCCCTTCACCGAAATTTCGTTCACCTGCTGGCCGGGATATGCCGAGCCGATTTCGATCTTGACGCGCTCGGCCGTCGCTTCGCCGATCAGGATGCCGTAGTTGCGACGCACGTAGTTGATGATGGCGTCGTCGAAGCGGTCGCCGCCGATGCGCACCGACGAGGCATACACGATGCCGTTGAGCGAGATGACGGCGACTTCGGAAGTACCGCCGCCGATATCGAGTACCATCGAACCGCGGGCTTCGTTGACCGGCAGGCCGGCGCCGACCGCCGCAGCCATCGGTTCTTCGATCAGTCGCACCCAGCGGGCGCCGGCGCCTTCTGCGGATTCCTGAATCGCGCGGCGTTCGACCTGAGTCGAACCGTACGGTACACAGATGAGCACGCGTGGGCTCGGACGCATGAGACGATTGCCGTGCACCTTCTCGATGAAGTACTGCAGCATCTTCTCGGTGACGGTGAAGTCGGCGATGACGCCGTCCTTCATCGGACGGATGGCGGTGATGTGGCCCGGCGTGCGACCG
>Ga0247777_1000592_pt1 | contig 10540 bp, 10 predicted proteins | sample UWRJL154409C5_FD_179937 | JGI IMG/M metagenome (GOLD analysis project Ga0247777, IMG submission 179937) | Plant litter microbial communities from Arlington Agricultural Research Station in Wisconsin, United States - UWRJ-L154-409C-5 | ecosystem: Environmental > Terrestrial > Plant litter >...
GCTGGGGGCCAGCATGTAAACAAGTAAACGCCGTCATACTCGTCAACGGCGGGACCCCCGCTGTCAGGTACCGAGTAAGGTAACAGCTAACGCAGATAGAACGGAGTCCAAGGCCACCACCTCGTGGCCTATCGACGAACTGACCGCCGTCTTGCCCAAGGTGCTCCACTCCAAGCTCCGCTCGTCGGCCTACTACTCCAAGGGGAGCGGCGCCGTTTCCTTCCAGGCACAGACACAACGGAGTCGCAACGCAAATGTCGAGGAAAACCGCCGCAAACTCTTTGAAGAGATTGTGCGAGTTTACAAGGAAACCGTGCCTGGGGAGTCAAGCCCTGACAAGGCAAAGAAGCATGAGGCAATGTGAGGCTCCCCGACGGAGAGAATTCGTTGCTAGACACGGCTCGATCCTGACAGTATCTATCCATGTCAAGAGAGAAATCATTTCATGAGAACAGGGTCCGATCTAAGAAAGCCCAGAGCCAAAAGAAGCTTCACAGGAAAGGGGGAGGAGAGGGCTGAGACAATGGAGTTGCAATGGAAGTCAGAGAGACACGCGCCTGAGTACCTAACCTACAGTACCTCTACACACGTGGGAGTGGATGCCTGGTGGGTCCTGGGGGCCTGGCAGGTGCAGTACGGAGTCAAGTTACAATAGGTCCCCTTGAGATCCCCTAGGCAGATCTATGGATGAGGAAGGCGACGGCAAAGTCGGTTATACGGCCCCTTGCACCCGTCGTCAGCATATACGCGGAGAATAGATATGTATAGGGTGCGCTGCCTATATCAGCTGGGCTGACAGGCTCACTGCCTTGACTGGCAGCATTCACTGCCGTCGCGAGCGTCACTGCCGTCGCGAGCGTCGCTGCCCTTGCCCATTGCTGAAGATCAGACCCCGCATTGCTCGCTAAAAAAATATTGGGCAGCTGAACATGCGGCTGATGTTCGCAAGCACTTAGCAGTTCGACATCAGATCCTCTCCAGACCACTCTCTGCCCAACCCTCAAGACTCTCTTCCCGTTCTTCAAGAACACCACTATCCCAGTATCCTTTTGTTGGTCGGTCATTGAAAGACCAGGCAATCGTTCTCTGCTTTCGGGTACTCCCTGTGAGCCTTCGCCCAACGCCCTTTTCTGGCGCCATCGCCTTGTCGCGTCCGCAAGGCCTCAACCTCTCCTCACCCCGCACCTCCAACAGCAAACCTGCCATTTCCACCCGACGTCTTTGCGACCACAGCATCCCCGTACCTAGCAGACTCCGTCACGGCAATAACAATTGACTGTGTGGTACCACGCCGACAGCCTTGCCTCTCCCTCTACTTCGCCGAAAGCCTCATCATCTACCCCGCCGAGAGCCTCAGCGCCTCTCCTTCTCAACCATGAACCAAAGCTCCGGGGACAAGGCCAATCCCCAAATACAGCCATGCCGGTACAAGGTGGGAAAGACGCTCGGCGCTGGCTCCTATTCGGTGGTCAAGGAGTGCGTCCACATTGACACGGGCCGATACTATGCCGCCAAGGTCATTAACAAACGCCTGATGGCCGGTCGGGAGCATATGGTACGTTTCGTTTTCTCCAGCGATACCCTACGGCGATATCTTGCGGCGACGGCCTCGCGCGTCGGCAGCAGGGGAAGGGACGACGGCGGCTAACCCGATGGTGGCGTTAGGTGCGAAACGAAATCGCCGTCCTTAAGAAGGTGTCGATGGGTCACCAGAACATCCTCACGCTCGTCGACTACTTTGAGACGATGAACAACCTGTACCTAGTCACCGATCTGGCGCTGGGCGGCGAGCTGTTCGATCGTATCTGCCGCAAGGGATCCTACTACGAATCCGACGCGGCCGATCTCATCCGCGCCACGCTCTCGGCCGTTGCCTACCTTCACGATCACGGCATAGTACATCGGGATCTCAAGCCCGAGAACCTCCTGTTCCGCACCCCCGAGGACAACGCGGACCTTTTGATCGCCGACTTCGGACTGTCCCGCATCATGGACGAGGAGCAGTTCCACGTGCTGACGACCACATGCGGCACCCCGGGTTACATGGCGCCCGAGATCTTCAAGAAGACGGGCCACGGCAAGCCCGTCGACTTGTGGGCGCTGGGCGTCATCACCTACTTCCTGTTGTGCGGCTACACGCCCTTTGACCGCGACAGCGACTTCGAGGAGATGCAGGCCATCCTCAAGGCCGACTACAGCTTCCAGCCCGTCGAGTATTGGCGCGGTGTGTCGGCCGAGGCCAAGGATTTCATCCGCCGCTGCCTGACCATCGACCCGGCCAAGCGCATGACGGCCCACGAGGCCCTGCAGCACCCTTTCGTGGCCGGCTACAAGACCGGCGACGACAAGGGCCAGAACCTACTGCCCACGGTCAAGAAGAACTTTAACGCCCGCCGCACCCTGCACGCGGCCATCGACACGGTCCGCGCCATCAACAAGCTGCGCGAGGGCCAGGCCAACCACAACGGCCTCATGGACGGCGCCAAGTCCCGCGAGCCCGGCCGCGAGAACCTGGCGCCGCCGGGGACCCGCAAGGACGACAGCGGCATCGGCATGGGCGGCAGCGGCAAGGATTCGGGCTACGGCACGCAGGTCGACGACGGAAGCGGCGACGTGGCTATGAGCGACGCGCCGGACACGCACTCGGTCCCGGCGTCGCTGCGGCCCGGCTCCGACGCGAACCGCTTTGTCGAGACGTCCAAAGGACTGTGGAGCGCGGGCAGCGCGAGCAGCCGGCGTTAGCGGCCGACGGCTGGCAGGAGGACGTGGAAGGCGGACGAGACCGGCACAACGACAGGCGACGCCGACGTTGCCGCCGCCGCTGCCGCAGCAGCAGCAGTGGGCAGGAATTCCGCTGAGCTTGATTTGCAGCCTCGAGGGGTCGAGGGACCGAGTAGCGTGCACAAGGGGGCCGCGCTGTCCATATACCAAGTGATTTTTCTCCTAGGGACCATCGAGGAAGAGCCGTGCAGTTGCGAGACACCAGAGTGAGCGAGGGCTTGAGCGATAGGAAAGGTTTCGGCGGGCGGAGTACAGCGGACCCCTTCCTTCTTGGCTGGTTGAGGAGGTCTCGGACATCGAAGGAGGAACTCGCGAGGCGGAGGGACGCCGGAAGTACGGGGCTTGCGATGGATCGGAGGGACGTGAGGGGCTGTATATAAGGATCACGCTTCTTGCTCTTTCCGCGAGGTCACTACGACTGCATAATCCAGACATCATCGATGGCTCAGATGGCTGAGGATAGATAGCCGGTCGAGGCTGTGTCTCCCGGCGTCGTCTTGGGAAAAGCTTGACAGTTTGGACGCAGAGCATCTCGAGGCTCTGTGGTTGTTGGGAGAGCCGAAGAAGCAAAATTTCTTGGGACGCGACAACCAAACGTCAGCCCAGGAGACGGTACGGACATGCCCCGGCTCGCCCAGCCCTTTGTGGGGCCCCACGGCTTGGGAGTCACGGATCAGAGAGGAAGGGCTGCGTCCGGTTTCCCAGAAGTTGCCATGCAATTGCAAGTACTCCGTAAATTCAGACCGTCCTGGAGTCACTCCGTCCGTGGGTTCGAGGTAGCAGGACCCGCACCCGAGAGCCCCCTCTCCCCCTTCACCATCGCCCTTGCTCCCCTACCTACGGAGTACCTGTCTCCTGCTGCGTAGGCTGCCAAGTATCGAGCAAGTAGCACACGGGGGTCCCAAGGGCTCCGGCGTTCCGCCCTCTGGATGCCGCCGGGAAGCTCGGGCTCCTCTTCCCTCCCGAAAACAAGACAGGATCCGGCATCGAGAATACCGGAAGCTCGGAAACAAACGTGAAAGGTTCCTCTTCTGAGTCCGGGGGAGGGATTGGGGCAGGTGGTGAGCTGCCAAGAACAAAGCCGTTGGGGTTTATGGCTCGGCGCGCGTCAGAGGTGGGTCCTGCGGCGGGAACGGACTTCGCGGACAAGACGGGGGAGTGGCGCAGAGGATGCCCTCTTGGCCGTCCGGGGCGAGCGGGGCGCTTGATTCCTCCGAAAAACACTCGGCGATGCACGGGAAGAGGCTCGAGGGGTTGTCCTCGTGCGCGTCGTTATTCCTTGGGGCCCCCGGCCGTGACTGGACCCCGTGGATAATCGGCACGCCGCCAAGGACATGGCCAAGGGCTCAGCGTGCCTTCGCCGACACGTCCCGGATCATGCGGAGATTTGCGTCGCCGCGTCGTCCGCTTCGCTGAGGAGGACCTCGAGGGAAAACAACACCGGGTTTGAAGCGGAGCAAACGGTCAATGCGGATCGTCCAGGGTTCGGGTGGTTCGGACGTCGTGGATTAGGTTTGCTGCGGTTCTGAGGCCGGGGGTCGGAAGTTCAGACTGGCCGACTTGCCGACCTCACGACACCCCGTCCGCCAAGAAAAAGAAAGGAAAAGAGGAAAGGCAACTGCGGAGTGCGAAGTACGTACCTCTGGGGCAGTAAAGGCACGGCGCGAATTGTTTCCTCCATGACAGCCCAGGTTCAGTTGGAATCTGGGGAAGCTCGGACGGTAACTCGAAACATCGGCCCGTGCCAAAACGCCAAAACGACATCGGCCGAGCCACAGAACCCGGCGATAGATCACGCACTTCCGGTCGCGGGGTGGTTCACCCCAAGACGGACTCTCGATAGCACCTACAGTACCTACGTAGACCACCAGGCCCCCTTTCGCGGCTCAGAGGGGTGTTCGAGGGGGCTCCTGTGTCCCGGGGACGCAAGACACCGCGGCTCGATGATCCACCCGAGGCTGCCGCCGATGTCCGAAGCCTCCAAGTACCGGTACTTGTTGCGAGGCTGCAGCCTCAGGCGCTAACCGCTCGCTAGCCGGGAGGGGGCATCTGATGACGACGACGGGCGGCACTTCCCAAAGCCGAAACAACGCTGTGCCCTTTCCGGTCATTGCGACGCTCCTCGACTTCGTTCTCCGTGCTGTCCAAACCCCTCGTCGTTCGCCATCCACATCGGCAGGCGACCCCAATCGTGGAAAACTGTACGTATTTGCTCGGGCTGGAGGTGCCAGCACGAGTCGACGGCCGCCCACGAAGACGGAGCAATGCCGACGCCACAGGTTGGTGGCCCGAAAAAGCCCCATGTCGTGATAGCGCCGTCGTCGACCGTCATGCGCCTTTATGTCGGCCTCACGGGACCGACGGCGACGACACGTTCGTTGGCCGGGCGCATCGCGACATGGAAGAGCGCTAAGGGCCCGCGACAGAGGCTGGAGCGCCACAGCTTCTGCGGGCGAATCCGAGGGTCTTGTTCGACCTCGTTTCTCGAAACGTTTGCCTCGCGGCTGCCCACACCGACGACGGACCCCCCCTAACCCTCTTGCACTGCCGAGTCCGCGGCCGGCGTAATATGTCGAGACTCGGTCGGCGACGCCTAGAAGCCTCGCCCTGCATGCCTCCAGGGACACTTGTCGGGTCTGGGCGGTCTCTCGGCCTGGGTGCGATGTTCTTCGAGAACATATACCCATTTTAGCCTCCGAGGCGGCCCCCTGAGTAGACGGTGGGGATGACGTGCTCAGGACCCTTTACCGGGAAGGGCTGCGAGGCTGCCGTGAAGGGGCTCCGTCGCTCCTACCCGGGAAGGTCTGGAGCACTCAATGCGCCGCCTTGAGACGCGAGCAGCCCGGGGCAGTGTCGCGAGTAGTCAGAGCGACCGCTGGCGGAATGGCTCGCCGCAGCGGGTAACCGGCTAACTCGGCCCAAGATGGGACGGTCGGCGCGGTGGTGGGGGGTACCGCTGTACACAACCCGCGTGTTGGGCACTTACCCGCGGCCCGCTTGGTACAGTATGTCTGGGAAGGAGGTACCGGTACCTTCGGGGTGGGTGAACCTCTCTCCTTCCCCTTCGCCGCGCCGGGGCTCGGCGCTTCGACACCGTAGGTACCTAGCATAGAGTCTTTATGCATCCCGCTTGGCCTCCGGGCTTGGGGCTGTTGGGGGGGGGTACGCGGATGGGTGTGGACCCCTGTCTCGTCTCGTCTCCGCGCTCTTATACCGCCCTCCGCCATGTCGGCGGTGCTTTGTAGCTCGCCTGGTTTCTCTATAGTTATCTGAGCGGGCCCTCCCTAAGAGCTTCACATGCCCTTGGCAGTCGTTGGAACTCCTGTCCGGTTTCGAAACGGGCTAGGAGACCTGGCAGCCACTCTCCCCCCTCGCCCGTGGGCCCCCCTCCACCTCCCGACAGACGACGAGAGACCGAGCCAACTTCACTCTGGAGGATCAACACCACAGGCCGGAACGACCTGCCATGACGGCTTAGTCGCAACCTAGAGCACCATGCCCGAGATACCGGTGATCTGGGACGGACGGGAACCGAGCCTCGACTTTGCGCGCCATGAGCTCAGCGTTTTCTCCTCGCTGGGGAACCAAAAGCCGCCTTGGTCGCGGATAGGGACCCTGAAGCTGTCACAATGGAATCCGATCCCCCTCAGATTCCGACCGAGCAGGGGGAAAGCGCGCCGAAGGGAGAAGTCGACCGAGTCCGGCTCGCCATCCGTAACGGCCTTGCAGCGCTCCTTCAACCCCGTCGACGGGCTTCGTACACTCGTCCGGCGCAAGTGGTCGCGGTTCGACCTCCAGCACCTCGTCGTCGCCGGCTTTCTCATCTTCTCCTTCTCCGTCGCGCCGATGCCGCTGTTGGTCAAGATCGGGGCCGTCGTCGGGTACTCGGTCTTGCTCCTGATGCCGGCGACGAGGCAGTTTTTCCTCCCGAGCCTGTCCATCTGGACGTACCTCCTATACTTCTTTTCCAGTCGGTATGTTGGACGTCCCGGACACGGCTCTCCCCCTGTTCATCCCTCCAGCTCTCCCCCGGGCTCGACTGACCGTGGCCCTGCGCAGTTTCATCCCTGTCGAATACCGCCCGCACATCTGGGTCCGCGTCCTCCCGGCGCTCGAAAACGTACTGTACGGGGTCAATCTCTCCAACATCCTCTCGGAGCACACCCACGCCGTCCTCGACCTCCTCGCCTGGGTGCCCTACGGCCTCGGCCACTTCGCCCTCCCCGCCATCACGTCCGCCGCGCTCTTCGTCTTCGCCTCCCCCGGCACCACCCCCGTCTTCGCCCGCAGCTTCGGTTACCTGTCCCTCCTCGGCGTCACCCTCCAGCTCCTCCTCCCGTGCACGCCGCCCTGGTACGAGCGCGCCAACGGCCTCACGCCCGCGCACTACGGCATGCCCGGCTCGCCGGCGGGGCTCGCGCGCATCGACGGCCTCCTCGGCGTCGACCTGTACACGACGAGCTTCACCACGGCCCCGCTCCCCTTCGGCGCCTTCCCCAGCCTGCACGCCGCCGACGCCACGCTCGAGGCCCTCTTCCTCGGCGGCGTCTTCCCCCGCGCCCGCCCCCTCTTCGCCGCCTACGTCGGCTGGGTCTGGTGGGCCACCATGTACCTCAACCACCACTACGCCGTTGACCTGGTCGGCGGCAGCCTGCTCGCCGCCGCCGTCTGGGCCGTCGCCCGCGGCGCCCGCTTCCTCCCTCGCCAACAGCCCGCCCGCGCCTGGCGCTGGGAGTACGAGTACGTCGACGTCGGCGACCGGCGGCGGCGGCCTGCGCGCGATGAGGAGGCCTGCGCCGACGGCGGCTACCCGTTCGGGAGCGATGACGACGACGACGACAACGACGTGGGGTTGCGGCTTCTGCGGCGCACAAACACCGCAGACAGCGATCAGTGGACCATTGGGAGCAGCGGCAGCGGGGGTTCCGGGAGCAGCGGGTCTGGCGAGTCCAGTCGCAGCGCCGGTAGCGCCGGTCCGCCGACGCCCTAGGCGGGTTCCTGGGCGGCGATGGGGGTGGTTTCGACCTTGGCCAAGGTGTGGAACGGAGGAGGTTCGGGCGGGAGCGCAGGTTGGGCGAGACGTTGGTGATACGGCGGGGGGGAGCCGAGTACTGAACGGAACTCATCCACATCAACCCCTGGACATCTTCTCTTTGGCGTTGGATCGTCTGGCAAGCGGTGGGGGAAAGGTCATCTGGATATCAGCATTACAGGCGCCGGCCGGGATAGACACGCTCCGCATGCGCGGAGGGGCGGGCCACACTTGTGGGTTGGAAAAGAAACAAGGCATTGGATTCGAGAGCATGGCCACGGAGCAGTAATCATGGGGAGGCGTCCGGATACAGGATACGGGGCAGGTAAAGAGAGACGAGATGGCAGGACGGCCCCGTTGGCTCGGCCTCCTGTGCGAGCCGCAGAGAGTGACGAGCGGGGGACCTTTCCACCTACATAGGTACCTACCTACCGTACCTACCGTACCTAGAAAGGCGAGGCTTAGCATACAAAGGTACTTACCAGGCATGCTCTGTAGCATCGTCGCCCTCAGCGCAAGTCGGTTTGCGAGAAGGCTCGGACGCGCCACGCTGCTCAAGAAGAGAGAGCCCAAGCCGGAGAACAGACCGCGGGGTCCTAGTCACCCTTATAAGCCCGCCAGGCTCATCCACCCCTTCATCAGCCGCGGCGCTACTCCGTAGACGCCACCAGAACAGGCAGACGTCGGATCCCGGTGTCGGTGGAGTCGTATCTGGATTGGTCTTGAGGGAGGGGACGTGTTGCAGAGCAGGAAAGTGGGCGCGTTTTCAGCCGCACGCTTGTCTGGAGGCGCTCGGTACTCCTGTAGGCACTGTAGGTGAGGTAGATTGGTGATTGGGTGCTGCTTTCGGATCACTCCCCTCGGGCGTCGAGGGCTGGGCCGAGGAGAAGAAAATAGGAAGGGAAAAAAAAGGTACGACGCAATGCTGATCTGATAAGTGTCGAGGCCATGGATGCTGACATTTGTGGGGTCCCGGATGAGGGTTAGGAAGGCTGGCCGCCGCAGGTGCTGGCTCGGCTGGCTCGAGTGCGCTTGGAACGAACGACTCGACAAGCTGAACACCATCGCGGATGAGGACACAAGGGTTGGTGAATGTGGCCATTATGGCATTCATCTACTTCTAACATTTATGGACAGCGTAAGCCTCCAGCGGCGCGCTCTCGCTGCTGTATACAGGAGGGCCGGCAAGTACCAATGTAAGTGGTGTCTGTCGGGTCTTGCAACGAAACGACAGACACAGATGAAGAACCCACCGGCGAGACAGGCCTCGGAGGTTGGCATGCTGTGACCGGGGAGACCTCGCCACCTTCTCGTCCCCTGAAAACCTCGCTAGGTGGGTTGTGTCCCCAGGAAACCAGGGTTCCATCCACCCAACCTACCTGCCAATCACCTCCGGTTCCAACACCACAGCCGCCGGTCGTCGAGTGTCTTCTCGAGGTCATCGTCGAACCCCGTAAACCCTACCCATACCGTCGTCATTCCTTGCTTCCATTCCTCCCCCCCGGCCGTGACCTTTCCACCCTTGGAGATAGACCGGGTAGATACCTGGTGTTAGCCGACCGCTTTCCACAGAGCGGGCGGCATTGCTGGAAGACGGCGACACAAACCGCTCACGGCCGCTCCTCCCGCGACTGGGAGGGATGCCGGCGGTTCCGGAAGGTCGGCGTTCCCGGGGCCGGTTTGACGAGGAAGTCGGAAGTCGGGATCGTCATAGGTCTACCCAGGGGGTGAACCGGCGTCCTCTGAGGACTGCCACTGACAGTTCCCTTCTTGAAGATGCCGGCCGAGCCCTGCACGGGGGTAGTCGGCAGATCCCAGGATGTACCCCTCGCCCTCTTGCGCGGAGGGCTGGTCACCTCGACGGTCGGAGTGCTGGTCACCCCCGCGGCGGAGAGCTCGAGGACTCCGGGTTTCTTGTCGTGTTTCTCCTTCCGATATTCCGACCTTCTCCTCTTCGCCTCGGCCGATTTTCGTCGGTCCGGACCGTCGGCCATCTCTTCCTCCGACTCGGCCGTTCTCCCCGTTCCCGCTGCGGCGTGATTGTCCTACTTCACATGGCGTTGCAACTGGGTGGGCACCGGTATGGGCGTCTCCTTCTGCTTGCCCGACGACGGCGGCGCGGCTGTTTTGTTCTTCTTCCCCTTCTTCTCCGGCGACGGCTGCGCGGCTGTCTTGCCCTTCTTCCCCTTCTTCTCCGGCGGCGGTTCGCGGCCCGACGAGTCCTGCGCCGGCTCGACGCTCGAGCGAGCTACCGACGAAGACTTCCGCACGTATTCCGGGAGGGGCACGGCCGTCTGCTTGGTCGGGATCGCGCTCGCCCAAGGGTTGGCCTTGGCAACTGTCGGCTTGGCATTGGCCGCGACCTTGCCAGGAACGGGCGGCGGGACGGGCGTGACTTTCCGAGGGGCGGCCACATGGTTGACCTTCGGCGGCGGCGCGCTCATCTTCGACTCGCTCTGGGTGGGGAAAGCAGGCCGCCGGGTGGTCGGCTGCTTGGCTTTCTTGGGCCGTACGGTTTTGAGCGGGGGAGGCCGTTCACACATCTCTTCACTCTCCGAGTCTTCTTCCTCGACATGTTTTCGCTTCCTCGCGGCCACCTTCTCCGCGGCCTGGGGCCGCTTTCTCGGCGAGGCGTCGTCTGCGCTGCCGTCGTGCTTCCGCTTCTTAGTTGTCTTACTGGGGGCGTGGCTGGCCGGCGTCCATTGCGAGTCGGGCGGGACGGGGCTG
>Ga0247777_1000593_pt1 | contig 10535 bp, 13 predicted proteins | sample UWRJL154409C5_FD_179937 | JGI IMG/M metagenome (GOLD analysis project Ga0247777, IMG submission 179937) | Plant litter microbial communities from Arlington Agricultural Research Station in Wisconsin, United States - UWRJ-L154-409C-5 | ecosystem: Environmental > Terrestrial > Plant litter >...
CTCTTTGGACACGCTCACGATTGGCGCGATCATGTCTGCGATCAGGCCGCCCGGGCGATAGTTGATTGCGATTTCCGACAGGTAAGTGTCGATGTGAAGATCGCGGCCAGTTGAAGTACCCATGTATCAGACGCCTCCCCAGGCCACGATGTTGCTGAAGTCGACAATCGCCGGGATGAGATCCCCCGACGCCGCCGCAGAGAGCGCACGCCCGACCGAAGCTCCGCCGCTCGATGCGGCGATGAACCAGCCGGACGCAGTCACCGTGAGTGGATAGCCGAGCGTCGTCACCGCGGCCCCCGCCATGACCTTGGTGATGCCTTCGTAAATGAGGCTCGCCTGTTGACCGCTCGATGCCCGGTAGCGCAGCACGCCACCGATACGGCTGGTGTTGGCCGCGATGGTGCCGGCGAGCGTAACCGCGTGGTACAGAGCGTCAGCGACGGTCAGGTCCTGCGCGGCCGTGACCGTCATCAATTCAGTTCGTTGTTCCGTTGTCATTCAGTTTCGGTTGCCTCCTACTCGCGCGCTTCGAGGGTTTCGGGGAGTCGCTGATACGACCTTCCCAGATCCTCGTTCGCACGGAACACGGCCAGGCCGGCCTTGGTGAGCGCTTCCCAGCGGGGCATGTTCGCGAACTCGGCCGGGTTGTCCCGGACGTACTTGCGAGCCGCGCACAGCGCCTGCGTGTCGGCGAGAGCATCGACGGGCGCGGTATCGCCACCGGCCATCGTTGCGCCAGCCTTCGGAGCATCTGGATTCGGATTCTCGCGGATGAACGTTTCCACATCCGTGAGTGGGATGTTGAGCACGTCGTCCTTGTCGACGGGATACGCGCGCTTGAAGCGCTCGCGCACGGCCGGGAGAATCTTCTTCTCCTTGATCGCGTTCTCAAACAGGGCGAGCATCTTCGTGCGGTGATCCGCAACCTTCTCGCTGTTCGTCTTTTCCTTCAGCTCCGTGAAAAGCCGCTTGTTGGTCTCGGACTCCGCGGCGGAAAGCTTCAGCGTCTTGTTCTCTTCCTCGAGAGCGGAAAGACGCGTCAGGATCGCAGCGATGTCCTTGTTGGGTTCATCTGCCATGGTGGGCTTGTGGCCTCCAGTGTTGGTGGGAGTTTCCCGCGAGAACGCCACGCGCCCACGACACTGCAGTGCAGTGCTTCGAGCCATCGTCAGCGATAGGGATTTGAGGATTCCGACAGCGGGCTGGTCGGCACCCAGGAGAGCTACTGCGTCGAGCACCCACGGGATTTCCCGTGTACTGGCTTTGACGTCTTTCAGCAGCTCGACGGAAACATAGCGGAGCATGCCGTCGCGAATCCACGCGGCAACCTTCTCCGGAACATCGAAGTCCGCGAGCAGCTTCTTGCCCTCGCGGTACACGCGCTGGACCCAGCCGAGCGCGAATTGAGTGGTGGGATCGTCCCGAACATCCGGACCCTCGTGCCCCAGTTTAAGGGGCACGTGGCCCGCAAGGCCCAGTGCGTCGAATGACGAAACGATGCTGTCGATGTCAGCTTCACTGAACTCGATCGCGTTCCATTCACCGATCGCAAAGATCTCTTGCGCCTTAAGCTCTATGCGGGGCTGATGCCTCCCGAGGCGGGGTCCGTGACGATGGGCCGGTTCGGATCGAAGTCCGGGCTGTTCGGGTCATTGACCTGCGGCGGAGCGTACGGGGCGTGAATGTCCGCCGTGCCCGCCTGCGCGACCTTCGGATTGAGCTTCAGGCGCCGCATCTCCGCATAGAAATGCGCCTGGCGTTCCTTCGGCAGGTCGTCAACCAGCTCGTTCAGGTAATCGAGCTTGCGCTGGTAGGCCTCAGGAGAACGACCGTTGTCGATATCCGCCTGGATGCTCTGCAGTTCCAGCAGGGCCCGCTCGTTCGCCGCTTCGTGCTTGTTCATGATCGTGACTCCTCGTTAGGGGTGGATTCACGATCAGCGCCAGCATAACTGGGGCCCGCCTTGCCCTTTTTGAGGGAGAGGGTCAGCGAGACGCCAAGGGTCTTCACCTGCTCGGACCAGAACTCTCGGCGCTCGGGTGAGAGCTTGAACACGTGGCCGCGCACCTTCTCGACAATGTCCTGATAGGTGTCGGGCGACTGACCGCGCGCGATGCAGCCTGCGAGAGATTCGATCTCTTGCGAGAGAAGGCCTTCAGTGGCGAGGTCGGCGGCGTTCATTCTGAGTCCGCCAAGTTCGGGCACACTGCACCAGAAGGCCGAGCGCCAGCGGATTCCTCGATCTCAAAATCGATATCCCTTTCGGTCGGAGAGCCCTTCTCAGTTTTCAGAACGCTGAGGGCGCTTTTCACGATAGCCGCAGCGATCTCTGATGGCGTGCCATCAGCATGATGTACTTGAAGCCAGATTCCAACGTAACTAGTCACGCAGCACCGTCCTTCGTCTTGATGCCGTCGTCCATTACGCGGGTGATGACGCGGGGAGAGTCGAATTGCGGCGGATCTGGCAACTCCATCCATGCAACAACCTGCTCAGGCGCCCAAATCCCCTCCTCGTGCCAAAATTTTCCATCAATCAAGGATGCCATCATGATTACTCCATGCCCGCGCCGGAGTCCGTAAATCAGGACATCCCGATCGGTATCAGGCAAGCAGTCTGATGCAGACACCCAGTGACGTATCACTGCAGCGTCCCTCCAAACCCCGCCTGCGGCTGCACACTCGGCGGCGGCGACTCCCGCCCATCCCAGCCGTCCAGTTCCGTCACGGGAATGAGCACGCTGCGGCAGTTGAAGTGGTTCGGCGGGCGGTACTGATCCCACACGTCCGAATCCTCAGCGTACGTCTGGCCGTTCAGCTTCTCGCAGATGTCGGTCGTGCGGTCATCGAGAATGGCGCTGTACTGAAGCGCCACCACGAAGCCACCAAGCTCTGGATCGGTGAACTCGGAATAGCGCGCCTCGTTCATCGCTTCGAACAGGTTCGTGCGCGAGAGCGTGTCGAGGTAGGACGCGGTCTGCTTCTCGCTCACGCCCCACAGGTCCTTGAGCGCGCGCGCAACTTCCGCGCTGTCCTCGGTATCCAGCACGGCCTCACGGGACGTGAACCCGCGCGAGACAAGCCGGTCCCAGATCACCTGTCGGGTATCGGAGGTGGTGCGACCGAACTTCACGCTGTTCTGCAGTTCCTGTTGGATGATCGCTCTCACGCCGTCACTCACGTTGCCGGCCATCCGGAAGCCGTTGACTTCGAAGTAGTCGGCGGCCGTATCGCGCAAGTCTTTCATGCGCACCAATCTTTGACCACGGGCGCGCTCGAGCTCGTTCCGGGCCAGCGAGCCGCCCAGCGTCCAGGCGGACGACAGCGATCGGCGGTACATGTCCTTCAGCTTGCCCTTCTGGACGCCGTTGAACTCTACCGCGGCGATGTCCGTCGGGTCCTGGTCGATGAGCTTGGCGAGGTCCTCATCCGTGCCCAGCAGCTTCTTGGCGCCCTTGGCCACGAACTGCGCGACCTGGGTCGTGAGATCCGCGGCCATCCGGTCCTGACGGCTTTCGATGACCGTAAAGGCCACACGCTGGGCCGCACGGTCGAACTGGGCGCGAGTGCAGCCCCTCAGCGGGCCATGCGGGACTGCTCCGTTGAACTCCCCGGCCTGCGACCCGTCAGCGGGCGAACGTGCTCCCGAATCCGTTATGTGAGAGTGAGGAGCGTCCCCGGCGGGTCGCAGGCGGGTAAGTAGGGTGTCGAGCTTCCTGTCCAGCGCAGCGAACTTCGCGTCATTGGCGGCCCGATCAGCCTCGGCCTGCGCGCGCGCGTCCGCGTTGGACTTCATCTTCTGGTCGAAGCTCTGGCCTTTCTCGGCCATGGTCTGTTGCTGGGCGGCCAGCGGATCGATGAGCGGCTCGGTATCCTCGTCCCGCTTCGGCATGTCGAGGAGCTTCCGGAAGTGCTCTTCATCCGCTTCGGACGTGATGACCGACTTCGCATCCACCAGCGTCTTCCAGTTGTCGATCACGCGCTTGATGTGCTCGATGCTGGCGGGCTTGAAGCAAAAATACGGGTAGTCACCGTCCCCGAAGTTCTGGTCCCCCAGGTCCTGCACCAACTGCTCGTTGATCGTTGCTTCCAGGCGCTCCGAATCCGCATTCAGCGTCCAGAAGAACGCCTCCAACTGCGTTTGCGACTGGGCGAAGGCGCCTGTCTGGCCTGTGTGCGAGATACCGAGCAGGTTGGGGACAAGGAGCGCCTTGGCGATAGCCAGGTCCCAGAACACCATGGCGCGCTCGAAGGCGTCGGTGCTCGCGGGCTGAATGAGCTGAACATCGTAGCCTGGAGGCAGCTTGATGCCGCTCGAGCTGTGCAGGTTCTGCAGTACCTGATGCAGCGATTCGGCGGCAGCCGTGCCCTCGGCAGCCGGGTCGCTGTCGACTTTCGGGTTCAGCACGATGAACCCGCCCGCCATGCGCTCGAGATACAGCGCCCAGAACTCACCCACACGCTGCTTGATGAACCACGCCCGGTAGGCTTCGCGCAGGTCCGAGCGCCCGTAGTAGCGGTCGAACTCTGGCGAGTGCACGTAGTGGATCATGCGCGACATGTCGACGGTGATCCGTTTGCCAGGCACCACCTGATCGACCCGCTGCAGGATGCCGTAGTCGTCCGTCCAGAACTCGAAGGTGGACGGGTCACGGCCGAGCAGCATGTTCAGGCCGATATACGTCTGCTTGTCGATCGTGACGTCGCTGTAGACCTTCTCCGTGAGGCTGAAGCCGTAATCCCGACCCGTCGCGATCACGTTCAGTGCGTCAGGTACCGCCCCGCGCATCTTGTTGAATATCTCGGTGAAGACCCGGATGCGCTTGGCGCGTTCGGTCTCAGACAGGCTCGAATCGTCCTCGTACTTAAACGTCCAGCCGCGCGCCGTGATGGCATCGCGCTTGAAGTTCATGACGGCCTTCACCTGCTCGTCGACCCGCATCTTTTCGTAGATGCCGATGCCCTGCTTTCGCACCAGCAGGTCAGGGGTGTATCGAGGGCCGAGGCTGATGGTCGCCTTCTCGAAGGTCGCGACATCGTCCGTGGGCTTGGAGACCTGCTTTGCGCTGGACTCGATCGGCTCGACCTTGGCGAAGCGTGCCAATGCGCGTGTGAAGAGGTTCGCCACTAGCCTGCGAAGCCCTCCATCGCCCGCGAGGGGATGATGGTTGCCGCCTGGGGCCGAGACGCAGACGCACCCGTGATGGCAGGCGCCACGGTCGCAAGCTGCATGGCGAGGCTATCCGCACGATCGGGGGACTTCAGTCCGTCCCGCTTCATTTCCTCTTTCGTGACGAGATCCTCCAGCTTTTCTGTGCCCGGCTTGGTTTTCACGGAGGTGAGCTGCGCTTCGAACTCATCCCATGCGATCTCGTCCTGCAGGGCTTCGGGATGGATGACAATGGCCCCGTCCCGGAAGACGTCACGAAGCGCGATGTAGGTCTGCACACGGCGATTGCGCCACTTGAGCGGGTTCGATGCCGCAGCGCCGCCCTTGTACTGCACGACCCGATATTCGCGCTTGATGAGCGTGCCCGCGGTACCAGCACCGACACCCAGCGAGTCGACCACGAAATCGTCGATGTCCTTTCGGCCGCCCCATTCCAGGAACATGCGCTCGGCTGCATCGGCCGACTCGATGACGGCCACCGACGGCTTGAAGCTGAACGAGACCTGCCGAAGCACGACGCACATGGACTGGTACTGACGGGCCACCGTGATGACGGTCTCGTCCTCGCCACCGTCCGCCACGTCCACCGTGATGCGCAGTTTCGGCAGCGAGCCGTCGCCCACTTCCCAGTTCCATGACCGTGCTCGAGCGTCCGATATCCACTGCAGGGGGATGAGCTGGTTCGCGTCGGCCTCAACGAACTCGCCCTTCACGCGAACGCTGAAGAACTGGGAGTGCTCGCCGTAGTCCCGCTGCCAGCGCTCGATCTGGGCCTTGTTCGTGCCCTCGACGGTACGCGAGTCGATGTTGCGGCTGTTCCATCGGTGGCGGAACCGGGTGAAGCACTGGCGGAAACGCCCTGTCGAGCGGGTGGGGTTACCCGCCACCAGCCAGATGATTTGGGTGAGTTCGTCCGTCAGGGCGCCTTCAGCCGTCTCCCACACGGGATCAGCGATGGCGCTGGCCTCATCGAACACGAGCAGCAAACGGTTTCCCAGGTTGTGCAGGCCGGCGAAGGCCTCGGTGTTGTGGGCGCTCCACGGAATGGCATCGATGCGCCAGGTCTTCTCGTGCTGCTTGTGGAAGATGGCGGTGGCGGTGCATTCGAACCAGTGACGGTTGATGACAAGTCCGTGCCATTTCACGACCTCAGGCCAGGTCTTCGTGCGTAGCTGAGTATCCGTGTTGGCGGTGACGACGCCGCGGGTGTGCTCGCGGGTCGACATGGCCCAAAGGATGAGCTGAGCGAAGCCAGCCGACTTGCCGATGCCGTGGCCGGAGGCGATGGCCTCCTGCACGATCTCCCAGGCGAGGCGTGTCTGGTTGGCGAGCAACGCCTCACGAATACGGCCGCACAGGTCAATGAACCATTGCCGGGGCTGCTTGTTCTGAAGCGGGCCCGGCTGGCCCCACGGGAAGGCATAGCGCACGTAGCCGAGCGGGTCGAGCTCGAACCGCGACAGGTCCTTACCCACCATCGCAAGGAAGCGCTCCTGACGGAGCGGCTCAGTGCGTTGCGTCTTCTTCGCTGATGCCGGCACGTTGACGCGCTGTCCTCAGGATCTCTGCAAGGTCGATATCGCCGCTGTGCTCGATCTCGTGCTTGTCTCTCCACAGTTCCGGCTGGCGGTTCTTCAGCCAGAAGATGCACGCCACGGTATCGGGTGCGTAGTGTTTGGTGATCGGGGTGAGCGTCACGGCGCCCTGGTAGTTGCTCACATGCACATCGGGGTGCGAATAGCCCACCGCACGCTGATAGAGCGAACGTTCAACCCGTTGATCCGCTTCGCCCTTGCCAACCTTTAGGGCATGACAAAAAGCCGAGTGTTCGGCCTGCCAGCGAATGATGGTGCGGGTACAGACGCCGAAGAACTCGGCGAGGTCCTGGTCAGTTGCCCCAAGCTTGCAGAGCTTCTTGGCCTGCTCTGCCATCTTGGAATCGTAGGTGGGAGGTCTTCCCTTACGGGCCAACTACGAGCCGGACGCCTCCATGGGCACGGTCGATGTGAAGCGAACACTCACGGGCGGGGCTTTCCAGAGCAGGTGGACGGGAACAGCGGCTTGCACGACCGAGAATAGCTTCCGGCGTCGGTCGTACTCAGCCCGGCACGATCGGCATTGATACTGCCGGTGATCCGGTGCCCGGGCGCAGAAATGGAACTCCTCAAGGTCTTTCACCCGTCCGCAGGCGCAACAGCGCTTGGAGAATAGCTTGAGCTGTTCCCATGTATTTGACCAGACAGCGTTCTGAAGGACTGCGGCCATAAGTTACACTACTGCGAATGAAGGCTTCTGAGAAAGCTACCGCCCGCTGGGCCCGTAACAAGCACCGGCCGGCGTACAAGAAAATCGCGGGCAAGTCCTACTGGGTGGACGGTGACACCAAGCCGCGCATCCCGACCGGCGGACCTAAGCGGAAGGGCTGACATCGCCTCGCTCCTTCCGCTCGAATGTTCCACGAGGAACGACCTTTGGTCTTTCGATCTCACAAACGAGGCGAGCCAGATGCGATTGAACGTATGACCGTGATGCGCCGATGACGTGTGCGATCTGCTTGATGCTCATCTGGCCGGCGCGGCGCTCGGCCTCGCGCACAAGAAGCGCGTTCGCCTCGTCGGTGAGCCGGACTGGTTTTTTTCTCATCCGATGGCCCCTATCGCACGCAGGGCTTCCACCGGCGTGGTGACTACGGGGATGCGAGCACGCTCGAGTGTCTCCGTCTGCACTGGCTGGTCGTTTCGCTTGCGTACCTTGCCGTTCTCCTGGGGAGTCTTGCACTCCATCGGCAGCCAGCGGCCGCGGAACAGGGTGAGCAAGTCGCACGGACGCTCGATGACCCACACCTCGCAGTTGACCGCTTCGAGCGCCGCGATGATGTCTTTCTGCACGGCATCCTTGCGGGTGGCCCAACGCTTGATGCTCATCGTTTCCTCTCGCCGCGCCATTGGGTGGGCACGCCCCATTCCGGCCCTTTGCCCAACGTGAGCGACGGCGTTTCCAGCCACTCGATCTTCGCGCCGAACGCCTTTCGCAACGCATCCGCCACAACGCACATGTCGGGACCCATAGCGTCACGCACCTGCTGAGCGCGAGAGAGCTTCCATTGGTCGCCAACGAGTGCGTTCACGTAGGCGCCTCGATCGGGTCCGAATTACCGGTCCGAAAGCCACCCCCTAAAGGGGGTGTGGCATTCTCAAGGTCCGATTTCGGACCTTTTCGGACTTTCGGACCTTCTGAATCTGGAAGCCGATAGCCCCCCACAGTGGCTCTCAGGTAGAAATGAGCCAGCGCTGCACATGAGTCCTGGGCCGTCTGTTTCGGCATGCCCATCTCGCGTGCAATGCGCCTCATCTCGTGAGGGCCCCAGATCAGGAGGTTTTCGCTCTTGCTCTGCAGATCCTTCAGCGTGCTCAGCAGCTCCCGCTGACGCAGACCCCGGGGCTTATAGCCACGGGCTTCGGCAGCGACGGTTGAAGAATCGATCGGAACAAGGGCAAGGGAAGTCACAGGCCTGTCGTCGTCATCGATCTCGCCGAGATCCACAACGTCAGCACGATAGGCCAGGGGCGGAAGGTCGCCACTGTCTTTGAATCGCTCCCGTGAAACCGTCACTTGACGCTCACCGGGTGTGCGCGCGATCACGTAGGCCGCGTCCGTATCAGCTTCCAGTGCGGAAGCGCCACGAGCTCGACCCTTCTCCACGTGGCCGGTGTGATGCACCAGCAGCACAGTTGCGCCGTAACGGCGCTTCAGATGTACATCCAGATTGCCGATGAACGCCTTCGCTTCACTGTTGGAGTTTTCATCCATGCCTCCAGAGTTCTTCGAAAGCGTATCGATCACGATCAGGACGGGCGGCAGTTCCATTGCATCGATGTCTGCGCAGATAGCAGACACCGCTTCCAGAGAGGTGAAATCTACCCGCTGCTCGAGCGCGTAGACGGGAAGATTTTGAGGTTTGACGTTCGGTGCGTTCTTCGACAGCCACGCACGGAACCTCCGATCGATGCCCCGGCCCTCAGCCGAGACAATAACTACGGGCATTCCCTCGATGGCGATCGACATCGCCCAGTGAATCGCGATGAACGATTTGTATGTGCCCCGTGGCCCCAGCAGGACGGCTATCACGCCTTGCTCTATCACGTCTCGAATCAGCCACTGCGGACGCGTCGGGTTGGCGATGATCTCGGAAAGACGCTTGAGTCGAGACTCGGGCTTCTCGATGTCGAGCCAGCCAGCAACAGAGCGATCTTCCTGGAACGCGTCAGCGAGGTCCCAACCTTCAGGAAGAGGGACGCCAGCCTTCTCTGCAGGGTCTACGATGCGAACGCTCTCTGCACTCGATGCGACATTCTGGCGGACCCACTCCATCGCTTTGCGTCCCGGCGCATCGCAATCCGGGATCAGCGTGAGCGCGCGACCCTTGATGGGCGACCAATCGGCCTGTCCAACCGATTGCGCGCCACCGCTCCAGGTCGTGGCGATGTACTCAGGGAAGAGCCGCTGCGCGGCGTGCGCGGTCTTCTCCCCTTCCACCACGATGACCGGTTTCTCCGGCTCGTTAGCAAGCCGGTCGAGCTGGAAGAGAGGCCGCGGATTTGGGTGGTGCTTCCACTCCCATCCTTCAGGTCCACGAATCAGGGGGCGAATTTCTTTGCGTCCACCCGACTTATTCCATCGGCATACCCGCATGACGATCGTGCCGTGCGCGTCACGGTAGTCCCAATGCTGGTGATATTCGCCCAGAGTTCCTAATCCGCCCGGGATGCCCTCGCTCTTCCTGGACAACTCAGCGCCGCGATTCTCCAGCGCCTGCACAATGTTCTGATAGGTACAGCCCGCGTAGCACACGAGCGCTAGACCATCTCGGCCGTCGGCAAGAAACAAAGATGGGTTGCGGTCTTCATGCGCTGGGCAGCAGGCTTTCCAGCCTGTAGGCGTCTTCTGAGGCTTATTAAGTAGCCTTGCGCACGCCTCCGCTCCCCACACGTTTGACATGGCAGCTACCATCAGCGGGTAGCGCGCGTGAGAACATTGAGCAGCCAGAACGGCGCGCCGAAGCGGAACGCAAAACGAACGACCCACGGGTACCGCGTGTCTGCGTTGATACTGGCGTCTGTTGACCACTGCTTCATGACCGCCACGGCTCCGGGAGCCGGGCTTCCATTTCTGCGATTCGGCGTTGTGAACGCTGGCCTACTAAGGCAGCCATGACGTCGAAGCACTCGCGAATCGCGGGAGTGTCATCAAGCTCAACGGCTCGCAGATAGGCGCGATGTGCGGTCTCTATTTCGCGCTCGAGTGCCACGTCCTGATCCTGCTGACTGGGAGCCGGCACGCTCATTGCTGACCCTCTGCGCCGG
>Ga0247777_1000594_pt1 | contig 10535 bp, 7 predicted proteins | sample UWRJL154409C5_FD_179937 | JGI IMG/M metagenome (GOLD analysis project Ga0247777, IMG submission 179937) | Plant litter microbial communities from Arlington Agricultural Research Station in Wisconsin, United States - UWRJ-L154-409C-5 | ecosystem: Environmental > Terrestrial > Plant litter >...
GCTACCCTTCCGACGGGCTTGACGGTGGATTCAAGAATCCAGCCCTCTGCCATGCCGTCCGGTTCTGCGCGCACGTCCAGTATCTCCGAGAGTGTCAAGATACTCTCTTCGAGGTCCTCCATGCCTTTCCCGGTCTTGCCGCTGACGCAGACGACCTGCACATCGCCCCCGTGCTCTTCAAGTTCGACGCCGTGGCGTGCGAGGTCCATCTTGACCTGCTCCACGCGGGCCTCGTCCTTGTCAATCTTGTTGATGGCTATGATGACGGGGACCTTGGCTTGACGGGCGTGCTTGAGAGCCTCGAGTGTCTGCGATTTGACGCTGTCGTCGGCAGCTACGACAAGAACAACGATGTCGGTCACGTTGGCTCCTCGCTGCCGCATGTTCAAGAAAGCCGCGTGTCCAGGCGTATCGAGGAAAGTGATCTGCTTGCCCGTCGACAGCCTAACCGGGAAGGCGCCGATATGCTGCGTAATGCCGCCGTGTTCTTGGGCCGCCACCGATGATTTGCGCAGCCAGTCCAGCATGGTGGTCTTGCCATGGTCTACGTGACCCATAATGGTCACGATGGGCGGCCGGGGGGGTAAAGCGGTGGGATCGGCCGCAGGTGGTCGCGCTTTCAGGTCCACCAGGTCTCCATCGTCGACGGTCGGCTCGAAACCGTATTCTTGCGCAACGAGGGCCGCCGTCTCGCCGGTCATGATGCTCTCCTGGGTGATTTCTCCAAAGCCTAGCTCGGCCAGCCCCTCAAGGAAGACGGCAGGTTTCATACCTAGCGCATGGCCGAGGTTGGCGACGCTGATGAGCTGAGGCACTAAGATTGGCGTGAGTTGGTTCCCGCCTTGGACTAGACCCTTTTCTTGCTGTTGTCTCCTCTCCTGCTTGCGCCTCCGGCGATCCTCCGCCAGCCGCTCGGCAGTGTCGTCGTAATCATAATCGTTTTCTTCGTCCGACCCGGAGCTACTACGCCAGCGAGGCTTGGGCTTGCCCTGGGGCTTGATCGGTCGGGCCCTCTGATGTTGGCGGCGGGAAGCATCCCACCTCTGAGGCGCCGTAGGGCTCTGCGACGCTCGCGCCCTCCGGGTACCGGAATCTTCGTCGGTGGGCATAGCCCGATCGCCGCGGCGGGGCGATGCTGCGTCCTCATGTCGACGAGTCGTCTCTGACTTTTCTTTTCCAGCCCAAGCCCAACCGTCGGAATCCCCGAGCGGCCGGGACGGTCTTGATTTCTCGAAGTCGCCACGCTTTTCGAAGTCCAGCCAGGACGTCCCAGGTAAGTTGTGACTCCGCGCGACCTGCTTGCTACCGAGGCCCGCAATATGGGTCCGGGCTGACGGCCAGAATCCCGCGTTTTGCGAAGACGGCTTTTGCTGGAGATCGACTTTCCCCTCGACGGCCCGCTCTCTTCTGGAAAGACTGGCATCTTGCCAAGGGCGAGACCCGCGGGGATCCCGACGGTTGAGCAACCCCCATTCTTGACTCCCCAAGTCGGAGTCGATAGGCCGGGTCGTCAATCCTGACCGAAAGGCGGGGCCCCTCGCCCGCAAGCTGCCCAGTTCCGGGCCATCCCTCCAGGCAGACGTTGGTCGCTTCCGCCTTGTCGCCTCAGTGGTCGCCTCGGGAGTCTGGGGCGCGGGTGACGGGAGCGCTTCCGGAGAGTTTCCAACTCGCCGTTCAGGGCCAAACGTGTTAACCGGTGGCCTATCGATCGGTATCCACGAAGTTCTCCATGGCCGTGGCTCGTTATTGGCATCTGAGCCTCGGCCCCAACCGTTTCCTGAGGATATCGGTCGTCTAGTCGCGGGGAGGGCCGCGGCTGGCGGTGCTCCCCCTGCTTGCGTCGACTGGGACTCTCGAAGTCGCCGGTGGTAAAGGGAGAAGTGCAGAGGCGACGGGACTCGACGAAGTGTAAACTCGTCGACGAAACTATCTGCGTTCTGGAAGGCGCGTGTCGTCAGTCCGCTGCACGGCATCGCGCGGAACCTCCGGGGGTCGGAAATACCTTCCAGAAAGGGAGCTTTCCCCTTCTCATATTTGTGAGCCCAGGGAATTAGCAGGCCATGGGGAACTTGGGTAATGGATTTTCTGCGGATAACAAGCGAGGTCAAGAGCTCGAAATCTTTCGCTAGAGTTGGATGAAGCTCGACATCTCGGTAGTAGCATATAGCACCGCTCTGCAATTATGCAGTTGAGCAATGTTGCGTTTATCGGAGTGGGTCCTTGGCAATTGTGGATGACATGAACTGGCTTGTAGGTGCCTTCGATCCTCCCAACAGCAAATGCCACACTCAACCGTTTACGTCTCCTACCTACGCATAGCCCCAGCCTGGTCATTCGTATTTCTTGCGGCGAGCCGGTCAGCCCCGATGACATTTCCGCCCGTCAGCCCGTAGTCGCGTCGTTGGAGGTCCCTTAGCATGGCCATGTCGAAGAGAACGATTGGCGCGAACAGGAAGTTCGCGCAACCCCCACGGCCCTTCAAGAGCGTCCCAGACAGCCTTCGGCCATTTTGCGAGCTGCTCGCCCCCGATTTTGTCTACGTCACGCACATCGATTCGAAGCCTCGCGAGTTCAAGCAGAAAATCTTCGCGGTACCGGTGCTGCTAAACCTGGCCGTGGCACTCCTCTTCGTCTGTCGGGTCTATTATATTGGGCCCTACTATCTGCAGTTGCTCGCGACGACGCTCGGATACCTCAATCAGACGACGCTCGTGGCCAGGGAACTCTCTTGGGGCCAGCTGGTTGGTACGGTGCTCAGACGTACCGTTACCTTTATGATGGATCTCTGCCTATTCATCTTCGTCTGGCCATGGCCGGTCGAGTTCTGCCTTGGGCGAGGGGGAAATCCCATGCAGTGGCGCTGGGCCGTGGGTTTTCGTGAGAAGGAAATCTATGTTCGGCGCAGTCGGGACTGGTATCGGAATCTTGGGGACGTTCTGAAGGACGACAGCAGCAGAAACACGTTCCTCTCCCAAACGAGAGTCGCGGCATCGCCACTGCTCACACAGGAGAAGACGGGGTACTTGACCATGAGCGGGGACTGGGATCTCGACTGGGGCGCGATGATTGGCGCCACCGCCCTGGTAGATCGGAAGGACATCGCGCTGGAGGCCTTCCGGCTCGTGGTACTTCTCTGCCACGAGGAGTACGGCTGGCTCTGTCTGGACCAGGCGACTGGTGAGGCTGCACAGGATGACGACAGGAGGAGGCGGGTCTTCGCATTCCGCGACGCCCTGGCCGCAATCGACAAGGAGGACTTGTTTTTCAGATGGGTCGAGATGATCCAGTTCGAGTCCACCCAGCCAGGGGGGTTCGGTTCAGACAAGCAAGTTGAGGCCGCCAGCAGGGTTCGAGAGCTTTTCCAGTCAAACGGGATAGACTTTGATGCCTTCTGGAAAGAAAGCGTCGGCTCCGACGGCTTGGCGGGCTTATAGTCAAGTACTGCACTTCGCGGCATCCAACACCGAGAACTCACTCAGGACAGGAACAAACGAAATGTTTCACACTGGACCCCGGCGGGCATCCTCTGAGAACGGTTGAAGATGGATTCGGCGTGTTCTGCGGTTTGCCTACTTCTTGCCTTTGCCCTTGGCCTTGGAGCCGAGGGCGGCCTCGCGCTTCTTGGCCTCCTTGGCGTCTATCTCGGCCTTCTTTGCCTTTTCCCCCGCCTCTCGCTCTTCCTTTTCGGCCTGTGGCGCGGTACGATGTCAGTTACGGCCCTCCGAAGCCGTGTGGTGTGTCCCCGGGCTATCGACGTACCTGCTTGCGAGCCGCCTCTGCCTCACGTTTCTCACGGATAAGCTTCAGACGGGCCAAGTCGGCCTTGGCCTCGTCCGTTTTCCCCTGCTCGTGGAGCTTGCGGTAGTGGTCTTTGGCCTGCTGGGCCTGGATCGACTCGCGCTCCTTCCGGCTCGGCGTCCCGACGCTCAGGTTTTCGACGCCCTCGGTGGCGGAGTCGACGGAGGCCGGGCCCTTAGTCTGGCTGCGGGCGGCTTTGGAGTGGTTTGGGTTGGCCGGCGCGTCGTCGGAGTCGTCGCTGTCGTCGGAGTCGGAACCGCTGGGGGGGAGGTCGCCGGCCTGGACGGACTGGGCCTTGGCCTTAGCAGCAGCCGCCTCCTTGCGGGCCTTTTTTTCTTGCTTCCTGGCCTCACGGCTTACAGGGCCACCCGAGGAGGGCCCGCCGTCGTCCGACTCGTCCTCGCTGGAGTTGTCCTCTTCCTCGCCCGAGCCATTCTTCTTCTGCGCGTCTGCGCTCCACATGCTTATTTCATTGCCTTCTGCGTCGACGGGCCGCAGGTCGCGCGAGAAGTGGTGGCCCCCTGACAGCGAGGTGTTGGTCAGCTGCTGCGATAAGGGATGCCCGGAGCCAAACTCAACAGCAGCTGGTAGGCAGCTCGGAGGGTTGGAACCGGGGTTGCGACGTACCTCCGCGGGTGTATTTCTTGAACTTGCCGCCGCGGCCACGCGAGTTTGAACCTGGCTGTCCGCCCGGCATTTTGACAAGGTTGAGGCGAGATGGACCGTTGGACTGATGAAGAGGGGGGGCGAACGCGGGGTTGCGACTCGGATGATGTTTAATGGTAGATGGCTCTCCGCGTTTTATACCACATTCGCCGTAGGCTTCCTAGGGAAGTCACAGGAAGTGGCTCGGATTCTCCCCTGTTGTAACTCTTGAGGTTCAACTGGGTGTGAAGGGGAGTGTGGGGCGGGGCTTCGGTTTTGATCGTGACGTTCAGCAGGGGACCAGCTTTTCGTGGGAAGGCGGCACAATATGAAAGGCGGGCAGGTCTCGGGTCCGGGCCCACTGACAGTGAGCATTTACCAGGGCCAGGGTAATACAGCACCGTTTCCAGGTTCCTCGGTGACTGCCGCCGTGCTTCGGATCCCAATAACAGCCGCCAGGAGCAGCGGTTTGACTCATGGGCTGCACGCCGCCATCAGTGTGGGGTCTGTCAATTGGCCTGGGGCCCGCATCTCGCAGGTAACGTGCCGCCTTGTTGGGCACCGCCGCATTTGAACGATCCCCGCGGTGCTACCGGTGTCCAATTCCTAGCAGCGCAACGACTTTGCGCCGGCGGGTACACATTACACCGGTATTAGGATTTGGAAATCGTTCGACGGGTTCTGTGGGGTGGAGCCCTTTTTCTAAGCATGAGTTTAGTTCCCAGGCGCCCAAGACCTGGATACCTCTTCGCACTCAAACCTTCACAAAAGGTACCGTGATTCGTAGGTACCTGAGTACCTATTATCTCCGTCTCTACCTACCTTACCTAGGTAGGAGGGTACCTAAGTGTGGTACCTCTAATTCCTAACGACCTACCTACTAGCCCGGAGGTAGGTCCTTAGTTGCCCAGGTAGGTATGGAGGCTTCGGACCTGGACAAAGCCCCAGATCCTCCATCCAATAGGCTCCATTGCATGGATGAGGCACGCACTCAGCCCAGCCACACCCAGACTACCTAGGTACCGCACCAAGCCACATCGCGGGGCGGATTATTAAAGGAGGTCAGACTGGTCCACTGCAGTCTTTCGCTTTCCTCTTTCTTCAACAACATAAAACTCAACTCCTCCATATTCACTCTGGCTTCCGCCACTTCTCCCATGGCAGGTCTTGGAGGGGAAATTGGAGGACAAAACAACCATCGATCACTTACCCTTTGGGTCCGCCAGCGGTACACTGCCGCCATGGTCCCCAGAGAAATTTGATAGTTCGAGACAAAGACACAGGGATGCTTGCAATAGACTGACTCCCTTGGTACTGTCCAAATGATAGACAAGATACCGCCTCGTCTAGGCATGCATGCCCGATACAGCGTTTCGTAACGAGTAGGCGTCCACGAGATGTCGTGGTTGTACTGTATGGTACATGTTCTCAGCCCCCCTCGCCAGTCTGGCGCAGTGCGCTGCAGAGGGAGCCATATATATGCGGTCTCCCCCATCCCCTCTGCCCCGCCCTCCCCATCTCTTTCCCAGGGCCCTACAGCATCGGTTTCAGACCCTCGGAGACGTGGAACGGCGCCTCTGTTTTGCTCTTGATCTCACCAACGGTGACGCCGTCCGCGATCTCGACCAGCGTCAATCCGTGAGCAAAGTCGACATCAAAGACGCCCTAGGACGAGTTGGTCAGCAGAGGAACGCCGAGCATGGGGGCAGGGGCGGCAAGGCCTACCAGCTCGGTAATGATCCTCGACACGCACGCCCTGCCCGTGAGGGGAAAGGCGCATTGCTTGACAATCTTGGGGTTGCCCTTCTTGTCCGTGTGCTCCATGGTAATGACGACTTTGGTGGCGCTGGGGTTGCTGACAAGGTCCATGGCGCCGCCGAAGCCCTTCACCTTGCCCGGCAGCATCCAGTTGGCCAGGTCGCCCGTAGCGCTGACCTGCATGGCGCCCAGGATGGTCAGGTCGATGCGTCCGCTACGGATCATGCCGAAGCTCTCCTCGCTGCCGAAGACGGCGGCCCCCGGCTTGAGCGTGACCGTCTCCTTGCCGGCGTTGATGAGGTCGGCGTCCTCATCGCCCTTGCGCGGGTAGGGGCCCAGGCCCAAGATGCCGTTCTCACTCTGCAGCTGCACCTCGACGTCGGCGCCCACAAATGCCGGCGCAAGCATGGGCATGCCGATGCCCAGGTTGGCGTACATGCCGTTCTGGAACTCCTTGGCCGCCCGCCGCACGATGCGCTCGCGCTTGGCCGCCGAGTCGCCCGACCCTAGCGCCTTCCGGGCCGCGGCCGCGTCCTCGTCGCCCAGCGTCCACGTGTGCTTCTCGATCTTCTTGGCGGCCGTGCTTTGGATGACGCGCTTGACGTAAATGCCTGGCACGTGGATGGCCTCGGGCGGGATCTCGCCTGGCTCGACAATGTGCTCGGCCTCGACGATGGTCATCTTGGCGTTGCGCGCCATGGCCCCGTTGAAGTTGTTGGCCGACAGCCGGAACTGGCAGTTGCCCAGTTTATCGGCGCGGTACGCCTTGACAAAAGCGTAGTCGGCGGCGATGCTGTGCTCGAGGAGGTACGACTTGCCGTTGAACACCTTGACGTCCTTGGGGTACGAGTACTCGTCGGGCGTGCCGTCCGGCCGATTGCGCAGCGGCAGCTCGCCTGTCTGTACCACGGTGCCAAAGGCCGCCGGGGTATAGAAGGCCGGGATCCCGCGCCCGCCCGCGGAGCAACGCTCGGCCAGCGTCCCTTGCGGCGTCAGTTCCAGCTCCACCTCCCCCGTCAGGTACATCTTCTCGAGCGTCTTGTTCTCCCCGATGTACGACGCAATCATCTTGCTGACCTGTCTCGACTGTAGCAGCTTGCCTAGCCCGCTGCTGTCGGTGCCCGCGTTGTTGGATACGGCCGTCAGGCCCTTGATCTCGGGTTTGCGGAGCACCTCGTCGATGAGCGTGTCGGGGACGCCGCACAGGCCGAAGCCGCCGCATAGCACCGTTTTGTTTGACCTCATGTCCCGCAGCGCCTCGGCGGCCGACGGGTAGACCTTGTTGATCTCGGCTCGCCGGTGGGACATGGAGAAGAGCCGGGCGTACAGCCGGGCCTGCCGCCTGTCAGCCGCCATTGCACCTCTAGTTGTCGTCCAGGAACGACTCACGCGGGTCTGCGGGCCATATCCAGCGTACCGGCGTAGCGTCCGCGCGCAAAAGGCCACCGGCACCATTCTTCCGCTTGTCAGCTGCCGCTGTTCGATTGGGGTCCTACGAAGTCGCGGTCGTCGAACCCCGCCGAGGGCAATGGTCCGGTAAGAGGAAGGTCGACGGCACAGTTCCCCCGAGACAAGGCAGACATTCGAATATACCGGTCGGCCGACGGTGGGGAGAGGAGGCCGGGCGTCGACCCGGTAATGTACCTACCGGATGCACCGCGGCATACCTAGAGTGGCGCGGTCCGCCCTCGGAAAGGTGCTTCGGCACAATCGAGTCCGACGTATGCCGGGGGTGGAGCGGGGCGGAAAGCAGCGGGACGACCCCAAAAGCCGCCAGGGGTAAACACTGAGCCGGTGCGCGGAAGTCGGGACCAAGATAGGCAGTAGCTTATCCGCCGGGGTACTGACAGGTAGTACCCGGTCTTCGAGCGAGATCCCGAGATCGCACCGCGCCTCACCCCGAGGCCCTCACATCCATAACCGGGGGATGGGTCCAGTCAAACACCATGGTGCAACCTTGCCCCTGATCAGAGTCAAAGTCGATGCTGTATGGCAATTCTACCCACTCATAGCGCCCCTTCCCCCCTTCCGCAGAGGCAAAGCTGGTAATATTGCCGATATTTGGTCCACACTCCGGAGGGCAGCCGGCGCAGCCAAGAGAACCGGCAACCATCCGTTCCACCGTAGGTAGTGAGGTCCCCATGACATCCCTGGACCCAAGTCCACAGGAGGAAAAGGCACCTCCGGTCAGCCTATGATGGGCATTGTGCATAGGTGCCGCGCTGCCTGAGGCTTCTGCTCCAAGCTGCCGAAGGGCCAACACATATCCCCCCTTATCCGACCGACGGTCCACAACCTTACACCCCCAATGCCAATGTTGCAGTATACGTGCTTTCAAAGCACTCGACGGCAGCGGCAACCCTCCCCGGATGCGGCTCGAATACCCAAGGGCGCCTCTGCACGCGGCCAGGGGGTCGCCTTCAAATCTGCCTAGGCAACACTTTCGGCCGCACCAGCGGGCGAATCCTCGTCAGCACCCTCGCAGGTTGCGAATCTCTCATCGGCGGGTGCTCGCTCCAGTGCCCGCGCCTAGGCCTGCCATCTCGAGTTCCACATTAAAGGTCCATCGGTCTTTTGCCTCGTCAGCAGGCGCGGCGGTCTCTGGTTTGGAGCTGGCTACTCACCGTTGGCCAGGTTGTCGGCCGTGTCCTCGAGCAAAATCACCCTCCGCTTGTTACAATACGACGTCTTGTCCATGATGTCCACCTTGAGCTTGGGGTCCGACAGCTCGCTGACGGGCTTCTCGAACATCTCGGATAGCGCCTCGACAGCCATCTCGAGATCCTTCTGGTTGTCCTCAAAAATCTCCGTCAGGTTGTTGCGTGCCAGGTAGAAGGCAAAGGCGTAGGTCCACTTCAGCGTCTGCCGGCACGTCTGCAGGGCCTGGGATGCCGAGTTGAGGTACTGGACCTCGATCCACGACATCTTGGATGCGGTTTGAAGCTGCACCATTTTCCTCTCCGTCTTGTGGTAGATGTCCTTATCAAGGCGAGCCGACTGCTCGTGGTTGGCGTAGCGGTTATAGTAGTGCAGATAGCGCTCTAGGGACACTCTCGATTTGGCCTGGGCGTCGCGGGCATCGGTCCCGCTCTTCTCCTCGAAGCGATTGCAGTTGTACCAGCTGGTTCCATGCTCGGACCAGAGCCCCATGCACATCCAGCAGAACTCGTGTTTGCATTTTCGGCACGTCATGTGGTTGCAGCCTCCGTTCTTCTCGATGGTCGAGTTACACTTGGGGCATTCCTTGGTGTTGGCCGAGATCCAGTTGGCCGTCTCCGAGTCGTCGGCGCATTTCTTGAGCCACCGTTTGACGAGCTCACAGGGAGCAGGTTGGTGGTCGTTCAGGGTACAGCCAAAGCAGAAGCGGTGTCCACAGCCGCAGGCAACCGTCGGCACCACTCTGCTGAGATCCTTCCTTTTGACAGGGCAGTCGATGGCGTTTTCGCAGCCGGGTGCGGGGCACCACCTGAGCGAGTCCTTGTCTTCGACGTAGGTTCGATTCAGGAGCTGGTGGTAGCGCTGGGTAAGCTCCGGCGTGACGAGGAGATCCAGAGATCGGGCGTCGATTATGCGGCCACAGCCGTCCGAGGGACATTGTATCCGGGCTGCCTCCCCCTCCTCGCGGATTTTCTGCGTGAGGTAGTGACGATAGCAGTCCACACAGTAGCGGTGCCCACACTTCAGGGCGAAGGTCCCGATGCCGGCCTCGTCCTCGCAGCAGATGTCGCAAGTGAAGCCGGACACGACTTCAAGGCGGGGGAGGGCGCCGCGGCTTGGACCCATGCCGGCTGCTTCCAGCACCTTGCTCGGGCGGTCCATGTAGTCCTCGATGAGCCTTTCTTTATTCCACCGGAAGTGCCGCAGGAGGATGGCTGCATCCTCCTTGCGCATCTCGAGGATCATGTTGACCTCGTCGATGAGGTCATCCTGCTGTTTTTGTATATCGGCAGGTTTGTAAACCTTGAAAGTGACGTCGTACGCGACATGCTTCTTCCGATCCAGGATTTTGCTGGCGTCCAGCTCGGGTTCGGGCTCGTCAAAGTCGTCGTCGTCGAAATCTATGAGCGGATGGCAGGTCAGTTCCGGCCCGGGTTAAGGAGCAGTGTAGGTCGGGGGCCGGCGAGAAGGAACGTACCTTCGATACCCGACATGTCATCATGATCGCTGTAGTCTTGGAGGCCGTCATCCTTGCTCGAGGCCGCCGAGTTGAAGTCGTCATCAGAATCCATTGTGTTTGATGTCGAAGTCAGGGGGGTCGGGGGGGCTGCCTCCGGGCCGGCTGAGGCGAATCTCTTGGGGAGCGAGCCGCTAGATATCGTCGCCTCAGCGGCCGT
>Ga0247777_1000595_pt1 | contig 10533 bp, 11 predicted proteins | sample UWRJL154409C5_FD_179937 | JGI IMG/M metagenome (GOLD analysis project Ga0247777, IMG submission 179937) | Plant litter microbial communities from Arlington Agricultural Research Station in Wisconsin, United States - UWRJ-L154-409C-5 | ecosystem: Environmental > Terrestrial > Plant litter >...
CCACCAGGTTGATCGCCTCGGTGGTGCCACGGACGAAAATGATTTCCTTGACGTCCTTCGCATTGATGAAGCGACGTACGACATCGCGGGCGCCTTCATATGCATCGGTCGCCCGCTGGCTGAGCGTGTGCACGCCACGATGCACGTTCGCATGATCGCGTTCGTAGTAGTGCGATACGGCGTCGATGACGGACTGCGGGTGCTGGCTCGATGCCGCGTTGTCCAGGTACACGAGCGGTTTGCCGTGCACCTGCTGCGACAGGATGGGAAAGTCGCGGCGTATCGCGGCGACATCGAAAGAGCGATCGAGGGACTTGGGTTGTGCGCTCATCGTTCCGCTCACTTGGTGTCGCCGCTGGGCATGTCGCCGGCCGAAAGATCGAAGCGCCGTTGCACGCGCTCTTCCAGCCAGGTTCGTACCGGGCCGACCTTGACGGTGGCGAGCATGGAATGTGCAAAGGCCCTGATCAGCAGGGCGCGGGCCTCGGCTTCGCCAAGACCTCGCGAGCGCAGATAAAACAAGGACACGGGATCGAGCTGGCCCGTGGTCGCGCCGTGACTGCATTTCACGTCGTGCGCGTAGATTTCCAATTCCGGCCGGCTGTCTATCTCGGCGGTGGCCGAGAGCAGCAGGTTGCGATTGGATTGCTTGGCGTCCGTCTTCTGCGCGCCGGGCTGCACGATCACTTTGCCGTTGAACACGCCGCGACCGCGACCCGCAGCGATGCCGCGATAGTCCTGCTGGCTCTGCGTATGAGGGGCCGCGTGTTCGATACGGATATGAGTGTCCAGGTGCTGGGTGCCAGTAGGCGCGAACATGCCGCTGAGGCTTACTGCCGCACCGGGCTCCGCCAGTTCCACTACCGTGCTGCTGCGTCCGAGCGATGCGCCAAGTGCGAAATCGTGACTGGTGAAGCGAGCATCCTTCGCGAGCCTCACATGCGTCGTACCGATGTGGAAGGCGCGGGCGCCTTCTTCCTGAAGCCGCAGGTGTTGAATATGCGCGCCAGCCGCCACGTCGAACGACACACGCGTGTTGGTCAACGATTCGGCCGCGTCATCGCCGGTGTAATGCGTGATCACCGAACAATGACTGTTGGGACCTGCACGCAGGATGATGCGCGGGTTCGCCATTTGCGACTGTGCCGGACGCGACGAAGACGGCGCACTCCAGTGATGCACCAGGTACAACGGCCGCTCGAGTGTCACGCCCGCTGCGATATCGATCACGATGCCGTCTTCACTGAAGGCGCCATTGAGATTTTCGAACGGTCCGGCTGCAACGGACTCGTGTCGCGACAGGAAGGCGGCCACTTCATCGGGGCTGTGCTGCATCCACTGTGCGATCGACACGATGGTCACGCCTGGCGGCTGTGGCGCCGGCGTCGACAAAGCAGGCAGCATCCGGCCATTGACGAACACGATGCGATGCCCGCAATCGGGGATCCAGCGATCGTCATCGGCCGCAACCGGTACGGCTTCCGGCAGAGCGAAGCGCCGTGCTTCCAGTCGTCGCAGGTTGGTGTATTTCCAGGGCTCGTCGCGCTGCGTGGGAAAGCCGGTGCCGAGGAAGCGTTCGAGCGAAGCTCGTCGCAACGTCGACAACGCATCGCCCGCGTCGGCACGACCCGTAAACAAGGTTCGATAATGATCCAGCGCGGCAGGCTGGTTGGTGCTGTTGATCACGCTGACACTCATGCTGCCGCCGGATCCTCTTTCACCCAGTCGTAGCCGCGTTTCTCCAGTTCGAGCGCTAGCGACTTGTCGCCGCTCTTGAGAATGCGGCCGCCGGAAAGCACGTGCACGTAGTCCGGCTCGATGTAGTCGAGCAGGCGCTGATAGTGCGTCACCATCACGATGGCGCGATCCGCACGGCGCAGGCTGTTCACTCCGTTCGAGACGACGCGCAGCGCATCGATGTCGAGGCCGGAATCGGTTTCATCCAGCAGCGCGAGCTTAGGTTCGAGAATGGCCATCTGCAGTATTTCATTGCGCTTCTTCTCGCCGCCGGAGAAGCCTTCGTTGACGGCGCGGCTGAGGAAGCTCTCGTCCATCTGCATGAGCTTCATCTTCTCGCGTACCAGCGCGAGGAATTCGAAAGCATCGACTTCGGGTTCGCCGCGATGCTTGCGGATGGCGTTGAGGCCGGCCTTCAGCAGGTACACGTTGTTCACGCCGGGAATTTCCACTGGATACTGAAATGCCAGGAACACGCCTTCGCGTGCGCGTTCTTCCGGTGCGAGCGCTAACAGATCCCGCGACTCATACGTGACCGAACCGCCGGTGACTTCGTAACCATCGCGCCCGGCGAGCACCTGCGCGAGCGTGCTCTTGCCGGAGCCGTTCGGACCCATGATGGCGTGCACTTCGCCGGCATTGATGGTCAGGTTCAGACCGTTCAATACCTGCTTGCCGCCGACGCGTACCTTGAGATTTTCTATGACTAGCATGTTCTTTTCGATTCCGCTCTTGCGCTGATCAGCCAACCGACCCTTCGAGACTCACCGCGAGCAGGTTCTGCGCTTCGACGGCGAATTCCATGGGCAATTCCTTGAAGACGGCCTTGCAGAAGCCGTTGACGATCATGTTGACCGCGTCCTCGGCGGCAATGCCGCGGCTGAGGCAGTAGAACAACTGGTCGTCGCCGATCTTCGACGTGGTGGCTTCGTGTTCGACGATCGCTGTCGGCGTGCGCACTTCCATGTAGGGGAACGTGTGGGCACCGCACTGATCGCCCATCAGCAGCGAATCGCACTGGGTGTAGTTGCGGGCATCCACGGCGCTCGGCAGTATTTTCACCAGGCCGCGATAGCTGTTCTGGCCGTGTCCGGCCGAGATGCCCTTCGAGACGATGGTGCTGCGAGTGTTGCGGCCGATGTGAATCATCTTGGTGCCGGTGTCAGCCTGCTGATAATTATTGGCCACCGCCACCGAGTAGAACTCGCCCACCGAGTTGTCGCCGGTCAGTATGCAGCTCGGATATTTCCAGGTGATGGCCGAACCCGTTTCCACCTGCGTCCAGCTGATGCGCGAATTGGCGCCGCGGCACTCGCCACGCTTGGTGACGAAATTGTAGATGCCGCCGCGGCCGTTCTCATCGCCCGGGTACCAGTTCTGCACCGTCGAATATTTGATCTGGGCGTTTTCGAGCGCCACCAGTTCGACGACAGCCGCGTGCAACTGGTTTTCATCGCGCATCGGCGCCGTGCAACCTTCGAGATAGCTGACGTGCGAACCTTCTTCCGCAATGATCAGCGTGCGTTCGAACTGGCCGGTCTTCGCCGCGTTGATGCGGAAGTATGTCGACAGTTCCATCGGGCAGCGCACGCCCTTGGGCACGAACACGAACGAACCGTCGGAGAACACCGCTGAATTCAGCGCCGCGAAATAGTTATCGCCGGGCGGCACCACGCTGCCGAGATAGCGCTCGACCAGTTCGGGATGGTTGTGGACCGCTTCGGAGAACGAACAGAAGATCACCCCGGCCTTGCCGAGGCGCTCCTTGAACGTGGTCGCCACCGAGACGCTGTCGAACACTGCATCGACGGCAACTCCGGCGAGACGCGCGCGTTCATGCAACGGAATGCCGAGCTTGTCGTAAGTCTCCAGCAGTTTCGGATCGACTTCGTCCAGGCTCTTCGGCGCATCGGCGCGTGACTTCGGCGCAGAGTAATAAGAGAAGCCCTGGTAATCGATGGGCGCGACGCGCAGGTGAGCCCAGTGCGGCTCCTTCATGGTCAGCCAGTGGCGAAACGCCTTCAGCCGCCATTCGAGCATGAACTCGGGTTCGTTCTTCTTGCGCGAGATCAGGCGCACCACATCTTCATCGAGGCCCGGCGGTACCGTGTCCGATTCGATGTCGGTGATGAAGCCGTGCCGATACTTCTGGTCTACCAGGGCTTCGAGCGTGGGATCGTTCTGTGGATTGCTTGCCATATGTAATCTTGCCTGAGCGCTCGCGTTACTCGTGCCTGCCGCGTGTCATGCGGTTGAGAGGAACGGTGGCCGTCGTTACGGTGCGTTCGGTACCCGACAACTGTGCGAGCGTGATATCGGTCAACGCCTTGCGGATCGCTGCGTTCACGCGCTGCCATGCATTGCCCACGCTGCAACTCGATGCCAGTCCGCAGCTGCTGTGCTCGCCACTGCATTCGGTGATCGCCATGGGCCCCTCCAGCGCATCGAGGATTCCTGCCGCGGTGACTTCGCTGGGCGGGCGGGCCAGCTGATAGCCTCCGTGGCTCCCGCGAGTCGATATCACCAGGCCGCTGCGCTGCAGTTTCTTCAGCAGCTTGCTCACCGTGGGCAAGGCGATCCGGGTGCGCTCGGAGACCTCGGCCGCTGCCAGGGGCCTTTGCGGGTCGCGAGCCAGCAACGCCAGGATCACTGTGCCGTAGTCGGTCAGCTTGCTTATTCGCAGCATGGGCTCGTTTGCGGCAGGGGTGGCATGGAGGAGGAGATGGCGATCGACCCGGGGAAATCAATATGGGACCATTTTAGTCCCAATGATGCTTTTCCGCCAAATCCGATTGCGTGCCGCTCGTGCAACTGCCCCGCGAAATATCCGGAACAGGATCTTTCACCCTCGGCGAGGGGTTCGTTGTGGCGGTTGCTTTTCCGCTATGGTCTGAGCAAATCAAGGACGTCGCGGCCTCAATGCCGTTGTTTTTGCTATCCTAGTTGAAACGGGGCGCAACAGCCTCCACTGGTCCGGGGACGGGATCGGCATCCGCCGACCGCGATGGGCCTCAATCCATGAGGTGAAGTACATATGAATCGCAGCGAACTCGAGACTACTGCAAAAGCGATGGTAGCGAAGGGCAAGGGCATCCTCGCAGCCGATGAATCGAGCGGTACGATCAAGAAACGCTTCGATGGCATCAAGCTGGAGTCGACCGAAGAGGCGCGCCGCACTTACCGCGAGCTGCTGTTCACGACCCCGAAGGCGGCGGACTACATAAGCGGCGTCATCCTGTACGACGAGACGCTGCGCCAGAAGACCAAGGAAGGCATTCCCTTCCCCGAATACCTGAAGAAACTGGGCATCGTGCCGGGCATCAAGGTGGATGCGGGCGCAAAGCCCCTCGCCAACTTTCCCAACGAGACCATTACCGAAGGGCTGGACGGATTGCGCGAACGACTTGCCGAGTACTACTCGCTCGGTGCGCGTTTTGCCAAGTGGCGCGCGGTGATCGACATCGCCGACGGTATTCCTTCGCAGTTTGCAATCGACGCCAATGCGCACGCGCTGGCCCGTTATGCCGCGCTCTGCCAGGAAGCCAACATCGTTCCCATCGTCGAACCCGAAGTGTTGATGGACGGTGCGCACTCGATCGAACGCTGCGAAGAAGTGACCAGCACGACGCTGGCCGCGGTATTCGAACAGCTCTATGCTCATCGCATCTATCTCGAAGGCATGATCCTCAAACCCAACATGGTGATCTCGGGCAAGAAGGCGACGACGCGTGCCGATCGACAGCAGGTTGCCGAAGCTACGATCCGCGTGCTCAAGCGTTATGTGCCGGGTGCAGTGCCGGGTATCGCATTCCTTTCGGGCGGACAGAGCGCGGCGGAAGCAACCGAACACCTCAGCCTGATGAACAAGCTCGGACCGTTGCCTTGGGCTCTGACGTTCTCTTACGGCCGCGCGTTGCAGGACGAGGCGTTGAAGGCCTGGGGCGGCAAGGCAGAAAGTTTCGCAGCAGGGCAGCAGGCGTTCATCCGCCGTGCGAAACTCACTGGCCTCGCGCAGACTGGCAGCTACACAGCGAAGAACGAACAGGACGCCGCCTGACGCGTACCCTGACATGCGTACAGCCGACGGTCGTCGGTTGTACGCCTGTTGAAACCGGTTCGATCCCGACATTGAACACACTCACCATCATTACCACGCTGCAATCCGCCATGAATCAACGGCAGCCGACGCACGCTCGCGCGGAGAAGCCGAATGGCGCAATCCACATCGGTTGACATGCAAGCATCATCGCCGGCAGCGTCCGGCAACCTGGTCGAGATTCAGGACGTTCACTATTCGGTCGGCGGTCGCTCGATCTTCGCGGGCCTGACGTTGTCGATTCCGCGTGGACGCATCACTGCGATCATGGGACCCAGCGGCACCGGCAAGACCACGCTGATGCGGCTGATCACCGGCCAGATCAAACCGGACAGCGGCCAGATCCTGTTCGATGGATCGAACGTCTCGACCTTGCGGCGGGCGGACCTCTACAAGCTGCGATTGCGCATGGGCATGCTGTTCCAGAACGGCGCGCTGCTCACGGATCGCAATGTGTTCGAGAACGTGGCGTTCCCGTTACGCGAGCACACGAAACTGCCGAATGAACTGATCAGGCACATCGTACTCACGAAGTTGCAGGCCGTCGGCTTGCGGGGCGCAGCCGGGTTGACCGTGCCCGAACTGTCGGGCGGCATGGCTCGCCGTGTAGCGCTCGCCCGCGCCATGGCCACCGATCCGGAAATGCTTATCTACGACGAACCGTTCACGGGCCTGGATCCGATTTCGATGGGCATGATCGTGCGACTGGTGCGCCAGATGAACAACGCGCTCGGCATCACCAGCATCGTTGTCTCGCACGACGTGGAGGAGTTGTCGATCCTCGCCGACATGAGCTACATCATTGCGGGCGGCAAGGTCGTGGCCAAGGGCAGCTTCACCGAACTTCAGGATCATCCGTCCGAAATCGTCAACCAGTTCATGAAAGGGCTGGCCGATGGCCCGGTGCCGTTTCATTACCCGGCGCCCGATTACTTCGGGCAGCTGCTGTCGAGAAACGCATGAGCCAGTTGCAGGAACTGATAGAGAGCATGCGCGAGTTCGCGCGCTCGATCGGCGCAGTGGTGCTGTTTCTGGTGCGCATGCTGGGCACGCTTCCGCGCTTGCTTTTGCGTCCGCGCCTGATCGTCGAACAGATCTACAATACCGGCGCGCTGTCGCTCGTCATCGTCATGATCTGCGGCATGTTCATCGGCATGGTCATGGGCCTGCAGTTCTACGACATCCTCGCGCGCTTCGGCTCGGAAGAAGCGATCGGCGTGGGTGCGGCGCTCGGGTTGCTGAAAGAGCTCGGGCCGGTAGTCACCGCCTTGCTGTTCGCCGGTCGTGCCGGCACGGCGCTGGCTTCAGAGATCGGACTCATGCGCGCCACCGACCAGTTGTCGGCAATGGAAATCATGGCGGTCGATCCCATCATGCGCGTGGTGACGCCACGTTTCATCGGCGGCGTGATCGCGATGCCGCTGCTGGTTGCCATCTTCATCGCCATCGGCCTGTTCGGCGTGCAGCTGGTCGCTGTACAGCAGCTCGGCGTCGAGTCCGGTTCTTTCTGGTCGCAGATGCGCTCGAGCGTCGGTGTCGACGATGTCACGGACGGTGTGGTGAAGAGCTTCGTGTTCGGCGTGGCGTGCAGCCTGATCGCAGTCTATGAAGGCTTCACTGCGGTACCGACTGCGGAAGGCGTGGGTCGCGCGACGACGCGCACCGTGGTGATTTCCGCCGTGCTCATCCTGATACTCGATTACATGCTCACTGCCGTGATGCTCTGAAGTATTTAGCCCGAGTAATCGCCAAGAAAATGCCAACGATCCAACCAGCAGCTTTGCAAACCCCCGATTCACAACCATCGCCATTCGGCTGCTGCAGTAGCCTGCGGGCTTGATCAGCGCTTACTGAGGTTCAAGCATTATGCGTTCGACACGCAGTATAGAAATATCCACCGGCATGTTCGTCCTGCTGGGATTCGCCGCGCTGTTCTTCCTGGTCACCCAGATCACGAACCGTGAATTTTCCGTCGATGGCACCAGCAGCTACCGGCTGGAGGCGCGTTTCGAGAACATCGGCAGCCTCAAGGTCGGCGCTGCCGTCTCGATGGCCGGCGTCACGGTCGGCCGGGTCGAGTCGATCAAGTTCGACCAGAGCATCTACAAGGCGGTGGTGCAGTTGAAGATCAACTCGGCATACGACCGCATCCCGTCGGACAGCGATGCCAGCATCATGACGTCGGGCCTGCTCGGCGCGCAGTACATCGGCATCACCGCCGGTGGCGCCGAGGACTTCCTCAAGGACGGCAGCCAGATCACCCTGGTGCAGGATGCGATCGTGCTGGAGAACCTGATCAATCAGCTGGCCGCGAGCTTCGGCGGCGGCGGCCGCAAAGATGACGATTCGTCCACGACACCGTCGCCACCGGCGACCGAGGAGAAGAAATGATCAAGCGCAGAACCCTGTTGAGCGGTGGCGTCGTTGCCCTGTTCGCAGCCGGGCTGTTTGGCAATGCCGTCATGGCTGCCGACGCCACGCTGGGCCCCTATGAGCTGGTGACGAAGGTCGCGGAACAGACGCTCAAGGACTTGGACGCGCATCGGTCCGAGTACCAGAAGGATCCGAACAAGGTCCGCGAGCTGGTCGACAAGAACCTGCTGCCATATTTCGATACCGCGTATGCGGCGCAGCTGGTGCTGGGAAAGAACTGGCGCACGGCGACGGAAGACCAGCGCAAGCGTTTCATCGATGGCTTCTACCAGTCGATGCTGCAGAACTACGGTACGGCGCTGCTCGAATTCACCCCCGACCGCCTGAAGATCCTCCCGTTCCAAGGCAAGCCGGAGGATCCGCAGGCAACCGTGCGCAGCGAAATCCGTCGCGATAACGGCACGCGCGTGCCCGTGAACTACACGCTGCGCAAAACCCCTGAAGGTTGGAAAGCGTACGACGTGACCATCGAAGGCATTTCGTACGTCAAGTCGTTCCGCACCGATTTCGGTTCGGAGATCCAGCAGAAGGGCCTCGACTCGGTGATCCAGCGCCTGGAAGCCCAGATCGCCAGCGGCTCCATCGGCAAGCCTGCGGCGCCTGCGACCAAGCCGGCCACATGAGCGTGAATCGCGCCAAGCTCGAGGCGATTGGCGGCGGCCAGTTCCGCGTCAGCGGACAACTGGACGCCGCCAGCGTCGTGAACGTTCTCAAGGAAAGCCGCAGTCGGTTCGCCGAATCCAAAGCGGTGGACATCGACCTGGGCGCCGTGACGGAGAGCGACAGTGCAGGGCTTGCGCTGCTGCTCGAGTGGCTGCGCCTGTCCCGAGTCGATGGGCGCGTCATCAGGTTCCACAATATACCGCCGCAGATCTGCGCTCTTGCGCGGATCAGCGAGGTAGACGAACTGCTGGCAGCGAATATTGAGGATATGCCGGCGACAGCGCCGGCGATTCCCGCAACGGTGTGAATGTGCGGCGCTGAGCGCCGCGCGTTAGTTACTTCTCCGGCTCGATCTCGGTCGGCACCGGCTCTGAAGTATCTTCTTCTTCCAGCGCTTCAGGCGGTGGATTGCCATCGTAGATCGCGAATTCACGGCGCTGCACCCAGGCATCGCGCACGAACGCATACGGATCGAACGTTCGCTGCAACGTCGGATCCAGCGACAACAACTCCGAACGCGAATGGATGAGGTCGAGTGCACGCTCGCCCCATTCGGCTTCCCATGGCTGGTCGATATACGTCAGCGGCGACATGAAATAGTCCACTGCCCGCGACGGCGCGTCACGCAGTGACGAGGGGCCGAAGAACGGCAGGTTGATGAACGGACCCGAACCCACGCCCCAGACTGCCAGCGTCTGGCCGAAGTCCTCGTCGTTGGCCTGCAGTCCCATCTTGGTCGCGACGTCGAACAGGCCGCCGACGCCGATGGTGGTGTTGACCAGGAAACGGCCGCTATCGTGAAAGCCCGTCCCCACTTTGCCCTGCAGGAACTGGTTGACCGCGGTGATGGGGTAACTGAGGTTGGAGAAGAAATTGCCCACGCCGGCGCGGAACCAGCGCGGCGTGATTTTCACGTAGCCCTTGGCGACCGGCTTCAGGGCGGCGCGATCGAGTGTGTCATTGAATTTGTAGATGCCGCGATTGGCCTTCTCCCACGGATCGGCATCGCTGGTGCGTCCCGGGGTCGCGGCGCAACCGCTGGCGACCAGCATGATTGCAAGCACGCCGCTCAGTCGCGCCAGCTTGCGCTTCGAGATTCGGTTCACCGCGCCGGCGCCATGTGTACGGCGGGCGGCGATGCGGGGCATCGTGTGGTTCATGCGCAGGAACGACCTCGTTGAAGTTCGGGACAAGACTGGAAGTACGCCAGTCGCCGGCTCGCAGTTTCGCAAGAGTCCGGCGAGTCTGGCGAATCGGGGGCCTGGTGCGATTGTATCGACGTGCTCGCTTCAGCGAATCCGTTGTGGCCGCGGTCCGTTCGACGCCCGGCGCATGCCGCGCTTAGGCAGCGCATCCTGCACTTCTTCCAGGCGTGCCTGGAAGCGTGCTCGCTGGACGCTGCTGAGTTTAGGGACCGCCAGCGCCAGCTGCAGTTGATTCACGGCAAGCGGCAGGTCACCGCTCATGAGATGGTACTCGGACATGTAGAAATACGAGTCGGCGACATCGCCCGCAGCGTTCGCTGCAAGCGCGGTGAGTCGCGCCTGTTCGGGTGTGGGAGCGACCACGTTGAACAGGTCGAGCAGGATTTCATGGGCGCGTTT
>Ga0247777_1000596_pt1 | contig 10532 bp, 7 predicted proteins | sample UWRJL154409C5_FD_179937 | JGI IMG/M metagenome (GOLD analysis project Ga0247777, IMG submission 179937) | Plant litter microbial communities from Arlington Agricultural Research Station in Wisconsin, United States - UWRJ-L154-409C-5 | ecosystem: Environmental > Terrestrial > Plant litter >...
GGCCCGGGGCTGCGGAATCGCTTTACCGCGGTGGACGCGAGGGCCTGGGAGGGCGGACGCGGCCAGAGGTGCGAGCTGCTGCGGAAGATGGGCCCGCTGCTGCCCCAGTAAGGCCAGATTCGACCAGAATCCACGCCTTGAGTATTACCTATCGTACTTAAGTGGTTAGTAGGGGGTGCAGGCGTCATCGAGATACAAGCAGAAGACCGACCAGTTCCTGCAAGCCGCCCTGACTATGTGGTCCCTACCTAGACAAGCGGACGGCTACGAACTGAAAGATGTCTTGTAGCAACAACCGTGTGGCAGGCGGTGTGGCGATCCCCCGTGATCTGGTCTGCTTGAAGTAGAGGGCAGGCTTGGTACCTCGCCTCAACGTATCTTAGGGGCCAAGGTACGGTATTTGGCTCTGTCTTCGGCGTGACCTGAGGTGGCGGCCCTCCTCTTGGTAGATATGCACGATCCCGAGAGCCGAAATGTCGACTTAAGCAGCAGTAGCGTCAAAAGGCCCATGCTGCTCGAGGCAAGGACCGGGATACATGCCGCAGATGTCACTGGCCTCGATCAAGCCGAGCATCGTAACATGGCGAAGGGCGTGTGCATTATGAGCAGGCGATGAACGTAGGAAACGCAACCCACTCAATCGCAAACAAGCTCGAACCAAATTACAACCGAGAACCCAACAGCCAGATCATCGCTGTCTAGTAGGCCAAGCCTCGGGGCTCCACTATATTATGTTCCGTTCCGCGTCGAAAGAACCCAAGAACAACAAGGAGCCGGCGCAGAAATTGCGAGTGCTGCGGCATCCCCAAGTCTATAGCGAGCCAAAGCGTCCGTCAACAGTCAGTTGCCGCTTTCAAACGGCCAGGGGAAGCGATGATAGCCCCTCAACCGGCGTGAGCACCAGACGAGAGTGGTGTGCGTGATCATCAGGCCGGCGCAGATTAGTACCACAGCTCCACCGACTTGTCTCGGAAACCCCTGAGCGGCATCGCTCGTGCTCGTGAACAGCCATAGCACCAAGGCATGAATCGTCCACAGTGTCAGTCTGACAATGACGTGAGGAACCCGAAGAAGGAGCCGTTTGACGGTGCCGAGGTAAAAATCCCTTCGCCTTCGGGGACAGCTCAGGATGCCAATCAACCTGACGAGACGGCCGAGGTGCCCGTGTTGAAAAGCTGGAGGCCAATGGTGCCCACCGCTACGATGATCTTGTCAGTGGTCTCAAGAGTCCTCGCCGTGATGGTTATCTATAGGGCAACTCCTATAGCGGTGAGGACAAGAACGCTCCAGATCAGCGGCGGCAGAGACTCCAGTCTCCATGACTTTCTTCACTTCGCCCCTCCGAGGTCGCGGGAGGGGGCTAACAAACCAAGCCAAACATCGTCGCCGAAAAGGATGTATGTGTTCTTCTTCGTTTTCCTCCCAAAGACGTGTGCAGGCTGGTACAAAGTACCCAGCCTGTCTCCCCTAAGGGCCTTCCGTCATATTCATAGTCCTCCGCCGCCTTGACGTCACTACGCCACACACCCCCCAGCAGGAACAATGTTGTGAACGGTACCGCGCCGAGAGTAGTGTCGTTCCCGATACGAGCGTCCGAGGAGAGATTCCGATGACGGGCGACGAGCCACATGCCCAAGGCTACGCCGGTCCCGGAGCTAAAGCCCGACATCTCACCAACCATGGATGCAGTAGGTATGTACTGTACGTTCCCGTCTAGAACAATCTCCAATGTATCCCAAGGTATAAATTCCATCCCATCTGAGCTTTCTTAGATGTCCCCTGCTGAAAACCGAAATAATAGCACCCGGCCTGAATCACAGCCGAGAGCAACTGTTGATCCGGCTATTGCTGAGTCGGTCGGTCGATACTCCGGTGGCAGCCACAGCAGATTCCGCCCATTCCAGGTGATCCATGCGTTGTCAACACCAACGGCGTAGCCTTGTAGAGGCTGCGGAGTGGCCTGAATTGACTTGGTACTCGCAGCCGAGAGATCGTGAAGTAGGATCTTGCCAATATCCGTGTGGAGGTACAAACCCGTCGCATCGAATAAGACAGTAGAAGGTACTCTGCCAACGGCAAAGGTCTGCAGGCACTGCCCCGTAGCCGCGTCCCAGAGTTTGACGGTCTGGTCCAGGGACGCGGACGCAAGTTGCCTGCCGTCATCCGAGAAGGCGACTGAGTTGACACGGCTGCTATGCCCCTCGAGTGTTGCCATGCACTGCCCTGTAGCCGTGTCCCAGAGCTTAACGGTCCGGTCCGTGGACGCTGACGCAAGCTGTCGGCCGTTGCCTGAGAAGGTGACTGAGTTGATATAACCGCTATGCCCCTCGAGTGTTGCCATGCACTGCCCTGTCGCCGCGTCCCAGAGCTTAACAGTCCGGTCGCTAGACACCGACGCAAGCTGTTGGCTGTCGCCTGAGAAGACAACATATTTAACCCGGCGGCTATGCGCATCAAGCGTCGCTACGCACTGCCCTGTAGCCGTATCCCAAAGCTTAACGGTCCTGTCCACAGATGCTGATGCAAGCTGCTGGCCGTTGCCTGAGAAGGCGAGTGAGCTGATATAGCTGCTATGCCCCTCGAGTGTTGCTATGCACTGCCCTGTAGCTTCGTCCCAAAGCTTTATGGTGCCGTCCCGGGTTGATGCTGACGCAAGCTGTCGGCCGTTGCCTGAGAAGGCGACTAAGTTGACCAAGCTGTTATGCCCCTCAAGTGTTGCCACGCACTGCCCTGTAACTGCATCCCAAAGCTTGACGGTCCGGTCCTGGGACGCCGACGCAAGCTGTCGGCCGTCGCCTGAGAAGGCCACTGAGTTGACGCGGCTGCTATGCCCCTCGAGTGTCGCTATGCACTGCCCTGTAGCTGCGCCCCAAAGCTTAGCGGTCCGGTCCTTGGACGCTGACGCAAGCTGTCGGCCATCGAGTGTCGCTATGCCCTGCCCTGTAGCTGCGTCCCAAAGTTTGACAGTGTCGTCGCTGGACGCCGACACAAGCTGCTGGCCTGAGAAGGCGACTGAGTTGACATATTTGATATGCCCCTCAAGTGTTGCCATGCACTGCCCTGTAGCCGCGTCCCAGAGCTTAATAGTGTTGTCGTTGGAGGCCGACGCAAGCTGCCGGCCATCGCCCGAGAAGGCAATCGAGTTGACCCAGCCGCTATGCCCCTCGAGCGTCGCCATGCACTGCCCTATAGCCGCGTCCCAGAGCTTAATAGTGTGGTCGCTGGACGCCGACGCAAGCTGCCGTCGACCATTGCCCGAGAAGGCGATCGAGTTGACCCAGTCGCTATGCCCCTCGAGCGTCGCCATGCACTGCCCTGTAGTTGCGTCCCAAAGCTTGACAGTGTGGTCGCCGGACGCCGACGCAAGCTGCTGGCCTGAGAAGGCGACTGAGGTGACATAGCTGCTATGCCCCTCAAGTGTTGCCATGCACTGCCCTGTAGCCGCGTCCCAGAGCTTGATAGTGTTGTCCCAGGACGCCGACGCAAGCTGCCGGCCGTCGCCCGAGAAGGCAACTGAGCTGATAAGGCTGCTATGCCCCTCAAGCGTCGCCATGCACTGCCCTGTAGCTGCGTCCCAAAGCTTGATAGTACTGTCGTATGACGCCGACGCAAGCTGCTGGCCTGAGAAGGCGACTGAGGTGACAGATTTGCTATGCCCCTCAAGTGTTGCCATGCACTGCCCTGTAGCCGTATCCCAGAGCTTAACGGTTGTGTCCCAGGACGCCGACGCAAGCTGCCGGCCGTCGCCCGAGAAGGCGACTGAGCTGACAAGGCTGCTATGCCCCTCAAGCGTCTGAAGACAGGCATCCCAGTCTGGCTTCATTTGTGGCGTTAGAGAAAGCCAGGTTGGAAGATGATTATGATATATGTTCCGGATGATGCTCTTCTTTGGCGCAAATATAATTGCTGAACAGTAAACCTGGAGAGGCGATATGTCGATAATAGAGCAATAGCTCAGAATGAGACGTCGCGTATCACGAAGAAGCTCTGCTACTGCAGTGCTCTCGCTCTTGGCTGTCTATAACGCAGGTTAGTGTACCTAGGTACCTTCGATATCGATACCGAGGAGAACAAAGAGCACGTACTGGATTGAGCAGACCTAGCAGATCGTCCAGCATGCCAACACTCTCCCGGATCCGCCCGATAATACCCAACGCTTCCAGCCAGTACAGGAGATGGCGGGTCAGAAAACGATCGACGACATCGCCATCGCGTATCTTGCGTTCGCTCTCCTTCCAATGGTAGACCCAGTATCGGCAAGCATATTGGACCTGAGGTGGCAGGGCGATAATAATAGCCTGTGGGTCGATCTCGTGCCGGGGCGTGCCTAGCCAACGCAGACTACACATGTCTCTCTTGAGGGTGTCGCCGATTGATAGCAAGTTGAGGCAGCGGTCTGCCAGCCACCCATGGGCTTGTTGCTCATCAACCCAGAAGGGGTTTGCAGCGCGGTTCCTGCGGTCGAGGAGGAAATTTCGAAAGGAGAGATGGAGCAGTTTGATAGGAGTTGTTAGCTCGGGAGGAATGTCGAGAACGGAATGAAGTAGGTTTAGCCTTTCGGTGACGAGTATGGTGGAGACGCCGAGGAGCCGGGCAAGAGACTTGGCAGAAAGAGGATTAGCAAGTATGACGATAGAGCCGATAATCTTTTGGAACTCTTCCATCGCCTCGCATTTTGTCTCTCCCTCAAGCCCTTGGACCATCTGATCCAAGGCGGGTAGGTAGGTCTGATTGAGATCGCCCTGGGTTTCGTATTCGAGGATCTTCCGAAGCCGTTCATCTGGCCCGCCGCCACCTCGTCGTGTATCTTCAATAAACCGACAAGCGGTCGTCGCAAAAATAAACAGCGGGATGGCCATTTTCACAAGCCTCTGGAGTCTCAATTCATCGGGCCAATCTCCAGGACCCATCGGAAAGAACCGTTCTCGGATCTCGCCTAGTCGAAACACCAAGAATGCCGATATGTCGTGCTCAATCACAGGGTCCGGAATGTTGTGAAGGGCCAGAGAGTCGTAACTACCGCTGATCTCCTGGAAACCAAGTCGGATAGGTAACTCCGGTCTGCTCGTCAGGAAAACTTTCAGGCAGACGGATGTTATGTCTTTCACCTGCGCCAGGAGGCGGATGAGAGTTTGAACATCTGCTTCGCTGGCGCACTCGTCCAGGGCGTCAATGACCACCACCATGGTCCCTGGGGAACGCTGTGGGAGGACCGGAATGGCCTGGAAGGGTTGCAAAATAAGCGTCCTGAACTGTTCCCCCATCGATTTTGCGGTGATGCCGGGCTCGCGTTCAATCACCTTCCGCACGTGCTCGGCGACGAGGGGCATCTGGCGGACGAGCCCGGCGACGACAGTCGTGAAGAGGCCTCGGGCATTATCGCGGTCGCCCTCTCCCCTCTTAAAGAAGAAGCTAGCACCAAGACGGCTGCCACGCCCACTTTGGTCCTGGTCAAGCCTGTGGGCCACAGAGCGAGAAACGGTGGACTTGCCAGTGCCGGCCATTCCTTGTAGCCAGTATATGTGCTCACGCCCCGAGTCGTTGGCCCATTCGTCAATGTTCCGGAGGAGGTCGACACGGGTACCAGGAAGGCATCTCTCCCCGTGGCTCTCGGCGTGAGAGTCGAACGTCGCATCTTCCAGAGGGTTCAGCCTCTCCACGACAAACTGCTGGGTGCGGTTCAGTGTTGGCTTGTCGGTTCTATGCTGGCATTAGCCAAGATGTCACCTCAAATAGCAATGCAGCAATGACATACGGTAAGAGCCTCTCTAGCTCTCCCGAGAGCGTCTTGTGCAATACATCTCCTTGCTGACACTTGTTTAAGCCGGAATGGTCGACGTCAATGTCGATGGTCCTGGGTGCATGGCCACCCCGAGCCGAATCTCTGGTGACAACCTCAGGTGGTGTTAGAGGGATACCAAACGCGAGGCAGATACACCTACCAGACCGATCGAAAACCATCCAAGCAGGCATGTTGGCTTGGTTTCGCTGAAGGATACGATTTCCGTCTTTCCCCGTCGACTCTCCTTCTCCTTCACGCGTTCTATGAAGCGATCTTCCAAGTCGGAAAGCCGGTGCTGATGGTTTCTAAGTGCGAGGAGCAGCGTGGTGTTGGACCCAAGAAAGCCGGTCAGGAAGGCAGCAGCGGCTCCGGCCAGTGACACAGGCGAGCCAAGATGGGGGGTTCCAAGGAAAATGATGGCATTTGTGTCATCGACGATGTCTTCGGAGACCTCGCCGGGTTTACATAGGGCCTTCGAAGGGGTTAGTCCTGGACAGGCAACAAGCTCGGTGTTCTTTACCTCCTTAATGATGATCCCCCCAAAGCTGTGGCCAATGAAGAGGATTGGAACGCGCTACCGCGGTGTCAGGTAGGACACCTTCAATAGGTTGCAGTTCTTACCGGGCGGCTTGAGCGATGCGCTGCCAGCTGGTCGAGCAACCTGGCGCTGATCTGCTGCGCTGTCTTGACTGGGGCATCAATCAACCAGTCGGAGTTGTGGGCAAAACTCAGGATTCTGGCGGTTGGGAAGTCGGCCTTTAGGAGATCCCTGAGCAGGTGAGTGCGTCGTGAATGGACTACGCCTGCCGACTTTTTCGGAGCTCGGTATGTCCATGTGTACTCCGGATGAGCGCCAAGACCGTGGACGGCAACGATGCTGAGAAGCTACCTGTTAGCGGCCGCTTCCGTGCGTGCCGTGCTGGGTTGTCTCACTCGAAAGTGGGGCTGTCCGGATCGGGGATGACTTGAAGCCCGTCGGGACGGGTTTCGCCACCGCGGCGACGGACCCTGGCGATGATCGGAAACAACAGTATCGAGGCCAGCAGCACCGCTGCAGTGGTGGCGGCCCAGGGCAGCCAGCTGGCCATTGGCGTGCAGCTGTGGTGTTGACCGCTCAAATAGGCGCGGCAGCTTGCCGGCTAACGTGACGTGACGTTAGGTGACGAGGCGGGGCGAGCGGAATAGAGTCCAGCCCGTCGGGGACGGTGGAGAAAGGTCCAGGATCGCTGGGGATGATCTTGTTTTGGCGGTGGCATCCGTCAGCTTCGCGGAGTACGGCGCCTTGCGCGACTCGTTGCCGCCAATCGATCGTTCCACCTTCTGCAGGTTGGGAGAAGCCTTCTTGCGCAAACGGCAAGTTGGGCTCCGGCGGCGATCTAGATACTAGTATGATCGAGTCGACTCGATCGAACTCGCTGCGCGAGAACTCGACCTCCACGGTGCCGGGCCGACAATTAATCCGGTCGTCTGGAGGTCTTCATCTGCTTCTCGCATCCTTAAGTGACAATATGCGATGTGGCGTCTCCAGCCCCCACGCCACACCACGGATCCATAACGACATCGCTTCGGATCCCCAGGCCAGGTGTCGTCGCAAAGCCAAAATACGATCTCGCCGTCTTGTATTACAAGCAGCTGGTGTATGCCTCCTCGGTCTCATCTGCTCCACACCTGCTAGGTAGGTACCTATTTGGCCGGGTACGGATCGAGATGACACCAGGATTCGGCCCGAGGTTGGCCGGTTACGCAACATGGACCTCGCGACAATCACGGTCGCTGCCGTCGGCGCCATTGCAATGAAAAATCAGGTCGTTTTACGCAATAAACTGGCCCCCAAGACATTTCAATTTAGAATAACCTGATGTCCTCGCGGGCTCGACTCAACTACCCATGCTCGCTATGATATCCGCGCATCCTAGCAGTTTCCACGAACGAGGGGACGCCCTCCCTCTCCGAAAAATTTTGTCCGTGACGATGCTCGCAACGAGTTCAGCCATGGCGGTGGTGGGCGCCGTTTGTCCGCGGGAGCTCATTCCGCGAGAGGATGGCATCGAACACGATCCTCAGCTTCTCCTCCGGGTCCGGCAACATCGCCTTGCACCGCCAAGTCACAAAACGATCCGGCCGGACGAGCACGCAGCCGCTGTCCTCCACCTCGCGGCTCAGGTTCCACTGCCGGTACACATCGTGCCAGTCCAGCCCGAAGCCTATGGCGTACGCACGGATCGGGATGCCCGTCTGCTTGGCGATGTTGGCCGCGGCCGTCTTCCAATCCTCCCCGCCGTGGCCCGTCAGCAGGCAGAAGGACGCCTTGCCGGCGAGATCCTGCGTCGAGATCTCCTTGCGGCGCGTCGGGATGTCCAGCCACGCGTGCGGGAGCCGCATGCCGGGGTACGTGCTGATGACGGTGTTCTTGATAGGATCGCCCTCGGCCTTGGGGCGCGGGCCGGGCTCGTCAGTCAGGAAGACGGCTGTCGACTCGTACCCCTGCGCCATGTCGAGACCCAGGCTCTCGGCCTCGCTACGCACGCCCTCGAGCGCGGCGTGCACCTTCTCGCGTTGCTCGGCACCCTCGGGCGTGGCCGAGTTAAGGAGCTGCTCGACGGCGGCGCCCGCCTCAGGCGTGGGCGCGAACAAGCCCATGGCCCGCCAGATCGCGGCGTGCAGGCGCATGCAGGCGTTGGACTCCCGGACGACCTGCACGCCGACGGGCCGGCGCTCGGCGGTGTAGCTGTGCAGCAGACTGGGGCCCGCGACGCCCCTGCTGACCAGCGCCACCTTCCAGGCCAGATTGTACGCGTCCTGGATGCACGTGTTGCTGCCGAGACCGTAGGCGGGTGGGTGGCGGTGGGCGGCATCGCCCAGGAGGAAGACGGCGGTCCCCCAATGGAAGGTGTCGGCAACGGTCTCACGGACGACCCAGGGATCGACGCGGATGACCTCGACGTCGATCGAGTCGTCCCCGATGATCTCGCGGATGTATTCGAGCAGCTCCGGGCTGGTGGTCGCAAGGTCCTTAAAGGGATTCTCCGTAGCGTCCGGAGCGAAGGCGATGAGGAGCCACTCGCGCCAAGGCACGACCATGCGAAGGGTCGGCGCGATGCCGAAGCGGGATTGACGGCCCGGGTTCATAATCCAGTGCAGCTGCGCGGCGCGGCCGGCCATGGCGTGGTCGAGATCGGCGCGGATGAGGATGTTGCAAGCCACGCCCTGGGACGGCCTGTAATCGAATTGGAAGTCAAACGTGCGCGCGGTGGTGCTGCGGGCGCCGTCGCAGCCGAAGAGGAAGCGCGTGCACACCTCGTACACCAACTCGGTGGTAAGATCCTTCAGGACACACGTCATGGGCGAGGACTCGGACGACAGGTCCTTACGAACGGCGATGAGGCTAGTGCGATATCGCACCTCGAAGCCGTGTTGGGTCGCGTAGCGAATGAGGAGCGGCTCCATCTGCGTCTGCGGCAAGACCGTGTACCCGCAGGGCGTGGAGATGGCAATGTCCCTGGCCGTATCCGGATGGCCGCCCCAGAACTTCACCTTGCCCAGCTCCTTGCCGACCATACTGCGACACCATCGCATCGACTCGATACCGGGGCCCGTCGTGGCCAGCTTGTTGGCGTCGTGTTCGATGCCGAGGTCTCGGAAACACTCTGCGTCCTTGTGAGCTGCTTGTCCCGGCGAGCAACGATGATGCTCACGGCGCCACGTACCTGCTCCGAAGGGGTTGAAGGCGTGAGCCCGGGGGGTGTCGGCGCTTCCGGGGGCTTGGGAGATGATGAGACCTCGGAGACCTGCGCCAATCTTCAGCTCCGTCTCAGAAAGATGCGAAGCGGGGATGGCCTACCATTCTGGCCCATGAAGTAGCCGAGCGAGGCGCCGGCAGGACCGGCGCCCACTATGAGAAAGTCGATTTTCAAGATGCCCATTTCGCAGGTTGTTGACCAGACTTGGCCTTGATGCTGCGTCCGCGCAGGTGTCTGGAAGGGATATCTGGCTCGGCTTGGAGGCGAGTCCACCATAAGAGGTCGGTCTTGCCGCAAATTTACAAGCTTTGCGCGAGGTGTACACAGGTGGTGTGTCGTGCTTCCTCAGGTTGAAAGTTGCACTGGCGGGTAAGGTCGAGTACTACTAAGGTGTACGGTACAGCGTACTGTTTGAAGGTACACCGTCCCCGCAGTCAGGTATGTAGGTACTGTACCTGAGGTACCTAAGGTGGGTAGGTGCTAACGTCGTGCCTACCTTACCATGAAGCCGACGTAAAATTACAGGTTGTGCGAGGAATGTAGGTACCTAGGTATCTGAGGTGCCCACTACCGACCTAGATACCTCAGGTACCAAGGTAAATCTACGTCCTGATTTCGGTGATCCCCCTCCCGGGAGTCATCTAAGGGAGAGCGGACACTTCGGACACTTGCTCAGCGTGGCACACGGCCGAGATCTGGAGACGCCAGGTCTGACCCCCGCAGACGGGGGCGGGAGTCTCAACGGCTAGAAAACTGGCAAAAGCCTCGAGTTGACGGACGGGCGCCCTGTATCTAGGAGGAGGTTCCGCCCGGCCTGCCATGCCTCACCTATGCCCACCAGGGGCTGGAGCACCCGCTACGCAGGGCTCCCTAGGCATTGATATCACCATTATCACCGCCATCATCATTCACTGAGAGATGAGCTGCGCCCGCCCCGTCCCATAACGTCGCGAAGCAACACCCAAAGCTGTGGCGATGGAAGAATGGATAATGTGGACAAAGGTGCACTG
>Ga0247777_1000597_pt1 | contig 10527 bp, 6 predicted proteins | sample UWRJL154409C5_FD_179937 | JGI IMG/M metagenome (GOLD analysis project Ga0247777, IMG submission 179937) | Plant litter microbial communities from Arlington Agricultural Research Station in Wisconsin, United States - UWRJ-L154-409C-5 | ecosystem: Environmental > Terrestrial > Plant litter >...
ATCCGCCTCCGCGTACCATCTGTCTTGCTGTCCCAGCGATGCCGGTTCCCCACGCGAGTCGCCGTCGGTCACGGTTCGGCGGCCTGCGGTCCCCTGCGTGCCCCTCGCAGCCTGCAGAGTTATCAGACGTCTTTGAATCGACGCTGCCCGTTGAGAAGCATCGGTTGCAGCGAAGAGCATTGCGTAGCTGCGAGACGCGGCCGAGGCCAGAATGACGTAACCTCCCCCAATGACGTCGGGGAATACTCCGTAAAGTTAGGGGACCCGGGCTCCCCCGCATTGCCACAACCCCGGAACCGCTGGATCCAGGGGCGCGAAGCGGGATTCGTGGGGCTCTATGAGAGCATCCAGAACTGGACGCGCCGCCCTCGAGCGACTAAGATGGCGAGGATGGGCCGTCGCTGCTTGGAGTATTCCGTACCTCGCGTACACAGTTGCGGTACCTGGGAGTACGTACGTCCATGAGCAGTTAGCTCAGGGGCTCGAGCCATCGACGTTCCTACGGACACTGGCTGACTCGGCAACGACCCCGAGTGTCCGCCGTCGTCTCGCTGTTCATGCTCCATGCGGTTCGGTAACTCGGCACGGGGCGTGGCCTCCCCGGCGAGACTGGGCAATTCAGGCGCGAGGCTTCTGGTTCAATAAAGTTACGGGCCCCTACGCTGCCGGTTCCCAAAGCTTGGAGAATAACTGAGCAGCTCGTCCCCAAACGCCCCAAAGATGCCGCGGCTCCGCCGTATGGTTACATACGAGCATGGGGCAGGTACTGTAACCATTGGGCTGTATACAGCAGACAACGGGCTGGTTACGACGCTCTATCTCTAGTCTATAGAGTTGTCAACTAATCCCTGGCCCCGACCGCCCTGCGAGTAGTCTGGTACCGAAACAAGGTCATCACGGTCCACGTCTTTATCTACTCCCTACAGTATGTACTCGTGTCACACCCCGCCTAGGAGAAGGTGGGGTGTGACACGAGTACTGTACAGTACCTCGATGGATCACGGGGCGGGTCCAAAGCTGCCCCCCGACGCCGGTCCGTGTCCCACACGGCCCGGGATTTGCCATGGCCGTGGTCGCCGCTCCGGCACCAGCGGGCGCCGAATCCCTTGCCGGGCCCCGACAAACACCCGATCATTCACGAAAGCCGCCGCTTCTGTCGGGAGGTCAACACACCACCGCGCCGGCAACCTCTTGAGATGCATTGTTCTCAACAGGGATCGCGGCGCTGATACGACGCTCAGACCGATGCGGACGGCATCCCCTCCATGTCCGCGTCGGTCGTATGTCTCATGGGCTGGCGTGTGGACTTTTCTCCCGTCGACCGTGAGCGGCATGACGGCGTTCATGACCGCCGTCATTTGGTCTTGATGACGGGCAGGAGTATAGTATAAATATGTCCGTGATGCGTGTCTTGCGTCGTCTCCCCCATGTCGGTCCGTGGCAGAGCGGTTTTCACCATCCCCTTCTCGATTCCTTGGCGTCACTGAAGCCGTGAACATGACCAAGACCACCATCTTCAACGTTGACGTCTTTGATGGGCAAAATCTGGTTGGCCCAACCACTGTAGTCATCGACGGTAGTGTGATTGGTGTCGCCAACAGTCCGGGTCCGGCCGGCGCCGAAATCGACGGCACAGGCTGTACCCTCCTCCCGGGCCTGATCGACTGCCACGTGCACGCCTACACGGAAGACCACCTCCGCGAGTTCGCCTCGTACGGCGTGACGACCGTCCTCGACATGGGTTCCTTCACCGACATCGGCCCGCTGCGGACCAGATCCAACCGCCCGGGCTCCGGCCTGCCGTCCTATCGAAGCGCGCTGTGTCCGGCCGCTCATCCCTCCTCCCGCCACGCCGCCTTCCTGAAGCTCGCCGATGCCGACCTCGTGGGGGGCGCGGCCGAGGCCGAGCCCTTCGCGGCGGCGCGCCTGGCGGCCGGGGCCGACTACCTCAAGATCATCGGGGACGTGCCGGGCTTCGACGAGCCGACTTTGGCCGCCCTGGCCAAGGCCGCCCGGGACAGGGGTATGCTCTCCATCGCCCACGCCGCCCACAAGCAGGCCTACGAGCGCGCGGTGCGGGCCGGCGTGGATGTGTTGACGCACATCCCCGTCGACGGCGTGCTCGACGACGAGACGGTGGCGCAGCTGAAGGCGGCCGACAGGGTTGTGGTACCGACGCTGGGTATGATGAACGCCCATGTGGCCGCGATGAAACGGATTCCGGGCAAAGAAGGGCTGAGCTTTGATACGGTCCTGGCCAACCTCGAGAAGCTGCACCAGGCTGGCGTTCCGCTGTGCGCTGGGACGGACGCCAACGACATCCCTACCTTGGCATACCCCATGGGCATCTCGCTCCACGACGAGCTGGAGCTGATGACGCGCGGAGGGATGACCACTACTGAAGTCCTGCGGGCGGCCACGAGCGAGGCTGCCAAGGCATTCGGCTTCGGCGATCGGGGCAGTGTGAGGGAAGGCTTGCGAGCGGATCTCGCGCTGGTCGAGGGGAACCCGGTCGAGGACATTGCGGCAACTAAGAACCTTAGGAGGGTTTGGATCGGAGGCGTAGAGGTCCCACTGTCGAGCTGATGACGACCGCCTCTCCTTGATTAGGAGCACAAGAATTCACTTTCGGTGAGGGCCATCTGGCAAGAGACAAGATATTGCCCCGTCTCCTCTTGCGGGCCTATCCTCACTCCTCATGCCTCCTGAAAGCGAAACCCTCCCCACAGCGAGTTCGCCACCCAGTAGACGGGGCCCTCGGTGCCGCGCCGCGCCTCGCCCGCCGCCGCCGCCAGGACGTCCCCGGCCGGAATGGCCGCCTCGGACGGCAGAAGCTCCTCGCGGTCCACACGAAGCCAGCCCTTCCACGTCGTGGCCATGGCCACGTCCGGAGAAGCAGCCGCGCCGCCGACGACCACGACGCCCCAGTACTCGCGGTCGCGGCTCCCGTGCGCGCCGTAGAGCATGTGCCGCTCGACGGCCGCCACCGCGGCCGCGACGGCGGGCGCGTCCGGCGACGGCGGCCCCTTCCCCGCGGCCGGGCGGAAGACGTGGACGTGGGCGAGGTCGTCTTCGGTGACCCGACGACGGGCGGCGGCGGCGGCGGCGGCCTCGCCGTCCGCCGGCGGGGCTTGGTAGGGTGGGCAGCGCAAAACTCGTGCCATGTCGAAACGGCCGTCGAAGTCGAGCACGGCTACGGCCTTGCGCTGCGGTGCCGCGATGAGGGTCGCGACTACGAGGTAAACCAGCGGCAGCGGGCGGCCGGCGATAGTCAGTGGTAGGGACTGCGTGGCGCGGAAATGACGGGCCACGAGGCTGTTGAGCTCCGGGATGGGGAATTCCTTGAGCTTTCTGCCCGCCGAGGCGCCAGGCACGACGCCCGGCCTGCCCGCTGGACCGGTTGTTGGTGTTGTGTTGTGAAGGGCCGCGCGGAGGGATGTTAAGATCTGGGTGCCGCGTCAGTGGTGGCCTTAGCAGGTCAGAGGAAGGTGGCTGGTGGCTCCACCACTGCCCGAGCCAGCCCACGCCGGCCTGGGATATGCGGCGAGGGGACAACACGCCGAATGAAAGCACCAGAATATCTCGCATAGGTAGCGCCGCAAGACCCGGTTCATACCTCGTCAAGACTCGTTTCCTCAATCTCGCCAAGGATCCGGCCGCCCGCCGCGGCGGCCATCCCGACCGTCACTCGGGCCCCGGCTTCAAGGGCCCAACTTGAGGGGTTCGCGTGTCAACCGTCGAAATGGCTCCGTCGTGCCGCGGTTTCCCCTCTTCGCAGCTCCCGCAGGAGGTTCAGTTGAACGTACAGGGACGAAAGCGCAAGATGGCCGGCGGTGCTGATGTCGACCTTGGCCGTTGCGAGCTGCTTTCGTTGACACAGTACACGTGCTCGGTCGAGGCGCCGGAATTCCCCGGCAGCCCTGTCGTTTGCTGGGAGGTGCAACGGATGTTCAGGAGGTACGTGCTGGAGGGTGGGAAGCCCGCCTTGCGTGTCTTGCCTCGGCTGGACGCATCGCGGCCGTTGCTGGACGGAAATGCTAACGCAGTGGTGTAGATGTAAGGACAAAAAGGGCAGTTTCATGGTGGAGACGACGGCCTGGGAACGGCCGTCCTCTTCTGCTCCCGAAAGCAAAGATGCGGCCAACACAACCAGCCAGGACGGGTGAAGAAGATAGTAACAGATGGCGAGGTGTTTGAACCTCGGGAACTACTGTCGTCACAGAGAAATCGTTCATGTTGGACCGGGCTTCGTGCCCGAGGGCTTTCCGCAAGCGCAGACCGATTCGGCGGCTGCTCGCTGTCTAGGTAGTCTTGCTACGCACCCTAGTCAAACATCGCGGTGCGATAACCCGTCTATGCCGCCTCCACCGCCCGTCGTCTCCTCCGTATATACACTGGAAACGATCCCCCGTCAAGCCTGTGCTCGTGAGGCCCGCTCGTCCTCCAGCTTCTGATAGTAGGCATCCCGCTTGTGCGTGCGGGGCATGTGGAAGCCGTACCTGCCGGGCATTAGAATCTCGCGGTGCTCGGGGGTTGACATATCATCAGTGACAAAGCTGAATGGCCTAGTAGCCGTACCAGAAGACGTTGCCCATAGCAAACCCGAGACCTGGCGGGAAAGGCGTTAGCGACATGATGTCGAGGCTGGCAAACACTGCGCAGCAGTTGGAGGCGGTGAACCAGCACAGGAGCCACGAAGGTAGCTCATCAGAGAGGCCGTGAATTCTGTGGGAGACGTACCAAGTCCTATTCCAAGATCGAGGATGAGGTTCCGCCGAAGCATCTAGTCGGGGTCAGCAAATTCCCTCGCCACACGCCGAGCCATTGAAGCCCCCAGTGCGTGCCAAACGAGAGCACACATACTCCAGTGATAGGTTTGATAGCCATCGCGACTGTATTCTTGTGCGTCTGGCCGAGAAGGTCGTCGGAAGTGTCTGGTTGCGATCGCGGGTTGGAGGTGGTCTGATATAGGTAGCGCCGCGCCGAAGCTGAAGCAACCTCCCACCGCAGCGCCGATCAGGTGACCTGGCGCCTGAGCCCCCTTAGGTAAGCCGCGATGGCACGCCTTTTTTCTCAACCCCGGTTTGCCAGCAACGGAAGATATCCAGAGGAGGGTCGAGATCAGCAAGATGAGCATCCAATTGCCCTCACGGAGGGTCCTGAGAACCAGTACGTACTGCCATGAAAAACCCCTGCTTTCTGGGACGTCCAACCCGACCCTCGTTCAGTCTAACCAGCTTCTCAGCTTCGGCGGTCCGGATAGCTTCGACAAGCTTGACCTCGGGGTCTCTCACGCTTGCGTCGACACCGCTCTGCGCCGCGACAAGATGTAGTACCCCGACCCTGCTCCACGCCCGCGCGTTCTGGGGGGGCCTCCTCGGCGGCAAGCCGAAAAAGAAGAACCCCGACAGCCTCAGCGCCGTGTACGGCGACTCGGTCGAAGACCACCGGAGCCGGAAGACCATGGTCGACCGGCTCCGGAAGACGTCCATCCCCAAGGACTCCATCTTCGCGGACGAGCTGGGCGGCGAGACCACGGCGGCCGCGACGCCGACCACGGCGGCCGCGGGCGACGACGCCACCAAGTCGGTCCGCGGCGGCTCCCTCCTGCGCGAACACCTGGTGCGGGCGGTGGACCCGGACCCGAGCGGGCGCGTGCGCTGGCAGCGGCGGATGGTGGCGCGTTACGTGGGCCGCAACCTGGACCTGGCCGGACGGGAGCCGCGCGAGGAGATGCTGGCGCGCACGGAGCGGCGGCTGCAGGTGCGGTCGCCGCTGCTACCGACGAGCGTCAAGAAGCTGGGCCACCTGGCGCGCCAGGTGGCGGGCAAGACGGTGGACGAGGCCCTGGTGCAGATGCGCTTCAGCCCCAAGAAAATGGCCCGCGCCGTGCGCTGGAACCTGGAGGAGGCGCGCGACCTCGCCGTCGTCGCCCGCGGCATGGGCCTCGGCCGCGTCAACGGCGAGGCTCTGCCCGACGGCCGCGCCGTCAAGATCCAGACCAAGGACGGGCGCTGGATGACGGTCCAGGACCCCACGCGTCTGTACGTCGAGCAGGCCTGGGTCAACCGGGGCAAGATCCGCCACGTGCGCTACAAGATGCGGGCAAAGAGCAGAATGAACCGCCTCATAAGCCCAACATCCAGTAAGTCCTCTCGCCGCCCGCCCTCTCGACCCGAACCCCTCTAATCGCTGTGCCAGCCATCTCGATCGTCCTCAAGGAGGAGAAGACGCGGATACGACTGCACCAGGAACGCGAGGACAAAAAGGCCCGACGGGCGCCGTGGGTGCATCTGCCAAACCGACCCATCACGGCGCAGCGACCGTACTATTCTTGGTAGACCAAAGGATTGAGATCGGTTTGCCGGGTCAGACGGGAACGGTCACCTTGTACTTGCACTCGCGTAGCTATGTAACATTAGACGTTTGTATCATAAGCTCCCTAGAGAGTAGTCGGTATACACATGCTCCAACCCCGTCCCTTATGGCTTTTACTGTCCCATGGTCGTGCACCCCTGCGCACTCGTATGCACCTCCGAGTAGTCCTCCCCGTGATGCCTTTTCTTGACGCCTAAGTGGTACTTTCCGTCCTCAAACATGAGCTTTCCGTAACGACTGTCTGCCGCAGAGGACCATGTAAGATAGATCAGTATCCCCTGATTCGGACAAATGACTCGTCCTTTGCACCTAACCCCACAGCGGCCTCCTCTCCAGAGGGGCTAACGACGAGGCTTTCGTTCGTAGTAGCCACAGCCGAGACGTCGTCCCCTGGGGACTCCACACAGTGATCTCGCTCCTGGTAAACGAGAGTGCCCTGTGTCATCCCTATTTCACACCATGGTTCTCGGTTTCTGTCGGGGCACCATGTCTTCGTACCGTCGCGCGTTCGACTCCAGTTCGGTCTTACTGGCGCGGTATTGCTTGTGATGGTGGTCGTTGGCGTAGCTGCGGCCGGATCCGGGCAGGGGCTCCGAGATCTGGAAGCCACCGTTCGGGTCCGACTTGTTCTTGTGCCGCCGCGTGATCAAGATACAGGCGACGAGGGCGATGAGTGCGATACCCCCCGCAGCAGCGCCGATTCCCACGCCGATCTTGACTCCGTTGCTCATGCCACCCGAGGGTGCGGCGCTAGAGCTCGTCGTCTCCTTAGCGCCGGCGGTCGAGTCGGCCGCACCCGCCGTAGTGCTTTTAGTACTGATAGCTGAAGATGGTTGCTGTGGCATGTTAAAACATCGTCCGCGGTGCGCTGGATCGAGTGAACCTACAATAGAACTCGACGCGGCCGTAGGGGAGCTGGATGGGGTTGTGGCTGCCGTGGTCGGCACGGCTGGTGTGGGTACCGTGGCAGACGTGGGACTAGCCGCTGTGGTTGGTACCGGAACCAAGGTCGTCGGGGTTGCTGGCGCGGACGGAACCGTTGCTACCGAGTCGGTAGGTGCCACGGCGGCCGTGGCAGCTGTTGGAAGTCATATTAGACGGGATCCAGGGCGTCCCGGGGCGAGCTCCTCAAGCACACGACGGGACAGGGAGCGGAGTGCGACTTACATGCACAGAGGTTTTTAGCATAGCTTTCGACGATGGGGAGGAGATCCGGGGCACAAATGTTCGCGGCGCAGTCACGGATGCCGAAGAAGAAGCGTTGGTTGGCGCAGAGACAGGGCAAAGCACCTCCGGGGCACCCCAGAGTGTCGCCTTGCTGGGTGACACCGGTGAGGCATGTTGCCTTTGAAAGAGAAGACATTGATTAGCACAGAGCAGCACAGAAGGCGACCCTGCCGTGGTGGGGGGAATGACGACTTACACCGCATCCCGGCATCTCCTGGCCCTTGACAACAGCCGCCACGGCCAGGAGAAAGAAGAGACGAGACGACGGCGACCGCATCCTGACGAGCCGGTGGATCGAAGTTGGGTAGAATTAATCGATATAACGCTCCCAGTCCCACTTAGGTTGAAACCGCTGTATGTTGCTGCTGTTGCTGGAAGAGGGGCCGGGCGGTAGATGGTCGGAGAACAGGGCAAGCCACTCGGGGTTCTTCTGGTTCAGCCGCGTTCCCAGTCGGTGCGTATCGGTCGAAGAAGACGGAGAAGAACAAGAAGAGGCGTTGTCAGTGCGGCATGGCGACTGTCACGATGCTTCGGTCCTGAGCATCGGGGAGACGGGGGTGCGGTCAATGCCGGGGCAGTCAGTCCACGTGTTCGGGGGCGCGACTTGAAGGCGTATAAGGAATTGAAGACGCTGATCGAGCCGGTACACGGCCGCGGACGAAGGCAGCGGCTGGATTCAGATGGCACCGGAATCCCAGACGAAATGGGAGGTTGAAGGAGGGAAGTGTCGGCTCGCAAGGGAGGGACTGTTGGAGTTGGACGGTCCGTCGACGAAAGGGAGAAGGTTGGCCGGAAGAATGGAAGGAACGAACGAAGAATCCGGAGGCGCGCAGAGAAGCCGCACGCGCTGCACAGATATCCAGAATAGCCAGCGAAGCGAGCGACTGGGGAGCGAAAGGTCGTCGGCCAAAGGAGTGACCTCACTGGGGGCGGCGGGATCGGGACGGGCTATAAAGGAATAGAGTGGGCGACCGAATATGGCAGCGGAAGGGCGAGTGGCTAATTCCTGCGGCTCGGGATGCGCACGCACGCCTGCACGTCCTCGCGTCCCGGGCAGGGAGCCTAGGTAGGTTGGGAGCAGCCCAGTCTGGCAGTCAAGCTCTCAAGCCAGTCTCCCGGGGCAGTCTGCGCGTTGCACCACATCGAGGCGCTGTTGGCTGCGTTGCCTCACCTGCCAACGACCAACGACAGCCTCGCACCGCCCCGGCAGCCGCCCCCCCCCCACTCCCCACCCCCCTCCTCCCCCAAGTCAGGGGTAACTGCAAGCGGCTGCACGCCAGAAGAAACGATCTGTTCCTCGCCGCCTCGAGGCCGCCCAGGTGTCGATTACAGTACGAGCTGTAGTCAATGCGCCTCCGCCGTCCGGATTCCGGCCCCCCCCCTCAAGCCCCTTCCCCTGTGCAAGTCCTCGGAGCTTGCGAGGCTGCGAGTCGTCTTAAGATGCCCCCGTTATTGGCAACAACCTGGGATTCCCCGGCTTTTCGGGACCCTTTCTCGCCTTTATCCCTCGAACCCCCCTTGCTAATCCGGGTCCGATGCTGGCTCCAGCCGGGTAACATCCGATATGCGAATAAACCAAGCAAGTAACCTTACCTATACCGAGTTATATACTTGGGCTCTCCGCGAACAAGCTCGTTGCCCGGCGCAGGTTGTCGTCCTCGCTCTCCTTTTTCAACAGAGTGAACACCCCGCCAATAGTGCTTTCACGTACTGTATCCAGAAGACCAAGGGGATCTCGCGGACCCTCAGGGTGACGGGGGGCTGTGTGACAAGGGAGATCGGCGCAGGGCTCAACTGGCGTTGGACAGCCGCAGCGGCGGGATCAGCCAATGTGACGTTGACAGAAGCGCCACCCGAAATCCAGGGGACTCCTGGTCACCTCAGGGGTCCGAGTTTCAGGATTTCCTCCCATACTCATCCTGCCGCCCTCACCTGCACACCTGCTATTCCCTTCGGCTTGTCGTGAACTGCCGTCTGGTGCAGACGGGTGCCTCCCCCTGGATACTGTGTAGAATGCTTTCCTCCTTTTCCTCGACTTGGGATGGGCGCTCGTGGGAGCTAGCAAAATGCATCGTAGTCTAGTGTAGTATGATCCCGCCGTCTCCTGGAACACAGCAGCTCGACTGAGGATGTACTGTAACTTTACCAAGTTTTACGCCTATTAAAATTTAGGGGGGGGGCAATGGGGGGGCCCGCCGTTACGGGTCAACTGGGCCCTGTCTTGGACCATCCCGGGCCGTCGACGCCTCTCAGCAGCTATTGGGCGGCTGATCCTCTGGGCGGTTCATGCTCTACTTTCATAGCGACGACACAATAACCTCGTTGTTCGTCCTGATTGATGAACATTACGGGATACGCGTGAGGGGTCTGGCAGCTTTAGCGCAAGAGCGGGAGGGGCTGTGGTTCGCGTGTACTGTGTAATGTGTACAGAGGCCGTGTGACGGACCAAAGAGAAGAAAAGAGACGAGCTACGCGGTCGTACGAGATTCGAAAGCGCGTCCTCGCGTCCTCGCGTCCTCGCATCGTCCTCGCCTTGCAGTCTGCAAAGAGATCCTTTCTCCCTCAGCCGCAAGTTAGCGGTCGCAGTCACGCAGGCCCGATCCGACCGTACTCGGTAGCCATTCTCTGCGCCCAGCGCAGGGGCACAAAGGATCGCGTGCCCAGGCCCGAGTCGGGAGGTCGGTGAGGGCTGAGATTGCAGTGCTATGCGGTCCCCTGGTCATTCCTCGGATCGTCCCAGATGCGTCGCTGTCCCGAGTTCGGTTCGCCTCGGGATGGACCCTTGTGTTATCCTTTCCCTTCTCCTGGCAGAATTAAGGGTCCTCGACGTCGGCGGCAACCGAACCACAACGACTCACAGCACGTCACATGCGCCGCGAATCATACATACCGGATGGATCGCATGTTTGGATCGAACAGTGC
>Ga0247777_1000598_pt1 | contig 10518 bp, 14 predicted proteins | sample UWRJL154409C5_FD_179937 | JGI IMG/M metagenome (GOLD analysis project Ga0247777, IMG submission 179937) | Plant litter microbial communities from Arlington Agricultural Research Station in Wisconsin, United States - UWRJ-L154-409C-5 | ecosystem: Environmental > Terrestrial > Plant litter >...
AACGCACCAATCGACGGACAGCCTCCGCCTCGCCTTGAACCAGCTAGGTTACGCAACGGCTGCCTCTCGTCCCGACGTCACCGCATCGCTCCTTGCCCGCAAGCTGGCCTGCCGCCTCCCCGGTCAACTATATGCACCGCAGCTTCCCGGTTCCCCTGAGGAGTTGCGGGGCATGTTCGAACCTGTCCTCCACCGAGCATCGGCGTTCCTGGGGCAAGAGGCTGCCGTGTTCGGCCCCGAGCTGGTACGGGCATATCCCGAGGCCAAGGTCATTCTCAACCGGCAGAAAACCGGAAGCGACTGGGACATTGGAGGGAACGTGGAGAGAGCCAAGAGGTGGGGGCCCTGGGCATGGGAGCTATTGAACTGTCGGTCGTTTTGGCGAGGGCAAGTGGCGCGGATGCTTTACCTAGCCCACTTCTACGGCGACAATGAGGGTAACAGGGCAAGGTGGCATGATCAGCATTTCAGACATGTGGAGGTGGCATTGAGAGGAATACGGTATCTCGAGTGGGATGAGACGGATGGCTGGTCAGTATCAGCCCTGCCTGGTCCCTCGGATCCGAATGCTCAGCGGCTGACCTTGTCCTTTCAGGGAGCCGCTCTGCGAATTCCTTGGGCTCCAGGTTCCAGACAGGCCTTTCCCTGCGGCCAACGGAGCCACTGCGGCAGAGGCAAGGGGGTCGTACTCCCAGAAGTGGGCGCGATTCGCGAGGAGGACGACGAGCACGTTGGCTATCTGGGTGGGTATCTTTGCGGCGGGAATATGCGTCGGCGTCAAGTTCGCCATAGACTGATATCAGGAAGGTGGCGTTTGGCTTGGAAAACTGGTCTGGTTTGGGAGGGCACGACGGCAAAATATTTGATAACGGGGCTTAATAGGTACTTATCAACGAGGGCCATGTATTAAATGGTACCTCGACATGATCCGACCATGCTCCTTTTCGAGCCCCGGCTTCGCCCACGACTACACCACAAGTGAGAGGATATCATTGGTGCTGACCCCGAAACCCCCGCCCACGCCATTCTTGTCAACCCCCCCGGGCATCAGCTCGCTCAGCTGCCCGCTCGAGTTGATGAAGTACACGCGGATATCATCCTCGAAGGCATAGCCGCCCGTGGCGCACGCCAGACCTGACTTGTAGCTCGCCGTCTGCACGATCGAGTAAGGCAGACACCACCCGTCGCAGCCGCCGGTGCCCTCGACGTCGTACCGGCTCCATGTCACCTGCCCTTGTCAGCGTCACTTCAACGGTGCGGAAAGGCGCCATCGCTGTGCAGTGCTCACCTGGTTCATGATCTGCGAGTTGAGCGCAAAGAAGTGCGACCGCTGCACGACCGACTTGCCCTTGGCAAAGTAGGCGCTGCAAGCTGCCATGGACGAACCGAGGATGGCGCTCTTCCTGTGAGTGCCTGAAATGGCGAGTATAGCATTAGCTCGATGGCTGGGCTTCCGCCAGGCGGAGAATCTGACACAAGGCACCTACCAAAGCCCCATCCGTCATGGGGGTAACCGAGCGTCTCAAAGATAGGGTTTGCCGTTTGGTTTATCTGATAGTACATGTGTCGGGAGTTCCCCGAGTCCCAGAAGGCGGCGATATTGGTGCCAGCCAAGGGCGAGACGGGAGAGGGGAGTGTGGCCGCGGTGCAGCCCCCTGTCGAGGTCGGGTCGAAATAGCAGTCGTAGATGAGATTGTCGTTCTTCTGAATCCAAACATGGATCGTGTTGCTGTTCTCGAAGTATCCCGCTATGGACGGCGAGTTCGGGTGCACGTTGGCCGTAAGGATACGGGAACCGAACCTGATGCGTGCTATCAGCGAGGGCCCTTTTTCAACGCTGACGGCCCCAGACCTAGTAGAGCGGAACTCACCAAGTCTTGCGGTTGGGGTCATATACACGTGTTCGCAAGTTGTTGTTGACGTCGACATACATGACAGCCAGCTTGCCGGGGCGTTCATCAGCGTCGAGCCCGCCCGAGAGGTGGGTAACCGAGGAAAATCTCACCGTGGTTGCAACGCCTACTGCCGGCGCAGATACGACAGCCAGAGGAGTATTCGCCCGCGGGGGTACATCGCTCTGGAAGCTGCCTTGCTTCCACTTGTGGTCTATGGTCCAGTAGACCTCTCGGACAGTGCCATCCGTGCTCTGGTAGAAGATATGAGGCCCCATCACGTTGTCGCCGTTGACGTCGTTGATACGGAGCGCAAAAGCTGCCAGACGGCTTCCTGGGCTAATAGTATCTGCAGCCACAGGGCAGGAGAGCAGGACCGCAAGGACCACGGAGAGTAGGGAGAGGACCGAGTAACCCATGGTGAGGATCTCTGGAAACTGTCTAGAACGGCAGGGACAAGAGAAGAGAAGGCGTCAGCAGAACAATATAACTCGAGAATCGGGGTAAATGCATTGCAAAAGGGGCAGGAGAGCTTCAAGATGTCCGCCTACAACCAGCCGTCCATTTCAAAATGCTGGCGAAGCTCGGTGCCTTCTCGGGGATGGAACGACGCATGACCCTAATAGTTCTCCTCAGCTCTCAATATTCGAGCCTGGGGTTTCTCTCGGAGATGAAGACTACGACCAGAGACGGCAAAACACCTATGACGCCCGCTAACCTCAGCTACCCTGCGTTCTTGCGCGAGCCAAGCGTCGGGAACGTGTGGGAACGCAACGGCACCGTTGGAGCTGAAGCGTTGCACTAACGGCCGATGCGACCCTGTGCCCAGTCTTCAGCCCGTCAGCTTTGTGCCGGCAAACTGGGGTTACGTCCAGGAACGGCAATGTCCCTGCAGCTGAGGAGCATTCAGCTGGTGGTCGTGCCGTGCCGAGCCCAACGTTGCAACCCCGCACACGATGAAGCCCTGATGAACAACACCTCATTGGTTGATGTCATTGCGATCTGGATAGGGGTCAACAGGCTTTTCATCACGCTACAAATCTTCTTCCACTGTCTCGGCGATGTAGGGACCATGCTGGCGCAGCAGTCATGACCCTTGCTAGTACCTAAATGTATACCTCGCCTTGATAATGTCACCGGAGCACAGGAGATACGGGAGTCCCGGGACTGACAAGCATGCAAGCGGTGCCCTGGAACAGCTCGCTCCTGGCATATAATGCACGGGCTGCCGGTTTGTCAGACCGTGTAGCCTCAGATCGTCTGCTCCTTGCAAGCTTCTCGAAGAGATTCTCCCTCGCTACCATGTCCCGCGTTAGGTTCATTGTCTTCCTCGTCCTCACTCTTGCGAGTCTGATCGCTGCCCGTGTTGCCCCCGAACGCCGACAGGTCTCACCGATCCCGACAGGTACCACGACGACCACGCTGCAATGGACGGTCACGGCGATCAGCGACAAGGCGTCGGGAACCACCCTGATGGCCGTTATTGCATCTCCCGCAACGACGCCCGCATGGCCCCCACCGGCCGTCACCGTCACCGTCAACACCGAGGTGCACATTACCTTGGTCAACTCTATGCCGGCGACGCCTACCGAGCTCTCCGAGAAGGTCACCCTGCATTTCCACGGCCTGTTGATGAACGATGGGTTTGTTTCGATGGACGGCCCTGAAGGCATCACCCAGTGGCAAGTGGCGACGCAACAACTGTCCCGGCCTGAGACTGACGAGTACAATGCCCAGCGGCGTCCCAAACAACAATGCGACCTTCTTCTACAGATTCGTTGCAAACAAGCCCGGGACATACTGGATTCACAGCCACGATCCCGGCCAGTACCCGAAGGGGCTCCGAACCCCGTTCGTCGTCACGAATAATGCCATCGACAGCAAGACATATGGCTACGAGAATGACTACGCCGCATCCGTCTCTGACTGGTTCGTAATTACGCATCCTGCCACTCAGGGGACTCTACTAACAGGGTCGCAGGTACTCAAACTTTTGGCTTTCGGAAAAGAACTACTCGGGTACTCCTCAGAGCCCTAGCAACGGTCCTTGTGGCAACGGCGTTGAGATGTTTCCGGATGGTGAGACTTGCTCCGGGCCAATCCGGAACTACCACTGATTCCGAACGCAGGCGTCGTCTTCAACGACGGCACTGCATCCATGACGACCCGGAAGAACACGCCGCTGGATGCTAATGCATACACCGTCACGGCGTCACCCCCAAGCGGCGCCCCAAAGCGCAGTCGCTTCCGCTTTGTCAACATGAGTGCATACTCGCAGTTCTTTGTGGCCATCGAGGGCCATAGTGTTTACATCATCGAGGTCGACGGCGTGCTCCTCGACACGGGCACCAACCTGGCAGCCACGCTAACGGAAGGCTTTGTGCTCGCGCCAGGCCAGCGGATCAGCGTGCTACTCGAGCACAAAACGGCCGCCGTCGCGCGCGCGAAGCCGTACCGCATCCTCGCCGCCCTTGATCCGCGCATGGGTCCCGCCAAATCCAGCGTGACACGGTGCAGTCCCCCCAACTTCAGCAGTGGCGTGACGCTGTTCAGCTACGGCTGCCTCTCCTACGGTAGCTCCGGCGACGCGTGCGAAGCGCCTACACCGGCTCAGTTCCCCATGCTAAATTTCCGGGCCCACGGTGTCTCTGGGAACAACGGCCAGATTCCGATCAACGAACCGGGAAAGCAGCTGACCCTCAATGTCCCCTGGATGGACTACCTCCACACCACCTACGCCTATCCCTGGAACTTCAACGAGCGCGTGTTTGTGCCGTTGGAGAAGACGGTCAACAGGAACACCCTGATGGCCGTCAAGCCCGGTAACATGAACTGGTTGAAGATTATTGATGCCGATGGTATGTGCCAAGCCGCATGAGCTGGAACGCAGCGCTGACACTGAATGGCCAAGGGACTGGTTTTGGCTCGTTCGACAAACAACTGTAAGACTCTCGTCGAGCCCTGACGATTGCGGTGTTTAGGTACTGACGCGTCCAAGATGGCAAGCCCCTAAGACAATCCAGCAAGTCGGGCTCATCCGTGCACTGGACGCCAGCCTCCCAGACTCCCAGCTCAACAACCGCGCATCTTACGGGGAGCCGTCAAACACCATAGTCGTCGCGGAGAAGGGAGACGTTGTTTGGTTGATATTCGAGACAGGAAACGGCGACCATCCGAGTAAGTAACTCCCGACAGCCCGCCGGCTGACCTGATGCTTGGACTCAGGGGCTAACCTCCTGGCCCTCCAGTTCACCTCCACGGTCATCACTTCCACGTCCTCTACAAGGGCTACGAGGACGACACCAGCATCGGCATTTTCAAAGCCGCGACCGCGGCCTACAACCGCGGCTCGGCGGCCTCGCCGTGGGAACTGCTGGCCATGCAGGCTTTCTTCGACGGCATGACCGCGGAGACGCCGCTGTACCCGGTGCGCCGCGACACGCTGCTCGCGGAGCTGGGCCAGTTCCTCGTCGTGGCCTTCGTGGCCGACAACCCAGGGGTCTGGGCGCTGCACTGCCACAACGACTTCCACGCCGCCACCGGCATGATGCGCCAGGTGGTGGCCGCACCCGCGGCCCTTCGGCGGGACCTGGGCACGTACTCGGTGCCGGACGGCGTCCTGCAGAACCCCAACGTGCCGTACGCCGGGAACAGGACCGCGTGGGTTACGAGGAACATCAAGCAATGCAAACAATAGTTGCGCGGTTGGCCTAACGAAGCGAGGGCACGGCGGCCAAGGGTTTGATAATAGGACAAGCACCTAGGGGTTTCTGGCGAACTTCTTTTGTTCGCCGGTCTGCCGGCTGGCTGCAGCTGGCGGTCACGTGCTGAATGTCCGTGCACGTGGGAGCTATTCCAGACGAGCAGACGAGGAGCCCCTCCTGGACGGCATCCTTACTTCAATACAAGCCGAGATGGGCCCAGTGATGCAAGTATCGTAGTGCTCTTGTTTCCCTGCTATTGCTCCAAATGACACCTCCCAAGAGGGACTTACCAACACTCCTGCCGAAGCCCCGACGCCCAGATGACGAGCAGCAGCACGCCCATGCCGGTCCCTCGTCGAGTCTGACGGAGCGCCCGCGCAAGCGTCAAGCAGTGAGCAGCGCATGTAGCAGTGTGTCCAGCAAATGCCCAGGTTACTACGCAGCGACAGGCTAATACACACGGCTAGACTGTAGAAAACGAAAGTCCAAGGTAACGTAGTGCTACGACGCCTCTTGCGTTCTGACCAGAGAACCTGTACCTAACGAACAACCAACCACAGTGTGATGGCGTTCGGCCAAAATGCACGCGCTGCGTACAGGCGGGTGTGGATTGCGAGTTCTCTGCCCCCGAAGGGACCAGCATACGGCAGGCGGAGAGAGAGCTGGTCGCGAAATATCAGCGCGTCATAGAGCTCCTTCACAGCGGAAGCTCGGCGGAATCCGCTGGAACTTTGCAAAAGATCAGAGAAGCGGACAACGCCGCGGATGCCGTCAACGCCATAGCCGATGCACAACTGCTGCTATCCGTTACGTCGTCCAGCGCCGTCTCGACGCTCAGGCATGAGGTTCCGGAAATACTTCCGGCCTTCGCGTCTATCGGACGTGGAAATCGGCGGTTGACGTCTCCGTTGGGTCCCTAGACAACGGAATGCGGTGACGAATGAGTGCTAATCCCGTTCGTAGTTACGATGATTCCGATTTCATGTTCGAGAAACGATACATGGCCGACGCGCGAGACCGATACGTGGATAGTGACATGTTTGTGGACGTGTCTCGGCGGAACTTACCACTGTCTCGGTGGACAACAGTCTCTGCCGACGACCGACTCATGAACCACTTGCTTACGTTATTCTTCACTTGGGACAATATAGTGGAACGAATCTTCTATCGCCCTCTGTTCGAGGAGGATGTCATCGCCATGGATCCGTCGTCGGCTGATCACCCAGGGGGGTTCTGCTCGCGATTTCTGATCAATGCCTTGCTTGCTGTCAGCTGTGTAAGCTGGCCCCCTTACCCAGCGGCCATGGATTATGTTGACATTTCAGCTATACACCATGGACCCGGCAAATTTCAAGGATTCCGAGGACCCACGAAGTAGGGGGAGACATTGGGCGGATGAGGCCGAAGCCTTGTTGGAAAACATCAACAGCCCATCTCTCCCCTTGCTTCAAGGACTGTACTCGCTATTTGTATACGAGGGAAACCTTGGTCTGGGCACCAAGTCTGTGCACTACTTTCTGCGGTCCATGGATGTCTACAAATCCCTCAACGACGTAAAGACGCTGCAACTCCGCGAAGGCATGGATGAGGCACGGCTTCAGCGCGAGAAGCAAGCCACTTCATGGTGTATGTGGGGGTTTTACTGCTGTGAGTGGTAAGTCCCGCGTTCGGAGAATAGCGTTACTGCTTGCATTCTCTTCTAATGCCGCGAAGGCGATCGTCCGAGGCACTTGGCTTCAGGAAGCTAGCTCGCAAGCCAAAAGTCGGCAAGGCGTGGCGAGAGCCTGACTTCCCTCTTTTACAACCGGACTGCATCGGCTACTGGTGGTTCCCCTATCCGATGTCCCTTCAGATCCAAAAGTCAATGCTGGTCGAACTAAGGGAAGCAGATGTCGTGCTTTCCGAACTGGCGGAGGACGTCTTGGACTTCATCTACCCTGAAGAGGGCAACCGTCCGCCTCTCGCCGATTCCCAACGCGCACTGGAATTGTACGACGCATTGGTCGAGTGGAAACACTCCTGTCCGAGCGGCATTCGGTTCGAAGAGGCGGTCTTACCGTCTGCCATCTTGCTGCAGTAAGTGGATATGAGCGATGAGAGCTCCGCATCAGACAACTGACCTCGGAGCTTTCTCCCTGCAGCATATCTCAGGAGGTCGTAACTACAGCGGTTCTGCGCCCATTCTCTCAGATGACGAAGGAGCAGTTTGGCAGGTTCGATCCCCGGGAGCGATGCTACACGCACGCGGCGAGTCTGATGTCGGCTATCTGGACGTTCCGCGCCTTCGCACACGTCCGTTTCGAATACTGGCTCAACCACGCCGCGGGCACCGCCGCCTACATCGCGCTACGCCAAGCCGAAGACGTGCCGACGCAGATGGACACGCTGATCCGAGCCTGCCAGTGCCTCCATGAGATGCGGGTCTCGCTTCCGCTGGCAACGGACGTCCTGAGCGGAATCCGCGCCGCCTTCAAGCGGTGCAAGTTGCAGGTGCCGGTTTACATGAGAAAGTACTTCGATACAGTACAGCACAGGAAGGATGGGCTGATGCACCATACGAAGACTGCTTTGCTGCCAGGTTCGGCGGATGTCGGCAGGATCGGGAGCGGAGTGGACTTGCACTTTCGAGACCTCCTAGATGAGCTGGATAATCTTGGCATCCTTGACTGAGAAGTTAAAGCCCTCAGAGCAGCTCTGGACGAAAAGGGAGGTCTATTACGGATCCGAGGGCTAGGAACAGACAGCGTCACCAGCGGTTTACAGCCACTCGCTGAGGTCGGTGATGGGCGGTCGAGGCAAAGCCGAGCCAGCGCCTGGCATAGCGGCACAACAACGGCACAGGCAGCCGGCTCCCTGGAAATGCCCTGAACCCGAGCCCGACTTCCGCCCTCCCACCCCGGCCACCACGTCTTCCCGCAATGGACTTTACCGACATCGCCGCGACGCGCGCCGGGCTGCACGCCTTCGAGCTGCAGGGCATCGACCTGCTCCCGCCGCTGGACCCGGCGCTGGAGGAGTTCTGGACGACGGTCGAGCTGCCGCTGACGCCCGCCTGGCCCTGCCGCTGCAAGGTGGTGCGGCCGCGGCCGGCCCCCGGCGCCGCGCCGCGCCCGCTCGTCGTCCTCTTCTTCGGCGGCGCCTTCGCCGTCGGCACGCCCGACATGGTCACGCGGCCGGCGCGCGACGTAGCCGCGCGCCTCGGCGCCGTCGTCGTCGCCCCCGACTACCAGCGCCGGCCCGAGCACGCCTTCCCGGCCCCCGGCCACTCCGCCTGGGCCCTGCTGGCGCACCTGGCCCGCCGCGCCGCCGATCCGGCCTTCGGCGCCGATCCCGCCCGCGGCTTCGTCGTCGGCGGCGTCAGCGCCGGCGGCAGCCTGGCCGTCGTCTGCGGCGCGCTGGCCGCCGCCGGCCCGCCGCGCGCCGCCGCGCTGGGCGTGGAGCCGCTCGCCGCGCCGCTGACGGGCGTCTTCGCCAACGGGCCGCTGCTGCTGGCGCCCGAGACGGTGCCCGGCGAGTTTCGCGCCGTCTTCACGTCGCGCGACGAGAACGCCGGCCTGGAGGGCTTCAACAACCCGCAGGTCGATGAGGTCCTGGCCTTCTACCAGCCCGACGTGGCCTCGCCGTGGTTCTCGCCGCTGGCCGTGCTGGACGACATTGGAACCGGGGGGACGGTGCCGCCCAAGTTCTACTTTCAGGTCGGGCGGCTGGATACGTTGAGGGACGACGCCGTCGTGGTGGAGAAGCTGCTGGCGAGGAAGGGGGTGCCGACGAGGATCGACGTGCTGCCCGACGATGGGCATACCGCGTGGGTGGCCCTGCCGGTCGAGTCGAGGAGCACGAACCCTACCATCGAGGAGGCAACCATGGCGGGGTTTGAATGGTTGTTGTCATAGGACGCCCGCAATGCCCGCCTGTACGTTTGTGAACGCCAGACCCGAGTCCCTCCCCAGGGCGACTGCTCCTGCGAAAAGTGTTTCTATTCGATGGTCAACCCGAGATGGCCGTAATGCATCACATGTACAAGCTCCATGCAGTGCCATCCAGAGGCGAAGCCGTCCCATATTGTCCATTCCATCCCTTCTGATATCCACCCATCCCCGACCTCTGAGCACCGATGACGCCCGGCTGAAGTCCTACGAGTCGCTCGTCCGAATGGCCGGCTCTATGAAGTAAGGCGCCTCTGTCCGTCTGATGTAGACCTCGCCGATGAGGGCCGTACAGCCAATTATCATGGACACGGCGATGATGGGAAGATTCACTCGGGCAAACTCGAGGCCCCGAACGCGAATGTGCTTCCGCCGCAGGATGTCTCGCCACAGGAGGCCAGCCAGGGAAGCGCTGAAGGCCGTGCTGAAGGCGCCGTAGTTGACGCCGATGGCCATGCTGTACACGGTCCCCCAGAAGGTCCGATCGCTGATCTCAATGCCGGAGCGCCGGCGGATTTCCTCCCACGTTTGGATGACGCGGCACAACAGGATCGTCGTGCCGATATTGGTCCCGGCAAACTGAGCCGGGTTAGGAGAGGCCACTATCAACGCACGAGGAGGGGCGACTTACGTTGCAGAGGATGACAGACAAAAAGCCCATCCCGCCGATGGCGCCGACGGTCCCTGTCTTGTGCACCCAGTGGTCCCATCCGTAGGCGAAAACGGCCACCCAGCCTTTGGTGACAAGGGCCTGGACCAGGATGAACATGGCAAAGGCGAACGGAATGAGCGCATACGGCAGGTGCCCTAGAACAGCCGTCGCCGTCGGAAACGTATCCTGGGACCATCTCCAGGAGCTCCGGACGAGGGACACGAGGGTGGTATGCCCCCGCGCGGGCTGATCGGACGGCCCTCCTTCTGCCGCGCCGTGCTTCTTCTCGTCCACTGCGCCCATCTGGATCTCGGGCGCCGATTCCGACTCCCGCCTCTCGCTGT
>Ga0247777_1000599_pt1 | contig 10515 bp, 8 predicted proteins | sample UWRJL154409C5_FD_179937 | JGI IMG/M metagenome (GOLD analysis project Ga0247777, IMG submission 179937) | Plant litter microbial communities from Arlington Agricultural Research Station in Wisconsin, United States - UWRJ-L154-409C-5 | ecosystem: Environmental > Terrestrial > Plant litter >...
CATTTGTATATACCAGCTGGACGCGAACCCGCCCTCGCACGCAGCATCGTTCGGTAGGTTGCCCAATGGCACAACGCCGTGGTCCGGGTTGCTGACGGGGCCCAGGAACCAACGAGCCGCCGCCCGTCGAGAACTGGAAGACGTATAAACGTCTTGTTGGCCACGACAATGACGTCCAGGACCTGGCCTGGTCGTACGATTCGTCGTTGTTGGTATCGGTGGGCCTGGATTCTAAGGTGGTGGTCTGGTCGGGACACACGTTCGAAAAGCTGAAGACGCTGGCGGCCCACCAGAGCCATGTCAAGGGCATCACCTTCGACCCGGCCAACAAGTACTTCGCCACGGCGAGCGACGACCGGACCATCAAGATCTTTCGCTTCACCCCTCCCGCGCCCAATGCGACCCAGCACGATATGGTTAACAACTTCGTGCTCGAGACGACTATTAGCGGCCCGTTTAAGAGCTCGCCACTGACAACGTACTTCCGACGGTGTTCGTGGTCCCCCGACGGCAACCATATCGCGGCTGCCAACGCCGTGAATGGACCCGTTAGCTCGGTCGCCATCATCGAGCGCACGCGCTGGGACAGCGAAATCAACCTGATCGGCCACGAGGGCCCAACCGAGGTCTGCATGTTCTCGCCGCGGTTGTTCCACACGAGGAAACCTACGGAGGCGCAAACTAATGGCCATGCGGCCAGCAACCTCGTCACGGTCATCGCGTCGGCGGGGCAGGACAAGACGCTGAGCATATGGAATACAAACACCTCTCGGCCGCTGGTTATTCTGCAAGACCTCGCCTCCAAGTCCATATCAGATCTGGCCTGGACTCCCGACGGAGAGACGCTCTTCGCAGCGAGCCTCGACGGTAGCATCGTCGTCGTCAAGTTCGAGGATAGCGAGCTCGGATGGGTTGCCAAGGCGGAAGAGAACGATAAGGCATTGCAAAAATACGGTGCTTCCCGAAAGGCGATGGGTATCGCCGAGGACGTGGATGGCCTGCATCTCGAGAACCACAGCAAAGCCGGCGAGCTGCGGGGCGCCGAGTCCAGGATGGGTGCGTTGATGGGCGACGCGCAGCCCAACGTCAAGGAGTCGGCGCCGCCCACCAACGGGGTCAAGCCAGCGGCGGCCAAGGATGCCGAAACCAACGGGCACTCGGAGACGAGCAAGGACAAGCCTACTGAGGAGAGCGAAGACAAGCGGGCGGAGCGGATCGCCACGTTGAAATCTCGCGTGACCATCACAAAGGATGGCAAGAAGCGAGTAGCACCCTTGCTCGTTTCGTCCTCGGGGACCGGGCAGTCGTCCCTCCCGCAATCCCAGCTCGTCGGGTCCAGCTCCACCAAGGCGGCACAGAACGACGCTCCCCTGGCCATCCTTGACCTCTCCAAGCCCTTCGACGGCCTGCCGAGAGGGGGCATCGCGTCGTTGCTGCTGGGCAATAAGAGAAAGGCGGCAGCTCTCGAGGGGGAAGACGACGACGAGCACGCGCCGAAGCGTGTCGCAGCCGGCCCCATACCGGTCATGGTTAACGGCATCGACGGAGCAGAACCTGCCGCGCTCCAGACGCCGGCTCAGGGCGCGGTTACGACGCCCGAGTTCCTTCGGCCGGCCGTGTTGAGCTCGTCGATCAGCTTCTCGCAAGTCAGACTGGCCGTGCCGAAGATCCGGTCACATATCCTCCGTCCCCTGGAGAAGGGCGTGTTACAGGGTAACATGACCCTTGAAGAGGCATCCAAGGTTCAGGAGAACCTCGTCTTCGAGGCTCGAAACTCCACACACACCCGGGATCCGTCGCACGTTACCCTTTCCAAGCGGGGCGCCCTCCTCTGGCAAGACTTCCTTCCGCGATCCGTTATCCTTGTTACGGGCAACAAGTACTTCTGGGCTGTTGCCGCCGAGGATGGTTGCGTCTACGTCTGGACGCCCGCTGGGAGGCGGCTTGTCAACGCCTTGACGCTGGAATCCCAAGCCGTGATCCTCGAGTGCCGCGATCACTATCTGCTCTGCATTACGGCGGTCGGCATCGCCCACGTATGGAACCTCAAGGCCATGTCATCACCTCACCCGCCGGTATCGCTGGCACCTATCCTGGAGGTCGCCATACATTCCTTGAACCAGCACACCGCGACCCCCGGCCCCGGTGTCACGTCAGCACGTCTCAACACGAAGGGCCACATCATCGTCACGCTCAGCAACGGCGACGGATACTACTACTCACCCGATCTGTACTCCTGGCAGCGACTCTCGGAATCGTGGTGGGCCGTCGGCAGCCAGTACTGGAACAGCAACGATAGCTCCGTCAGCGCTCTGCAGTCGACGGCCGTGGGTCCCGTCACGCCGGCGCTGAAGGAGGGCGAGGCGGCCACCGTCTCGGCGGGCATCATCCCCTTCCTGGAGCGCCACACGACGAACGAGTTCCTCCTCAAGGGTCGGGCGTACGCGCTGCAGCGCATTATCAAAACTTTGCTCTCCAAGGACGGGTTCGAGGACTTTGAATCCGGCGTCAGCATCGCCCACCTGGAGAACCGCATCGCCGGAGCACTCCAGCTCGGCTCCAGGGACGAGTTCCGCCTGTACCTGTTCATGTACGCCAAGCGCCTCGGCGCCGAAAACCAGCGTGGCAAGGTGGAAGAGCTTCTGAACAGCCTGCTGGGCGGCGTGCTGCAAGACAAGCCGCACGACGGCGAGGCCGTCGTCGGCAGGGGCTGGTTCGGCAAGGGCGACGACCTCTGCGGCTGGGATCGAAAGGATCTCCTGAAGGGCGTGGTGATGATACTCGGTAGGTCTCGCGACTTTCACTCTCCACCTCCCTCTTCTGATTCTCCCACGGGGGTCGATATCTGCTAATATTTCCAAAGGCAAATTCCGGGAACTCCAGAGGTTGACGGTCCAGTACGCCCGCGTGCTAGATATGACGCTGGACAACGATCAGAACGGAGACGCGATGGTGCAGGATGAGTGAATGTCAAGCTACTTGGTTTCGGTAGCCGGTGTTGAGGGCGCGCAATACTTGTTGAGCTCCCTCCAGCGGGACAGAGGGCCTTGACGATGTAAAATACCGCCCGGCTTCCGGGAAGAAGAGCGACAGCTCCTGTATTCACCATCGTTCACTTTTCTCAAGCGTTGTCCGAATGCCTAGCGCCTTTCCGAAGTTCTTCACTAGTGTCATGAATGTCGCTACCTTGGGCGTTCGACAGCAGGCATGACTCTGGAGATTCATCTTTTGGCGCTGCCATATCGTCGACTTGTCCCTTCGCGTCGACCACAATTGCGCGTAGCGAGAAGACGGAGGGAAAATTGGAAAATATCCATGCCATGCAATTTTCGGTCCCCCCTAACATTTTGGGCACTTGCGTACATCACGAGGTCTCGGTGTTCAGTTCCTTCTGCTCGTCAACCCTCCTGTCGCGTGACCGTTGCTCTCGCCAAACATGGCAGCAGGCCCTATCCCCCTCGCCGCATTTCGCCTTCACTCCCGACACCTTTGTACCTCGTCAATCCAACAAAATCTCATACTCAAACTCCTGATCGGTGCGAAGCTCGTACTGAGGTAACGTGGCCGGCCCGCAGCTACCCGTGCCGATGCCGTGGTGAGCCCAGTCGAGGTGGACGACCGTGTCGTCCCGCTTGCGCTTGTACAACTCGTACGGGTGCTCCGTCTCGTCGAGGTCTTCGGTGCCGTAGTGCAGCGCCTGGAAGCTCGCCCCGTCCAGGTCGCCGAAACGCGCACGCAGCAGCCTGGTTTGTTTCTTCGACTCCCCTCCCTCGTCTTCGCCGTCCCTACCCGCCTCATCGCTTTTGGACGCGGAATCCCGGCGGCCGAGGAACTCGACCCAACGCACGTCCGTCCGGTTCCCCCCGTCCTGGGGGTATTCGTAGTCGACAAAGAGCCCGTCGATGGTCTCGTCCCAGTTGCCCATCTTCTGGGAGGCTTTCTTGTCCACGTAGCCCTCTCCGGGGCCGCGGCCGAACCACCTCGCACGCTCGACGCCGGCCAGGCCGAAACGAAGCCCGAAGCGCGCGAAGGTGCCCGGCAGGAGCTCGCCCTGGGGCTTGGCGCGCACGTGGATGTGCACGTCGCGGCCCGAGAAGAGGAAGGTTGTGACGCAGACGACGGACCAGTTCAGCACGGGGGCCGCCACGCGGGTCGTGGCCACGACCTCGGCGATGCCGCTCTCGCGCCGCACGCCCCACTTGGTAGTGAGCGGATGCGTACGGATCTGGTGCATGCGGCGGGCGCGCCACTCCTGGCCGAAGCGACCGCCGCGGTCGTTGTCGGTCAACGCGCGGTACAGGGCGAAAGATAGTGGCTCGCTGAGAAGGTTGGCGTCGTCCTTGACCCAGGACGTGAGTGTGCCCAGGGCGAGGTCGAAAACCCACGCGTTGCCGGCGCGGCCGCGAATGGCCAGCTTGCTCGGCGTCGAGAGATGGACCAACGGTTGGACGTCGCCGGGGACGCCCAGGCTGCGGTAGTGTACGAGCGAGGAGGTCGGGGCCTTCAGTTGGAACTGGCCGAAGGCGACTTCGTGACCGGCCGCAGCCCAGTTGGTGGACTCGCGCAGAGAGAATGAGAGTATGAGGTAGGCTTCGCCCGAAATGCGATGGTGGAGGATATCGACAGGGAATGTGGACGTCGTATGCGGCTTAATATCTGGGTGGTGTCTCGTAAGTAACGTGCTGCCACGGGATGATTGGAGGGTGCCTGGTACATACCCTTGGGGAGCTCAACTTCGCCACCTTCCAGCACACCCCCGTCGGTCACAATACGCCATGTACACTTCAGATGATTGAGGTCTGTGGTGTCGTAGCGGTTGATGATGGTCACCTTGTCGCGGTCGAGGCGCAGGGCCTGGACCGGCTCGATGACCTTCTTGTACTCGGTGAGGCCCGGCGTCGGCGTGTGATCAGCGAAGCACAGGCCGTCCATGACGAAGTGGCCGTCGTTGGGATCATCGCCGAAGTCACCGCCGTAGGCCATGTACTCCTCGCCGTCCTTGTTCTTGGTCCGAAGCCCCTGTCCGGTTAGCAGGGCCGGCGAATGGGATGCTCCACACACAACGGCTTACATGATTAGCCCATTCCCACACGAACCCACCCATGAGGCGAGGGTAGAGGTAGAAAGCCTCGACGTATTCCTTGACACCGCCGGGGCCGTTGCCCATGGCATGGACGTACTCGCACATGACCAGCGGCTTGTCCCAGGTCGGCTCCTGCGCCATCTTGATGATCTCGTCTTGCGACGTGTACATGCGGCTGAAGATGTCGGCAGTTTGTGCCCAGTAGTCGGCTTCGTAGTGGACCAGTCTCGTTTGGTCGAGCGCCTTGATGGCATCGTACATGGCTTGGTGGTTTCTTCCGTAAAAGGACTCGTTACCCAGGGACCATAGGACCACACAGGGCTGGTTCCTGTCGCGTGTCACCATCTGCACGGCTCTGTCGACGTAGGCGTCCTCAAAATCGGGATTGTCGCTGGCCCAGCTCGCCGGATTGCCACCGATGACCCCGAGGCCGTGGCACTCCAGGTCGGCCTCGTCCAAGATCCAGAGGCCGAGCTCGTTGGCTAGTTCGTACAACCGAGGGTCGTTGATGTAGTGAGACGTACGGATCGCATTCACGTTGTGCGTCTTCATGAGGAGCAGGTCTTTCTTGAGCCAGAGGAAGGGGACCGCCCGTCCGGAATCCGGATGGTGTTCGTGGCGGTTCACGCCACGAAGCTTGATGGGATGGCCGTTGACGCAAAAGACGCCATCGACGAGGCCAGCGTGCCGAAACCCAACCTTTTGGCAGACAAACAACTCGTCGTCCAGCGACAGCACTAGGTCGTACAGGTAAGGCGTCTCGGCTGTCCACAGGTGTGGGCTTTTGATCTCGCAGTTGAAAACAGCCGACTCTCCCTTGGATTTAGTGTTTGTGTTGACAACAGTTTTGCCCTTGGCATCGAGTAGTTTGAGTTGCACTTCGGCGTCGGTGTTGAGCCGGACGTCCACCGACAGAGTCGACCGCGAAAAGTCGTCGTCTTTGAAGAGTGTTTGCGCGTGGAAGTCGACGATGGAGGGGTTGGGAAACGAGTGCAAGTAGACATCTCGGAAGATGCCGCTGAGCCACCATTGATCCTACGTCATGTCAGGAAAGCGAGTCGCGACGGGGTAGGGGGTGTCAGGGCGAACCTGGTCTTCTAGATAGGTGCCGTCACAACGCTGGTATACCTCCACGGCCAGCGTGTTGTACCATCCCACCTCGATAGCGTCCGTGACGTCGAACTCGCTCGGGTTTCTCGCCCCCTGGGAGTAGCCAATCTCTTTCCCGTTGACCCAGACGGAAAAGGCCGAGTCGACACCCTCGAACCGGAGGCGGAGCTGCGAGTTGGCAAACTTCTTGGACACGTGGAACGTTGTCACGTAGCGGCCGCACTCGTTGTCGTCCAGCGGAACGTGTGGCGGATCGGCCGGCCAGGGAAAGTCGAGGTTGGTGTACTGGGGACCCTTCCCTAGCCCCTGGCACTGCCACATGCCCGGCACAAAGGCGTCCTTCCACTCGGATACGTCGTAGCCGAGCTCGTAGAAGCCCGTCGGGCCCTGGAAGGGGGAGGGGGCGACGTGGAGCTTCCAATCCGTACCGGAGAGCCGTTGGCAGCGGGATCGGGTGATGTCGCCGACCAGCGCATCGTCCTCCTTGTCGTAGAGGTAGAAGTAGCTTCGGGGCGGGAGCGTGTTGCGGTGGAGCACCTTGAGGTTGTTCCAGTCGGGCGTCTGCGGCGGATGGACATGGAACTTGTCGGGATCGACGAAGTCACTGTCGTCTTGGGGCTCCGGGGTGACGCTGCCCTTGAGGCGCACCGCGATGTGCATCTTGCTCTCCGGGTTGAGAGCCATTTGGACACCACCTTGGATTAACCGGCGACGAGGCGCACCAGTTGCCCCGCGGGCTGAGGGAGTCGCAGGTTCGGTGGAAGCCAAAGGAGGCGGAGAAGCTGATAGCACGATCGGTCGTCGAAGTAAGGAGGAGGAGTGTCGAGGTGTGGAAGCTCCAGTAAAACCGACCCCATGACCTCGGCCGCTCGGCCGTTCCACTTTCTAGGTCAGTCGGCGTTTTCGCTGGGGTGAGGGGTATTTACAAGGGGACGGGGGCAGGGCGAGCAGGGGTGGCTGCGCTGCTCTCTGCATGCGCTGCGGGGAAAGGGGGTCTTGTCCTGATTGGGGCACTCGGGGTCTTGGCCTCGCCCTGGTTCTTGATGCCACGACACGAGCACCTAGACAGCATCACTCAAGCAAGTAGTGACAATGCTGTTTGATTCATGCTACGAGACCAACCCCTCCTCCTTGTGAGCTGCCCGCGCTCATCTCTTGTGCCTTGACACCGGGTCGGAAGCCTAGCTGTACTGCCACGTCCCCGTCGAAGCCGCGTTCTCTACCAGCTTGATCCCCCGAATGGCCTTGCAGTCCTTCTGGTTGAAGCCGCGCCTGTTGGCGTACAGCTTGTACTTGGCCGGAGACCCCGGAATCTTGACGGGGCACATGAGAAGACCGCCCTCGCCCTTCTTGGAGCCGGGCTCCTTCCAGCCGACGACCGTGACGTGCGTGCCGGACGTGAAGTACGTCCTCTTGTTGTACCAGCCGTTGGCGATGGCATCGCCGCCCATGCTTCCCGAGTGAGCCGATGTGTATGATACGGCTCCGTCTTGAGCGATGTAGATGCGCTGGCCGCCAGGGACCTGGACCTGTGCTGGTGTCAGCCCTGAAGGATACAGCCATGTCAGCGTGGCAGAGGCCCAGGAACGTACTGCCATGGCCTGCATCTCGCCAACTACCAAAGTACCCTTCTCTGGAGGGCACCCGCCCATCTCCTTGATGTTGGAAGGGCAGTACGTCGACGGCTGCTTGAGACCGGTGAAGAAACCTCCTCCCGAAGCGTGCAACGTCTTGCCGTCGGTCTGTCTTCCGGGGGCGATGACCTTGAGCGAGTACGTCCTGGCTGACGCCGAGGCGGCCAACGTGAGGAGGAGAGCGACGACAGACCGCATCCTGACGACGGCAGCGAACTATAGCGACGGTGTGGGGACTACGTCGGTAGAGAATGAAGCGAAGGCCAGTGCAACCTCTACAAGCAGGTTCCAAGGGAAGAGAAGATGGACTCAAAGAAATGAACGGATGAAGTTTGGAAAATAGAGGAGGAAGAAGAAGCCAGGGTGACGGCCGAGGTTAAAAGCCTTTTTGTGCCGTCCAGGATTACTCGGAATGAGGCCGGAGCGATGTGGTGTCGCGACACAGGCTCTCCCGGCCGTGGTTGCTGGGGTCGGTGGTTTCCCTCCAAGTTTCGGTACCTGCGGCTGTTGATGACGAAGGCCATCGAGCAAGATGTTGGTACCTTCTCCTCAGAACACAGAGTTCGGCGCCCATGGGGGAGGCAAGTCCCGCCTGCAGGTGGTAGGCACCACCAATGTCAGTTCCCATTCCATCCATGGACTGCCATATAGGTAGGTTTGACATGGATGCCACGAGGCTACTTACCTGCCTGTGTAAGTGGTAGAAAGTATCACCATTGCGGGTCCTGGGCGCCCTATGATGCAGCAGGGCCCTCGCAAGGCTGTTGCGGCCGACCTTCCATCGTGGCACCCGAGGAGCCGAGGTACCCCGTGGTTGTTAGTCTCTGGCGGTTCCATCCATGGTCGGCCCCCATCGGCACCGGTGATTTTCTCAAGACCATAGGACGGGCGAGCATCCATCCATGGCTCAACCCGCTGCCGCACACAGCCCCTTGATCTCTGGCGGCACATCCATCGACTTCACCACGTCGGCCCGGCTCAGAAACTGCATCAGCAAACCCACCTCCAGGTGCCACGTCATATGGCAGTGCAGCGCCCACAAACCCGGGCTGTCGGCGACGAAGCGAATCAGCGCCCAGTCGTAGGATCGGACAGTCAGCGTGTCTCTGCGCAGGGCGTTGATGGTCGAATCACCCGACGGCATGATCTCGGCATAGTAGTGCGTCCAGTTGAAGGGTCCCGGGCCGGTCTGGAGAATCCACTGTGCGCGGCGTGAGTTCTAAGGATGTGCGCACACGCAGTGGAGAGTCGGGACTAACAAATTCGTGCCCGTGCAAGTGAAAGGGATGGGCCCCTTCGTCCAGGCTGTAGAGCAGGACGTCAACAACGTCGACCTTGTCGGTGCTCACGCCGACTATGAACTGGTTGGTATCGAATGTGGCGAGGGCCCCCCCGCTAGCCCAAGACTTTGCCTGCGGGCTGTTTAGACCGTCGACCGCCTCGACCAGTGTCGTGGAGTTCGCCAACGGGGCCCACGTCGTCCCGTTGACCTTGGCATGATCCATCTGATTCGCACCGATGCCGAAGCTAAAGTCAATCCTGTGAAGCACAGTCGCTGGCGGGGGCCTCAGCGGCAGTGCCGGAACGAGGTGCTTCTCGTCCAGGTCGGCGCACTCATCAGGGTGAGCATCGGCCCAGTCCCGCGAGTTTTCCGATGGCAGGATGGTGCCGCGGCCCGAGTAGGAGATAATCGCCTTGGTGGTAAGGTCGAGCACCGGGTTTTCACCGGTGAAGCACCATGGAATCATGGATCCCCGCAGCCAGTAGTTCGTTCCGGTCGACTGGTTGGCGTCTAGTACGACGCTGTAGCGCTGAGCTGTGTGGATGGGGAGGCGGTGGACGGCGTGGGGCTGGACAAGGGTACCGTCGGCCTCGATCACAGAAAGCGAATGATTGTCGACGCTGATGTCAAACTCGGCGAAAGCGCCTGTGTTGATCAGGCGAAGACGAGTTCTACTCTCCTACAGTAACAGCGTCAGCACCAGTGAACACTCGCAGCGTCCCCGAGCGTCCACAAGCGATGCCCACTTACCGGCGGCAGCGATAGGACAGTATAGGTGCTATCGTCGTAACACGTACGATCTGGGCTCAAGCGGTATAGTGAGCAGTCGAAGCTGAAAGCACAAGGCGCGTTAGCACCGTCCGCGGGGCAAGAGAAGGGGTCGCCTGTCGACGGAGAAGGCCACTGAGGTACGGCTCACAAGTTTCGACCATTGATCAAGCCATTATCGGGGATGGGCTCGCTGTTTTCGTTGCCCGGGACGACATATTTGCCGAGATTCACGCGGCTGGGGTCGTGGTACCAGTCCTGGATGAGGAAAACCTGGTCACGGTCGTAGAGCTCTCTGGCGTCGGCCTCCTCAGGTGCATGGATGACCAGGGGCCCAAGAACGCCGTCCAAGCGCTGAGTCGTGTAATGAGAGTGATACCAATACGTTCCAAACTGGTTATCCAGAGTAAAGTTGTAGACAAGAGACTGTCCAGGGGGGATGCCGCACTGCGTGACGCCGGCAGTGCCATCGAACCAGTTTGTGCCATTTTGCAGCAAGCCGTGCCAGTGCATCGTGGTGGGCTCGCTCTCCAGGTGGTTGGTCACCCTGATCACGAGTCGGTCCCCTCTGTTGGCCTCGATCAGGGGCCCCGGAAACTTGCCGTTGATGAAGAGCATGTCGCGAACCACTCCTAGCA
>Ga0247777_1000600_pt1 | contig 10505 bp, 7 predicted proteins | sample UWRJL154409C5_FD_179937 | JGI IMG/M metagenome (GOLD analysis project Ga0247777, IMG submission 179937) | Plant litter microbial communities from Arlington Agricultural Research Station in Wisconsin, United States - UWRJ-L154-409C-5 | ecosystem: Environmental > Terrestrial > Plant litter >...
AGTACTTCTTCATCGGATTCGATTCGGGAAGGACGGGGGGGGGGTCGAGGGTAGCGGGGCAGGATCTCCGCCTGGCTCAACCCACGGGGGGTTCGGCAGGGCCGATCCAGCACAGCGGTGCTCGACCGGTACCCCCTCTCGACTCTAGCACTTCGGCCTTTCCAGCCGTTCACCGAAAATTAGAAGCAGCGGGATGGATGCTGTACGCGGGTCTGTGCCCGACTTCCAGGCGGTCTGAATGGCCGGCCACTTCGGCCTCAGATGTCCGGCCCACTCGGTCGACAATATCATGACAACCTCTTCGACTCGAATCTGCCGGCTAACAAGTCCGCCATTCCTAAGCTCAGCCGTGAACGTGGCGTCAGTCAGTTAGGTGCTTTCTTGGAATTCCAAGTTATTCGTGGCTACAGATGGCCGTCACGATGTCGATGGTCTCCCCACAGCATGGCGCGGAGCAGCGAAGCCGGCTTTGTTGGAGGACATATGCCAGGCAAAGGTGCATGGCGGTTTGTACATGTCGATGCCAGAGTCAAATGGGCTGGTAGGGCCACGATGTCGATGACTGCACCGACGCGAGAAGCGTCCTAATAAAAGGCAGCCATGTGGTGGCGAGTCGGTTCGACCAGATGCCCGCATCGAAGCCGAGAGTGTTCAGCACATGGACACTTAGGCTGAAACGAAATGCAGAGGCTTCAAGAGAGGAAACCACCTCAAATCAACAAAAGTCTCCGAGGCGGAAGGATGGCGGCTGGTGGAGGCAGATAATCGGGAATTAGGAGCACCAAGACCGGTACTGGTGCCGACCCAGAGCGAGTGTCTACGACGTTTTCACGCGTGACTTGACAGCGGACGCGTCTTTGGCCATTCGAGACGGGATACGGAGTCGTCAGAGTCCCCAGCCGTGCAAAGGCAGACTGTCGAACCCGTGCCCAGAGTTTCACTGACAAGTGGTTGTCCCTGCCGCGAACATGGAGTACAAGTTGACCCCTTCTGCGTGGTTAGATTGCATCGGACTTTATGGACGCGCTAATTAGCGCGAATGCACGGACTGAGAGTTCGTGGAGTCAAACGTGCGTAAATGCCCGCGGAATATGCTCATACGACCTCAAAGGGCTTTTACTTGATGAGCGGGGCGAGCGGGGCGAGCGGGGCTCTTGGCCATGTCCTCGCTATCAATAGCACGTGGGAAACCCCCCGAGCAGTTCCGGCGGGCTGTTGCGTGGTGCCTTCTGGGCGGTGACGTGGAAGATGAGTGGCTGCCAACGTTCCGTGACACCACGTGTCAACGTAAGGCTGGCAACGGCCCTAGGGTAGTTGAAGGGCAAGGCGGTGCAAAGCGGGAATACTCGGGTGCTCATTCATTCAATGGAAGTCCACCAAGCAGAGATCTTGCGAACATGACTTCCAGGTTCCAAAGACTTCGGCATCTCCTGAGGTGGACAGCTAGGTTGCACCCGTGTGAATGACACGACAGACGTGAACTCCCATCCTTCAAGAAATGCAGAATCCGTCGGCAGGTAGGCAGGGAAACACAGTTATAAAAGGCTACAGTAAGCAGGAGCGGATTTCGATCTTGGTTCGATCCACAAAAAGAACGTGCTGTGCTGCCACTGGGCCCATTGAGGATTTACGAATGGGCTCGACTCTGGCCAGGCTCCGAGTCCCGAATCCGACCCGGAAATCTCCTGGAAAGGAGTCGTCACGAACAGGCTTATAACATTAACATCAGCATGCAAGCAAAAGTGTGGTACTGTGTACACCAGAATGGAGAAGTCCAAAACGGCGGAGTTGGTTGTTCTCATAGCGTGAATCGCCTCGCCACACTCCCTCCCTTGAACCCCGACATCAACCCAAGTCCAGGCAGGCCTATCGAGCACGGGTTCTTGAGCGAGCTCGAAGTTGTATCTCGAGAAGGAAACCTTTTTTAGGCCTTGAAATGATGCAATGCAAGTAGGTAGTTGGGCTCGAGGTGGTTTGACCCTGCTGCGTGGCGAGGACAGGTCGGCGGCCGTGATTGGTGGAGTGTCGTGTAAGTGCGGAGAACGGAGCCGTACTCCGTAGGTTATTCCGGTACTGGACGGAGTCAAGTTCAAGTCTGTTCCCCGAGCCCGACCATCCCGAGCTTCCGCGAAAGATAAGGAAGAGCTCGTTCCTAAAGGAAGAACTGAAGTGGTGTGAGCCATAACCTTGAGCCTGGGATTGAGTGCCCAGGCCTTGGCTCCGATTTGATGGATGTTGCTGCCCCTGTTTCGATGGGTCGATGGACATCCGGGCTTTTGAGAAGGATACTACTTATATAGATTGACGCAACCTCTTTGCGCGGCGATGGGGCTACAAATCTTGCGCAAATACCGCCGCTACAAGATAGCCGATATATTACAATCCTAGACATCAAAGCCTACTAGGAACATTTAGTCGCGTATAAAATGTGCTGGCGGAGAAGCCCATCGAGCGGTTGACCCTTGCACCCCCCCCAACCTCTCGAGATCTCTAAGACGGAAAGATTTCGCATCTTAAAACTGACAACACCTATCAACGGTAGAGACTTATATTTGGCTCAGTCGTCTAGAGCACAACACGATGTTGTCGTCAACAGTCAACCATGCCTTCCTCCTTGTCGTCGGAGGCGCGGCCCTTGCCCAGGCACATTTTGTTCTCCAAGTACCGCCGAGCCTGGGCCACGAGTCGGCGAGCGAGCCCAAGGGACCCTGCGGCGGCTTTGAAATCTCTACGCGAACGCCCGTAACCGACTTTCCCGTCGGCGGCAGTCCGGTCGGCTTCCTCAATACCCACAACACCGCCATCTTCGAGTTCAAGGCAGCGCTCCTCAAGGACCTGAGCACTTGGCGTTATCTAACACTGGCGCTCAACCTCACGGGCCTAGGAAGTTTCTGTGAGCCTTCCATCCCAGGCGTCAAGGAGTGGGCCGGCCAAGACGCCGTCCTTCAGGTGGTACAACTCGATGACCATCACGGAAATCTGTATCAGGTGAGCGAAGTTGCACTCGAGTCCACGGGTTGGGCTTCGGAGCTTTAATGGCCTTCCACTATCACCGCTGCCTAGGGGCCGGATGGCTGACAGAGGAGTGTTACAGTGTGCGGCCATCAAGTTTGTGGATGACGGTCGCGGTCAAGGCCCCGGCCAGATGGCGCCATCCGCATTTGCCTCTACCCTGTGCTCAAACGACACAGCCACGGTAGGCAAATGGGTACCATCCATCACGGGTACAAGTCCCGGTGGGCATCATTAGCGGATGGATACCAGCACAGTCGAAAAAGCTGAATGGTGTGTACAAGATGTCGACGAAAGAGCAAGGACAATATGTCTTGGGCTGGGCGAACGAATCCGGTCCTTCGCGGCCGCCCTTGCGCATGGGCTCGGCAAATATCTGTCCCACGGCCGAACAAGGGTGTCGAAGAAAAATCGACAACTCTTCCGGGTGCGTAAGGGTCTGGGAGAGGGTTGTTCTGCGCGGCTCAGTGGTAACATAGGAATTGTCCTTGACGGAGTACTAATTACCCTGCATGCATCACACACCAGAACTCCATATAAGACTGGAGATGGCCCCGTCAACTCCGCGGTTTCCTAGTAGTGCTCATCCAGCCTAGCGTGTTGAAGACTGACCGCGCCTCTCCCAGTCCTCCGTCTACACCCAGGCACCCAAGTTCCGGGAGAATGTGGAGGCTCTCTTGCGCCCGCAGCCTGGCCCATGGGGAACGTGAGGTACCATGGCGAGCCCGGGCGGTGGACGGTGCCGGTGCCCGCGCAGGCGCAGGCGATGGCGCCTGAACCTTGACCCGGAGCTAGAAAGTCCGGCACCAGCTCTTCATGGAGCGTACTGAGGGTAAGGCTTGGCCCCGGATGGCCATCCGCCGGGAGAATAGCCGACGGGACTTGGCCATGACCTTGGACACTCATGGTTCGGCCGCGACTTACGGAAGGCGGCACCGTGGTACAGTATATCCGTCGCCCGCCTAGCGAGCTACATACAGTCCATGCTAAAATCCTTTGCCGGCTTGGAGGAGCCATAACCTTAAATCCAGAATGCGGAGTCCCGTCGAAGTACCTGAGATTCGGCTTGCTTCCCACCAGGGCCTCCCCTGGTTGCGACTCAGGCTATATACCAAACCGCTAACCAGGCCAATTTCGACAGCCGCGTCCCCGGATTCCGTCTACCGCGCCAATCCGGTGATAGTCCACTTACAGTAGGTCTTGGAATTCGACGTGGAAAGCAGTGCAATGTCTATAAAGAATCTCCCCGGGGTCTTTCGCCCACGATGGATGGCGACTGCGGGTTGAGAAGCCTCGCCAACACCATGAAGGCCCTCCTCGTCCTCGGCTCGGCCGCTTCTGTTCTGGCCGCCAACGCGTGCCCGCCATCGGACTGCAGCAAAGCGCCTCTGAAGAACAACAAAGTATGCGACACGTCTTTGGGCCCGACGGAGCGGGCGGCGGCCCTCGTGGCGGCCATGACGCAGAGCGAAAAGATCGCGAATCTAGTCAGGCGAGTTTTCACCCGCCAAACGCATCCGCGATCCATCGATGCTGACCGCCCGGTGCAGCAAATCGCCGGGCGTATCTCGCCTCGGCCTAAACTGCTACAACTGGTGGAGTGAGGCCCTGCACGGCGTGGCCGGAGCACCGGGGATTGACTTTAACGGCGACTTCAAGACGGCCACTTCCTTCCCCATGCCCATCCTCATGGCCTCGGCCTTTGACGACGACCTGATCTTCAGGATCGCGTCCATAATCGGCCAGGAGGCGCGAGCCTTCGGGAACAACGGCAAGTCGGGGCTCGACTACTGGACCCCGAACGTCAACCCCTTCCGCGACCCGCGGTGGGGCCGGGGCTCCGAGACTCCGGGGGAAGACGTCGCCCGTGTCAACGGATATACGGCCGCTTTCACCCGGGGTATGGAGGGCAACAAGACGCAGAGACAGATTATTGTAACCTGCAAGCACTACGCAGGCTACGATCTGGAAGCATGGGGAGGAGTCGACCGTCACAACTTCAACGCCAAGATCACACCCCAGGAACTCGCCGAGTATTACATGCCGCCCTTCCGCGTTTGCGCCCGAGATGTTAACGTCGGGTCCTTCATGTGCTCGTACAACGCCGTCAACGGTTTGCCGTCGTGCGGAAGCAAATATCTACTCCAGACCATCCTCCGCGAGCACTGGAACTGGACCTCGCACAACAACTACATCACCAGCGACTGCGAGGGCGTGGCCGACTTGTCCAAGGGCCACAAATACTCGTCGAACCTCGCAGCGGGCACCGCCGCCGCCTTCAACGCCGGCATGGACAACAGCTGCGAGTACTCGGGCGGGTCGTCCGATATCAAGGGCGCCGTCAGCAGCGGCGCTCTGACCGAGGCGACCATGAACCGGGCCCTGACGCGACAGTATGAGGGTCTCGTGCGTGCCGGCTACTTCGACGCCTCGGCTGCCGAGTACGCGTCCCTCGGCGCATCCCACGTCAACACCGAAGCAGCAAAGAAGCTGGCGCTGCAAGCCGTCACCGACGGCGTCGTCATGCTGAAGAATGATGGCACGCTTCCCATCAAGGCCGGCCTCAACGTCGCCATGGTGGGGTTCTGGGCCGACGACAAAGCCAAGCTGCGAGGCGGCTACAGTGGCCCGCCGCCGTACTTGATCACGCCCGTGGCCGCGGCCAAGGACATGGGCATCACGGTCAACGCGGCCGCGGGCAACGCGGACGCCGCCACGGCCGCCGCGCAGAAGTCGGATGTCATCCTGTACTTTGGCGGCCTGGACACCTCGTCGGCGGCCGAGGGTCGGGACCGCACTGGGATTGCTTGGCCGCCGGCGCAGCTTACCCTCATCGAGAAGCTCGCCGGTCTCGGCAAGCCGCTAGTCGTCATCCAGATGGGCGACCAGGTCGACAACTCGGCCCTGCTCAAAAACACGGCCGTAAACTCCATTCTGTGGGCGAGCTGGCCGGGCCAGGAAGGCGGCTCCGGCATCATGCAGCTCATCACCGGCAAGAAGGCCCCCGCCGGCCGCCTCCCCGTCACCCAGTACCCGGCCAGCTACACCTCCCTGGCCATGACGGACATGAACCTGCGGCCGGGCGGCTCCAACCCCGGCCGCACGTACATGTGGTACCCGAACGCCGTCCAGCCCTTCGGGTACGGCCTGCACTACACGACGCTGGAGCCGTCGTTCGGCGCCTTCCCGGCCACGCTCGCCATCGCCGACCTGACGGCCGGCTGCAAGGAGGCGTACGCGGACCGATGCCCGCTGCCGGGCCTGCCGGTGCGGGTCAGGAACGTGGGCAACGCGACGTCCGACTACGTGGCGCTGGCCTTCGTGTCGTCGGCCGACGCCGGGCCGGCGCCGCACCCCATCAAACAGCTGGCCGCGTACGGGCGGCTGCGGGACGTGGCGGGCGGCGCCACGGCGGAGGCGACGCTGCGCTGGACGCTGGCCAACCTGGCGCGCCACGATGCCAAGGGCAACATGATCCTGTACCCGGGCACATACACGCTGACGCTCGACCAGCCAACACTGGCGACGTTCAAGCTGACCTTGACGGGCACGGCGGCGACGTTGGATAATTGGCCGGCTGCCTAGAAAACGGAGGCACCTTGGAGTTGCTTGGCGTGGTGGCCGGGATCATTCTAGGAGAGAGTACTGTAGGGCTGGACCACAAAGTTTTACTCTGCCTAAAATGAGGAGATCGAGTCCGCTGTTTCTCAGGCAGACATCAGGTAAAACGCTCACCGCTGGGTTTTCTGGGAACTCAAATCATAGGGGACCCTGTCGTCGGCGATGACAGCCCGAACGGAGGCCTTCCTTGGACTTGCACAACGGCGTGGTGAACGGCGCCACAATAAGGGGCCCCCTGTGTGTGGCTTGAAAGCCGGGGACGGACGGAGAAGAGCAGTGCCCTTCCGTACAGCCAAGGATGGTCGGTAGCACTTGACTTAATACACATCTGTGCTTGGCTGTGTTATTGTTTTAGTCCTTAAACTGTCATCTCCGCTACCTATGTTCCAGGATTTCTTGGAACGACAGAGCAGCCAACTTCCTTGTGCTCTCCAGTAGCCACGTGGGTGAGCATGACGCTGGCCAGGTCGACGACCTAGAACCTCAGGATTTATATCAAGGCGTTCCAGTAAGTAGGGGCCACGGACGGTGTGTGATACTATTCGGCGTCCGAGGAGGCCGACATGACAGTATGTGGGTCCTCGCAGACAACTTTGACGAAGCGCGCCTTTGAGAATGTCACGGAGAATGTCCGTCCTGTGAGAGCCCCTCTAATCCTTATCTGTGATGACACCAAGCGCAGCTGGGCAGCATGGGATTTCTTTTGGCCTGTCATACTGGCCTAGACGACAGCGGCATTCGTAGATTTCATACCTACCTACCTGCTCAGGTGGTAGGCAGGGGTCGGTCGAGCACCAGAGGCAGGCAGACAGCACAACATAAATCCCGTATCATTGGTTCAGTCTGCAGAAGTCCGGTATCCAGGTGGTTCATTTAGATGTGGAACTTACATGGTATAGTACGCACCTCTGTCGTCCAAGTATCACTCATCTGGCAATCATCACAAGAGAGGCGCAAGTGAAAGTGCTGCGTGATCAGAGGGTAGCGGCATGTACACCTTCCCTGCTAGTTAGTGGGCATGATCTTCGACGGGAATTGAGAACAACTGGCTGCCGTCTACAGCCAAACTGGAGACCAACGACTATAATGCTTTGGACTTTGATCCTGTCCCTGGCTTGGCTGGTAATTAATGACCTATGCCGGCGTGGAGCATCAACACTATGGTACAGTAGCTCGGAAGGTAAGGGTGGGCCCCGGCGATACTACTATACCTGATAGTGGTGGTACTGTGTAGTCGTGGTCGTGGCGGTGGTGGCAGTGATGCCTTCCGCTTTACTGGCACCGAGTACAGTACCTACACAGTACCACCAAAGGTGCGTCGGACGGCAGTTCTTGGTCCAAGCCACCGCCGGACTGAAAGCAGGCCCAGGGGCCCACGCCGGTGGCACTGCCTGAAATCGGGGTTATGCAAGGCTTCCTACGAGTATTAATTTACGGCAAGGGAGGCGGTGCATGGGGCTCTGTCGGTGTCCCGCCCACTGCAGCCCCCACTGGCTCGACTGGTTGCAGGCACGACCCGAAGTCCTGAAACATCCCGGCGCTTGATACTGTATTTAGCTGAGCCGCCCTCACGCGCTCACGCCGCTCACAACCGCGCCGCAAAACCCCCTCTGGTGTCAATTAATTACCACCAACTCTGTCGTCGCTGCCTTGCCTCCAGCTTTGCCTCGTACGAGCCATCATTACTCCAGACTGCAAGCGGGGGAGGCTACACCATCTGTTCCTCTTGACCCTGGCCCATGACCCAATAGAAATGCCACCACTTCACAAGGCTGCCTCAGGCTGTCACGAATAGCACGCTCCGGCGCGATGATATCGCTGGACTCGCTCCTCCCCCGGCCACAGCCATACGCGGCAGCGCCGGTGACACCGACATCGCCAGTGACGCCGACATCGCCGGTGGCACCAGCCCCGGACACTGGCACGCATCAACACCGACGCGGCCGTTGGTCGTCGGCGGCCAAGGGATTCTTGGCCCAGACGCGAAGTGATGTCGTGGCAGATGTTCGTGCCACAAAATGGACGCCCGCCGTCGCCTTCTTCCTGTCCTACTGGTGGATCATCGCTCTCGTGGTGGTCGCCATAGAATTTCCAGCCCAGGGGCCAAAAAGCACTCGCAACGCATTTCAGCCCTGCAAGCCGGATGGGTCCTTCAGCGTATACACAGGTAGCTACGACAGCTGGAGTCTCTCGGGCTTCTTCCAGATCACAATGCCCTTCGGCTCCTTCACCTTCACCCAGGCGAAAGTCATCGACGTCGTCTGGGATGTCGTAAGTGAAACGGCCCATTCCAGCCCAGCCCCTGCCCCTGCCCCGAACCCGTCGTCCCTACCGTACTACGAGGGACACTGACACACACCTGCAGGTAGTGGGGCGCGCCGGGCAAGCCATTCTCACCTGGTGCTCGTGGAAAGCCTTCTCTGCCTACATCCGAAGCCATATGGATACGAATCCCATCACCTACGACACCTTCTGGGCCTTCTTCGTGAGGGACGATGCGTCATTGCTGGCAACGCTGCAAGTCATCAGAGACTTTGCCACCAGGCGGGGGCTACGATCCAGAGCCGCGATGGTTTTCGTGGTCTTCACCATGGCCTTGGTCTTGGCCTTTCCCATTCTGGCCAGCGCCATGACTGGCTATACATCCAGCACGAGTTCCTTCGTACTGGATGCGGCCGGGAACTTTATGTCCTTCTCACAGTTGAGACCGGCGGCGTACAGGATCCACGACGGCTGGAGAATTGGCTTGACTGGAGACTATGTTGTCACGTGGGACGTCGCCGACTCTTACTCGTGTTAGTACCTGCTCGCTCCCAAAGCTTCATCAACCAGCTTGTCTGGGCTCTAACGTTATGCGATTCAAGCCGGCATGATGTTGTCCGCCAGCGGTGGATATACTGGCTACAATTACAACTGCACCAGTATTTCAGATTGGGCAGCCGCCATGAATAGAAACATTACCCCCTACGAACAAGACGACATGGACTTATGCTATTTACGAAACAACGTATCGAGTTGTAAGTCCTGAGGACGTCATTACACTATTCTGCAAGCGCATCAGCAGTACTAACCATATGCACGCCAACGTTATTAGATGCCAAGCAATACGGCTTCTTAGGGCTCGATACCGGCGGGAAAACGAACGATATCGAGTCCTCCTGGATGAACAAATCTCTTCCAGGGCCCACTCTCAACATAACGGGCTTCTATCTCGTAAAATCCAGCGGGGTGTACGGCTTCAACTGGACTGACCCACGGACCGGGACGCAGCCGTTTGCCAACCGTTCCAACTCGGCCCTCTACAGCTCGTCATCGAACGCGACTTACTCTATCGACTATCTTCAGGGAAATGGCGTCTGTCAGCCGACCGGGGTACGTGGTTTCCCCAAGCACTGACGGATGATACGCCCCCTTGTGCCCGTCTTTACAACCACCCCGGGTCCTTTTTCTCCCCAAGAGACATATGTGCTGATCAGATCCCAGTCCTATCAATGGGGATTCTCTTTCCTGCAGGTCTTTATCGCGTTTCTCTACCTCATCGTCTGGAGCGTTGGGATCTATTACATATCCGCCTTGTCGCGACTGCGCCTCGAGCAAACCGGCCGCGCCGAGGTTCCCACCAAGTTCAAAGCCACCCTCGCGCTCGCCCAGACCATGAGGAGGGAGTTGTCCGAGTGCGGCGAGGACCCGGCCAAGCTCACGGCCTCGCAGCTCGATCACCGCGTGCGCCAGGTCTTGCGCGGCGGTTGCATGGACGTGCCGGCGGCGGCGGCGGGGCCGGTGCCAGTGACGCTGGGAGGGCGGCTACGCCTAGAAAAGTGGTGGATGGCCGCCATGGTCATTCTGACGCTGTTCCTTGTCGTGGCTTGGAG
>Ga0247777_1000601_pt1 | contig 10502 bp, 7 predicted proteins | sample UWRJL154409C5_FD_179937 | JGI IMG/M metagenome (GOLD analysis project Ga0247777, IMG submission 179937) | Plant litter microbial communities from Arlington Agricultural Research Station in Wisconsin, United States - UWRJ-L154-409C-5 | ecosystem: Environmental > Terrestrial > Plant litter >...
GGGGGCATCCGCCTACCGCGTCCAATCTCCTCGCCCTGCTTCCCTACCATGAACCTTCCGAGGATGGCCCACGGCGGAGCGGAGCAGCAGCGGAGCCCGTGCATGACATCGAACTGCAGGCAAGGTGTGAGTGTGAAGGCGGGGGTAGAGGTTGGCCCTTGGATAGCGTTCGATCTGTTGGGCAGAAGGATGAAGGGGTTGCAGCGAACGCCGTGGCGCCCGCGTGGTTCTTCCTCCCGTCGATCTTGGGCGGCATGGCAGGCAAGGCCAGGCCCAACGGGGATTAAAGACAGCAAGGGGTTGGAGGGGCCAGGCTCTTTATATTCCTGCCCGTCCCTCCGGTCCGGGGATGTCTCCCGACGACTCGGTCACCTTGGACAGATTCTCCGTTCTCCATCGCCATCGCCGTCGAAAGACGCCCGGCGCCCTGTCGATCCCTCACGATGGCGGCTCACTTCCCCCCGAGCGACGAGACGCGCATCATCGACGTCTTTGGTCCGCCGGCATACAACAACCTCGACGAGCCGCGGCCGCTGACCAACGACCCGGGCTGCCTCATCGGCTTCACCGTCGCCTTCCTGTCCGTGTCGTGGATATTCGTGTGCATCAGGCTGTGGGTCCGGCTGCGCGTCCTCCGGAAACCGGGATGGGATGACCTCTTCGTCGGCCTGTACTTGGTAGGCGTCGTCCGAGTCTGGTTCTAGGAGTGTGCCCTAACCTGCCTGAACGCTTCCAGATTTGTACCACCATCGCCTCCATCTGCTTCCTAGTTTGTGAGTTGTGCTGCTTCCTCTATATGACTCCTAGCGAGAACCTACCGGCTGACGACGCCACACGCAGCAATAAACCATGGGACGGGCCAGCACTTTGTGTACCTCACCGTCGGCGACGTGCGCCAGTGGCTTCGCCTCTTCTACGGCCTCACTGCCAGCATCAACCTCGGCGCCGCCTTTGTCAAGCTCAGCCTGCTCTTCCAGTTCCTGCGCGTCTTCGACAAGGGCACCTGGCCACACTGGGCCAGTCGCATCGGCATCGTCGTCGTGTCCATCTGGGGCTTCGTCTTCGCCATTCTGTCCTTTTTCCCCTGCTCCAACATCGTTGACGCGTGGAATATCTTCGCCGAGAACCCCCACTGCTGGGGCTTCGGGTCGCAGGACCCGGACCTCTTCACCGCCACCTTCATCTCCCACAACGTCCTCAACACCATCTTCGACGTCTACATCACCATCATACCCCTCCAGCTCTACTTCCGCCCGGGCATGACGCAAAAGACGCGCATCGGGCTTCTGGTGCTGCTTCTGATGGCTGTGACGTAAGTCTCCCTCCAGGCCATGTGCCTCACAGACCCGCCATACCCACCTCTCATCCCTTTCCGGTCCTGCCGCGAGCGTCCCCGCTGACGAGACCCCCCCTCAGCGTCATCCTACTCTCCGCCTGGCGCATCCAGGACACCGTCTACCACCGGACGGGGTGGTACCCGACGCACGACCCAACCTGGTATGGGCCCAAGAGCATCTTCCTCATCGTGCTCGAGGTCCAGGTGGCGTCCATCTGCGCATCGGTGCCCATCTTCTGGCCCATCCTCAGCGCCCACCTCGGCGCCATCTTCGTCAAGCACGAGTTTACCGTCGACTACGAGCCGCGCGATTCGGACGACGCCTACGTCATGCGCAGCATCGCGCCCTTCAAGTCGGACGACGAGGCTGCTGTCAAGGGCATGGACACGACCACTTCGCGCGACAACCTGAATGTCGCTGGTGCGGATGTCAGGGCCGAGGGAGCGAAAGAAAGCTGGTAGTTCTTTTTTTTTTTTTGGTTGGGACTTGGCAGGGCCGGGGCGAGGCGAAGGGCGTTACTGGGTTCTGAAGGGAATAACCTCCTGTGAGAAGGAGTGTAACAGGGACAAGGCAACTGTGTAGCAACAGCACGTTAGCCAACTACTTTGGCAGGCCGCGGCTCAATATGAAGCATGACCGCTATGCCCAGCTTCATTCCATGCCTTGATGGATCACTTTGTGACTTGGTGTTCGATGTATCTGTCCCCTGGCTGCCCTATGCACGAATCTATCCCGCCGTGGCTTGTTCTTGGGACTTGCCAGGCCCGAAAAATTGGAGAAATGTCGCCGTCCCAAGCTCGAAGTTTGATTTGCCTTCCACGCATTCAGGAGCCTTGGGTGATGGCTTCTCGGTTGCAAATTGCGCCATCCCAAGTAGGGAATTCTTGGCCAGGAACATGACTCAAATGATCAAAGTTGCCTCGCGGCTTCGTTTTGGGATCCCGGATGCGTTTTGGCCCCCCTGGTAATATTAGACAGCCATTTGCTGCTCCCTCAGCTGGAGTTGAAGCAAATTCGCATTCGCCTATGATGGTGATAGCAGGTGTACCAGCCCTGTGCCGGCCTGTGCCGTCCTGCGCGGCGCCTGTGCTGAGGGGTGTGCAAAGGCATTGACAGGTCACGTGGCAGGGGCCGGTAAAAGCCGTCCGCTGTCCTAACATGCCGGCAAACCTGACGGTCAGCTTCCGTTGCGCATCTTAGATCCGCTGGGCATGTCTAAGTAACAAATGCAGTAGGGCTGCTATGGCAGTCGAGCATCCGCTCCGCGCCGGGCATCTTGTTGCTCATGGTTGAGACGGGCGCCATGAGCCCGCATGAGAATCTCCTGGCCCTCGATCCGGCACAAGGGCCGGAACCTCCTCTGCGCGGGCCGTGACCGCGTGCGGTCGAAGCTGCGAATCAGGCAGAGCCGCCCGGTCACGATTCCCAGGTTTTCCGGGAGCGGCGTCAGACCCCGAAGCGACGACTCGCAGCCGGCGGCGCTGAAGTCGTTTGGTCAAGACGGCGTGCCATCTCCGCCGTGTCGGCCACGGCGGTACACGCAGTGCAAGCCCCAGGCTGCATGGAGCTCGACAATTGCCGTTGCGTCTGTTGGTCGAAAAGGAAAGTGACCGAGACCCTATCAGTTCCCATTCCGTTCTTTTGACCGATCACCGGATATAGAAGCTCTGGTTGGTTGTTGTCCTTTCGCTACCCTCATCCCTCGCTCGCTCGCTCCCTGCCGGCAGACGCGGCCAAGCGGGATAAATATTCGGTTCGCTTGGCGACAGAAACCTTCGAGAAAGATATCCACGGCTGCACCGCGGGACGCTTGTCCCCACGACGGCGACGACCCGCCGAGACCCACAATGTCCAATTTCAGACGCCCGGACGCGCCCATAATCGATCGACGCTGCGGGGACGGATGGCTTGATCGGCCCCCTCCCCAGGGCCGGGTGCCTGGATCTGCGTGCCTTGCCTTTCCGCCCATCCGCTTCCGTCCCTTGCATCGACCACGCTCCCAACGCCACGAGGCGGGACATAACCCCCGTGGCCCGTAGGCGGCCAAGACGGATACACGGCAGAGAGTCGGATGCGTGCCCCTCCGCCAACGACGGCCCGGATTGGGGGGAGGAGTGCGACGTCGTCCAACCACACGGGGGCGGGCAGTCAGATTCCACCTTTTCCCAGGCCGTGGGTTACGTAGACATGGCATGGGGTATGAAATTACCGGGCGGCTCCTCGGCGGGCTATCCCATTATCGCGGCCGAGGGCGGTACGGGGCCGGTAAGGAGGGGGTCGAAAGGGGCTGCCGTCTCGCTAACACTGGCCAAGCGACGGCAGAGGGCAGATACCCCTGGAACGAAAAGGGAGTGGACGAGACTGGCGGAGGGACCTACTAGCGGACGGACATCCTTTTTGGAGCTCGGCCCCAGCGTCCGGGTATTCGTGGCCACGGCGTACGTATGTGCCACTTTAGCCGTCCATGTGGGCCTGCTTCCCTTATACCTCGAACGAGGAGCCGCCAACGGCCGGCCGTCGGTCGTCCTCCGGCTTCTCTGATCCCTTCAACAGGAAATCCAAATGCTGCGATGGCTTCACGAACCCTCCCGGTCCTGCTCGCGCTCGTGGCGAGCGGATCGGCGGCCGCGGTGGAGCCCCGGAGCCCTCCCAACCCCGGCTTCGTGTCGTTCACAATAAGCCGCGAGGTCCGGAACATGCCGTTCCGGACCGTCAGGAGAGGCGCCAACGTGCCGCTGTTCAACGTCTCGTCGGCCAGCTATTTGATATCCTGTAGGATCTCTCTCCGGGAACGAGGAAAACAGGGAAGTCGTCGGTGTTGACCGTCCAGTAAACATAGGAACGCCGGCCCAGTCGCTCCGCGTGGCCGTCGACACGGGGTCCGACGAGCTGTGGGTCAACCCAGTGTGCTCGAGCCCGACACTCGACCAGCAACAGCAGGCCGAGTGCCAGAGGGACGGGCACTACCTGTCCGACGCGTCGAGCACGAGCGTGGCGCTGTCGTCGCAAAAGGGCATCTCGTACGGCAAGGGCGAAGTGCTCATCGACTACTTCACCGACACCGTCGCCCAGCCCGACAGCGGCATCACCCTCGGCAAGGTGCAGTTCGGCGTGGCCCGGCTGAGCCAGGACCTCAATCAGGGAATCCTGGGCTTGGGCTTCGGCAGCGGCCAGAACCTCAAGTACAACAACTTTGTCGACGAGCTGCTGGCGCAGAATGTCACGCGCTCGCGCGCCTTCAGCGTCGCCCTGGGCTCCGTCGAGGCCAACAACGGCGGCATCATCACCTTCGGCGGCGTCGACACCAAAAAGTTCGCCGGCCCGCTGGCGGCCCTGCCCATCCTGCCGCCGCAGAAGCCCGAGCCGGTGCACCGGTACTGGGTACAGCTGGACAGCATCAGCATCGCGCAGCCGGGGCAGGCGGCGCGCATGTACGCCAACTCGTCGACGCCCGTCGTCATCGACTCGGGCTCGTCGCTGTCGTACCTGCCGGTAGGCGTGGTGCGCAGCATGGCGCAGGACCTGCGCGGCGTCTGGGACCGCACGGCGCGCCTGTACTTGGTGCCGTGCTCGCAGGCGGCGGCGTCGTCGGGGGCCAGTTTCGAGTTTGCGCTGGGCGGCGGCGCCGCCCGCATCGCCGTGCCCTTCTCCGAATTCATTTGGAACGTCGACGGTCGCAACTGCGTGCTGGGCGCCGCGCCCGTCGACCCGGGCTCGGGCGTGACCGCCCTGCTGGGCGACACCTTCCTGCGCAGCGCCTACGTCGTCTTCGACCAGACCAGCCGCGCCCTGTTCGTTGCTCCCTACGCCAACTGCGGCCAGAGCGAGCACGTCCTCCCCGAGGCGCACAATGCCGCGCTCAACTTCACCGGGGAGTGCCAGCTGAAGCGGAACGCGGCCGGGCGGCACCGGCCGGGCGGGGATGGGTGGTGGATGGCAGTGGCGGCCGTGACGGTCGGGGTGGCTTCGCTCCTCTAGAAGGACGGCGGAGGGAACAAGAAAGCGGTTTTGATTCATTGGCGTGAGCGGATCCTGGCGACAGGAGCATGTGGCCCATCATACAGAGGCGTCACCCGGCAGTGCACCATGTACAATAGAGCGATATCCATCCTAGATCGGCAAATGGAGGGTTGATGAAGCCACCTCAGACAGCTCGATGACCCGTGACTGCCGAGATCGCGACTCGGAGTGCAGCAGGTGACCGCCAGGTGGCCGTGGAACCGCCAGAGTCAGTCGGCGTTGAGTCATGGAAGGTGGAGAGTCCGCCCCGACGACACCTTGAGGCAGGCACCGTCGTCCATTCTGCCGGGCGGTGGAGCCTGACCTGGGTGGTGAGCCAAGGCAAGAAAAAAGTTTGCACGCTCGCACGGACCATCCATGGAACATATATAAACACATTTCCGCCCCGCGAATTTGAGCATTTCCTCTTTCCTTTCCCCATCCAAGTGCAGGAGCATTACACATGTCATTGAAGGTTCGCCTGAGACTGTGTTTTTGCTAGTTGAAAACTATACACTGACCACTCTCGGTTGGATTTATTCCGGCTGGGGAATTTTTGGCACCATACCTTTCGGGGAGCTCTCCTCTTGAACGGATCCTTTCTTCCTCTCTCATTGCCATCGGATCTTCGTGAACCGAGGTGAAGAAGGAGTTCGGCGGTGGCGGGTATCGCTAGACAACGAGGCAGCCCGAGGAGCCGTGTCGGACTCGGGCCGCCCCTGCGATGCTGTGGATGGATATTTTGTAACTTTTTGACGATTCAACAAGGCTGCCGAGCGAGCGACGACGGACAAATCCCACCGTGACTCGCTTCGGCCCGGATGACATTCATCATGCGCCAGATTGCCACACCGTCCATGCGTTGATCTCTCCATAGTGTGTGACAAAACGACGCAACAATCAGCCTCCCACCAGTAGCTGTAATCATTGACACCCCCTCACCAAACCCCGGCCCACAGACGGTACCACAGAGTCGTCTCCAAGACGCTCACGCAAAGGGATGACCAATGAATTCCCTTCCTACCAAGATAGGAGGGTCTGGAGGTACTAAAGCGACCGCTTCGTCTAACACATGCCCTTCAACTCCATGTCCTGTACGGAGTATCATACTGTACGACGAAAACGCGCGCTTCCTAGTGTGTCCGCTTCCCGTGTGACCAACCACCGTTATGATATATTCCCCATGCTGTACTCCTACTCCGTACCTTCCCGTCGGGGACGGCCATCCGCCCGCCCGTCCTTGATGCAATATGCCCCGTGATCCCCCCGCGGAACACCGCCACACCAGAGAGGGGCCGTAATGCTGCTGTGAAGCGTGCTAAACAAGACTGGCGTCGGCCTTCAAAAAAACAAATAAAATAAAGGAACGAAAACATAGCGGCCCAAGTAACAATGTCGTCTCTCCGTTCCTTCGGGGCCGGGTGTCGGCCGTGGGCAGCTATATCCTGGCTGCTCGGCTGCTTTTCCCGAGGAGTACTCGGGAAGTATTGGCAACAGCAACAGGGACTCCGCCCCCGGCTGCCCTTCACAGCTTAATGGCCTCGAACAGCGTGAGGTTCAGGCTCGACCCATTCTCCTGCACCGTGGGGTTGGGGTCGCTGAAGATCTCCCACCTCCGGAACACGAAGCGCGACAGCCGTTCGGCGGGCGGGTGCAGCACCGCTACCGCCGCTACGCCGCCGCCGCCGCCGACGGACCGGGGGGCGCCGGTCGCGCCCCCCGGTGACGGGGTGGGCTTGTCGCGGTGCGACAGCATCAGGTTCTCGGCCGGGTTGGGAGCGTGGGAGAAGAGGTAGCGCAGGCGCGGGTCGGCGGCCGTCTCTCGGGCAAGGACGCGGGCGCAGGCGGCGCGGGCATCGTCGGCCAGGCTGTCGACCAGTAACAGGGCGAGGTCGAAGATGCGGGCGCCGAGGGCGGTAGCAGTGGCGGTGACGGCGGTGACGACGGCACCGTCGGCGACGGCATCGGCGGGTAGGGCGTCGAGCTCGAGGAGGAGGCCGGCCAGCACAACGGCAGAGCGCGCGCGCACCTCGTTGCTGGCCTTGGAGGCGTCGAAGGCGGCCGTGTGCAAGGTGAAGAAGGTGAGCATGGCCGGCAGCCAGTGATGCAGGACGGCGCGACGGGCGGGCGCGTCGCCCGAGGCGAGCACCTCCCAGACGTCGGCGAGCTTATCGACCATGGCGGGCACGAGCTGCGGCGGCCGGCCCATGGAGCCGCCGCGGATGATGGCCTCGACGATAGACAGGAGGTTCTCGGCCATCTGTACGCTCCGCTCGAGCGCCGGCCCCTGCGACGGGGCCGTCTTGGCCGACGGGAGCACCTCGAAGAAGCGCGCCTGGGCGCTATTCTTCAGGTGCTGCGTGATCTCGGGGCTCAGGCTGGTCAGCATGCCTGTCCAGGTGATGTTCTTGGCGTCCACGGCGTTGTCCATGGCTTTGACGAACAACTCGAGGTGCGACTGCATGCGCTCGCTCGCCTCGGGTCCGCTCGAGTCGCCAAGCGCGAGGCTCGACGACAGCTTCAGCTGGCAGAACGGGAGCGTGAACTCGTCCGTCAGTTCAAGCACCTGAGCGAACGAGATCTGCGCTCCTTCGGGGGAGCTTGGTAGGAGCAGTTTCGTAGTCGTCGACTCGATCAGCCCGGCCACCGCTGGATCGGCGTTCTTGACGGTCAGCGCCCGCGCAACAGGCGTGGGGTCCATCAGCACAAGCGATTGCAGCAAGGCCAGGATATGCCGTCGGGTGCGCTGATCGTCCAGTGGTAGGTCGGTAGCACCATGTTGGCGGCAGACCGAATACTCGGCAAGCGAGTTTCGAATCAAGGCCAGTAGTTCGTTCGTGTGCGTCTTGTGGGCTTGACTCTGCTTGATCGCAAAGCGATAGCGCTCCTCGGCCGTGAGGAGGGGATGCTGCGCAAGCGGAGTCGTGAAAAGCTGCAGTACCTCCTGGATGTATCTCGAGCGCCACGTGTGCTGGACGACGGAGGGGCCGGATTCTGTCCTCGCGGCCGCCGCGCTCGACGCAGACTCGTCCGACGCGGTCGAAAGGACAGTAGAGATGCTCAGGCTTTCCAGGCAGATCAGGACGGGGAAGATGTAGAGGACCGACGGGCGGTCCGTCGAGACCCGGACCCGTACGAGCCATTTCGTCATGATGGCGTCAAAGTGCTGGGGATCGAAGAGTCGAAGCCGCGTCAGCAGTATGCTGTAGGCGCGCTGCGACGTGTCTCGCTTCGCCCACGCCCCCTGAAGTCCGCTGACGACGTTGCCGAAGAGTCGCTCCATGGTGTTCTTGTCGAGGCTCGTCCCGCCGGAGAGAAGCTTCTCGATCTCCTCATGGAGCTCGCCCTCGGTTTCCTGCAGACGCATCGCCATGTTGTCCGAGACGGGGGAACACGCGTCCACGGCCGTGCTCCGGTCGCTCCTCGTCAGATCTTTGTGCAGTTGCAGGCTCAGTTCCTCCAGACCGGGTATCCGAGGCGCAAGGTTGCTGAGCGCGGCGAGCAGCGGCCGAGCGCCCACCCCGTGAAGTTCGACGAGCGGCCGCAGCCTGCCCAGGAGCGTGTCGAAGATGCCGCGCGCTACGCCGAGCGCGGCAAACGTAGTCACATGGAGGTTGACGGTGTCGGCGCAAGAACCCAGCACCTCCACGTTGGACATGCCCGTAGCCATCTTGAGGACCTGGGCGAGCATTCTATAGTCCTCGGTCGCCTCCAGGATCGCCCGGACGGCTTCGAACGTAGCCAGCGGAATGTCGAGGACCTCCTTCCCGCCCAGCCGGGCCAGCTTCGCGAAATTATCCTCGAGCCACGCCCCGAGTCCGGTCTTGAGGCCCCGACCGCTTTTCCGGACGAGCGTGGCGAGCTTTGCCACCGAGATCGGCTTCCGCCCCAGGATGGGATCGTTCGCGTCGAGTGGGAAACCGAGGGTATGCTGGAGGTGCCTCAACGCTACCTCCGCATCCTGCCTCTCGAGGTCCACATCGTAGCGTACTCGGCGCAGAACGCTGGCCCGTAGGCTCCGCAAAGAAGTGCTCATGGTGTGGAGAGGAAGTTCGACCACCAGCCTCGTAGCCGCAGGACCTTCCGGGTTCACCTCGGACGGGTCGGACAGCCCTCCACGCGCGATCAACCATTGAAGGTAGTGCGATGGCCCAAACAGGTTCAGGCGGACCAACTCGGACACGAGGTGAAAGAAGGCGTCCCTGCGTTCTTGCTCCGGTAGAGGGACCGCGTCCAGAAAACCGAGGACTGCTGCGCCGACGTCGACGCCCAGTGAGCCCCATGAGGAAAAAAGCCGGGCCGTAATATATATCTTAGCCAACCCGGGCCGGTATAGAGAGGTGCACCACTCGAGAACCGTCTTGACGAGGGCCGCTTTGTCCGAGGTGATGTTCCAGCAGTCCTCGAGGAGCGTGTCGGACATCGGCGTTCGCAAAGCCGAATCCAGTTGCTTCACCAAGATATTGCGGGCCGCTGGTTGAGAGCAGGCATTGGTCGTCATCAGCTGCTCGTTACGGCGGTTGATCGTCTTCCATGCGAGGCGTGCCGCCGTGTCATCGAGAGACAACGTCGAGTTCACGACGTCCCGGTACTTTGACCAGATGGTAGGCGCGATGAAGCTCTCGGGGCTTCTGACCAGTAGCGTTCTGAGTAGCGAGGCGAGTCGGGATGAAAGGGGTTGAAGTACATCTTTATCTGAGTGGTTCTGAACCTGTTCATCGTCAGCGGGCCGGATTTCGCAGCGAGGTTCGAGACCTACTGTGAGATAGTGGGAAAGAAGCGACGCGATGAGTCGTTTGCCACTTCTCCTAAGCGCGAGCAGATCGTCCCAGTATATCTGAGTTAGGAGGATCCACATGGGTATTTTGGCGTGCCCGCTGTTCTCCAGGTTGGAGAGCAGCCACTCCAGATAGTGTTCTCGATCCAGTAGGTGTTCCGCGAATAGATTGGTCGCAAGGCGAATGCTAGGTCGCGTCAGCTAGGGCAACGATAAGTCGCAAGGTACTTATACTCACGCGTAGTTGACCTTGGCCTTCCAGTCGGCCTCGCCAAAGGCTATTACCCTCGTCTCGACGAACTGCTCGATGCACACGGTCCAGTCTCTGATCCACTTGGCTTCCCCCGACATGACGAAGGCGCCGCCGCCTCCTTTCCGTTTGAAACTCC
>Ga0247777_1000602_pt1 | contig 10501 bp, 12 predicted proteins | sample UWRJL154409C5_FD_179937 | JGI IMG/M metagenome (GOLD analysis project Ga0247777, IMG submission 179937) | Plant litter microbial communities from Arlington Agricultural Research Station in Wisconsin, United States - UWRJ-L154-409C-5 | ecosystem: Environmental > Terrestrial > Plant litter >...
GGCTTCAGTAGTAGAGGTGTGGAACGGTCGTCGTCGTTGTCGTCGTCGGGGTCGAGCAATTCGGTGGGCCAGGTGTTGCTGATCCCGAGGCCGAACCACACGTCGACCCTGTTGGTGTTGTTACAAAGCTTCCGTTGCCAACCCAGGCCGCCTCGGGTGATAAATCCCGTGCGACGAGCACGGGCTCGCCATCAGCGGAGCCGAGACGGCGCCAACGGAAGACGCAATTCGGCCGAGAGGTAAACGCGAAGCCGCACACCCGAGGCCACATGTTGCATGGCCGCCGACGGATGATTCTCTACGACTCCTCTCGGCGGCCACGGAAGGCACCGCCGCCGCCGCGACCACCACGGCCGCGACCCCGGCCGTCGCCGCGGTAGCCTCCCCGGCCGCGCTGGCCGCGTCCACGGTAGCCTCCACCCTCGTGGTTGCCACGGCCACGGTGGCGCTGAACCTGGTGGAAGCCTTCGTTGGGGTCCGCTGGTGTAGGGACCTCAGGCGGGTTCTCCGGCTGATCGTCGGCCCAGGACTGCGTGTTCCCCGGAGCCGCCGGAGTGGCCTGGAGTCCCGTCTCCGTCTCGGCCGCCTCACGCGGCACTTCCACCCACTCCTGTGACATGCTCAGGCTGTTGCCCGCATCCCACTGGCTCTCACCGGCTGCATTGGCAGCGCTGTCGGCGACATCGGCGTTGGTGGGGGCGTGTGTGGTGCTGGAGGCATCCGCGGGGCGAGCGTTGGTGAGGGCGACAGGGGTGCCGTCAGCGATCTCGGTGAGGCCTGCATGGGCAACGGTCGGGTCGGTCTGAACAAGAGGCTTATTATCCGAAGCTTCGGTGGTCTCGGCGGGCAACTCCGTCTGGAAGAGAGGGGCCGAATGGGCGACAGCAGCAGATTGGACTTGGGCATCTACAAGCAGGGTCAGTACTCGAAGGCTTGCGACGAAGACAGCCAGGGCTTACAAGTGGTCTGCAGCGCCTCCCCAGATACGCTCCGGGTTTGTTCGTCTGATCCCTGGACAAGCTTGATCATGGTACCAACGGCATTCTCGTCGCCCGTATAGACCTGCAGCAGGACACCCTCCAGCGCCAGGTTTTCGTCCGCTTCCGGGTTGCTGTCCTCGGCACGCCGGGCAGCAGCAAGTCGGAGGAACTGCGACACCACGAGGAGGCCGCCGTGGAGGATCTTCTTAGCATCGGCATCGGCCTTTGCCTTAACCTCGGCCACGGCGTCCGACTTCTCCTTCTCGTATTTGTCCGTCAGGGTCTTCTCGAGCTCCGCCCGGTCACTAGCAGCACGGCCGCGGTATTCCTGATCGACCTTCTTGTATTGGGCCAACTGCTCCTCCAGCTGGGCATGCTGGCTCTTCAATGACCCCTTGGCCAGGTACGCAGCCTTCTGGTCGCCATTAATGATGCGCTGGGCCACCAGCTCCTCGATGGTCTTGTCCTTGTGCTCGGCGACGATGGTATCGATCTTTTGGACGTTTGCCTAGAAAATAGGGCATGTCAGCACGGAGCCAGGGCAGGGGAGCAGCAATGTGGGATGGAGAATAGGTTGGAGCGTACCAGTCGCTTGGCGATGTTGCGGATATTCCTGCGTGGCATGTTAGGTCAGTGAGCCCCAAGGCGAAACGGAACTAGTGAGGCTCACTTGGAAAGTTCGCGAACATAAGGACTTTCGACCTCGTCAGAGCCACCCTCGTTGGGCGGGATCGAGGGTGTCTTCTCGGGGGTTGAGGCGGCCGGAGCAGGCGACTCCGTGCGGTCGACCTTGGCGCGCTTCTTACGAGCCGACTTGGACTCGGTCGGGGCCGAAGGGTTCTGAACGGCGGGCGCAGCCATGTTATGGGTCGTGATCTGACAGAAAACCGTTCTTTCTTGCCTCGGGAAGAATCTCGATGGTCGGGCGAGTCAACGATGACTTTTTTGCGGGGGTGACAGCGCAGATGAAAACCTCAAGGGCGGGATGACTATCCCAAGTTGGTAGGGGACTTGGCAGAGTGGCAAGAATTTCAGATGTGAGGGTAGTGGAGGGGCAATGGCAGAAGAGGGTGAAGAGGTTTAGGATCTAGGTTTTGTGCTGCCGTGTTGTTGACTGCGCGGGCCACCAGATTTTGAGTCCAGAGTTTGGACGGGAAACCTCCAAATTTTTGCAACCCCTGTAAGCCATCCGAGCCATCGAGCACCCCGCACACGGACCGCCTGTCGCCCCTAGCGCCGGCAGCTGCTCCACTTCAGAGAATCCCGGAGAACAGGTTGGAATTTAGCGTCGGCCTCGTTTCCACGGCGTACTCCGAACGAGTCGCCATTATTCAACGATGCCCTGTTCAGCCGGAAAGGCGTGGCTTTGGAATGTACATGTATTCCATGTTGAACCAACACCTCTGCCTAGCAGCCATGATGCGCATGTCGTGTCTGCCTAGGTGGATATGTAGCTCTGTTCCTGATGCTTTCCGCCGTCCTGCCATTTCGTCGGCTCATCCCCCCCGCGCCTGGGTTGGCCTCCCTGGTTGCCTGGAAGAGGTCGAATTCCACCCATGTCCTCGGCGTCCCTTCCAGACACTTCCAGCCTTTCCAGGCCGCAAGCCAAGGGCCTATTCTCACAAGGAGAAATGTCTAGGCAGTCTAGCTAATGTACGTCTAAACACGCTTCTCGAAAGCGGATCACTGGTCCGCCGAGGCAGGGCCGTCTCCATGGGCAAGGCATTTGAGGTTTTCTTGATTCTCAGATGGCCTCACTCAGCCCTTGAATCTGCAGAGGGTGTCCTTGTTGTGGTACATGTCAGTAGAGGGATATCCCCTGGGTATGGCAGGTGTAGGGGATCATCATACTCTCGTAACCTTCTTTACGCTCCTGGGAGTGATACCCCTCTCGCCCCCTTTCTTGGACTCGATGGCCGCCTCCTTGACCAAGCTTGCCCATGGTTAGCCATGGCGGGATACAGATGACATTCCCGGAGAGCCTACCTCTGCAGGAAGAGGGCATAGTCGAGGAATATCTGTCAAAACGGTCAGTCAGCCATGTCAAGACGCGTCTATGAGACGTGGACTGGGCCGGCGTACCGTGACGTCGACGTTTTTGCTGACGCCGCAGTTGGAATGAGCTTTGACAATCTTCTTGAGTGTTGCCCGTGGATAAAGCTTCTGTCCGGGTGCCATTTTGCAGAACTCCAGGTAAAGCTTCTATCCCAAACGGTGGAAGTAGGTTGTGTTGTGGTGTCGCAGTTAATGGTCGGGATGACTCCAATCATTTCTTAGCCTGCGCCAAGGTGACCAAACAGTGGGCCCAAGCTCCTCCCTTGCCAAGCCACAGGACATGCAATACTCTATCGGTAAACCCTCTTCCAGCTGTTATTTGACTTAGGCCCCAGGAAACTCATCACAAGCAACCATCATAAAACGCACACTCCCAGACAACTCAGTATGGAAAGGAGAATGGTGAGATCTCCAGATCCAAACTCGTCTACCAACTCACTAACCACACCTCAGCTCACAAAGGAGGATGAGGAAGCTGCGTCTGAGGAAGTCGAGGTCAGACGGGAAGACCAGGACAAAATCAACAAGTTCAGCCGTCTTCACCAGCGTGAGCTGGGCCTCGAAGAGGACCTCAAAACAAAGAATGCAGGAGCCCTATTGATCAACACTCTTCGCTACGGCGGCGGCTGACAAAGTGCGCTTCAGAAAGAGAAAGAAGACGTCGACGACATCAACGTAGAGCTGGAGCTTGCCGACGAGGAAGAATCTGTTCCGTACGTGTCGTCCATTCGCGCCCGGGGAGAGCTATTCAGTACTCACCGTTCTCCAACAGGTACAAGGTTGGTGACGCCTTCTTCCAGGTGACGCTGCCTCAGGCCCAGGAGATGCTGGGCATATCAACGGCCAAGATCGAGGGGGAGATCGAAGCGCTTGAGGAGTCGTTGACCGCCATCCGCGACGAGATGGCCCAGCTCAAGGTCGAGCTCTACGCTCGGTTCGGCCGGAGCATCAATCTGGAGACATAACCCCGCTTACCAATGCCGCCTGGGCATGTCGCCCATCGGAATGGGGCCTATTTCCTACGCCTCCGCCTCCGGCTACCTGGGGCTTGGGACGCAAAGTGTTCCGCCGTTCGCGCTACGGTTGCAAACTGGCGCGATGTCCAAGGTCGGATGCCGCGGCGTTCACCCCCGGATCCAACGAAGAGAGCGGCGTCATATGGTGGAAGGACTGTCAGTCCGCTGCACCCGCTCGACCTAGGCCCACGGCCGGTGATATCGATAGGACGATGGGCCAAGTCGCCGACGGAGCAATCAGACCAAGAGATGGTGCGGTTGAGGCACTGTTGGTGTAGTGAGCCACGATTTGTTCCCGTCCCGATTCTTGTCGTCTTGTGCAAAATGCCGCGCTCTGTTCCCGTTCTCGCCCCCTATCCGCGGCTACGGCCTAGACACTCCATGGATCGTCGAGCAGAAGAGAAGCCATACCAAGTGTACGGCAGCAGGTCTCCACTGGTCTCACCTGAGCGGGCAGTGCCGGGTGTTGGCCACTCAGAATAGGGAGGTGTCCCTGCCATCGTGACATTCCTTGAACGAATTTGAGCTTGCCCCAATGAAGACATTTATTCTTATACTTTGGCACCATAGTCCTAACTGAACCGGAGTCCATCTAAAATCCCTCAAACTCTGCCGTGCGTGTTATACAGTCCCCGGTTCCACGGCCGGTTCTGGTCGAACCTGGAATACATCTGTGAACCGATGCCCCCAGGCCATATTAAGTGGGTAGACTGTCTCCGCCCCCTTTCCACCTGCTTCTATTTGTAGCGCGATGGATACTGCGCCCCCCAACGAACAACTATACTCGGCTCGGCGCCTCTACGGTAACCCGGCTTCCTTACGCAGCGGAGACCACCCACTCCTTCGATGGGACCCTGGTGGCCTCGAAACTGCACCCGAGCCCCCGGGCCCGCTCGCGCTCGCGGTGGAGCATCCGCTCCAACTCAGCGCCAAACTCCAGGGTGCTCTTCATGAGCACGGGCTGCGTCTTGGCCCGCCCGCTCCACGTCTTGAACTTGGTCGGCCTAGAGCGCAGTTCTGCGAGATTTGGCGCCGTGCACGACCGTGCCTTGCACACAACCGTGGTGTCGCTTTTGACCGAGTCGACGTCGGCGTTCCTGTCCAGATCTTGCAGCCGCGCTCCAAGTCGCACCGATACGGCGTCGTCGTAAATCGACATGCGGCTCAAAGGCGTCTCCCATCGGTCGACATCTGTGGATGCCGATTCCTGCGTGTGACTTGCTATTCCCTTGGTGGGATCGGGGTCGGGTGTGACGGGGACGGAGGAGCGATGGCTTGACAGAGAGTGATGAGCATCGTCAGCCGTAAGCGTCTCGTCGCCATGGTCAGACCCGCCGTCTAGGTGTAACACCGAAGCCATCTTGGTGCTGAAGTTGGACTGGTCCTTGTCCCCCGTCGCTCTGGCCAGACGTTTCGGCTCACGGCCATGTCGAAACTCGGCCCCTTTCAGGAATGCAGCCTCTCGCCCCAGAGCTCTCAGCTCCCTGTAACCCCCTTCCGTGGGGAACATCTCGAGTTCGGGAAACTCGAGGTCTCCCCCTGTGTGGTGGCTGCTCCGCCGACACTTCGACCCTTCGGCGTCGGCCGAGCTGCTCTGTTTTCCTGGCATGATCTTGCCGAAACTCGCTTTCAGAGCCTTTCCAAACTTGTTCGTCAAGGCACGATGCCCAGGGCCTGGACTTGGCTCGGTGTCATGAGGATCCTTGGCTGTGGACCAACAAACTCCGCTTGCGGCTGATACGCTCCTGATGGCAAGGCCCCTCACGTGGGTGTCGGTCGGTGGGCGGGCAGGGCCAGCCCGCTGGGCACGCGTATGAGATGGGAACTTCGCCCACGACCCGGCGATACCCCGAGATTTGCTCGCGCTTCTCGGTTGCACAATCGACCTGCTGCGTTCCTTTGCCCTAGCCTCCTGCTCGTGCAGCTGTTGTGTCCACTCACCCAGCGCCCGCCAAGACTGCTCGACGGAGTGGTGAAAACTGTCGTCTTCGTCCTGTGAAAACCTAGTGTTGGTCGGGGATAGATCCAATCCTGCAGTTTCGGCCCCCTCGATCATCAAGGAGCCGTTGCGTAGACGAGATGAGTCGTTATCTTGCTGCGGTCCGGCGTAGTTCGGCATTCTCGCCTCGCTGGTTGACCGTCTTGGGAGTTGACTGCCAGTCGTACGTGCCTCGCCTCCCCTTTGCTGAGCTTCCGCACGAATTGCCCTGTGCCATGCCTCTGCAACACTCTCCTCCGCTTCACGGCTTTGAGACTGACTCTGGAAGCTCGCACCGCGAGACGACTGATTTCTCTTTGGCTTACTCCTGAGATGGGAGCATCCGTTTTCAAGTGCCGACGACCATCGTGGGCCGGCCAGATCGCCAGGTCGGGCAACGCGCGAGGTGTGTCTGACTCTCTTGGGAATCGCGAGGTGCAACTTGGAAAAAAATGCCGACTTGTTTCCAAAGAGCCGTTTTTCCTTTCCTCCGCATCCATCTGTGAGGATGCCTACCGTGTTCGTCGATAGGCCTCGTCGCAGGTGAAACTCTTGATCTCGCTGCTCGGCACCACGCTCTTCTGCCGCTTGATGTTGGAGGCTGGATGTCTCGGAAGCCGAGATAGGAGATGACTGGTGCCCCTTACCACGGAACCCGAGAACTCTCAGACTCTGAATGGAGGGACTGTGCATGGTGATGCGAAGCGAATTCTGGATGGACATCAGACGTGGGCGGAGATCGCCTGACTGGCTAGACACTATTCTTCGGTCAGACACAACTTCGACACCAGTTTGTGCGTTGCACTCACGTCGGGGCAGCGAGGCCTGAAATCTACCGGCAGTGCTGTGGCTTGGTAGGACTGATGAGAAGGTTCGCCCGGCAGACCGCCGGGGGCTATTCATCGGCGAGGGATCATATATCGATGATATTGATTCGTTAGAGGGTCTCTGTGGAGACGTTTCGAGCGAATTCTCCTTTCCCGTGGCACAGAAAGCCCTGATCGCCGGGGGCAGGCTCAGCGAGCTGATACGTGAGACCTGGGTAGCCAGGGATGGACCGCGAAGGTGAACACCAGGTGTCTGCAACCGAGTGGGAGAGGCTGTTGGCGTGCTTAGGCCACGAGGCTTTAGCTGCCGGTGAATATCCATGTCGTAGAGATGAATAGCCCTCGGGAGTGTCACATCTCGGACACGGACCCGGTCCACATCGTGGATCGAGCTCGTGGGCCGGGCGAGAGTAACAACGTGCGCTTCGTGAATCTCATCCTCCTCGTCCGGAGAATCCGTCGCGGAAGCGGTAGGGGATTGAGGCCTCGAGTAGATCCCTTGGCTTCTGAGCCATGTGCTCAGGGGGGACTGATCCTGAAGCTCCGCCACGGAGTCCGGGGACGCTTGCATCTCAGGGGTCGAAGAAAAAGAAGTGGATACATGCTGGGGATGAGGTAGGGAATGAGAATAGTCTTCTTCCCTCTTCTGCTCGTCGGGCGATTCTCCTTCTACCCCTACGGGGGTTGCAGTTACGGATCGACAAGTTGCCTCCTCCCGTAGCCATTTTCGAGCAGGACTGCCGGCAGAAGCAGAATGCAATGGTCCCAGAGGAGACACTGATTCGATACGAACTGGGACCGGTAGCCCCGGAGACAGGGGGTGTAATTGTGGGAGGGATACTTGGTCCTTCAGACCCACCAAACCGTTCAGACCGGAACAGGAGGAGTCCCCCCGTTGCGCTGGGAAGTATTCCGGGCAGCTGGCCCTGCGAGAATTGACGCGACTCGGCTCCCAAAAGTTTGATAGAGCTGACGCAGACTGTACGCGGCGCTTCTTGCCCTCCTTGGGTGGCAGGGGCTCTCCGAGGTCGCCGCCGTCCACCGGCTCGACGACCGAAAACTCGACTTTGTCTCGGGGTCCGCCCCCGGGAAGTTCCTCATTGTACGGGACGGAGTACCTGGCGGCGGAGCGTCGTTCGCTCATGGAGATGGACGTGTCTTCGTGCTGGAGCTCCTCCTGGATCCTTCTGTGCATGAGCCGTCGCAGTTCTGCACGCCGGGCGACCTCCTCCTCGCTCTGGCCGATCGATGTTCGACACCGACGGTGCATGGAGTTTGTGGAGAGATGTCGTCGAAGACGGGTCTTTACGAAGCTGAGCGTGCCTAGGCTCTTGGTTCGGCTTCGTTGCGACATGTCTCCGTCGCCGTCCGAGTCATCGTCGACCAGCTCACTGGGATCGGGATGCTCGACGGCAACACCCGAAGGACCAGGAAGAAGATGGACCGGTGGAACGGTGCTGCTTATGTTGGTGGAAGAAATCTCGATCGGTGGAGCGACGATGAGAGTTGGTGTAGCTAGGGAAGTGACCAGCTTGGCAGGGGGAGGAGGCGCTGGCAGCCGAGTGTCGTATTCGGGGCGCGACGACGGTGACTGGGGGCGTTTGCAACAGCAAAACACCGACATCATCATGGGTTGCTGTAGTTGATATCACTAGCTTCAGCAATGTGGAAGAAACGCTGGCGATTCGAACCGGCGGATGCGGCAACGCCAGGAAGTCGGGCTGGGACAGTGGCAACCTGGAAGCTGGTGTGTGGCCTCGCTCCCGAGACACGGATGAGAAAGATGGGAAATGTTCAGTGCTCTCGCACGATGGATACGGGAGGTAGGTACATACCAGGTATCTATCTACCTTAGGTACCTGTACCTGGGTATCTGCTACCTCAGTGGGGCGATCCAAAGCCTCTCCGCCGTGGGGATTACCATGTCATCGGGAAGGCGTGCTCCGGAGGACTTCAGGTTGGGAGCAAACCCCGTGGGAAGGCAGCTGTGACACGCCGACGCCGCTTCCCCGTTAGATCCTGCCTTGCCACTACCTACTAGGTATCTAGTACCTAGGTAAGTACCCGAGGCATCGGTTCCGCCCCCTTTTATGCTGTTCACCTTTCCAGTACCTACCAGGTACCTGGTTTGGTTTCTTTCTGGGAGGGCGAGCTGTAACCGCCAAGATGGAGCAGGGACCTCTCTAACTGAGTGGCGATCTGAGCTACTGTAGTATCTCAGTAGAATGCGGTTGACATGCCTCAAGGTACTGGGCGCAAGCCGTCCGAACTCGTATTGGCCCCGTTTGGCCTCCCTATCGACTAGGCACCTACCCAAACTCCGACCCGGCCATCCCCATGGCTAAGTACTTACCCTCAGGAAACATCTTCCCAGGGATAGTCCCCCCAAAGCGTATTCAGGTTGGACCCCAACAGCTCCAAGCTGAACTCGGGATTCATCGGCTGCATGAGTTGAAGCTGGAGGAGGTCAGTGACGTGCAACGGAGCCAAGAGGGGTGCCGGACGGGCCGAGACGCACTGCGGGATCCACGGGTGCCAGCCACCAAGGCGTAGGTGGGGCTTCGACGGCACCCAATTCCTGCGCAGACGACTGCGAGGCCGAGGGGAACGGGGTCACGGACTGGGCCATTACGGTCAGTTTCACGCTGGCGCGCGAGAACAAGGGGATAAGCGGTCGCTCGACGCCCACCTTCGACCTGTCCGGCGCCTCGGACGGCGGCGGCACCTTGCCGCTCTGCTGGCCGCGGCTCGAGGACGGCGGGTCCTGTCCTGCGAGCAGCTTGTAGTGGACGTTGATGAAGCGCTCGGCCGAGCGGGCCTTGGCTGCCTCGCTCGTCTGCCGACCAAGGTGGGCCTCGAGGAGACTGAAGACGGCGCACATGATGGAGTATCCCCACGGCTCGTTGTTTCCGCACCGCAATATCCGGTCCTCCTTCAGGGCGAGGCACTTTTCGATGAGGCTGACGGTGTGCTCAGCGTTGACCATGATGAGGTTCGTCGATCCTGCATGTCTTCCCGTTAGCAGAGCGGCTTTCTTGGGGGAGGGGCGGCGGCCGCGGTAGGGAGTGTACCTCTGGGTTGCAAGATGGTTACGTTGCAAAGGTTCACGGCCAGGCCGAGAGCGTCTTCCCGGAGAAAGTTCAGGGCACGAATGCCTTGCTCGGCCAGCTTGTCGTGAAGCAGCACCATGTCCCGAGCGGCGTTGTAGTATACCGTCTCCGAGTACTGGAACTTCGAGTTGGATTTGCGTAGCTTGAGGAATGGCTGGTGCAAAGGGATAATACACTGTCGCAACTGCAGATGGAGGAGGGTATACGCCAAGAGCGGTTGCTTCTTCGAGTCCGAAGCCGTGCTGATGCCGACGTCCCACGACGGGAGAGCATCGATCTCCTGCGTGATATCGTTGGTGTACCGAATAACCTGGTCGTAGCCGAGCTGGTCTAGCGGTCCATTAAAGAGACGACTTAGTTGCAGGCGGAGTGGCATGCTCTGCCGGCTGATGTGTTGGTATGACGCCGACGTGTACTCCGACAGCGGCCGTGATATCGGGAGCTCGGCAGAGTCTTCATCGAACTCGTCGTCGTCAAGGTTGGCGGGACTCTGGACGTTGTAGTGGAGAGAGCTCAGGATAGTCGGGAGGCCGTA
>Ga0247777_1000603_pt1 | contig 10501 bp, 13 predicted proteins | sample UWRJL154409C5_FD_179937 | JGI IMG/M metagenome (GOLD analysis project Ga0247777, IMG submission 179937) | Plant litter microbial communities from Arlington Agricultural Research Station in Wisconsin, United States - UWRJ-L154-409C-5 | ecosystem: Environmental > Terrestrial > Plant litter >...
TTAGTAGTTAAAGTTGGGATATAGAATGACAGGAAAACCGGGCGATCTATATACTTAAACGCTGTAAAACAGACGCAATGATGTTCCAACCACGTTGTCAAGCTCAGGAAGCCTGCCTGCGTAATGAATGAACGTGGGTCACCTGATTCATGTGCCCAGCCCCGAACCACGGGACACTGGGAGCGGTGATTGGGGGGATGTCACGGCCTTCCCGGCGACCTAGATGCTCTCATAATCGAATCCTCTCGTCCGACTTCCATTCGAGTGAATACCCGCCCCCTCACTGCGATAGGAGAGGACTCGGCCAGGCGGGACACCGAAGAAGAACACGAGGATATTCAAAGTCCGCCGGGGCGGGCTGGGCATGGACATCACGCCCGTATCTTACGATGTTGCCTCGCATCTCGGAGGTTGTTCCCCTCGGCGAAGCTGCGCAGACGACTCGCACGACATCCAGCCGGCAGGCCAGAGTTTTCAGAGGCCGTAAGGAGACAAAGTCATCCGAAACTCTGCCACGGGGTACCCAGCTCTGTCACGATCCCGTCCATGGTGTTCCGGATTGCCTGGGCAGAGCACGCAGCGTCCGCTTCCAGCACGCTCGACGCCTGCGGCTTAGTTGATGCCAAGGAGCTCGTGATGAGCCCTCGCCCGGGCTGGAATGAACTGGAACTTTCGCCCTTCACTCCGCCCACGTCGCGATTTTTACCTTTTGGTATGTGAACATCATATCACTGACAAGAAGCTCACTACGCTCGACGCACGTCCCCGGGACAGCAGCAAAGCCCCTAGATAGTATCCAGCAGACCGCAACGGCAACCGGATACGGAGCCCTCACCCCGTCGTCCTTCGCCGAGCAAGTGACAGGTACGACCTAAAATGAGCTCCGCGGCCCTCAGGAGTGCGATGAGACGTCTCCATACTCCGGAAACTTGGTGCTCGTGTATCCCTACCGGTCCGTTGCACCAGCTGCTCCCGGGACAAGGGGGCTGTGGACAACATGATTTCTTACACCGAGGATGACGTAGATCGGAATCGTCTCTGCACGTTCGCGGCAAGTACCTACGGATACTGTCCGGAGCACACATATACTACGACCGTCGAGGCCGAAGTGGCATCTTACGACGACGGATGCGGCGACGACGAACCACTGTCATACTGGGAACAGGTCGAATAGGACAACTTTCGTATGCCCGTACTGCACCATCCGGAAGGGCAATACTCCCGAACTCAGGGATCCCACCATGATGGCCACGTGCAAACGTGTGTGCTCGGCGGAACTCGATGCTGCCCTGAAGGACGGTAGGACCGAGCAGCCGTAACATGTGATGTGGGTCCGTGACACATAGAAGGACAACTTGAGCAACTTGTCAATTCCACTTATCCTTCTTTCCGAACGGTCAAAGGCATGCCCGGAGAACCCTAGATTCGTCTCTGGAGATGCTGGACCATCTTGGTCGTCTGGCATGTTGCCTCATACAGCGCCGAGGTAGTACGCCTTCCTGCCAGCACTCGTAGGGCTAGCAACGCTGATGGCGCCGCCCTAGCATGTGGGTCACGCATGTGCACTGCCGATGTACCAGTTGCCATATAAACATTATTCGCCACATGGCTTCTCAAGTTAGGGCATGTGGTGTACTGGTACATACCAGGCGTTCAATATCATTATCTCAACATCATCATCTGGAGCCTGGAGTAGTTGCTTCGATCCCAACCATGTCTGCTTTTCTTTCCCTTTTTCCTTCTTTTTTCTTTGGTTTTTTTGCTCGGTTTCTTTTCAACCTTGTGCAAACTTGAGTTTTGCTGGTAGGCCTGCGCGTGTGCGATAGCTGGTAAGTAAACGTGCTTGCCGACATGGTCCTCAAAAGCAATGCTCGTCGTCGCACAGGTACGAATTCCATGGCATTTATCCTAGGAAGAGGCGCCATGAGACTGACACGCGTCCAAGATCGGCTTCTACCTATATCATGATGTCGATCTTAAAGCTCGTGCTTGAGCTTAGCGCGGAGCTCCTCCCCGGAGGAGCGGGCAGAGCCTTGGGACACCGGCTTGCGTACTTACCTAGGTATGTTCTCGTCTTCGAACCCGGGTTTCGATTGTCACTTTTTCCACGTACACGCTGGCGAAGAGAAGCCCTAGCACGTGTTGCCCAGCTAGGCGCATATGTCTACCCTCATGGTCAAAAGCGTGGTGACGCGTTCTCATTTTGGCTGTCCCCTCTGTGGCGACTAGTCCCTGCTGTCAGAAGAGGTGGAGGAGGTCTTCGATTCCTTTAGCAGGCTGGCCGACAGCGTAACGGGCTTCAAACCGCCAAAGAGTATCAAGAAATGTAGCGGTAGGGCAGAGGACGACGCTGACCCTACCGAACGCAAGGGCGCCGGCGGCAGCGGTGCCGGCAATGGCAGAGGCAGTGGCAACCGCAACGGCAGAGGCGGCCGTAACATGTGGGGGCAACCGCGATGAAATGCGCAGCGTGCTGCTTGACCAACCGTGGGCAGCTTCCGAAAGCGCGCCATCCTGGCTCGGACCCGAGAACCTATTCGAGATCCGAGCCGAGTTCAAGATCTGCGAGACCCGGTAGCGCGTGGTGCAACGTTCTTTACCACGGTGTATTCTCCAGACAAATCTGCCCGGGTGATTGGTAAGTTCGCATTGTTGGACACGGACTCGGAACTGGGATGAGCCCGAGCTCAGCACGGAGCCTAGCCCATCCGGGGCTCTCGGCCGGGAGGGAGGCGAGGCGACTTATATAAAAGTGGAAGACATTGTCGACACGAGTCCTTGATTCTCTCCACGGCAAATTCTGGGGTTTGAAACAACTGCCAGCAATACCATCATGGCCTCCCAAGACAAGACCGCCAACGGCAACACCACTCGAGCTTTCGAGCCCGAGCCCGAGGATGCCAGCTCCCAGAACGGGACCGAACAGCCGGCGAACCCAGACACCCGCAAGGACGTGTGGTACTACCCGGCGGACCTGGCCAACGACCTCCAGGGTGTCGACCTCCCGAAGGGCTTCGTCGCCGAGACACTGGCCTACGCCTTCGAGTACACCAAGTGCGTCATCCCGCACTACACCAACTGGGCGCGCTACATCGCCTACCAGCGCCTGATCGCCATCGCTGTGGTGGCCGAGTACCGCGGCGCGCTGGTGGACATCACCGCGTCGCCCCACCCGCTGGGCTACGACGTCGACGCGCTGATCGACGAGCTGTTCGGCGGCACGCGCGCCGCTGGGGCCATGCGGCGCGAGTTCAAAGCCAGCATCCTCTTCACGGCCGACAAGGCGAGCTCGCGGCGGCGGGCGGGCCTGTTCCGGCGCTACGTGGACGCGCTGGCGGCGTCGCCGCGCCAGTGGTTCCGCCTGCGCGACTGCGACGGCCTCGCCCGCTTCACCGTCCTGGCCGCGCTCGCCTGCAACGACCTGCTCGACGCCGACTTCACCGACCCCCAGCTGGAGATCCTGGGCGAGATCGGCCTGAGCTTGTACGACGCCGTCGCCTTCTACAAGCACCGCGCCGAGGGCGAGACGCACAGCACCTTTGCCTACGCGGGCGATGCGGCGCGCGCGGCGACTTTTGCTCGCGGCCGCGAGGTGCTCTGGGCGCTGGACGCGGCGGCGACGCAGGACCGGCCGCTGCAGGTCGCCATGTGAGTGGCATCCGGAGTGCCTTGTTCCCCCTTTCTGGTCATCCCTGGGGACTCCGAGCCATGATTTTGGGCTCCTAGATTTCTCAAAGTGCTCGGTCGGGCAAGCTCTGTGACGCCGTTTCTCGTTCCCCTGCCCGAGTTGGGTAAATGCTGACATTGAGTGTTGTAGTAACTTTGTGCGCTTTCTGGGCGGGCCGATCCAGACCATGATGCGGCGCTACCGGTTCGTCGAGGAGGGGCTACGGCTCGGCGTGGCCGAGACGGAGCGGGTCGAGGACGAGGCACGACGGCACGTCCGCTTGTGGCACCGCGTCGAGCAGACCGGCGACCCCAGGGGGGACGCGCGATTCGAGGCCGTCGTGGCGCGCGAGGACGAGCTGCTGATCCCCGGCATGGCGGATATGCTGCGGGACGATGGCGCGGGACGTTGCGGGGACTGTCGCTATCGTCTCGTGTATGGGGCCGAAGCGTCGGGGCGGTTCGGTGGCGTTCAGCTGTGCGGGCCTTGTACGAAGCAGTGGCAAGACTACCTGGAGACTCTGCCCAGCCGTGCCATAGCCGCGTTTCCCGTCTTAGACGGGTTCCTGAAGATATCAGCAAGTTAGGTAGCCATGGGGGCAGCGTTGTCAGATATCTAACTCGACTGAACCTCCTCGAGCAAGCGTAGAGGCACGGGGCCACTCCGGCCTGACATCGCCGTGCCATCATATCGTCTCATATTTAGTAGCATCCGCTTATATCGAACTACCGCCACCGTCGTACATCATGAGTCTAGCATGGTCCAGGTCCCGTTGGCAAACCATGTCCCTGCCCTCGTGTAGTCTAAGGTGATGCCGTCCCTGATAAAGGCAAAACGGAAGTATTCTGGTAGGCCCAGTTCCTTGGGTCTCGTCCACCTGAACGAATCGTCGGAGCCGTTGCCCTGCGTAAAGAAGCGGCGTAGACGCTCGACGTCGTTGACCAGAACGCTGACGCCGTTCATGTGCGCGGCTATCGGAGGCGGATCCCACGTGAAGAAGATGGTAGACACGGCATCGGCGACGGTTCCCAATGATATCAAAGGGGTGCCAATGATGGGCACGAGAGAGGTAAAGGCGCCGTCGCCGCGAAGCGCGTTCGGAGTCTCCAGCACCGACGCAAACCCCCAGCGGGCAACCCCGTTGACGAAAAGGCCGACGAGAAGGCCTTGATAAAGCAGGGAGGGCCGAGTCTGCAAGCTCGTGCCGGGGAGCAGCAGCAACCCCACGACGTAGTGGTGAATGCGGAGCTCAACAGCCGGCAGGGCGAGACAGAAGAGGATGCCCAGGATAAAGAGACCGTACAGGCCCAGGTAGCGGAGGAGACGGCCCTCGTGCCAGAAGTAGTAAATCTGCTGTGCGGCGATGAGGAGGATGACGGCGACGATGATAGCTAGGCTGAGTTTCGCGCCGGGCTGCTGCTCGAGATCGTGCACCCTCAGCCGTTGCAGGGGCAGCCAGCCGAAGGTGTAGTTGGAGAGTGCGCCGAACCAAAACGCGCCGAGCCAGAGGAGGGTCTTTTCGATCTGCGCCTCGAGGCCAAGCAGCGTTCGCCGGATGCAAGTTTGGTAGAGAACGACGGCGCAGAAGAGGGCTGGGAGAAATCTCTCGGCGAACGTCGATGCGTGGTCCGGTAGGACAGTGGTGTTGTGGAAGGAGGCGTAGGGCTGATCCGACACGAACGAGACGTGGAGAAAGCCGGCGAGGAAGATGGGGAAGAAGAACCAGGACGGCGATGTGGTAAACAGGGACAGGGTAGCCGTGAAGAGCACCGAGTGGAGGAGCAAGGCCGCGCGAGACTCTCGATGGCAGGTGAGGTTCGTATCCTCCGAAACGGCGAAGGAGAGGGGGAAGTAAGAGTCGAAGCCAATTGAGGCAAGGTCGTTGCGTTCGACGCTCGGGTAGTTGGTCCGCTCACCGACGAGCGTGACCCTGCCGCAGCCACCTTGCGCATCACCGACGAGGCCGGCATGGATGGCGGAGCCGCATATGAACGAATCACCGCGGTAGACGTCGCTTCCGATGACCAGCGGCCGATACGTCACCTCCACAGGTCCCACAGCTCGAGGATTCCACACTTGAACGCCTGCGCAGTCGGCCGGGCAGCGGAAGGTAAAGGAGGTGTTCGAGAAGGGCTGGCAGCTGACGCCGTCCGGCCCGCAATCGTTCCTCCTCGCCCAGAAGGTATCCACGCAGTCGAGGTTAACCACGAGCCGACCCTCGCCGTCCGGGACGGGACGCTGGCTCGCCCATAGCAGCGGGGCGAAGGCGCCGAACCAAAACAAAACCAGTAGCGCAAAGGCGACGGCCCTGTATCTTGTCTTCGGTATATGGGTGTCGAGGAATCGGATGGGTAGGCGTTGGATGGCGGCGAAGACGGGTTTGATGACCTGCGCTCGGGGGTTTGCAGGCCCGCTAAGCCAACGCCAGCCGAGGCCCCGTCGCCTCACCGGCTCGATCTCGACAAAGTCGCTGTCCTCGAAGTCAAAGTCCTCGACCGGCGGCAGCAGATGGGCTTCCTCGTCGCCCCGGGCTGCCCGCTGCGAATGTCCCTCATCGTGTGCATCGTCAGCGGGCATCGACGCCCTCGAGCCACAGTGGCGCAACTCTCAATGTCTAGCGAGGACGTCTGTGTCAGTCGATTTCGAGATATACATCAGGCGCAGAGAGGGGCGAGAACAGACGTACCGAGAGTGCGACGGTACCGGGCGTGTCGTGGGTTGAAGTTGGCTTCAAGAATCTGTCGGTCGCGGACGTGAAGAAATCGCGCCACAGTCATGAAATGCATGCGCCACGGAATCACGGGCATCACGTTATTTGCGCCACAGCTTGCCTCAGCTCCACCTCTCGCCCATTTCTCGCCTTCCCCAGCTCCTGGTTTTTCTTAATATATTGCTAGCCTTCTTGGTCGAGGATACGGTTGATTCTACTTCCTGGATATATAAATTTCCCAGAACAGTGCTGATAACAGTGAGGGTGGTGTGGATGTTTGCTGCTTCGTCCGCGAAACGTAGTGGATCCGGCGTCCTCGCGTCATTCGTGCTCTCAGCCTTGTCAAGGCGCCACACACACCCAGCTCTCCCTCTCACGCCGAACTTCGGTCCACCCGATTTCCCATGCAGCGGAACAGCGTCCTGCCATTCGTAGACTGTGCCGAATTTGAATAGTCACTCCGTGCACGAATTCCCCGACAATGCCACTGCTAAGCAAGGGAACAGCCCCAGTCTTCAACCTCTTGAGCTCGACCGGGGTGGTTCAGGCCGCCGTCAGGCAGTCGTGGCCGCAGCCTTGCGGTTCGAACCACCCCACGATGCGCCACTAGGTACAGTAGCCCCGCTCCGTCGGTCAACTGCGCGGGGGTGAGGCTTGCAGACGGGGGACGTCCCGCACACGGCCGCCCCAAACCTAGCTCTGAATCGCGCTGCACAGCCTCCACATATACCGACCAGCAGGGGGTCCGCTGATGACTCTGAGTGGCCGCCACCTCCCTTCTCACCGAAGCAGTAGGCCGTCGGCCGCCGCGACGGTGGCAAATTCCCGCGCTTCCCTAGAAGCGGTGGCCCCGGGCAGAGCCTCGCGGGAGCCTGGAGCCCGGCCACGAGCGTCAAGTCGGCTCGCGCCGTCCAGTGGCGTCGTCGCCTTGCCTACATTATGAGCCCCATAGCCCCTCTCGCCCGCTTTCGTCCCAGTGGCCCTAAATCTCTTGGCTCGCATCTCCCCGGTCGAGTTCTGTTCGCCGGCTCGCGAGGCACAGAGCCCCGTCTCGTCCCCGTCTGGTCTTTGGTTCCCACTCAAGATGCCCAAGTACGCCGCCCTCTCCATTCGCGGCCTGCCGCTCGGCACAACAGCCCAGGACGTCCGAACTCATATCACCACCCGCGTCCCTGACGCCTCTCCTGTCATTGGGCCCATCGTTGGCGACGCCCAGCGCCCGGCGCTGTACACCTCGGTTACCATCCAACAGGACTCGGACAATGCCTGCAAGGCGGTCCGCGACAAACTCAATGGCTCTAGGATTTTCCCAAGAAACCCCGAAAAGCCTCACGACAGCTCCTTGCTGATCGTCAGCCAAGACTTCATCGGCGTAACCACTGTTGCCGAGCATTATGACCCTCAGTTCGAGTATGATATCCCCACCCTCAAATTCACGGTATGGCGGTATTTTCACGACCTTGACACTCCATTGCAGCTTCTTTTTCGTTCATGGCCTCGGGGGCCACGCCGCCAAGACCTGGAGCACCGACGATCCCGGCGTCCGGCCCGTCATGTGGCCTCGGGACTTGCTGCCGGACGATGCCCACCTGAATGGCCTCGCCGGCCGCTTCTCCACCATCGGCTACATTGCCCACGCCTTGAGCTCGTACTCGGCCAGTACCACCATCCAGAAAGCAGCTGAGAACCTACTCCAGCAGATCAGTACGCATCGTCCCGAAGTATGTGGCTCTTCTTTGCCCTCTGCTTTTCGGACGTAGGCTGACAAGCGTGCTAATTAGGGCTGTGATCGACCGATCTACTTTGCTTGCCACAGTCTAGGTGGCCTCGTCATCTGCCAGGTACAACCACCCCACCCCCATCTCGCTTTTCCGTTCCCCTTCTCCGAGCTCCTTCTCACGCGAGTCCAAAAGGCACTCATCTATGCCCTCGTTCCCAATCCCGAAAGGGCCGAACTCTTCGAGTCTTACAACAAGGTGCTCTCCAAAAATGGGGAGTCTCTAGTAAAGGGCATCTTCTTCTTTGGCACGCCGTTCGAAGGCTCTCAGATCGCCAGTCACGCATCCAAGTTTGTCAAAGTGCTCGGCGGCAACACAACCCTTATAGATAGCCTCAGATCTCACGCCAACGACCTTACCGAGATCGTGGCGCAGTTTAATCAGCTCCGGAGCAGGCCCGAGAGCAAGATCGCCGTATCCATCGCCTTTGAAAAGCAGCCACTATACGGCCTCAAGTTTGTGAGCATACAACTTCCGATTTTTGGCTATTCGATAGGATCGTTGAACTCGTAACTGACACACTACCAATACTAGATCACTAAACCAGAATCCGCGGTTGGTGTTTTCCGAGACAGCGTCCATGCCATCGGGATCGACGGCGACCACAAGTCGATGATCAAGTTCCCCAACAACCAGGACGCCGGCTATCAGACAGTATCAAGGGACATGATTCGCATGATTCAGTCTACGTTGACCGGCTACACGCCAGTGTCACCACCCCGCTCGCCCAAGGACAAGTTCTCACCGGGCAGCCTACAGCGGTGGGGGACGGTAAACAGCATGGCTTCCACGAGAACAGCCCCGCCACAGTATCCAGGCGCCGTCCCCGGGTCATCGCGAATGGGGGCGGGTCTCGACGGAGACCAGTTCGGCCGCCCTCCTCCCGGAAACTTCACAGGATGGAATCCCTCAGGCTCGAGTCCCGACCCGTCTCAGTTTGCCCACAGACGAGCCCAGACAGAGCTCGGCGAGCCGACGACTCGAGGCAGCTTAGCATTCGCGAGACAAGTTCCATCTCAGGATCGCAGCCACTTCACGCCATTCTCGCATAATGCTGCCAGACGCATCTCTGGCCCACCCCGGACTCAGACGGGTCTTAGCCAGATGGAAACGACTTCTACGGCCACGGCTCCGGATGTAAATCCGGTCCCCGACCAAGAGGATTTCGTTCTCACGGCCGCGAGCCCCGCGGCCGTTAACCGACACGACCTGGTGGCCCTCCCGGAGAACAGCCGGGAGGACAACAGCAAGTTCGCCCGGCTCAAGCTCTTCGACACGGTCTTTATCATCGACGACTCGGGCTCGATGAACGAGCGCGACGGCACGCAGGTGGTCGACGCCGAGGGCCAGCCCAAGACCCTCTCGCGCTGGGAGACGCTCGTCGACGGCATGCGCTACATTGTCGATCTGGCCTGCTACTACGACAATAACGGGGTGGACGTTCACTTTCTGTACAACGACGCCAAGGACGAATTAGGCATCACCGAGGGCCAGCGCGTGCTGGACCTGCTGGCCAAGGAGGTGCGGCTGGACGAGGAGGGTGGTGGCACCGTGGTGGGGCAGGTCCTGTGGATGGTGCTAGAGACGCACCTAGACGGGTACGAGGACTTCCGCAAGCAGATGCGGGCGCGGGTGTCGCCGCGGCCCAAGATGCCCAAGAAGCTCAATGTCATCGTTATCACCGACGGCGAGGCGGCCGACACGGAGGAGGTGGAGCAAACCATCGTCGCGGCGGCGCAGAAGCTGGAAAGATTGGGTGCCCCGCCGAACCAGATCGGGATACAGTTCCTGCAGGTCGGGCAGAGCGAGACTGCGGCGGACTGGCTAAGGATGCTCGATGACGACCTGCACAGGATCCATGGGATTAAAGATGTGAGTACAGGCCGACCTTCGTGACGCTTTGCGGTTCGGTCCCGTACTGACTTGAATATCTCGCAGATCGTGGATACGCGGTCGTTTGACAGCCCAAAGGTGGCGGGTCGGTCTTTTCAGGGGAAGCTGGAGCAGGTCCTCCTGGGGGCGATATCCCGAGACATCGACAACACGGCAACAACGGGGTCGGACGGGCCGACTAGTGCATCTTAGGGCCAGAGTAAGACACTCCCCAGGCAGCTATCTACAGGCAAATACCTGCATTTCAAGTCATGTTATATTCGCGTCTTTGACGTAACGTTAGGAGATGTTTGTGCTGTCAAGATCTGGACCGCCAGGCCAAGCTCCCAAGACCATTCTAAGCCAAAGGTCACGGCCAATCACAGACCCGTTTGTATATGCGGCTGGGGCGTTGCACTAATACCAATCAGGAAGGTGGGTCAAGTGCGGCTGCGAGGGAACCTCGAACACAGA
>Ga0247777_1000604_pt1 | contig 10497 bp, 13 predicted proteins | sample UWRJL154409C5_FD_179937 | JGI IMG/M metagenome (GOLD analysis project Ga0247777, IMG submission 179937) | Plant litter microbial communities from Arlington Agricultural Research Station in Wisconsin, United States - UWRJ-L154-409C-5 | ecosystem: Environmental > Terrestrial > Plant litter >...
CCCCTCCCCCCCCCCCGGCACGAGAGACCAACTGGATGGCCGAAATAGAGCACAACTTCGCCGAGACTTAACGACCAGTTTCCGCCGCCGGGCTCCGTGTTTTCGTCTTGATGTCTCGATCCACGGTATCGACGTTGCGACTTCCGATACGCACTTGGGGCTTTGAGAGTCTCGTTTGGTGATGAAGAGGCAGGCCGTAGGGGGAAGGTACGCTCGCTCCGAGCAGCCGTCCCTGCTGCACGACGGACCGTAATATGATGAAGCAACGCGGCTGCCCAACCTAGAAGTCCAGCTCTCCCAATCCACTTCGCTGACGTCGATCTCGCTCTCCCGTCTGTCTATGGCCCGCGGTGGGACATTTACGTACCTTACAAACCTGGAACGTAACGTACGCAGTAGTTTCAGCGGGGAATCGAGTACCTGGCACCTGGGCACCTACCCCGGGTACTTCGGAGGTAAGTACCTAGGTACATAGTCGCTGCCCGGTTAGCAGATGCCTCAGAGCAGTAGGTAGGTTGGTGGCATTCGTGATTCGGACAGCGCCTCCCAGCAGCCACCCGTGGACGGGCCGTCGCATCCACCGCCGATAGTCCATGGGCTCGCTCCACGGCGCCTCGGCCACTCGCGGCGAGCGAGATTCCCCCGGACTGCCCGGTCGAGAATTGCGTGGCAGAATCTGAAACCCAATCTTTCTCGTATCATGCCATGGTTCGAAAGCCCTCACTCCTCAACCCCGCTTGAGGTGGGCCGCCCACAACGCCAGGGGATCCGGGAGCGCTGTCCATTAGGTAGGCACCTAACCGGGACGGGAGCAGCGCGGGCGTGCCCATCCTCGATCCGCACTGTTCCAGGTTCCTTCCCACCCGACTGCAGCCAGGGTTAAGGTATGGGAATAGCAAGAGCAGCAGTGCTCCGGTTGTTTGGCGGGGAACATGATCCTAGCAGTTCATTTCGACGTGATCTCCATCAGAGCTCAGGAAAGCACCAGAACGTAGAGCGCACCGCGTAGCAAGTCCCTGGCGCGCGCTGCGGATCCAGTATGGAAACATGGATATGGATTTCGCAACACCCGGGCAGCACATACCTCGTCCGCCACTCGTGCCCGGCATGCAGACTACCTACCTCCTTATACAGGGTCGTCTTCGTAGTTCTCCTCGGCTGGTCGTAGGGCAGCCTCAGGCTCCGTCGCCGAACCCCTCCTCGCCTTCTCCATCTTGGCCACCCAGATGGCCGAGCCTGCCGTCGTGGTGAGGAGGAAAAACATGGAGAGGACGGGTATTAGTTCCAGGATCATGGCCACCGTGCCGAACCACGCATACTCCCAGCCCCGGCTACGGATCTCGTCCTTCCGGTCTTGCCGGCTCAGTCCGCGGAGCTTGTACCATCGGTAGTGCGCCAGCTTCCCCAGTCTCGTGCCGGTGATGATGATGAAGGCAGGCGTTCCTACCAGGGGGATGAGGTTGAGCGGGAGGAAGAAGACCAGCTCCGCCATCTGCTTCAGGCTCCAGGGCGTATACGCGGCGGGCGTGGTGGGCTTGCCCAGCATCTTGACCGAGTTGGGTGCGTCGAGGAAAAGGAGCCGCTGCGGCGCGACGAGGTCGACGAGCCCGTGGTTGATTAGGGTGGCCTGGAGGCAACGCTGTCAGTCATGAGGTTTGCGGGCGAATTATGAGAAAGGGCCGCACATCAAAGACGTCCACCCGGCACTCGTCCACGAAGAAGCCTTCGAACAAGCCCTGGATGACGATGTAGCCCTCGCCCAGCACCAGGACCACGGCATTCAACCACGCGCCCCAGCCATGGAACAGGGCGAGGAAGGCAAACTGCGGGAGAAAGGCAAAAACGAAGAGCAAGAAGTACACCAGGAAGGAGATCAGCGACAGCGGAAGGAGCCGGCCCAAGAAGAGCGGGTAGAACTCGGGATGGCGGAGGAAGTAGTACATCCCGATAAGGGGGTACGAAGCCGCGCGGAGACCTCGCTGGAAGTACCCTTCGACTCGGTCGAGCGGGCCCAGCGAGGGGCTCCAGCGGGTGGGAGCGGGCGGGTCAGCCATCGTCGAAAGTCGGGATCTCGTTCGAGCTGACGAGTGTAAGTCGTCTGAGGAATCTGCGAAGTCGTCCCGGAGCTGGCGGAGGCCTTAGCGCAACGCGCCATCCTTGGCCCAAGCTCCCTCGGCGACCCCACCGAGTGGAGGCCACCAGATCACGTGGGGGCGGGTTGTCTCAGAGCCCCTGAACGCTCACTCCGCCAGCTGGGCCACGGGCGTCAACGCAACTCTAGGTATCCAATACGACGGTTCACATGTCGATCCCCGCAGACTACCAGCTTTGGATTTCGGCGACAGAATGGCTGATCGGCCGGGGGTCAACCGCTTGCCGCAGAGCGATTTGTGACGACGGACTAACTCTGGTGCTGCAATTCACGTCTTTCGGGGGGAATCGTGATTCCAGTGGGGAGCGGTGTGTCAGTTTCCATGTACGCCGTACACCGTAGAACGTTGAAAGACAGATGAACGACAAATAAACTGAAGGTATATTGGTTAGTCGCCTGATTAGCGGTCTGCTGTTTGGTTTTCGGCGCAGCTCGAGGGTGACTGAGGTGTGATGGCGTTAGACTGAGCCACAGGTCAAGCCACCTCCTATTTATTCATTTGACACCACTCCATGCAATTGTTGCTCCTCGGACTAACAGCCTCTCGACCACAGTAGGTCAGTCGCGATGCCAAGAAGGGCCCCTGAAGTCAGGTTACTCGCCGATCCCGGTAGTGAGAATTGTATTTATTTGCAGCTGATTCTCGCGGAGCAGTTTGGCGATGCCCTCAAAATGCAGCGGGCCCGTTTGGCGGAGCCGAGGTCACGAAGTCGCAAGTCGGCGCTGGGCGAAAGGGTGGCGGCCACGGCTTTTCTCCGAACTGTTGCACAGAGCCCTAGAAAAGCAAAGGGAAACGCTGATTCAATGTGTTCAATCGTGGAAAACTTCCGACGTCGCCAAGCGGTCTATAGGGTTGCCACTATCGACAGCTCCAGCCGTGTCTTTTGCCGGGGCTCCCGCATCCCGATGTAGCGCGGGGTTCGTGGCAGTTGAAGGCAGGGGACAGCCACCATATGAGTTTGTCTCCTGTGTTGAACGACTCCTTGGATCGCCAGCTGGACACGAGTTGGCGAGCAGACCTCAAAATGCCCTCCATCCCTAGGCTACTGGGTCTCTTCGGGGCGTTGGCCGCCTCTGCGAGCGCGGTTGTCCTCCGCTCGGCCAAGGACACCCCGATACCCCCTATTTACCCAATCGGAGTCAAGAATGCGTCTTTCGCGAGAGCAGTCGGTACACTTTTTGAGATTGACGACAGAGTTCAGTACTTCTCAGGTCAGTCCCGTCCTGATCATTGCATTTTGTGCCGGCCGCTGACTCTCTCAGGGTGTAATGCTTGGTGGCTTGGGAAGCTCACGAAAAACGAGGATGTGAACGCGGCGATGAAGTATATTGCAGATGTAGGTAAGCTCTGCGCAGCATACTCCTCGTCCCACTTGTGCTTACGGAGGAACAGACAAAGTACAAGATCATCCGTGTTTGGGGGTTTGGTGAGGTGGACGAGATCCCCCGTGCAGGAAGATCTGCCGGGGACCCCTTGGATGTCTGGTTCCAGTACCTGAACAAGACGGGCTCGTACATCAACTACGGCGATGACGGTCTGCAGCGCCTCGACTACGTGGTATCGACGGCAGAGAAGCTGGGTCTGAAGCTGGTGCTTCCCTTCATCAACAACTGGTCCGTCGGTGGCGGGATCAACCTGTACACGAACGTGTACGGCTTCCGGCCCGGCTTCTACCGCAATAAGAAGGCACAGGAGGTATACCGGGACTGGATTCGGATCCTCGTCGAACGGTACAAGAACAGCCCGGCCATCTTCTCGTGGCAGCTGGGCAATGAACCGCGGTGCGCGGGAGGCGACTGCGACGAGAACGTGCTTTGGCGCTGGGTTAACGACACCTCCCACTACATCAAGTCCCTGGACCCGCACCACATGGTGAGCATGGGTGACGAAGGATGGTTTGCGCCCGCGAGCGGCTATGCAGACCATCACAACCAGACCACCATCGCGTACATGGCCAACAGCGACGTCAACTTTGTGGCCAATCTCAACATCACTACCATCGACTACGGGACGTTCCACCTGTATACGTCCACCTGGGGTTATGATTTTGACTGGGGCCATCTCTGGATTAAACAGCACGTCGATGCCGGAAGAAAGGTAACGCCCATACGAGTCTGGCCCGTCTCAAGACCCCCGTGGATGCCGTTCTGAGATCCATGACTGACGGGCTGCCAGCAAAACAAGCCGGTAGCGTTGGAGGAGTATGGCTCGCCCAACAAAGCGGACCACACAATGCTCGCCAAGTGGCAAGAGACCATTCTCAAAGAGAACGTCGCGACGGACCAGCTGTGGCAGTTCGGACCGGGGCCTCTGCCATCCGGGCTGAACCGCGAAGGACTCGATCTGGGCGAGGGGTATATCGTCTACTACGATACCCCCGAGTACGAACTACTGGCGAGGAAACAGGCGCAAGCCATGTTAGATAAGAAAGTACCCTCGATCTAAATACGACTCCACGAAGCCGGACGGCGAGGGCGGCGACTGCTGCGACTGTGTCCGGTGTGACCGGCGTCAAGCTACTACGGTCTCGAGCCTGGGTGGATCATGATGGGCTCCGACGGATGCGGGCCGTCTTTCGGAGGTCACTGGGGGTCGAAGAGATGATCTTCAAGAGCAAGGTCTGCATAGAGCTAATGCAGAAGCCTACGCGAGTGGTTGCGCAAACGAGATGGGGCCATTTTTGGTGCGGCTGTTCAGGTTGTAAGCAACTTGCCTGGCACTGAGATGTATATAGGGACCTCTCGTTTCTCAGCTTGTCATCTTCCTGGGTCAAAAAGTGCTAGGATGCCAAGGTAAGGCATGCGGCGGGAAGAAGAGGGGGGTTGCAAGATGAAATGCATTCATCGGTTATGGCTGTGAACGCCGAACCCATTCCACGGGCCGTGATAGCCACGGCTCGGCCAAGATCACCCTAAGCTACGGTATGCATCTGCCACTCACAGTACAACAGCCGCTCAACCCACTTGGCTGAGCTGCATTGATGCACTTTCCGGAACTGGCGGTCCCGTTCGTCGCGGCACTAGACCTTGCCCACGTCCGGTCCGACTTTCGGATCTGGGCTGGTTTCATGGTCGGTGCTTGTTTGGAAGATTTTCGAGTTCGCGGGCGTCTACCTGAGGGGCTTCTTCAGCGCTGAGAGAATCTCGATATGGTCACAACTTGAAGTATAGAAAGGTCGTGGGGGTAGGACTGTCCGGGTGATCGATTAGCCGGCTCGTCACTGCCGGGTGACTTGACATCGAAACATCCCAGTGCCGCGGCCCACTAACCATTACCGAATGCCCGAACTCGATTAAGTCTCGGGCCTCCTCTTCGTCGTACTGTAGAGTCACTACAGAGAGCTCAGTACAATGCACGCCCATTGGTCTATCAGAGGCGCCATCACCTCTTTACTGATGGTGAACGCAGTTCGAGCCCTGTTTCCGGTTTTCGATTTTGGGCCGAACCCGACAAATCTGTCCATGGAGTTGCATGTCCCCTCCAATATCACGAAAGGAGCACCTGTGTTGCTTGCGGTTCGTCCCACCCCCACGGTTGCTGAAGGGTATTGCCCTAGTTAACCGTCCCTCGGTACAGTTGCACGGGTGTACGCACTCGGGATCCATCTACGAGTGGCAGACAGGCTACTCCTACCTGGCCAACTGGAGGGGCTTCATCGTCATCTATCCGTCCACCCTCCGCGACAACCACGTACGTCGCCCGCCCTTTCCGGTCCGGTCTCACCCCCGTCCTAGCCCTGTCTAACCGGCAAGCTCCGTCCAGTGCTGGGACATCGCCAACGCCCCGTCCCTCCTCCACGACGGCGGTGGCGACAGCACAGGCCTGGCCAGCATGATCCGCTACACGCTGCGCACCTACGAGGCCGACGGCGCGCGCGTCTTCTCGACGGGGTCGTCGGCCGGCTGCGCCATGACGCAGGTCATGGCCGCCGCCTACCCGGACCTCGTGGCGGCCGCCACCTGCTACTCGGGCGCGGCCGCCGGCTGCCTGGCCGGCAGCCCGGGCTTCTCGCCGCAGACCATGGACCCGGCATGCGCGCGCGGCCGCAACGTCAAGACGGGCGCCGAGTGGGCTGCCGTGGCCCGCGCCATGCACCCGGCCTGGCGGGGCCGGTATCCGCGCATGGCCACGTGGCACGGCACGGCGGACCCGGTGGCAAGCTACATCAACCTGGCGGAGCAGGTAAAGCAGTGGAGCACCTTGTTGGGGGTGGAGTTTACGCGGAACGCGAGCGACAGTCCGGAAAAGGGGTACACGCAGATGGTGTTTGGGGATGGAACGCAGCTGTTGGCGTACTCGGGCGAAGGAGTTGGACATACCGTGCCAGTTCACCCGATGGAGGACATGAAGTGGTTTGGTTTATGAGAAACTGGCGACGGAAAAGGTACCTAGGTAGCTCAGCACCGGCTGGCACAGGGTCGGCACACCCACTGGCACAGCTTTGCCACAGGTGACTGCGAATTGCCTCAACGCCAGCCGAGGGAGCAGAAAATTGTTGCCCAAATTACCAGGGGCCCAAAACGTATCCCTGATCCCAAAACGAAGGCGCAAGGCAACCTTGATCATGCGAGTCTCCGCCCTTCCCTGGAATTATGTCAAAGCGCGGAGATGTGAGATTTCAAGGGTACTTTAGCAGACGAAGCGCGTATCACAAGCACAAAGTACCTACCAGCCTGACGGGTAGACTACCTACCTAGACAGGGCCGTACGTTGCAAGTGCTCAAGAAGGCTCAATCAAGCAGCGCTTCCCCTTGGGCGAGAGGAGAAAGAAAATTATAGGTTCCATGTCGGAATCGCTCATACCCTCCCGGCGCGAGGCCCGCGCACGCGGCCAAGCACGGAAGAACAATGCCGTGGCGAGTCGGAGTTCCATGCGGGCTAGGTGCAGGCCGAGGCAAACTTTTGGTGCGTTAGCCAAGTACCGGAGCATGGTACATAGTAAAATGAAGGTCAAGGTGGGGGGGAGGCTAAACTTGCCTCTCGAGCCCCCGCCGAACGGCATGAAGCTATCTCTCATGGCTTTGGTGGGAGCCTCCCACCGTGACGGGTCGAACTTCTCTGGAGACGGAAAGACGTCGGGGTTCCGGTGCAGCGAGTAGGCCTGCGTGCACACGGTAGCGCCGCCGGGGAGGAAGTAGCCGGCAAGCTCGGCGCCCCCCGGGGGGACGGCGCGCGGAAGACCGGATGGGGCGGCCGGGAAGAGGCGGAGCGTCTCGTCAATGACCCGTGTGAGGTAGGGGAGCTCCTTCAGCTGGCGGTCGCCGAAGTCATCCGGCAGACCCGAGAGTTCCTCAGTCAGAGCTTGTCTGATCCTTTCGTCCCGGCAGACGCTCCAGAAAAGGTACGTGAGAGTGTTGGCCGTCGTGTCGCTGCCGGCTACGATGTAGGCGGTAGCGTCTGACCTGATTTCTATGTCGGGGAGGCCTTCATCACCGGCCTGGAACATCTTGGTGAAGAGAGTAGGCCGGGCGTTGCTTGGGTCAGATGCCAAGAGACGTGTGTAGCGCTCAATGGATTGGTCGGCGTAGTTCGTAGACCTCTTGAAGGACTCGGACGCTGTCCTCATGATTGGTAACGGGGCAACGTGCGTGGAGATCGCAAAGAGACGAGGAAAGGTCGCCCTTAATGCCCCAAGTCTGGCTGTATTCTCGAGGTCTTCGATATATTGATTCTTCTACAATAGCGGGGGCGGCCAGGTTAGCAACTCCGATCCCATTGTTATGGGTCCAGAGCCAAATGGGGACAAACCTTGCCGATGTCGAGCATCCGAAACGACTGACCAAACGTCAGTTCCCCAATGACATCCGTCGCAAAGAACAGCGACCACTTGAACAGGTCGGCAGCTCCGCGGGTCGTCATTTCTTCGCCGATCCTCCGCATGGCTAGCTCTGCCGCCTGGCGGACAAAAGGCTCGACAGACTTGAGTGACGATTCGGACAGCGGACCGGCCAAGAGACGGCGGTGCCGTCGATGGAACTCCACGTCAATCGTGTTGAAAACGTTGGTTGCCCCGGGGATGAAGCGTCGATACCAGTCTGCCTTCAGGTATCCGCCTTTGATGGAGTGGATCTCTTTGATCGCCTGGATGTCCGTGACATCAACTTCCTCCGGACTCAGGCGGACGATAGGTCCTGGGGACTCCTATATTAGCGCGCGGAAGGCTTATGCGGCAGTGGCAGGCGTGTCTTTGGATATACCATATTTCTCATGGAGAGAGTGGACATAGGTTGTTTTCTGGCCGGTTAAGCCCTTGTACTTTAGTACAACGTCGGTCCATTTTGTGATCCACGGCCCGGGTACACGCGAGATCGGGCTTCGTCGTACTCGAGCTCGATACTGCTTCGGCACGTGAGTTTGTGTAGGTAGGTAGTAGACGGGTATCTGGCAGTGGTTTTCGCCTACATGTACTACGACTGCGGCGCATGCTAGGAGGAAACCAGCTCCGATGAGATAGTAGTGTGGCTCCCAGTAATTGGCCATGGTGCTCGAAAACAGTAGTAGAATAATCTCGGCCGCGAACGATACGGGGGGCAGTGGCCGAACAGTGGGACCTTTCGTTGCAATGTCACGAACGTAGGAGGCCCAGGGCCGTCTGCGCAGAGGGCCCGAGTGCAGGCAACGCTAATAAAGCGTCGCCGGTGCCGCGGTGCTCGGGATGTTCGGGATTGTCGCAAAACTAGACGTCCAGTAAATTCACGGAGATTCTGCATGCGAGGCCGATGTTGATCCCTTGAACATCAGAAGGGTGGCTACGATATCACCGAGCGAGCTCGGCTATCCGAGCTACTGTTCAAATTACATCCAGTGCCCGGCGATTTGCCCACCCAACGGATCGCGAACCGACGTCAAAGGATTCACCTCTGCCGGCTCGTCGGCCACCGCTAGCGCCGACGCGGGACAATGCGAGCCCGATTAACGGCGAATTCGGACAACCGAAGTCCGTCACTTTAGATGACAACACATGACGGCCAGACGCAGAAACATTGTGCGCCAGCAGGTACAACTCTGACGGCCTCAACCGACCCGTTAACCGTCTGGCACCAGCGCGCGCATCGCGGCCCCGGGGATGATGCCGTCCGCCGATTGTGGGCCGTCTTGCGGACCGGCACGAGGACCGGGCGTCGGCGCCGAAGTTGCGGCCCCTCGGAGCTTCGGAAACGGCGGGGCCCGTTTCACGTCCTCGGACAGCCCAAAATAACGGGCCGGGCCGCTCGCCGTGGCGCCGAACGCCGACCTGACCGCCTGCGTCGCGCACGACAACGCCGTTTATTTCCGTCTGTTATACGGCCCTGGGCACAGGACAGCCGAGGGCAAGCTGCAGGGGTGGGAAGTGAGGGAGAGCGAAGGCCGAAGGACCGCAAAGGTTAGGAGGCCGCGCCTCTTATGTTTGCAGGGTCGGCATTGGTTACTCCGCGCCGTAGCCGGCGCCGGGCAAGAGAGAGGCGCGGTTTAGAGTATCGCAAGCCAGGGTCCTCGCCGAAGCCCTCAAGCTCGGGGTTCGCGCGTTCCGGGCTTTCCGTCACCCGGGTGGGCATCACAGTCGGGTCTCATCCCTCCCCTGGCTGCTGGCAGTGCCATTGGCGGGTATGTGGGCAGATGGCAGCGACAGGTTTATGTCAGGAGGAGAATCTTCATTCTGCGCTGGCAGGCCGTGGCTTCAGCACTAGGTTGCCTAGGTAATCATGCTTTACGAGGGTACATCGAGTGTGCCAATCGGGATCTGGTGCTTGCCGAGTTGATGGTTGCTGCTCGGTCCATTCGAGGTGTTTGAGCCAAGACGTAAACTTGCAAATGCATGAAATGAAGCCGCGCAGAGATAACTACTAAACTAAGAACTTGAACTAGGAACTACCTATGATGGTTTGGAACGTGGCCTTAGCTCTAAGATGTCCCCATCTCAAAGAAGTCTCTGGGTTCCAGGTCGAGGCTGTTTGTGAATCTCAACGACATGGCCAACCAGAGCCGTTGTAGTAGCGACAGCGCTGCGCAGTATGGGCAACGATAACGCGGATTCCCTGGTGCTGCGCCCGCCATGTTGGAAGACTTGACGGTGGGCGCTCCGTGTGTTCTGTTTGAAGAGTGTTAGTGGTTCCGTAATAGGTACGGCAACTACCTAGTACTGTGAATACCGTCGGACATAGCTAGGTACACTATCTTGCGCCTCTCACGCCCTCTGTACAAGCCCTTCTTCGGCTTTCATCTTCTCCGGCAGTGATTGCAGATGGCGGAGTACATATGGGAACGTCCTCCCGGCAATCATACTGGCGGTGTGACGCCGCTGGCGGACTACTACTGTGTAGCATCGTCGGAGATGCCGGTGCTCTCTTGGTCAAGAGGGGACTGC